>Ga0308165_1000871_pt1 | contig 46872 bp, 38 predicted proteins | sample PhyWR2_FD_201032 | JGI IMG/M metagenome (GOLD analysis project Ga0308165, IMG submission 201032) | Phyllosphere microbial communities from UC Gill Tract Community Farm, Albany, California, United States - DLSLW.R2 | ecosystem: Host-associated > Plants > Phyllosphere > Unclassified | place: USA... | reverse complement strand
GGGTGTGGATCTGCGCCGGGTCCAGCTCGCCCGGTTCGACGATTTCTTCCACTTCGACCACGGTGATCTTGCCGGCGGTGGCGGCCAGTGGGTTGAAGTTCTGGGCGGTGTGGCGATAGATGACGTTGCCGAAATGGTCGGCTTTCCAGCCTTTGACGATGGCGAAGTCGCCGGTGATGGACTCTTCCATCAGGTAGGGACGACCGTTGAATTCGCGGGTTTCCTTGCCTTCGGCCACAGGCGTGCCAACGCCGGTAGCGGTGAAAAAGGCCGGGATGCCGGCGCCGCCAGCGCGCATTTTTTCGGCCAGGGTGCCTTGGGGGGTCAGCACCACTTCGATTTCGCCGCTGAGCAATTGCTTCTCGAACAGCGCGTTCTCGCCGACGTAGGACGCGATCACCTTGCTGATCTGCTTCTCTTCGAGCAGCACGCCCAGGCCGAAACCGTCGACGCCGCAGTTGTTGGAAACCACGGTCAGGTCGCGGGTGCCTTTGCGCTTGATCTCGGCGATGAGGTTTTCGGGAATGCCGCACAGGCCAAAACCGCCGGAGAGTACGGTCATGCCGTCTTCCAGGCCTGCCAGTGCTTCCTCGTAGGACGCCACGCGTTTATCGAAACCTGCCATATGCACCTCTTTTATTGTTTGTGGGCCAGCCAATGAACCGAGTGTTGCTCCGGCTGATTGATTTGTTAAGTTGTTTTTTAAGGTTGATTGATTTAAAAAACAGCATAGTCGCCGAACCGTTTGGAGTCGCGTCATGACAGTTAAACAGATGCGCGCGTTTCTCGCCGTGGCCCAAAGCCTGAGTTTTGCCGCCGCCTGCGAGCGTCTGCACCTTTCCCAATCGGCGTTGAGCCTGACCATCAAGGGCCTGGAAGAAGGGCTGGGCGGGCGTTTATTCAGCCGCAATACACGCAACGTTGCCCTGACGCCTGAGGGCGAGTCCCTGCTGCCCCTGGCGCGCCGGCTGATTGCCGACTGGGACAACGCTGAAGACGAACTGCGCCAGCGTTTCACCTTGCAGCGTGGCCGAGTGACCGTCGCGGCGATGCCATCGTTTGCGGGCAATTTGCTGCCACCGATCCTGAAGATATTCCGCGCGCGTTACCCTCAAGTGAATGTGACCGTGCATGACTTGATCAATGAGCAGGTGCTGGAGATGGTGCGCGACCGGCAGGTGGAGTTGGGCGTGGCGTTCGAGCCTGCGGAAGGTTCATCACTGGCGTTTACGCCGTTGTACCTTGATCGCTTCATCGCAGTGGTGCCTGGTGATTCGCCTTTGGCAGAGTGTGCTGAAATCGATTGGAAAACCTTGCTGGAACAGCCGTTCATCACGTTGCAAAGGCCTTCCACAGTGCGGGTGATGCTGGAAGAACACCTGGGCGCTCTCCACATGAAGCTGCCGGTAGCCCTGGAAAGCCATCAACTGGCGACGGTGGGCAAGATGGTTGCCAGTGGTTTGGGCGTCAGCGCTGTGCCCGCGTTGTGCGCACGGCAAATGGAGGAGGCGGGCGCTCATTGCATCACCTTGAGCGATCCGGTTATCGAACGGCCGATTGGTGTACTGACCAAGCCAGGGCATGAGCTGTCGGCGGCGGCGCAGGTGTTGTTTGATATTTTCCGGGATGAAGCGGCAAAGGGGCGGTTTCCTGCATTGTTATAAGACAGGCATTAAAAAGCCCGCTTGCACTAACAAGCGGGCTTAACTGTTTAATGCTGTTATCAGCAGTATCTATCAATCACTTTAACGTTCGATTGGCCTTTGAGGTTCTGCCATTCGGTATTAAGTGTGTGGAAGACCTGCTCGATGAAGTTGCGATCGGCGGCGGCTTTCTTTCCGACATAGCCCTGGCCACGACGGTACATTTTCAGGCGCGCTGCCAGTTCACGGTTATTGCGGTCGAACTCGGCTTCTTCGGTGTGGGGCGCCAGGCAGTCGATTTGGACTTCGCCCGATTTGCCAATCCACAGGATATGGTCGTCGAGTGTGTCTTTCTGCGCTGCGAACATCTCAGCCAATTCTTCGATAGTTGGTTGGTTGTTCAGATTCATGTGTAAGCCCCTTGACCAGTTGGCGATCTATCAGTTGGTTCGTTAAAACATCTTTAGTTGTCTCCGGTTAAGAAAACCGGGCGTCAGCGACTGTCTGCCGAATACGGGCAGGGTCTTGAACCTGATGCATGTAGTCTTGCTGATGAACTGCTACGCAATGCTTTCATAACGAAGACAAGCCGCATTTGAGCGCCTTGTACCGAGCCTCTCGGTCCGGTCAGCTTCATCAATCCGCCTTGTGGGCAGTGCACATCCGGAAAAAACAGCTCGGCGGTCAGACGAGCTTGTTCAAAACGCTTGTTACCAACGCTCCCGATCCGGGAGACGTCTCGATAATGCAAGGACAAAAACGTTACGTCAACGATTATGTAGTGATTATTTTTTATCACTACATAAATCGCCGTGAGGACGGGAGAATGCAGGAAAACGTGACTTGGGCGTCATTTTCTGGAGGGGGGAGTCGTAGGGCCGAGCCAGTGAATTCGACACAAAGCTCGGTAGGAGCCCGCAAGCCAGCGCCTACAGTTTTGATTGGCGGTGTACGGGTTACCGCAAACGGTCGGTCAACAGCGGCAACAACCGCTCGCACGACGCCTGGATCTTCACGTGCAACAGCTCATCCCCTCGAGTCTTGCCCAAGTTGATGGCAATGACCGGCTTGCCCTGTTCGACCATGGCTTTGCACAGGCGAAACGCCGAGTAGGCCATCAGCGACGAGCCCACCACCAGCAAACCCTCGGCATGCTCTACCGCATTCATCGCCCTGGCGGCTGTCGCCGGGGCTACGTTTTCGCCAAAAAACACTACATCCGGCTTCAGGCGCTCGCCATTGCAATGGGGGCAGCGGGGAACCTGGAAGTGTTCTTCAAACGCAGGATCGAGCAAGGTGTCGCCATCCGGTGCTTGCACCGCGTGGACGTGCGCCAGGTAGGGGTTGTCGATTTCCATCTGCCGCTGGATCGCATCACGCTGGCTGCGCAACTGGCAGTCCAGGCACAGCACCCGGTGCAGGCTGCCGTGCAGTTCGATCACGTCATGGCTGCCGGCTTGATCATGCAGGGTGTCGACGTTCTGGGTGATCAACCCGCTGATTCGCTCACGTTGTTGCAGCGCCGCCAGCGCCAGGTGCGCCTTGTTCGGTTGCGCGATGCGTACCCTCGGCCACCCCAGCATTGCTCGCGCCCAGTAACGGCGCCGCGCCTGCGGAGTGGCGAGGAATTCCTGGTACATCATCGGCGCCTTGCCCCGGCGCACGCCTTCGCTGTCGCGGTAATCGGGAATACCAGACGACGCGCTGATCCCCGCACCGGTCAATACCAGAAAACGCCGTTCCGCCAAGGCCCGGTACAGGGTGTCGAGGTGCTCCTCTGTATGTTCCAGCGTGTCGAGCATGGGTTCCCCTATTCGCCGCGGATGTATTGCTCCAGCTGTTTGATTAGGTCGGCCTGGTCGGCAATGGCTTCTTTTACCAGGTCACCGATGGAGAGCAACCCCAGCAGTTTGCCGTCTTCGACCACTGGCAGGTGGCGCAGGTGACTGTCGGTCATGATGTTCATGCACTCATCGACCTTTTTATGGGTGTCGACGGTGATCACCGGAGAGCTCATCACCTCATGGACCTTTGTGGTGACCGACGACAGCCCCTTGAGCATGATTTTTCGTGCGTAGTCACGTTCGCTGATGATGCCTACCACCACGCCATCCTGGACGACCGGCAAGGCGCCGACGTTTTTCTCCGACATCCGCACCAGTGCTTCAAACACGGTGTGGTCATGTTTGATGACATGGACTTCCTGGTTTTTCTGGTCCTTGGCTTTGAGCACTTGTGCAACGGTTTTCATGGCGGCCACTCCGGTGTTGTTGTTAGTGGGTCAGGGTCCCCTTACAGAATCCTAGACGGCCCACGCCGCGGCAAGGTCCAAAGCGGCGTTAAACCCGTCGAAAAACGTCATTCGCCGGATTTTTTCGGTGTTTAACCGGCATTTGTCGGTTTTTTCGCCCGCTTGGGGCTGGCCGCCGTCTTGCGGGGCGCGCTTTTACGTTTCTTTTTCCACGGTGTGGCGCCTCGACCTGCCGGGCTGGCCGGGCCAGTGATGGTCATGCGCATGCCATTGCAGCGCGCGACTTGCTTGCTCATCCAGGCCGCCTGTTTGGCGACGAATTCTTCCAGGCTCATTTCGCCGCTTTGCACCATGTCCAGCGCCTGCTCCCAGATCGCGGTGGTGCCCGGGTCAGCAATCGCGCGGGGCACTGCATCGATCAGGCTGAACGCCGCCGGCGTGGCCGACAGCGCCTTGCCGTTCTTCACCAGGTAACCCCGGTCCAGCAACCCCTGGATGATGCCGGCGCGAGTGGCCTCGGTGCCGATGCCAGTGGTGTCCTTGAGCTTTTGCTTGAGCAGCGGGTCTTCCACCAGCTTGGCGACGTTTTTCATCGCCTTGATAAGGTCACCTTCGGTGAAGGGCTTGGGCGGTTGGGTCCACAGGTCCTTGAGGTTGACCTTGGCCACCGCATAATCCTGGCCCTGCACCAATGCCGGCAATGCTTGTGGGGCTGGCGCTTCCCGCCCTTTTGCCGGCGCCAGGGCTTCTGGCAACGCGCGTTTCCAACCGGGTTCGATCACCACTTTGCCCACCGCGCGCAACGCTTGCCCCGCGCAATCGAAGTCCGCCTGGGTGCGGTCGTATTCATGGTTGGGCAGGAACTGCGCCAGGTAGCGTGCACGAATCAAGGTGTACACCGCGCGGTGCTTGCCGGTGAGTTGCCCCACGTCCTTGCCGGCACCGGTAGGGATGATGCCGTGGTGGGCGCTGACCTTGGCGTCATTCCACGCCCGCGAGCGACGCTGGGTCTCGATATGTGGCATCAGTTCGTTCACCGCGGCATCGGCGCGCGCCAGTGCAGCAAGAATCTTCGGCGCTTCGCTGTGCTGGCTCAGTGGCAGGTAGCCGCAATCGCTGCGTGGGTAGGTGATGACTTTGTGGGTTTCATACAGCGACTGGGCAATATCCAGGGTTTCCTGGGCGCCAAGGCCGAGTTTCTTGGAGCAGATTTCCTGCAGGGTGCCGAGGTCGAAGGGCAGGGGGGCAACTTCGCGCATGCGCTCGGTGCGCAGCTTGACCAGCCGCGCGGTGGCGGCGTTGCGCATGGCGTCGGCGGCGTCTCGCGCCAGTTGCGGGTCTAGGCAGCGGCCCTGGTCATCACAGGCATCCTCGGCCGCGCGCCATTGGGCGGTGAACGTGATGCGCTCGTGCTGCAGGTCGACATCGATGGCCCAGTAAGCCACCGGTACAAAATCGGCAATACTGCGGTCGCGGTCCACCACCAGGCGCAAGGTCGGCGTTTGCACCCGTCCCACGGGCAATACGCCCTGGTAGCCGGATTGGCGCCCAAGCAAGGTAAACAGGCGGCTCATGTTCATGCCGATCAGCCAGTCAGCGCGAGAACGGCCCAGGGCCGAGTGGTACAGGCTGAAGGTCTCGGCGCCGGGCTTGAGGGCCGCCAGGGCTTTGCGGATGGAGGCGTCGTCCAGCGCCGACAGCCACAGCCGCTGGATCGGTCCGCGATAGCGGCAATGCTCCACCAGCTCACGGGCGATCATCTCGCCTTCACGGTCGGCATCGGTGGCGATCACCAGTTCCTGGGCCTCTCCCAGTAAACGCTTGACGGCCTTGAACTGGTTGGCGGTCTTGGGTTTGACGCGCATCTTCCATTTTTCCGGGACGATCGGCAGGTCGGCCAGTACCCAGCGCTTGTACTTCTCGTCGTAGGCGTCGGGCGGGGCGGTTTCCAGCAGGTGGCCGATGCACCAGGTGACCGTGACGCCACTGCCCAGCCAGCAGCCGTCGCCCCGGCGACTGGCGCCGAGTACGGCCGCGATATCCTTGGCCTGGGAGGGTTTTTCACAGAGGTACAGCCGCATGGTCATCACATCAGATCGGGTTGATGCCTTGCAGGATGCTCAGTCGGAGGGCTTTGATCAACCTTTATCTGTATGGATGTACAGCAATTTGTGTGGTCATCACAAAACAAATGTGGGAGCGGGCTTGCTCGCGAAGGGGGTGGATCAGTCAACTTTTCTGCGACTGATCCACGCTCTTCGTGAGCAAGCCCGCTCCCACAGGGGGGGTCCAGTGTTCAGGAGACCGGGTTAGTTCTTATCGATATCCACATGCCGCGTTTCCTTGAGGCAGATCATTCCCACAATCAGGCTCACGCCGGTCACCACCACCGGGTACCACAGGCCATAGAAAATATCGCCGGTGTACACCACCAGGGCGAACGATACGGTCGGCAGGAACCCGCCAAACCAGCCGTTGCCGATGTGGTAAGGCAGGGACATCGAGGTGTAGCGGATGCGTGTCGGGAACAATTCCACCATCAACGCTGCCAGCGGGCCGTAGCACATCGCGGCGATCAGGATCAGCGCCACGATCAGTACCACCACCATGGTCTTGTTGACCTGGGCCACATCCGCCGAAGACGGGTAGCCGGCGAGGGTCACGGCGCCGCGCAGGGCTTTTTCGTCAAACCCTTCGATCCGCACGTCGCCCACGCTCACCTGTACCGGGCTGCCGGCCGGAGCGGCGGCGCTGCTGTAAGGCAGGCCCTGCTTGACGAGGAAGGTCTTGACCTTGTCGCACGGGCTGTCGAATTTCGCCTTGCCCACCGGGTCGAACTGGAAGGTGCAGGTGGCCGGGTCGGCCAGCACGGTGATCGGTGCCTGGTTGCTGGCCTGGTCCATCGCCGGGTTGGTGTAGTGCGCCAGACTCTTGAAGATCGGGAAGTACAGTGCGGTCGCCAGCAACAGACCGAGCATCAGCACCGGTTTGCGTCCCACTTTGTCCGACAGCCAGCCAAAGAAGATGAAAAACGGTGCGCCAATCACCACGCTGATGATCAGCAGCATGTTGGCCAGGGCAGGGTCCATTTTCAGGAACTGCGTGAGGAAGAACAGCACATAGAACTGCGCCGCATAGAAAGTCACCGCCTGGCCGCCGTTGATACTGAACAGGGCAATCAGCACGATCTTGAGGTTTTCCCATTTGCCGAATGAATCGCGGATCGGCGACTTGCTGGCCTTGCCTTCCTCTTTCATTTTCAGGAACGCCGGCGACTCATGCAGGCTCATGCGGATCCAGGTGGAAATACCCAGCAGCACGATGGAGAACAGGAACGGAATGCGCCAGCCCCACACTTCGAACTGGTCCCCGGTGAAGTAACGGCAGGCCAGCACTACCAGCAACGACAGCAACAGGCCGAGCGTTGCGGTGGACTGAATCCAGCTGGTGTGGAACCCACGCTTGCCCGCAGGCGCATGCTCCGCCACATACGTGGCCGCGCCGCCGTATTCGCCGCCCAGCGCCAGGCCTTGCAGCATGCGCAGGACGATCAGGATGATCGGCGCTGCAATACCGATACTGGCGTAGGTCGGCAGCAGCCCGACGCAGAAAGTCGCCACGCCCATCAGGATGATGGTGACCAAAAAGGTGTATTTGCGCCCGATCATGTCGCCCAGGCGGCCAAACACCAGTGCACCGAACGGGCGCACCACAAAGCCGGCCGCGAAGGCCATCAAGGCAAAGATGAACGCCGTGGTGTCGTTGACCCCGGCAAAGAACTGCTTGCTGATCACCGCCGCCAGGGCGCCGTAGAGGAAAAAGTCATACCACTCGAACACCGTCCCCAGGGACGAGGCGAAGATGACCTTCTTGGATTCGTTGCGGGTGATGGCGGTATTGACCGCCGCGCCCAGGGGTTGAGCTTGTTCTGACATCGGGTAGCCCTCACAGTGATTATTTATTGTTGTTCCACTGTCGGCGCCAACCTCAGCGCCGGTTGTCCTACGGGTCATGCGGGTGCAGTCATTTCTCTCTCGGGGGCAAGGTTCCTTGTAGTCGGCGAAAGGATCAGCTGGGCGGCCTTCTCCGCGATCATCAGCGTAGGCGAACAGGTGTTGCCGGACGTGATGCGCGGCATGACGGACGCATCGGCGATGCGCAATCCGGGCACCCCGTGCACCCGCAGTTGAGCATCCACCACCGCGTCTTTATCGCTGCCCATGCGGCAAGTGCCGACCGGGTGGAAGATCGTCGTCCCGATACGCGCGGCGGCTTCGTGCAATTGCTCTTCGGACTGCAGCGAATCGCCCGGCAGGTATTCCACCGGTTTGAACTGGCTCAGGGCGGGTGCGGAAACAATACGGCGTGTCAGGCGAATCGCGTCGGCGGCCACCCGCAAGTCTTCCGGATGACTGAGGTAGTTAGGGCGGATCAGCGGTGCGTCCGCCGGGTTGGCCGAGCGAATGTCGATTCGTCCGCGGCTTTGCGGGCGCAAGTCGCAGACCGATGCGGTAAACGCCGGAAATGCGTGCAGCGGTTCGCCAAAGCGCTCAAGCGACAGCGGCTGTACATGGTATTCGAGGTTGGCCGACGTCTGTTCCGGGCCCGAGCGGGCAAACGCGCCGAGTTGGCTGGGCGCCATCGACAACGGGCCGCTGCGGTCGTACAGGTAGCGCAGGCCCATGCCCATCTTGCCCCACAGCGTGCCCGCGATCTGGTTGAGGGTGCGGGCGTTTTCCAGCTTATAGATGAGCCGAAGTTGCAGGTGGTCTTGCAGGTTGCCACCGACGCCCGGCAATTCATGCAGTACGTCGATGCCCAAAGGTTTAAGCACATTGGACGGGCCAATCCCCGAGCGCTGCAGGATGCCAGGCGACCCGACGGAGCCGGCGCACAGCACGATCTCCTTGCGCGCTTTCCAGCTCACCTGTTGGCCATGTTGGCGCGCGATCACCTGGGAGGCCCGACCGTTTTCCAGCAGCACGCGGTTTACGTCCACGTCGGTCAACACCGTCAGATTGGGGCGCTGGCGGACCGGCTTTAGGAACGCCTTGGCCGCGTTCCAGCGTACGCCGGCCTTTTGATTGACCTGGAAGTAGCCGCAGCCTTCGTTGTCGCCCTGATTGAAGTCGTTGACAGGGGCGATGCCACTCTGCGCTGCCGCATCACGAAAGGCATCCAGGATCGGCCAATGCAGGCGCTGCTGTTCGACGCGCCATTCACCGCCGTCGCTATGGAATTCCGAGCCGCCGGCAAAGTGGTTTTCGCTCTGCTTGAACAGCGGCAGCACGTCTTTCCAAGCCCAACCTGCGTTGCCTTCTGCCGCCCAGCCGTCGTAATCCTGAGCCTGGCCGCGCATGTAAATCATGCCGTTGATGGACGAGCAGCCGCCCAGCACCTTGCCCCGTGGGTAACTCAGCGCACGGCCTTGCAGGCCTTCCTGGGCTTCGGTCTTGAAGCACCAGTCGGTGCGCGGGTTGCCGATGCAGAACAGGTAGCCGACGGGAATATGGATCCAGGGGTAATTGTCGCGGCCGCCGGCTTCAAGCAGCAGCACCCGGTGAGCAGGGTTGGCGGACAGTCGATTGGCCAGCAGGCAGCCGGCGGGGCCGGCGCCTACGACGATGTAATCGTATTCAGCAGTAGCAATGGGCATCGCAAGCCTCGCTTGTTTTTCTTATGGTTCCATCCTAGTTGTTAGTTTTCGTCTTAAAAATGTTAGTTTTTACCCAGCTGCTGTGCGTTTTTAAACAGCGTAACCGAGGCTCATGCAATGGAGGCGTTATGTTCGACTGGAACGATCTGCGGTACTTTCTCGAGTTGCAGCGCAGCGGCCGCCTGCTCACCGCCGCGCAACGCCTGAAAACCACGCATGCCACCGTGGCCCGGCACATCGAGGCCATCGAGAAGAGCCTCGGCACCGCACTGTTTGTGCAGCATGCCCAGGGCTACGAGCTGACCCCCGCCGGCGAAGCCCTGCTCAAGCATGCCGAAGCCATGGAAAACGTCGCGCTGCTGGCCGAAGACGAACTGACCCACTCCGCCGCGCCTCTGGGCAAGATCCGCCTCGGGGTGGCCGAAGGGTTGGGCGTGATGTTCCTCGCCAGCCGCATGGGCGGGCTGTTCGATCGCTACCCCGGATTGGAAGTGGAATTGGTGGCGGTGCCCCGCTTTGTCAGCATCCTCAACCGCGAAGCGGAAATCAGCATCCATCTTGAGCGTCCCAGCGTCGATCAACTGGTCACACGCAAACTCACTGATTATCGCCTGGCCCTCTACGCCAGCCGCACTTATTTGGACCGCAACCCACCGATTGAGAAGCGCGAAGACCTCGCGGCACATGCGTGGATCGATTACGTGGACGACTTGCTGTTCAGCCAGGAACTCAAGTTTCTCAGCAGTTTCTGCCGCAACCCCAAGGTGGTGTTCCACAGCACCAGTGTGATCGCCCAGCACCAGGCCGCGCGATCCGGGTTGGGGATTGCAGTGTTGCCGTGCTTCATGGCCTCGGGCGATCCGGAATTGGTGCCGTTGCTGCCGGGGGAGGGGATCCAGCGCAGCTACTGGATCAGCTCGCGCCGGGAGTTGCACAAGTCGGTGCGGTTGCGGGTGTTGTGGGATTACGTGGTGGAATTGTGTGCGCGCGAGCAACGTTTGTTGCTCGGCGAACCCCTGTAGCCGCGTTAGAGTTTCACCACCTGATGCACCTGCTCCGCGCAAGCCCGCGCATCCTCAATCATCTTCCCGAACGCCGTGCTGACAATCTCGTCATGGCCCAACCATCGCACCTTCTGGCTCAGGCGATAGTGGTAGCGCAACCCGCCAGCCTGTCGTGAACCCTCCAGATCCATGTCGTACCAGGGCGAGCGCACCTGGCAGCCAGGGATAGTTTTTTCCATCTGCCCGCCGCTCAGGGTGATGGTGTAGTCATGGGTTTGCGGATTCCCCAGATCCAGCTCGGCCTGCTGCCCTTGTCGCCGATAGTTGATAAAGCCATCCCAACGACCCTTGAGCGATTCATCGCTGTACACATAGTCATTCGCCAGCTTTTCCAGCGCCCGCTGGTCATTCATCTGCGCCGTGACGGTATACCCGTCATGCACCACAAAGCCGGTGGCCGCGCGGGTGATGTGGCAGTCGCTGATCTCGTTGCCGAAGTTGGCGCAGATGTCCTGGTCGGTCGCGGTGCTGCCTTGCTGGCGGTCGGCGACGCTCAGTTGCATCAGCGGCAGGCGGCTGAAGGTGATCGTGGCCTGGGTGGTGCCGGCGCCTTGCTGGTCGTAGCGCACCTGTTTGTCCAGGCGCAGGGTGGTTTCGGGACGTTCCAGGGGGATATGTTCTTCGCGCACTTGACCCTGCGCGTCGTTGACCAGCACCCAACGGTCCTGGATGTCGGGCATGACTTGGCCGGGAGCAAACACCGGGTTGGTCGGGTCGAGCCACCACACCTGGCCGTCCACTTCGGCGCGCACGATCGCGTGGTTCGGCGCCTGGGTGCCGGGGATCAATAGCGATTCGACCACATCACCACGGCTGACCCAGGCGGTCTCGGCCTTGATGCCAGTGGCTTTGAGCAAGGCGGTCAGCAGGATTGCCAGGTCCTTGCAGTCGCCATAACCGTGCTGCTCGATTTCATCGAGGTTGAACGGCACATAGCCGCGCTCGGTCGCACGCCAATCACCCAGGTAACGGTAGTGATCGTTGATGTGCTGCATCAACGCGGCAATCTGTTCCGCCGGCGCCAAACCGCGTACGGCCGTTACAGCTGCAGCACTCTGCGGCGGCAGGTTGGCACCGAGGATCTGGTTGTAGGCTTGAGCGAAACCACCGAAGTACGCCTGGCGCTCCAGGGCGCTACCCACCTCGATACGCGGGATGCGCAACAACGCGGCGTTGGACGCTTCGTTGATGTAATTGAGATAGGTCGGGGTCTTCTGCACCACGTCCAGGGTCTTGCCGTTCTGCGACACGCTCACGTTGAAACCCTCGAACAGTTCGCTGCGCCACTGGAGGGGGCGCTCTGCCGTAAACCGCGCTTTGAACCGGTCGCGCCGCGCCGGGCTGGGGCCGAATTTGAGGACGTAATGAAACTGGGTCATCAAGGGCTTGGCGGCGTGGTGCTCGCGCACGGTGTAGCGAATCTGCGTGCCGACGCGCAGGTTGGGGAAGGCCAGGGAGGTCTGCTTATCACGGCTGAAACCCTGGTCCGGGTTGGGCGCGGTGCGGGTGTCGATTTGCGTGGCATCCAGGGCCACCGGCTTGGCGCCGGGCTGGGTGGACTGCGCGCTGAGCACTTCGAAAGTGTCGTCCTCGGAGTAATCGAAGTCGATGCGCGAAAGCATTTCGCGGCCGTTCGGCTTGAGGATCGTATAGCGGTAGGTGGTGGTGCAGTCGGTACTGGCGTCACGGTTGAAGTGGCAGTGCAACTCGGTGTCGCTGGCCAGTGGCGCTTCGGCCAGGGGCTGTAGCGCGGCGAACACGCCAGGAGCGGCAAGCCCCAGGCTGAGTGCAATCAGGGGGCGGTGAAACGAAAAACGGTACATGGGCGCCTCAGGTGACACATTGAAACAGCTACCCCGACGGGTAGCGAGAAGGCGCTGGATGATAATGGGTCGCAACTGAGAAAGCCAGGATTGTTCGACAATTATTACGGCTGAAAGGCCCGTTCTAGAGCCTTTTCTTTGATTTGTGTCAGTCGTCTCGCAGTTCGAAGTCGGCGCTGGCTAGCTTCTCTCCGTTGATCAGCACGTGGACCAAGTGTTTGCCGGGGTAATGCTTACGCGTGGTCAACTCGCGGATATGTTGCTCGCGTCGCAGGCTGTGACACTCGCCCGCGCCGAGGGTAAACGCCTTGAGCTTGAACACCTTCGCCGCACTGTGGCCGGCGCTTTTCACGTAGTCGATGGCGTAGTCCACCACCAGCTTCTGTGGCGTGGCGGCCGTAGATTCGAGGGTGAAGGAGAGGTTGATGCGTTCGCCCAGGTTGATCACCGCTGGCGTGACCTGCAGGTGGTGGATCTGCACCTCGGCCTTGGCGCCGGCGCCGATGATCGTCAGCGCGCGGGTGTTGCCTTGCTTGATCAGGCTGCGCAAGGCATGGCGGGCGATCCACGCGGTATGAGGGTTATCCAGGCTCCAGCCCTCGATCAGGCTGAGCACCCAGTCCGGATGATCCTTGGTGATGTCATTGAGGTGGTTGGCCACGGACTTGCGCACGTAGAGACTGCTGTCGGCCTTGAGGTTGTCGAGGATCAACGCGCACAGCTCAGGGTCAGCCTGCACCTGGGCCAGGCGGAATGACCACGGCAGGCGCGGTCTTGAACCTTCACTGGCGAGGCGGCGCACGTGCTCGTTGTCATCCAGCGACCAGGCTTGCATCACCGCCAGCGTGCGCGGGAAATCGTGCAGCAAAAAGTGGCGGATGGCGAATTCGGCGGAGCCAAAGGTGGTGAAGTACTTGAGCGCGGCCATGGAGCGCTTGAAGTCATCCAGCCCGTAACTCGCCACGAAATGCGGCAGGAACAGGCTGACAAACGCGCTGTTCAGGCGCGGGGCCAGCGCGTAAAGCACCTTGAGGGTCTGCGGATAGTCCAGCGGGATCACCGCGTACAGACTCTCGCTGACCCGCGCCATGCGCTGCATCACCGACAACTCGGCCAACCCGGCCTTGGCGTGCTTGAGGAAGCCCTTGGCGTCGAACGCCGGGTACACCGCCGTCATCTCATTGGCGATGTGTTGCAGGCGTTCGACGTTGAAGATGTCCTTGAGGGCCGGGGCGCTTTGGTCGGTCATCGGTGATTCCAGTGGCGGTTAGAGAAACCAGCGGTATTCCCGCGCGTGGATCTCTTGTTGGAAGGCCAGATGGTCCTGGCGTTTGTTTTCGCAGTACACGTCGACAAATTCGGCGCCCAGCTTATCGCGCAATACCGGTTGATGCTGCATGGCGCGCACGGCGTCGAGCATTTCCAGGGGGAAGTCAGTGCCGCTGCTGCGGTCCTCGTTCAGCGGGGCGATGGGTTCGTGCTTGGTTTCCAGGCCGTGCTCTAGGCCGACGAGGATCGCCGCCAGCACCAGATACGGGTTGGCATCGGCACTGGCCAGGCGATGCTCGATGCGCAGGTTGCGTGGGTCGGACTCGGGGATGCGCACGCACGCGTCGCGGTCTTCAAAACCCCAGCTCGCACGGGTGGCGGCGTTGACCGTAGCGCCCAGGCGGCGGAAGGCGTTGTGGTTGGGCGAGAAGATCGGCATGCAGTGGGGCAACAATTCCAGGCAACCGGCCACGGCATGGCGCAACGGTTGCTGCTGGTGCGCTGCCAGCAGGTTATTGCCCGCGCCGTCATACAGGCTGACATGCACGTGCATGCCGCTGCCGGGGTATTGCAGGTAGGGCTTGGCCATGAAGCTGGCGCGGTAACCGTGCTTGAGCGCCACGCCCCGGGTGCTGCGGCAGAACAGGGCGGCCCAGTCGGCGGCGCGCATTCCATCGTCGAGGTGACCGAAGTTGATCTCAAACTGACCGGGTCCGATTTCAGCGGTTATCACCGTAATGTCTACGCCCTGGTCCTTGGCGGTTTGCGCCATGTCGTCCAGCACTTCACTGAAGCGCGACAGCCGTTCGATATGCAGGTTGGGCTGGTCGTCGGCGTCATCGCTCAGTGGGTCGCGAGCAAATTGCGGCAGCCCGTTGTCGAGTTTTTTGTCGAACAGATAAAACTCCAGCTCGAACGCCACCACCGGGTGAATACCCTTGTGCTGCAGGCGCTCCAGCACTTTGGCCAGCACTTCACGGGGTTCGAATTCGATGGGCGCTTCGGTGCCGTCTGATGTGATCAGCATCTGACCCAATGGCTGCGATTCCCAACTCACCGGCTTGAGCGTGCCCGGCACCAAGCGGCGGTTGGCATCCGGGTCGCCGTCGTTGAAGCAATAGTCGCCAATCTTGAACAGCCCGCCCTGGACCCCCAGCAGCACGGCGTTTTGCGGTAGCTTCAACGGGCTGCCGGCGGCGACTTTTTCCAGCATCTCGATGGGATAACGCTTGCCGTAGAAATGCCCGGGAATGTCCAGGGCGATCAGGTCGACATAACGCACGTCGGGATGGTTCTGGCGAAAGGTCCGGACTTCGGCCAGTAACGTGGAGGCATGGCTTTTCACGGGTGCAGCTCCTAGTTGTAAACCCACAACACGCGGGCGGGCAGGTCGGTCAGATTGGCGTAGCGGCAATGGGCAAAGCTGGCCAGGTGAAAGCTGTCGCCGGGGCCGAGGGTGACGGAGTCGGCCTCACCCTCTACCCACAGCGTCAACTCGCCCTCCAGCACAAAACCGGCCTGCTCGGCGCGGTCGCTCATGGTTTGTTCGCCGCTGTTGGCACCGGGCGCCAACAGGCTGTCGAGCATCGAAAAGGCGCCGTTCATGCTCGGCGAGACGAGGATGTCGGTGATGCCATTGGCGTAATACACCGTGCGCCGCTCGTTGGGGCGCGTGATCCAGTCCACGGCCTTGGGCTTGGGCTGGCTGTAGAAGTAGGTGGTCGGGACATCGAGCGCGTGGCTGATGGCGGTGAGGTCCGCCACCGTCGGGCGTGACAGGCCGCGCTCGACCTGGGACAGGAAACCCACCGAGCGCTCGATTTTTTGCGCGAGCTGGGCGAGGGTAAGCTTTTTGTGCTTGCGCAGGTCGTGGATCAGCGCGGCGAGGGTGGCGAGTTCTTCTTGTGGGGTCATGAAATATATTTCGATAAATTTCATGAAAAATTACAGGATTTATTTCACGCAGGCAATGACGTCCTTCAAGCGGTTGGGTGTGAGGCTTGATTGAATGATCATGCGCGCTAGCGGTCCGAAGTTGGGTACGCACCATTCATTGAAGGAGCACCCATGAAGTCCAGATCCCTACTCGCCTGCCTGCTGGTCGCCACCAGCCTGTCCACCGCCAGCTTCGTCGTGCAGGCCGGTGATACCCCTCAGGAAACCGTGCAACCTTCGAATATCAACACCCGCGACCTGAAAGAAGGCGACCGTGCGCCTGATATCCTGATGCGCAAGGAGTCGGCTGTCAGCGACTGGAAAAAACGCGGACTCAAACAGCCTGAAGAAGACAGCCAGTGGGCGCGGGTGGGCGATAAATTCGTGCTGCTCAAGACCACCAACGGCACCATCCTTGAGATCACGCCCGTCAAGAAATGACCTTGCATTTCTGCCCTGTTCTTGAGTTAAGGTAACCGGCTGAAAAGTCCGCGTTACCTTCAAGGAAAGAGAGCAGGATGCTTGCCACAATAAGAAACTACCCCCGCACCGTTAACCTGCTGCTGTCCGCCACGTTGCTGCTCACGCTGGCCAAGGCAATCACGTTTCCGTACCTGGTGATTTACCTCACCAGTCACTTCGCCCTCGATATCACACAGGTCGGTCTGGTGATCGGCAGTTCGCTGATCGTCGGCTCGCTGCTCAGCGTGTATGGCGGGTTTCTGGTCGACCGTATCAACAGTTATCGGTTGCTGCTGGCCTTCAGCGTGTTGTTTGTGCTGGGCTTCATCGGCACCGTGCTGGCGCGGAATATCTGGGCGTTCTACAGCTGCCTGATCCTGATCAACCTGGCTTACGCGGTAATCGATATCGCCGTCAAAGCCGGCTTCGCCAGCCTGTTGCCCGAAGATGCACGTAGCGAAGTGTTTTCCATCAAGTACACCCTGACCAATATTGGCTATGCCGTAGGGCCTTTTTTCGGGGCGATGATTGCCAAGCTGGATATCAGCTTGCCGTTCATCCTTTCGGCGCTGCTGGGGGTGAGTTTTTTCCTGCTGTACTGGCGCTGGGGCGACCGTACTCTGACGACCGTGGATGCCACGCAAAAGCCAGTGCCGTTCCTTGCCGTCGGCCGGGTGTTGTTAAGGGATCATCGCCTAGTCTGCTTCACCCTAGGCGGCGTGCTCAGCGCCGTGGTGTTCGGTCAGTTCACCGCGTGGCTGTCGCAATACCTGGTGACCACCACCACCGCCGAATACACCTACACCGTGGTCAGCGCTGTGCTGACCACCAACGCGGTGTTGGTGATTGCCCTGCAATACGTGATCGGGCGGCGTATTTCGCACCGCTACCTGGGCCAGTGGCTGATCGCGGGTCTGGGCATGTTCATGTTGGGAATCGTCGGATTCGCGCTGTCCACCAGTGTGTTGTGGTGGGTGCTGGCGATGGCGGTGTTCACGGTGGGGGAGATCATTGTGTTTCCGGCCGAGTACATGTTTATCGACCGAATTGCCCCGGACCACCTGCGCGGCATGTACTACGGGGCGCAGAATCTGTCCAACCTGGGGGCGGCTCTGGGGCCGGTGCTGTGTGGGCTAGTGCTGGCCAGCCTACCGGCCCACTACATGTTTTACATGCTGGGAGCGTTCATTGTCGGGGGCGGGGTGTTCTATTTCATCGGGGCGTCGTTAAAGGCAAATCATCCAGCGTGAGCTTGCCCATGGTGTTGCTGTGCAGTTCGTACCGCAACTCTTCCACCATCTTTTCGACTTCTTGCGGGGTTTGCAGCCGATTGGTGCTGATCCCGGTCACCACCAGGTCGACCCGGCCGGTTTCGGCGTCGTAGACCTTGAGGGTCAGCGACGCGTCCCTGCACAGGGTGAACTCACACGTCAGCGGCGACAGGCCTTCTTCGATGCAATTTCGCAGTTGCGAGAGGGTAAACATGCAAGTTCCTTCAGGGCAAAATGTTCGTTCCCTGAAGGGTAGGGCGCGCCTCGCGTTGCAATAAGGCGAATTCGCACTAGCCACACTAGTGCATTTGCACTTTCATGGCCTACTTCTTAACACGCAATTCCCCGGCAAACAGCCCGCGCTCACGGGCCCAAACGATGGCCGCGCTGCGGCTGTGCACGCCCAATTTCGAATACACCGTGGCCACATGGTTACGCACGGTATTGGGCGCCAGTGTCAGGCGTGAGGCGATCTCTTTGTCGGCCAGGCCCTCACAGATCAGGCCGAGCACGTCACGCTCACGGGCGGTGAGGTCGGTGTAGGCGATATTCGGCTTGTTGGGGCTGTTGACGCTTTTGGCGTTGGCGAGTTTTTCGATCAGCGTCTGGCTGAACCACGAGGCGTCCTGCATCACTTCCTCGATGGCCGCCACCAGCTCCAGCTCGGAGCGTTTGCGTTCGGTGATGTTCATCATCACCAATAGGTAGCACGGCACGTCCTCAATGATCACGGTGTCGGCGGACACCACGCAGTCGATCACCTCATTGCCTTTCTTGCGCACCTTGAGGTCCTGGCCGTCGAGGTTGCCGGCTTTTTCCAGGGTGGTGAACAACTGCGCGCCCGCCTGGGGGCTGTCGATAAAGCTGATGTCTTCGATGGACTTGCCGATCAGCTCTTCGCTGGTGTAGCCGGTGATGCTCATGAAGGCTTCGTTGATATCCACTACCTGGCGGTTGCTGGCGCTGCACACCAGGGTCGGAACGGGCGTCAGGCGGAAGGATTTGGCGAAGCGCTCCTCACTCTGGCGCAGCGCGATTTCTGCTTTGCGCCGCGGCTCCAGATCCATGAACGAAAACAGCATGCAGTCTTCTTCGTTCATGTCCAAAGGCTGACCGGCAACAATCACCAATTTGCTGCCGCCCTCAGGCAAACGCAGCTCGGCCTGCATCTGCGGGATGGTGGCGCCTTCACCCAGGCGCTGGATGGCCAGGTCCTTGCGTTCGGCCTGTTCCAGCACATCCAGCTCATAGACGGATTTACCGATGACCTGGTCGCGGTTGTAGCCGGTCATTTCCAGGAAACCCTGGTTGACCTTGATGTAACGCAAGTCACTCAGGCGACAGATCACCGCCGGCGCCGGGTTGGCGTTGAAGGTTTTTTCGAAGCGCTGTTCGGCGCTGGCCCATTCGGTGGCGTCGCTGAGGATCAGTACCAGTAATTCAGGCTCGCCACGGGAGTCGGTGATCACCAGGCTGCGCAGGCGGTGGACCCAGGTTTTCTCTTCATCGGCAGTGGGCGTGACTTCCACCACCACGTCGCTGAATTCATCGCCTGCGGCCGCTCGGGCCAACGGGTAGTTTTCTGGCTGTATTGGGTGGTTGTTGCGGTAGCGCAGGGCGAAGCGCTTGGCATATTGCTGGCCATCGGCCCCTAGCCCCATCACGTCGCCCACACCATGCATGGCGAGGGCTGCTTCGTTGGCCCAGAGAATAGTTTGATCCATCTCGGCCAGAATCACACCGTCGGACAGCCCGGAGATGATCTGCTGCAGTTGGCGACGGTTGGTTTCTTTGGCTAGAACGTCCTGGGTCATGAGATCTCCGGGGTTTTGGGCGCATGGAAAGTACGACATCCGCACCTCAGGATAGTGCAAAGAAAATCCGCAATACGGGGTACGAATGCACTAGATGACCTGGTGCATTTGAGCGGGGACGGCAAGCCGCAGGCTCGCCAGACTGAAATGGTCAATCACTGTAAAAGGATCGAACATGACCACTGTCTATGAAGCCAACCGTTCGCTGTTTCGCGTGTCCTGGAGTTCCGTGCTGGCCGGTAGTGCAATTGCGCTGGTGACCTACCTGGTGCTGAGTGTGCTGGGAACGGCCATCGGTGCCAGCGCTGTCGACCCGATGAAGGCGGGCAACCCGCTCAGCGGTTTTGGCACGGGCGCGGGGATCTGGCTGTTCGTCTCGACGCTGGTGGCAATCGGCGTGGGGGCCTTTGTGGCTGGGCGGACCGCCCCGGATCGTGGCGGCCTGCACGGCGTGCTCACCTGGACCCTGACCACCTTGCTCACTACTTGGCTGCTGGCCGGGCTGGCCGCCAGTGTCGTCGGCACCGCCGGTAATGTGGTGGGCAAGGGCCTGTCGGCAGCCGGAAGCGGCATCGCGGCGGCAGCGCCGGGCATTGGCGACAGCGTCAAGCAGCAACTGAACGAGCAGGGCATCCAGCTGGATTGGAACAGCCTGCAAGGTGAACTCGACACCTTGCTCAAGCAAAGCGGCAAGCCTGAGCTGGACCCGGCCAACGTCGAACAGAAATCCGATCAGGCCGCCGCCGATGGCAAACAGACCGCCACCGACGCTGCGATCAACCCGGCCCAGGCGGGCGATCAGTTGAAGCAATGGTTCGAGCGTGTCAAAGCGTCTGGTGAGCCTGCGTTGAATGCTGCGGATAAAGACGCGTTGGTCAACATCGTTGCTGCCCGCACCGGTAAGAGCAAGGCAGAGGCCACGCAGATCGTCGACAACTATGCCCAGGCTTACCAACAAGCCATGCAAAAGGTCGATGAGTTGAAGCAGCAGGCCGAGCAGAAAGCCCGTGAAGCCGGTGAAGTGGCGGCTCAACAACTCTCCCGTGCGGCTTGGAGCACCTTGGCTATGTTGCTGCTGGGCGCAGCGCTGAGTTTCTTTGTGGGACGCATGGCCCTGACCACGCGTCGAGTGCCGTTGGCTTAACGGCGTGTGCAGCAAGGACGCTGCTTTTCGCCGGCATCAAACCTGCCAGCGTCGGCAGCCATCCGGTTGCTGGATCAGTTGGGCAGGTGCGGATGACAGGTCGGCATCAACCTCAATGAATGGGTAAAATGCCGGCCTTTTACGCGTATCCCGCAAAGGTGCCCCTTGAGTGCAGGCAAAGCTGTCGGACTGTTATTACTCACATCCATGCTGGCGGCGTGCGGCACCTCGCCGCCACGCACGCCCAATGACCTCTGCGGTATCTTCCGCGAAAAGGACGACTGGTACGACGCCGCCAAAGTCACGCAAAAACGCTGGGGCGTGCCGATCCAGGTGCCGTTCGCCATCATGTATCAGGAGTCCGGCTTCCACCAGGACGCCCTGGCCCCACGCAAATACCTGTTGTGGATCATCCCCTGGGGCCGCGTTTCCACCGCTGCCGGCTACGCCCAGGCCAAGGACGAGGTGTGGAACGACTACCGCAAGAGTACTGGCCGCAGCGGCGCCAGCCGCCAGGACTTCGACGACGCCATCGACTTTGTCGGTTGGTACATGGACAAGACCTACACCGTTAACGGCGTATACAAATACGACGCTTACGGCCAGTACCTGAACTACCACGAAGGCTGGGGCGGCTACCGCCAGCGCACCTATGCCGCGAAGGCGTGGTTGCCGCCAGTGGCCAGCAAGGTACAGGCGCGTTCGCAGATGTATGCGGCGCAATATGCGCGGTGCAAGGATGATTTGGGGCGGGGGTTTTGGAGTCGGTTTTGGCGGTGGTTGTAAGAGGGTAAACGCTGTTCCCACGCTGCATGAATAGTGCAGCGTGGGGGAGGATCTACATCTTGATCAACCAGCCTACCAGAGGCACTATCATCAACGTACTCAACGCCATGGAAGTGACATTGCCTATATACGGATGAAAGTGTACGGGCAAGCGCCCCGCAATCGCAGAGGCCAGTGGCGGAGCGATCAGCGCCCCGAGCAGTGCACTTGAAGCGATGACTGTCCAACTGCCACCATGGGTCAATACAGCCGCCGGGACTACAGAGACCAGCGGAACGTAGGTCGGATACCAGCCTCGTTTCATCCACTGTTTTCGCCAGATCGCGACGCCCAACGCCGATGTCAACGCTTGGGCCGCCAGCAGGGGCAAGACCAGGCCTGATCCATACGCCGGGCTGATCGGGTTCAGTGCATAGGCCACCAGCACACCTGCCAGCAACCCGAGACTGGCGAGCTCGTTGCCGAAAAAAGGCGCTTCGGAAAAATCTGCCAGCACCCGACGCAGGCCCCAAACAATACCGTAAGTGGCCGGTCTGGCGGGTGCTGGCTTGGCGGGGGCTATGTAGTCAGAACTCACCAACGACGGCACTCGACGACACAGTACAAACGCAATGACACTGCCGATCGCCATGCCCACCACGTTGCCGATCACCACTGGAAGACCCAGTGGAACGCATACGAAGTTCACGATCAGCATGCAAATGGGTGTCACCAGCAATGCGCCCAATACAGCACCGTTTACAGCAACTTTCCAGCCACCGCCGAACATCAGCACCATGGCTGCCGGTAACGAGACGAATGCCGCAAACGTTGGCTGCCAGGTCTGTGCAGTGACGCTCCAGCCCCACAGAAGATTACTCAGCATTAGCCCCAGCAGTGAACTTGTCACCAGCCAAGGCCATAGCCCTGTTCCGTAGGAAATAGAAAATCCTTGCCAGGCTTTACCGTGCTTGCTCGCCCACCATGCCAGGTAGGCGCCGCTCAACAAACCGAGTGATGCCAATTCGTGCTTATAGAAGGCTACTTCGCTGATATCCCCGACTATCCATCGAAGCCAGGCAACAGGATGGGGCAGGCTTGCAACCATTTCGGCGTAGCCCGGCCATGACCATTGATTGCTGAGCGCCACCCAGAGCACCAGTACCATGCTGGCAAACCCCAACATCAGGACGGTGAGATCTACCCTGGACCGGCGGGCCCTCGTTTCGGTAATGAAGGTTTTCATATAGCGCCCTCCGATCAGCGTGGAAGGGCAGGGTGTCGGGAGTAGCCGAGCATTTGATCGTAGAGATCAATGCGTCGATCACGCTGCAGGTCATTGAGGCTGTTCCAGATCGGAGCACTGCGGGCGCTGGTGATATCAATGTCGGCGAACAGGATTTCCTGGCGATTGGCTGAAGCTACCGCGCCAATCGGCCAGCCGTTGGTTCCGGCAATCAACGAGCATCCGAGGTAACGCGCTTCACGCTCTTCGCCGATGCGGCTGGCGGCAGCGATAAACACGTTATTGACGTGGGCGGCGGTCATCGTCAGGTACGACGCCATGCATTTGCCTGCCTCATCGAATAGCGGCGGTGGCGTCCATACCCAATTGTTCAGGCTGCAAATAATATCGGCGCCCTGCTGGCTGAGAATACGTGGCACCTCCGGGAACCAGATATCCCAACAAATCAGCAAGCCAATACGGCCTATCGGTGTTTCAAATACTGGAAATCCGGTATCACCCGGAGTGAACCAGAGTTTTTCCAGGTTCCATAGATGTGCCTTGCGGTATTTGCCGATGAACCCGTCGGGACCTAGCAGCACAGCTGTGTTGAACAACTGCATACCGTCTATTTCACACAGGCCTGTCACCAGGTACACCTGGTGTTTGCAGGCAAAATCTATCCATGCCCGCACACTTTCGCCGCCTGGAATCAGCTCGGCATGATCAAAGGCATCCTGGCGACTGCTGAAGAAATACCCGCAATTGGTGAGCTCGGGCAGTACGATCAGGTTGGCTCCACCGTTTGCAGCTTCGGTCGCCAGTGCAAGACTTTGATGCAGGTTGCTGGACCGGTTGTTCATGCCAACCTGAGGGTCCAGTTGGATGACTGCTACGCGGGCGGGGCTTGCTGGTTCGCTCATGGCGGTGACCTCTTATTGTTATACAACCGGGAGTCGGTTGGGCGTTTATAAGAGGCGACCGAATGTTTAATTGAAAGTCAGGTGATTCCCCTTGAGTTGTAGTCTCTTTCTTTTATGGTTCGGCTTTGTAGATTGGGTAGTCATGCATGGTAAAGCCTCCGTTGAAATTGGCTTGGGTTCTATTACAAATGGCTATCACGGTATCAATTGCTCCCCTGAAGCAGGGCTCTGTCCAGCCCGAATCTACGGAGAAGGATTCACCGCAGAGGTACAAACCTGACTTGTGAGAAAAGTCTCGATTGTATTTCAGTAGTTTCATTGCGTCGTAATAAGTACCTGCACGGTAAAGTTTTGCGCAGCCAAGCGAATTTTTATCATTCATCCACCGTTGAACCACCGCGTGATTACGTCCGATATAAGGTGATATTTTTTCTTGTATGTTGGTAGATTTCAAAAGAATTCTGTCGAGGTCCTCAATACATCTGTCAACGAGTTCTTCATCGGTGAACACCGATAGCTTTATGGCATCATCTTCCCATGTGTAGCTGAGAAGGATGCAGTCGTAAGTATCGGTAGGGTTATAACGGTAGGTATATACGTCATGAACCAAGCTATCCGTCACGATGGCTTGAGGGATTTTTTTATTGTCGGAGAGAAATGATTTTTTGAGAGGCGCGTACACTTTGCAACTGGTTTCCCAATGGGCCGTTTTATAGGCTTCTGTGACTTCAAATGGAAGCACTTCCTGGCTGAAGTTTTCAATGGATATTTGCGTTTCGATCAACCATGAAGGTAGTGTCATCACCACAGAATCGTAATCGAGGAATTCTTTTTTGGTCTTTTGTTTTTGTGTGATGTTCCAGTCGTAATAGACCCGTATTTTCCCGCTTTTTAATTTCTTGATCTTTGTCACTGCACTACTGGTCATGAAGCCTGACTGACTTTTTATGAGGTGCTCGTATAGAGACTCATGCGTTTCTTGGGGTTTGATGAAGAGTAGGGATTCGGCCAGAGAACCTAGGCCGACGTAGTTTGGTTTGTTGAACGCAAGGCCTCTCGAATCCAAGGTCTCGGAATGATTCAAGTAAGGCGATGCCATCGGTGTGCCGTCCGCGTTTACGCGTCCGTGGATGAGTTGCAGATGACTGCTGAATCCAAATATCGCCGTGCGCAGGGGGTAAAGCGAGCATACGTCATAAAATGCTCCCCAGCTGCCATCACCGATACCGATGGAGTAGAAAACAGCGGATTCCTGTGCAGTCATGCCCATCCCACCGAAGTTCCCAGGGTCACTTGGGTGCCAGCTATCGATGCTTGGCATTTTTACCAAGTTGCGGAATGAAATGCCTTCATATTTGTTGACTATTAAATGCCACATGTTTTCCCAGCCTTCAGCGCCGTAATGCTCAGAGAAGATCAACGTCATTCGCTCGGCGAAGGCCTTCCATTTTGCGAAAACATTGCCCAGAGTTTGACCAGGAGGCGGTGTTTTTCCATCAGTGTTTTTCCAAATAAGCATGGTGGGTTCTGTGTTGTCATCTATGCTTCCTTCTCGTAGAAATATACCTGTGGATCGGACCGCGGGGCTGCCTGGATTGGGGAAGTCTGTGTGGCGCAATTCGAATGCGTTGGCGTAATAGGCCATGAGGGAACGCCCATCTTTAGGCGGTTCGTCTGATTTATTGAAGAACGGCATTCTCATTGCACCCATCTCGAAAGGCGGTCTGCCAACCGAGTGGGTACCGTTATTCCCAAGAGCGGTAAGGTGCCTGCCGCCAATGCGCTTGGATTTTTCAATTAAGGTGATGTTTGTGAAACCGCAGCGGTGAAGTTCACGTGCAGTTGTTAGGCCCGTAATGCCCGCGCCAATAATGCATATTTTATGATGCGGCTCGGTGGCTTGGGCAATACCGTTGACGTGCTCAACCAAGGTGCGGTAGTCAAAACATAAGTCCGGTGGGTTAGGAAACCGAGCTGTCCATTTGCTCTTGCCGGAGCGCTTTTGTCGGTGATGGTGTTGGGCGGAATCTGCGGGGTAATTGAAGTTGGAGCCGATGGTCATTCTGATGTTCCCTGTTCAGAGTTAACGGACTCTGAACAGAATGGATGTGAGCGCTGCTAGCCAGAAATAGGCTGGAGTTGGTTTTTTGTAAGGGGAAGTCGTTTTTTTTAGTAGGGGCAGTGCAAGCGACTAAGTGAATTGTGGGGGTGCATGCTCTCTCTCCCCTGAACGACACCGCGTTAACTCGAGTGCATGCCCTCCAGCGACGGTTCCACCTTCACACTTGCCAAACCCACCCGATTCTGGGAAAACCCACCCTTTTGTACCGTCAACGAGCGCCCTATGAGCACCGAAGAACTCCGAATCACCGACATCCGCCCCGGCACCGGCAAAACCGTGGTGAAGGGTGCGCTGATCACCACTCAATACACCGGCACCCTGGAAGACGGCACGGTGTTCGATTCTTCCTGGGAGCGCGGCAAGCCGTTCCAGTGTGTGATCGGCACTGGGCGCGTGATCAAGGGCTGGGACCTGGGCTTGATGGGCATGCAGGTGGGCGGTGTACGTACCCTGTTCGTGCCGGCGCATCTGGCCTATGGCGAGCGGTCGATGGGCGCGCATATCAAGCCCAACAGCAATCTGCGTTTTGAGATTGAGTTGTTGGAAGTACTGACGCGGGACGATTGAGGGCGAGTGAACATGGACGTTGACTCACCGCTGTTGCCGGGGTGCTCTGTCGCGGGCATTCAGGTCGTTGAGCTGGACAGCAGTGATGAGCAGGAGCTGCAGCGGTTTTTCGAGCGGGCGCCGGATTACTTCATTGCGGTCAACGGCGAGCCGGCCACTGCGACCGAAGCGCATGAAGAATTGCAGGGACAGTTGCCCGCAGGGTGGGCATGCAGCCGGATGTATTGGCTGGGTTACCGCGATGTGGAAAACCGGCTGGTCGCGGTGGTGAACATCGCGGCGGACTTGCTGGCCGTTGGCGTGTGGCATATCGGGCTGTTGCTGGTGGATGCACGCTTGCATGGCACTGGGCTGGCGCAGCAACTGCATGGGGATCTTGAAGTCTGGGCGGTTCGCAATGGCGCTCACTGGTTGCGGTTGACAGTGGTCATCGGCAACGCCAAGGCGGAGCGCTTCTGGCCAAAGCTTGGCTATGTGCAGGTACGCACCCGCGAGGGGATCACCCTGGGCCGCCAGGTGAACCGGGTATCGATTCAGGTCAAGGCGCTGACAGGTGGGCAGGTGGGTGATTACTTGGCGTTGGTTCAGCGGGATCAAGTGGATGCGCCTTCCTGAACCCATCCTGAAGAATTTTCTTATTCCCCATGCGGACACTTTCCTACGGTTTACTCTCCCATCATCGGGGCGTAAGCTTCGCGCGTTTTCATCAATAGCGGAGACCCTCAGTGGGTACTTGTTCGAGTGACAGTAGTCGGCCGGTTTCGGTAACCGGCACAGGCTTGGCAAGGTAACGCGCATTTTTCCGATGCCGTTGTCTCGCCACTAAAAGCGAGAAGCGGCATCCCGGCAGCGGCCAGTCCTGGCACCTGCCCGAATCCCTCTCATCGACGCTGACCAGCACCCGGTTCACCTCGGGATGCTACGGACGCGCCTGCCTTTTGCGGCAGGCGGGCCACGCTGGCTGTGCCTATAAAACGGGCGCGGTGCAGACGGCGGTACCTGCACGACGGTTTCTTCCTCGCGCAGGAGTAACACCATGAACTTGACTCTGTTGAAAGAGTTCTTTGCCGGCTTCCTGCGGACCCGGCACATCGCCCGGCATTTCCGCCGCCTGGCGATGCTCGATAGCGTGACCGACGCCAGCGTCAGCCGCGAAGTGCCGCCGACACTGGCGCAAACCCTGGTGGTTTCCGCCAACAGCAGTGCGGTGCAGTTGCTCGGCACGCTGGGCAGCCACTCTGAGGGTTTGAATACCCAGGAAGCTGACGCTCTGCGCGTGCAATACGGCCTCAACGAAGTCGAGCACGAACAGCCGCTGCCAGGGTGGGTGCACCTGTGGCACTGCTACAAAAACCCGTTCAACCTGTTGCTGACCTTGCTGGCGGTGATCTCCTGGCTGACCGAAGACATGAAGGCCGCCACGGTGATTTTCTCCATGGTGGTGCTGTCGACGCTGCTGCGTTTCTGGCAGGAGGCCAAGTCCAACAAGGCCGCCGATGCGCTGAAAGCCATGGTGAGCAACACCGCCACGGTGTTACGCCGCGATGAAGCCAAGCGCATCGAATTGCCGATCAAGCAATTGGTGCCGGGTGACCTGATCGTGCTGTCGGCCGGGGACATGATCCCTGCCGATTGCCGAGTACTCAGCGCCAAGGACCTGTTCGTCAGCCAGGCGGCGATGACCGGTGAGTCGATGCCGGTGGAGAAGTTCGCCCAGCAGCAGGACACCCAGACCCGCAACCCGCTGGACTTGGAGAACATCCTGTTCATGGGCACCAACGTGGTGTCCGGGGCGGCGACGGCGGTGATCCTGACCACCGGCAACAGCACCTATTTCGGTGCCTTGGCCCAGCGTGTGACCGCGACTGACCGTGCGACCACCTCGTTCCAGCACGGCGTCAACAAGGTCAGCTGGTTGCTGATCCGCTTCATGTTTGTGATGGCGCCATTGGTGCTGTTCATCAACGGTTTCACCAAGGGCGACTGGACCGAAGCACTGCTGTTCGCGCTGTCGATTGCCGTGGGCTTGACCCCGGAAATGCTGCCGATGATCGTCACGTCCACCCTGGCCAAGGGGGCGGTGTTTCTGTCGCGCAAAAAAGTCATCGTCAAGCGCCTGGATGCGATCCAGAACTTCGGCGCCATGGATGTGCTGTGCACCGACAAGACCGGCACCCTGACCCAGGACAAGATTTTCCTGGCGCGCCATGTGGACGTGTGGGGTGAAGAGTCCGACGATGTGCTGGAAATGGCCTACCTCAACAGCTACTACCAGACGGGCTTGAAAAACTTGCTGGACGTGGCGGTGCTGGAGCATGTGGAGGTGCATCGCGAGCTGAAAGTCGGCACGGCGTTCCAGAAGGTCGATGAGATCCCGTTCGATTTCAATCGTCGCCGCATGTCCGTCGTGGTCGCTGAGCAAGGCCAGCCGCACCTGTTGATCTGCAAGGGCGCGGTGGAAGAGATTTTGTCGGTGTGCAACAACGTGCGCCATGGCGACGTCAATGAAGCGTTGACCGAAGACCTGCTGGCGCGCATCCGCCAGGTCACTGCCGCGTTCAACGAAGAAGGCCTGCGCGTGGTCGCCGTGGCCGCGCAGCCGATGGCACCGGGTCGCGACACCTATAGCCTGGCGGATGAGAACAACCTCACGCTGATCGGCTACGTCGCCTTCCTCGACCCCCCCAAGGAAAGCACCGCGCCTGCGCTCAAGGCGCTCAAAGCCCACGGCGTTGCAGTGAAAGTGCTGACCGGTGATAACGAGTTGGTCACTGCCAAGATCTGCCGCGAAGTGGGCCTGGAGCAACAGGGCCTGCTGATGGGCAACGACATCGAGGCCATGACCGACGCCGAACTGGCCAAGGCCGTGGAAACCACCAATGTGTTCGCCAAGCTGACCCCGAGCCACAAGGAACGCATCGTGCGCTTGCTCAAGGCCAACGGGCATGTGGTGGGTTTCATGGGCGATGGCATCAACGACGCCCCGGCGCTGCGTACTGCTGATATCGGCATTTCGGTGGACAGCGCGGTGGATATCGCCAAGGAAGCCGCCGACATCATCCTGCTGGAAAAGAGCCTGATGATTCTGGAGGAGGGCGTGCTGGAAGGCCGGCGCACCTTCGCCAACATGCTCAAGTACATCAAGATGACTGCCAGCTCCAACTTCGGCAACGTGTTTTCGGTGCTGGTGGCCAGTGCGTTCATCCCGTTTTTGCCGATGTTGCCGATGCATCTGCTGGTGCAGAACCTGCTGTATGACATTTCGCAGATCGCGATACCGTTCGATAACGTCGACGCGCAAATGCTCAGCAAACCTCAACGCTGGCAGCCGGGAGATGTCGGCCGTTTCATGCTGTTTTTCGGGCCGATCAGCTCGATCTTTGACATCACCACGTTCGCACTCATGTGGTATGTCTTCGACGCCAATACCCCCGATCACCAGACCCTGTTCCAGTCCGGCTGGTTTGTGGTGGGGCTGCTGACCCAGACGCTGATCGTGCACATGATCCGCACCCCGAAAATTCCGTTCCTGCAAAGCCGTGCCGCGATGCCGTTGATGGTGATGACCGGCGTGATCATGGCGGTGGGCATTTTCCTGCCGATGGGGCCGCTGGCGCATTACTTCAAGTTGCAGGCGCTGCCGTCGCTGTACTTCGTATTCCTGCCGGTGATCCTGCTGGCGTACATGGCGCTGACCCAGGCGGTGAAGGGCTACTACATCCGTAAGTTTGGCTGGCAATAAGCAGGGAGGATGTCCTATGCAAGCAATCAACAACATCAACCTCGAATCCCTGGTCGACACCCTGGTCAGCCTCACTGCGGCCTTTGTCCTCGGCGGCTTGATCGGCTTCGAGCGTCAGTACCGCCAGCGCACGGCGGGCCTGCGTACCAACGTGCTGGTGGCGGTGGGCGCGGCGATCTTCGTCGACATGGCCAGCCGGCTCGGTGGCGCGGAAGGCGCGGTGCGGGTGGTGGCCTACGTGGTCTCGGGCATCGGTTTTCTCGGTGCCGGTGTCATCATGCGGGAGGAGGGCAACGTGCGTGGGCTCAACACGGCGGCCACCCTCTGGGCATCGGCGGCAGTGGGGGCCTGCGCGGGTGCCGACCTGGTCCTCGAAGCGCTGCTGGGCACGCTGTTTGTGCTGGCCGCCAACACCTTGCTGCGCCCGATCGTCAACAACATCAACCGTCAACCATTGGACGTGGTATCGGCAGAGGTCACCAACATCCTGTATGTGATCGCCCGGCGTACCCAGCAGAAAGCCGTGCTGGCCTTGCTGGAAGCAGAGCTGGCACGTTGCAACTACCCGGCCAGCGACGTGGACGTGCGCCCCTTCGGCACGGAAGAAGTGGAGATCGAAGCGACCCTGGCCGTCACGTCGGTGGACGGTGACGAACTGGATGCGCTGGTAGCGCGAATCTCGATGTCGACCCTGGTGGTGCAGGCATTCTGGAGCCCGAGTACCACCGAGTAGTTCCCGGCCGTCAGGCGTTATCCCGTGCAAAGCGGACTAAGCTACTGCGAGGAAAAGTCCTACAATCAATCGAGATTATCCCTTCATTTGATAAGCCGCGCCGTTGTTAAGGTTGCGCCCTTGCGCCTCAGGAACCAAGGCGCAGCTCAACGTATTGACCGTGATTTATCAAAAGGAGGGGTCTTTACTACCTGTAGTGTCATGCAGAGTTATCAGCACCGTTTGTCGGAACTGTTACTTTTCACAGGTAGATAGGTCCCGTGTGATATGTAAGCGTACTGATCCCTCGGGGAGTCTTATGAGCAAAGCTTTAATTGTGGATGATCACCCTTTTATCCGCGCCACCGTGAAGTACCTGTTGAAGCAAGAAGGCTTCGATGAAATCTATGAAGCGGGCAATGGTGCCGATGCCATGCAGCTGGCGCGTGAGCGGCGCCCGGATCTGATCATTCTCGACCTGGCCATGCCCAAGCTTGGCGGATTGGAGGTGATCAGCCGGATCAAGGCGCTGGAACTGCCTTGCAAGATCCTGGTGCTGACCTCCTATCTGGCCGTGTTCTTCTCCACCCGCTGCATGCGCGCCGGGGCCATGGGCTTTGTGGCCAAGACGGGTGAACTGGACGAGTTGCAAAAGGCGATCAGGGCGATCCGGTCCGGCTACAGCTGCTTCCCCAGCGTGGCCACCAGTTCAGTGCGCCGTGACGATTTGCAGACCACTGAGCAAGAGCTGGTCAATTCGCTGTCGGACCGCGAAGTGACGGTGCTGCAAAGACTGGCCACAGGCCTGACGAATAAGGAAATCGCCGAGGATATGCTGTTGAGCCACAAAACCATCAGCACCTACAAGACGCGACTCAAGGAGAAGCTGCGCATGTCTTCGGTGGTGCACCTGTCCAAGTTCGCCCAGCGCAATCATCTGATCTGAAATGACGACCACCCGGCTGTTGAGATTCACGGCCATCCTGCTGATCGGGTTGTTTTCCCCTGCAGCGATGGCCCTGGATGAGCCGCACACCCTACAGCTCCTTGGCCACGCGACCCTTGAAAACCCAGGGCTGGAGCTCGATGAGAGCGACTGGCGCTGGTTACGCCAGCGACGCACATTGGTGATGGGGGTGTCGGCGCCGGACTACGCACCTTTTGACTTGAGCAATAACAAGGATTTTGAAGGTATCACCGCTGACTACGCGTGGCTGATCAGCCTCATCTTAAGCGTGCCTATCGAAGTTCGACGCTATGACACCCGCGATGAGGTGATCGAGGCACTCAAGCTGGGCCAAGTGGATTTAGTAGGATCGGCCAATGGTTACGAAGCCGCCGACAAGGGCCTGGTGCTGTCCCGTTCCTACGCCAATGATCAACCCGTGCTGATAACCCGCGCGGGTGACAGTCATTTACTGAGCGCCGACCTGGCCGGCAAACGCGTGGCGATGCTCTACCACTACATGCAACCCGACGCTGTCCAGGCCTATTACCCCAAGGCGCAACTGCTGTTGTATGGCTCGACCCACCAAGCCATCGGCTCCGTGGCGTTTGGTCAGGCGGATGTGTACCTCGGCGACATTATCAGTGCCCGTTATCTGATCAAAAAGAACCACCTCAATAATATCCGTATGGCCGATTTTTCCGGGCTGGAGGTCAATCCGTTCGGGTTTGCTTTCACTGCGGATAACATCCGCCTGCTGAATATCATCAACGCAGCGCTGGCCGTGATCCCCGCCAGTCAGCAAATGAGCATCCTGCGCCGTTGGAGCGCCGCAGACAGTGGGGTTCTGGAGGCAGACCGACTGCGCTTGAGCGACAGTGAGCAGCGCTGGCTGGAGAAGCACCCGCGGGTAAAGGTCGCGGTGCTCGACAAGTTCATGCCGCTGTCATTTTTAGATGAGCGGGGGCAGTTCGTGGGGCTGAGCGACGAGGTATTGTCGCGGATCAGCTTGCGCACGGGCTTGAAGTTCGAGATGGTCCACGGCAATTCGTTAACTCGGCAAATTGATGAGGTCAGCAGCGGGCAAGCGGACATGCTCGCGGTCATCACCCCCAGCGTCGAGCGTGCCGAAAAGGTCCGCTTTACCCGACCTTATCTGTCCAATCCTTACGTGTTGGTGGCGCGTGCCAGTGATGAACGGCTGCTCACCCTGGAAGACATGCCCGGTAAACGCCTGGCGTTCATTGGTGGCAACAGCCTCGGTGCACAGATAGCACGCGACTATCCAGGTATCCAGTTTGTCGACGTCGGGAACCCTGAGGCCGCCATGGACCTGGTCGCGAAGGGGAGTGTCGATGCGACTATCGTGTCGTTGATCAGCGCACGCTACATGATTGCGCGCAATTATCGAGACCGTCTGCGTATCACCACCACGATCGGCACGGAACCGGCACGCATTGCCTTTGGCGTCAACCGCAGCCAACTGGAGCTGTATTCGATCCTCGAGAAGGCGTTGTTGAGTATCACACCTGAGGAAATGGACGAACTGAGCAACCGTTGGCGCAGTGAGATCATCATTGATGACAGCTACTGGAGCAGCCATCGCAATGTGATCATCCAGGGGTTTGGCCTGGCTGCGTTGCTGCTGCTGGTGACCCTGGGCTGGGTGCTCTACCTGCGCAACTTGATCCACAAGCGTGCCCAGGCAGAACAGGCCTTGAGCGACCAGATGCGGTTCATGAGCGTGCTGATCGACGGCACTCCCCATCCGATCTACGTGCGCGATCGCCAAGGCCGCTTGATGGCTTGCAACAACGCTTACCTGGATGTGTTTGGCTTCAAGTTGGAGGACGTGATCGGCAAGACCGTGGTGCAAACCGACACGGGCAACCCGCCGCAGGCTCAGTCGTTCCATGCCGATTACTTGAGCCTGATGGAGCGCGGCGAGCCGCAGATCCAGGATCGCGTGCTCAAGGTGCCGGGTGGCGGTGTGCTGACTATTTACCAGTGGATGCTGCCGTACCGTGACAGCAACGGCGCCGTCGTGGGCATGATTGCCGGTTGGGTGGATGTCAGCGAACGTCAGCGCCTGCTTGGCCAACTGCAGGAAGCCAAGGAGGAAGCGGACGCCGCCAACCGTGCCAAAACGACGTTCCTGGCGATCATGAGCCATGAGATCCGCACCCCCATGAATGCGGTGATTGGCATGATCGAATTGGCCCAGAAAAACGCCGAGCAGGGCCGTGTCGATCAGGATGCGTTGGAGGTGGCTTCGATGGCATCCCGGAGCATGCTGGAGTTGATCGGCGATATCCTGGACATTGCGCGCATTGAAACCGGTCACCTGTCCCTGAGCCTGGAACAGGCCAATCTCCATGAGTTGTTGGCGTCCGTAGCGCGGGTGTTCGAAGGGCTGGCGCGGGACAAGGGGCTGCTGCTGCAAGTCGAGCTCGACCCGATGATCGACCGGGCGGTGCTGATCGACCCTTTGCGTTTCAAGCAAGTGGTGTCCAACCTGCTGGGCAACGCTATCAAGTTTACCGCCACCGGGCAGGTGCGCCTGGCGGCTCAGAGCACACCGACATTGGCCGGTGACCACTTGAGCCTCAGGTTGTGTGTGGAGGATACGGGGATTGGCATCAGTGCCGAAGATCAGCAGCGCTTGTTCAGCCCCTTTATCCAAGGCAGCAACAACGACCAGTCGGCGCGCAGCGGTTCTGGCCTGGGGTTGGTGATCAGCCGCAACCTGTGCGAAATGATGGGCGGCCAATTGCATTTGAGCAGTGTGTTGGGCAAGGGGACGAGGGTGGACCTGACGTTGACGCTGGCCACGGCCACGGCCACACCGGTTTACGCACCTGCGCCTCCCGCGCCTGCGACTCACGCGTTGAACCTCCTGGTGGTTGACGACTACCCGGCCAACCGTCTGTTGTTAGCTCGGCAACTGAGCTTCCTGGGGCATCGCATCGTTACGGCCGAAGACGGCGCCGAGGGTTTTGCGCTCTGGCAGGACGGGCAGTTTGATGGCGTGATCACTGATAGCAACATGCCGATCATGGATGGCTATACATTGGCACGTGATATCCGTGCCCAAGAGCGCCAGCGTGGGCTGGTGCCATGCCTGTTGCTGGGGTTCACCGCCAACGCCCAGCCCGAGGAGACCGAGCGCTGCCGGCAGGCGGGCATGGACGGCTGTCTCTTCAAACCGACCGGCCTCGATGATCTGCGCACGGCATTGGCATCGCGCACCGCGGCGCCGGAGGTGAAAGAGGTCGTGCCGGTATGTGACTTGAGTACGCTGGTCGCCCTGACAGGGGGCGATACTGCTGGGCTCAACGAGTTGCTGGCGCCATTGCTCGACAGCCTGGCAGAGGACCGCTTGGTGCTATCGACGCTGAGAGCACGCACGGATTTCGGCAAGTTGCATGACCTGGCCCATCGCGTCAAAGGTGGGGCTCGTATGGTCAAGTCGCAGGCGCTGGTCGCTTGTTGTGAAACGCTGGAGGACGTGTGTGAAAGGAGGGACCGTGATGCGTTGGCGGCTACGGTTGACGCGATTGGCCATGCCATGGATCGCTTGCATCACAGCTTGAGCGCGTGCATCAAGCAGTCTTGACCCAGGTGGCTAGCCATTCGGTGGATTTGGGAGAACTCCTACAGTGGACGGGAATAAGCCTGATTTTGTCCTCGGGATATGTCTGGAAAATGGGCCTCGCTCACTGACGAGCGCTGCATGCCCAGGGTTCCGCCATGCCAAACAAAGCATTGACCATACTGATTGCCGATGAACAACACCTGCAACGCCTGCATATCGAAAAAATGCTCAACCGGTTGGGGTATTTCCGGATCGTACCAGTGGAAACCCTTGAAGAGGTCCTGTTGCTCACCGCCATCCCGGCCCGGCCGTTTGATGTGCTGATCATCAATTCGGGGCTGACGGCCCACGCTTGCGGGCCTCAACCTCAGGCACACCATGTGCTGGTCTACGATTATCTGGACCTGAGCGCCCGCACCGCTGATGCAACCCCGGCGGTGCTGATGCGGCTGCCCGGCATGCCTGATAACGTCAACCTCGAACACTTCATGGACATCATCGACCCACCCGCAGCCACCGCCGGCCTGCGCGTGCTGCCGTGGCTGCGGGAGTTATCCCGTGCGCCCGTTGCCGGTGTTTAATCCCACTTTGGCGCGATACCCTTGGGGCTGGTCAGGCGATGGCCGCGTTCCAGTTCGGCAATCTGTGCCATATCGGCAGCGCTCAAGGTCAGTTGCAGGGCCTTGAGGTTGCTTTCCAGGTTGGCGCGCTTGGTCGATGATGGGATGACGGCGTAGCCCAATTGCATGGCCCAGGCCAGTGTCACTTGCGCCGGGGTCGCCTGATGGCGCTCGGCGATTTGCTGGATCACCGGGTCCTTGAGCACCTCGCCGTAGGCCAGGGTCATGTAGGACGTGACCTGAATGCCGTTGGCGGTGGCGAAATCCACGACCTTGCGGTTTTGCAGGTAGGGGTGCAGTTCGACCTGGTTGGTGGCGATGTTTTCGGCCCCGACGGCTGCAATCGCCTGTTTCATCAAGTCGACGGTGAAGTTGGAAATGCCGATCTGGCGGGTCAGGCCCAGGTGCTTGGCTTCCAGCAATTGGCCCATGAATTCGGCGACAGGTACCTGGTTTTCCGGTGAGGGCCAGTGGATCAGTGTCAAGTCCAGATAGTCGGTCTTAAGTTTGCTCAGGCTTTCACGCAGGCTTGGAATCAGCTGGCCTTCGGCGAAGTTGGCGATCCAGATCTTGCTGGTGATAAACAGCTCGTCACGCGGGACGCCACTGTTGGCAATCGCCTGGCCGACGTCGGCTTCGTTCTCGTAGATCTGCGCGGTATCGATCACGCGGTACCCCAGTTCCAGGCCGGTGCTCACGGAATCGATCACCACCTGGCCTTGCAGGCGGAATGTGCCAAGGCCGAAGGCTGGGACGTTTTGCGTTGGGATAGACATCGGTAACTCCTGAAGGGGTGTGAACAATGGCGTCGAGTATCCGCCCGTTGTTCCTTCGGAAAAACCGCCGAATCCGAAAAGGACTCTTTACCGCAAATCACGAATAGCAGCGCCGTGAACAGCTCGCGGCGTGCTATCGATTGGTCGCGCATTGCCGCATGAGCGACCTGAGCTGCGGACGCTGGATCAGGTGTCGCCGGGTTATCGCGACTGATGTAGAGTCGTGCTGCCGTCTCAATCGTAGGAATTCGCCGCATGACCCAGGAATCCCGTTTTTCCCGGATGGACCCGGAAGTGCGCAAGGCCAATCTGGTCCAGGCCACGCTCACGTGCCTCAAGCGTGATGGTTTTCAGGGGGCGTCGATTCGCAAGATCAGTGCCGAGGCCGGGGTGTCGGTGGGATTGATCAGCCATCACTATTCGGGCAAGGACGAACTGGTGGCCGAGGCCTACCGCACCATCACCGATCAGGTCATGAGCCTGCTGCGCGCGACCATGGCCAAGGCGCCGCCTAACCCTCGGGAGCGCCTGTCGGCATTGTTCCGCGGCTCATTTTCCGCCGAATTGCTCGACCCGCACTTGCTGGACGCCTGGCTGGTTTTCTGGGGCGCGGTCAAGACAGCGCCGGCGATCAACCTGGCTCACGAACACTCCTATGGCGAGTACCGCACCATCATGCGTTCGGCCCTGACCGACATGGCCAGGGAGGAGGGCTGGAAGCACTTCGACGCCGATCTGGCCGCCATCGGACTGAGCGCGCTGCTCGATGGGTTGTGGCTGGAGTCGGGGCTCAACCCTGGCACGTTCACGCCGGAGCAGGGCATCCAGATCTGCGAAGCCTGGGTCGATGGCCTGCAGGCCGGTGGGCGCCAGCGTTATCAGCTCAAACCCTGAGCCTTCTCCAGCCGCCTGGACGCACGGTTCAGGCCGGCCGTTTACCCCTCCCGAAAATATTTGCTGATTGCCGATTGCCTTCTTACTGAACACTTGTTTAGTATCGTTTCGTGTCGCACCCCTCAAGCCAACTAAAATAATTCGAGGAAGCCATGACTATTGATTCGCCCGTGCTCACTCAGGTGCAAGCTGGCGTTGCCTGGATCACCCTCAACCGTGGCCCGCAGCGCAATGCCTTGGACATTCCCACCCTCAAGCACCTGCACGCCTTGCTCGATACCTTCAACACCGACCCCGCTGTGCGTGTGGTGGTATTGACCGGCAACGGTCGCAGCTTCTGCGCCGGTGCCGACCTGGCTGAGTGGGCCGCCGCCGAAGCCCGTGGCGCCCTCGAAACTTATGGCTGGACCGACACTGCCCACGCCTTGATGACGCGCCTGCACACCCTCGACAAACCCACGATTGCCGCAATCAACGGCACCGCTGTCGGCGCGGGTATGGACCTGACCCTGTGCTGCGACCTGCGCGTCGCCGCCCAATCGGCGCGCTTCAAGGCCGGTTACACCAGCATGGCCTACTCGCCGGATGCCGGTGCCAGTTGGCACTTGCCGCGCCTGATCGGCAGCGAGCAAGCCAAGCGGCTGCTGTTCCTTGACGAGCTATGGAGCGCCGACCGAGCCCTGGCTGCGGGCCTGGTCGGTGAAGTGGTCACGGATGATCACCTGCACGCCCATACCAACGCACTCGCCACACGCCTGGCCAACGGCCCGACCTTTGCCTTCGCCCAGACCAAGACCCTGATCCGTGACGGCGCCGAGCGCAGCCTGCCCGCGCAACTGCAGGCCGAACTGGCCGCTGGGCTGTTGTGCGGACGCAGCGCCGATGGTACCGAAGCCTTGCGCGCCTCCCTGGAAAAACGCCTTCCGATTTTCAGCGGCAAATAACAACAACACCTCCGAACAGGTAGCGCCATGAATTTCCAACTCAGCCAAGAACAAGACATGTTGGTGGACGCGGTACGCAGTTTTGTTGCCAAGGAATTGTTGCCCCATGAAGAGGCGGTGGACCGTGCCGACGCGGTCTCGCCCGAGCTGGCTGCGCAGATTCGCGACAAGGCCATTGCTGCCGGTTTCTATGCCTTCAACATGCCGGAAGAGGTGGGGGGCGGCGGCCTGGATTACCTGTCCCAGGCCCTGATCGAGCGGGAGCTGTCCAAAGTCTCGTGGGCCTTGCATGTGTTTGTCGCGCGGCCGTCCAAGATCCTGATGGCGTGCACCGGCTCACAGATTGGCGACTACCTGTTGCCCTGTGTGCAAGGCAAGAAAGTCGACTGTTTTGCCTTGACCGAACCCGGCGCCGGTTCCGATGCCAACGCCATCAAGACCCGCGCCGTGCGCAGTGGCGATGACTTCGTAATCAATGGCAGCAAGCACTTTATCAGCCATGCCGGGCACGCCGATTTTGCCATCGTGTTCGCGGTCACCGATACCTACGAACACAATGGCCGGCAGCGCAACGCCGTGACCTCGTTCCTGGTCGATCGTGGCACCCCCGGCATGACCATCCGCCGTGGCCCCAAGTGCGTAAGCAACCGGGGTTATCACACCTATGAAATGTTCTTCGATGACTGCCGCGTCCCGGCTTCCAAGGTGCTGGGCGAAGTGGGCAAAGGCTGGGAGGTGGCCAATGCCTGGCTCACGGCCGGCCGTGTGATGGTGGCCGCCAACTGCGTCGGCCAGGCCCAGCGCGCCCTGGATGTGTCGTTGCAATGGGCGGCGGACCGCAAGCAGTTCGGCCAGCCGATCGGCACCTACCAAGGCGTGAGCTTCAAGCTGGCCGACATGGCCACACAGATCCGGGCCGCTGAACTGCTGACCCTGCACACTGCCTGGAAGATGGATCAGGACAGCATGACCGATGGCGAGGCCGGCATGGCCAAGCTGTTCGCCAGTGAAACCCTGGGCAAGGTCGCCGATGAGGCGGTGCAGATTTTTGGCGGTATGGGCTTGATGGATGAAGGGCCGGTTGAACGTATCTGGCGTAACGCACGGATCGAGCGGATCTGGGAAGGCACTTCGGAAATCCAGCGCCATATCATCGCCCGTGAACTGTTGCGGCCGCTGTTGCGCTGATCGGCGAGGAGAGCGTATGTCCCAGGCTATTCGCGACAATCTCAAACGCCTGCTGGCGCCCCGGCACCTGGCTTTCGTTGGTGGACGCAGCATGGCGCGTGCGCTCAAGCGCTGTGCCGACGGCGGATTTACCGGGCCGATGTGGTTGGTCAACCCGCAGCATGACAGCCTTGATGGCATCCCCTGCGTGCGCCGCGTGACCGATTTACCGTGCGGGCCGGATGCGGTGTTTATCGCCACCAATCGCGAGTTGACGCTGACCTGCGTGGCTGAGCTAGCCGCTATCGGCACGGGTGGTGCCATATGCTACGCCTCCGGTTTTGCCGAGACGGGGGCCGGCGGTGCAGCTCTGCAGCAGCAACTTCTGAAGGCTGCGGGCGATATGGCCTTGCTTGGCCCCAACTGCTACGGCCTGCTTGACTACCTGCACTGCTCGGCGCTGTGGCCGGTGGCCCATGGCGGCAAGTCGGTAGAGAAGGGCGTGGCGGTGCTCACCCAGAGCGGCAACTTCGCCTACAACCTGTCGATGAGCGACCGTTCGCTGCCAGTGGCCTACATGGCCTCGGTCGGTAATCAGGCGCAACTGGGCGTTGCCGAGCTGATGGACGTGTTGCTCGATGAGCCGCGCGTCACCGCCATCGGCCTGCATTTGGAAGGCTTGAAGAATGTGCCGGGGTTTGCCCGAGCAGCGCACAAGGCGTTGGAGAAAGGCATTCCGATCATTGCGCTGAAAACCGGCGTGTCGCAGATCGGTGCGGAACTGGCCTTGAGTCACACCAGTTCGCTGTCGGGCTCCGACGCGCTGTACGACAGCTTGTTTGCGCGCCTGGGCGTGATCCGCGTCAGCGGCCCCGTGAGTTTTGTCGAAACCCTGAAGGCCGCCGCGTGCGGCAATCTTCCGGAGGGGAATCGCTTGATTGCACTGGCCTGTTCTGGTGGCGATGCGGGGCTGATTGCCGACTACGCCGAACGCAATCACCTGGCCTTGCCGACACTGGACGACGACCAACGTGCTGAACTGGCCCAGGTGCTGCCCAGTTACGCCAACCTGGTCAATCCGCTGGATTTCACCACCGCCATCTGGGGCGACCGTGATGCCCTCGACGCGATGCTCGACACCGTGCTGCGAACCGCCGCCGACGCCGCCATGCTGGTGCTGGATTACCCGGCCGAATTCACGGGTGAGCGCAAGGAGTGCGACCTGTTGCTGGAGCTGTTCTGCGCCGCGCTCGGTCGCCATGGCAAGACCGGGTTCGTCACTTCGGCACTTCCCGAACTGTTGCCGCCCCATGCCCGCGAGCGCCTGCATGCTCAGGGAATTGCTGCGCTGCAAGGCGTAGAGGATGCATTGGCCGCTTGGGGGCGGATTGCCGACTACCCGCGCAACCGCCGCGTGTTGCTGGAGCGAGGAGAATCGATCCTCGAACCGTTGTGCCCAAAAGCCCTGGATGACAGAGGCGAGGCCTTGGACGAATGGGCCTCCAAGCAAGCCTTGCGTGCATTCGGCCTTACGACACCGGCCGGCGTATTGAGTACGCCGGGCAGGGCGGTCAGCGATGCAGAAATGCTGGGCTATCCCCTGGTGCTCAAGGCGGTCAGCGCGCAGTTGCCGCATAAAACCGAGGCCGGTGCCGTGGTGCTGAACCTGCAAAACGGCAGGGCCCTGACCGCTGCACTTGAGCAGATGCGCGCGCACATCTCGGCTTATGCACCGCATGTCGTCTTCGATCAATTGCTGCTGGAGTCGATGGCTACACCGCCGTTGGCGGAGTTGATCGTGGGCATCAAACGCGAAAACGACTTTGGCCTGGCCCTGGTCATCGGCGCCGGCGGCATCCTGGTGGAGTTGCTCAAGGACAGCCGCAGCCTGTTGTTGCCGACCACCGACAGTGCCATCCGCAACGCCTTGCTCAGCCTGCGCAGCGCAGCATTGCTGCAAGGTTTTCGCGGGCGTGAAGTGGCGGATCTGGACGCCCTGGTGACGGCCATTCGTGCCGTGGCCGACTACGCCTGCGCCAATGCCGGGCAGTTGCTGGAGCTGGATGTGAACCCATTGTTGGTCAATGCCCAGGGCGCCACGGCGGTCGATGCGTTGATCCGTCTAGGAGATGAACATGTACGATAAAGCGATGACCGGTGGCCAGGCCCTGGTGCGACTGCTGGCCAACTATGGCGTCGACACGGTATTCGGCATTCCCGGTGTGCACACCCTGGAGCTGTATCGCGGCCTGCCCGGTAGCGGCATTCGCCATGTGCTGACGCGCCATGAGCAAGGTGCCGGCTTTATGGCTGACGGCTACGCGCGGGTCAGCGGCAAGCCGGGGGTGTGTTTTGTGATCACCGGCCCCGGTGTGACCAATGCCGCCACCGCTATTGGCCAGGCCTATGCCGATTCGATTCCGATGCTGGTGATTTCCAGCGTCAACAGCACCGCCAGCCTCGGCAAGGGCTGGGGCATCCTGCATGAGACCCAGGACCAGCGCGCGATCACGGCGCCGATCACCGCGTTTTCGGCGGTCGCTCTGAGCGCTGAGGACTTGCCTGAACTGGTCGCCCGCGCCTACGCCATCTTCGACAGCGAGCGACCCCGCCCGGTGCATATCTCGGTGCCTCTGGACGTGTTGGCCGCGCCAATCCAGCGCGACTGGAGCAACGAGGTCGTACGCCGGCCAGATTGCGGTTTGCCGTCGGCCAAAGCCCTGGATCAGGGCGCGGCTAAACTGGCGGCTGCCAAACGCCCAATGATCATCGCCGGAGGCGGTGCGTTGGCGGCTGGCGAGGCATTGCAGCGCTTGAGCACGCAGTTGGCGGCGCCGTTCTTCACCAGCGTGGCCGGTAAGGGTTTACTGCCTGTCAATGACCCGCTGAATGCCGGTTCCACCCTCTGCGTCGAACCCGGGTGGCAACTGATCAGTGAGGCGGATGTGGTGCTGGCGGTGGGCACGGAAATGGCCGATACCGACTATTGGTGTGAGCGTTTGCCTCTCGGCGGCGAGCTACTGCGGGTGGATATCGACGCGCGCAAGTTCAATGATTTCTACCCCTGTGCCGTGGCGCTTAAAGGCGATGCGCAGCAGACCGTGCTGGCCTTGCTGGAACGCCTGCCGACCACCGCGCGCAACGCTGAAGCCGCCATCTCGACAGTGGCGGCGTTGCTGCACGCGATCGAATCGGGGCACGGCCCGTTGCAGTCCATCCACCAAGCCATTCTCGACCGTATTGAAGCCGAATTGCCGGCCAATGCGTTCATCAGCAGTGACATGACCCAGTTGGCCTACACCGGCAATTACGCCTACCGCAGCCGTGCGCCGCGCAGCTGGTTGCATCCTACCGGCTACGGCACCCTGGGCTACGGCCTGCCTGCCGGCATCGGCGCCAAGTTTGGCGCGCCACAACGGCCGGGCCTGGTGTTGGTAGGCGACGGTGGTTTCCTCTATACCGCCCAGGAATTGGCCACCGCCGTGGAAGAACTGGACAGCCCGTTGGTGGTGCTGTTGTGGAACAACGACGCCCTTGGCCAGATTCGTGACGACATGCTGAGCCTCGATATCGCGCCCATCGGCGTGCTGCCCCGCAACCCGGATTTCGCGCTGTTCGCTCAGGCGTTCGGCTGCACCGTGAACCAGCCCCGCAACCTGGATGAATTGCAGACGGACCTGCGCAACGCTTTCAAACGCAATGGCGTGACCTTGATCGAGTTGAAACATGCCTGTGCCTGTTGACCTTTGGAGAGACAAGATCAGGGGGGGGACCCCGACTGGCTCGATCATCTGCTGGCCCAACGGGCGGCGCACACTGTTTGAGGACATCCCATGAAGGTTTTGATTGTTCACGCCCATCCTGAACCGCAGTCATTCACCGCGGCCTTGCGCGATCGGGCGGTCGCCACGCTGGAGGGCCTGGGGCATGCGGTAAAGGTCAGCGATTTGTACGCCATGCGGTGGAACCCGGTGGCGTCGGCGGCGGACTTTTCCTCGCGGGAAAATCCGGATTACCTGGTATACGCCCTGGAGCAGCGCCTGGGGGTGAAGAAGCAGTCAATCGCCGCAGATATCCAGGGCGAGTTGGACAAGCTGCTGTGGGCTGACCTGTTGATCCTCAACTTTCCGATCTTCTGGTTCTCGGCGCCGGCGATGCTCAAGGGCTGGATCGACCGGGTGCTGGTGTCGGGGGTGTGTTACGGCGGCAAGCGCTTTTATGATCAGGGCGGGCTGGCGGGTAAACGGGCGATGATCACGGTGACCCTGGGCGGGCGCGAGCATATGTTCGGTGAGGGCGCGATTCATGGGCCGCTGGAGGATATGCTGCGGCCGATTCTGCGCGGGACGTTGGCGTATGTGGGCTATGACGTGCTGGCCCCGTTTGTGGCGTGGCATGTGCCGTACATCAGCGCTGAAGCGCGGCAGGATTTCCTGGTGGCGTATGAGCAGCGGTTGCAAGGGCTGGCGGATGAACAGCCCTTGGTGTTTCCGAAGCTGGCGCAGTTCGATGAGGCGCTATACCCCCTATCCTGAGCGGATTACCGTTTAAATGTCAGTCGGTCTTGCGTTGTTCCCGCAACCTTTCGGCCGCACTGCGCAACAACCGCTCGGTGCCATTCCAGCCCAGGCAACCATCGGTCACCGATACGCCGTATTTCATCGACGCGCTCAGCGGCTGGCAGCCTTCGAACAGATGGCTTTCGAGCATCATGCCGATCAGCGAGGTGTCGCCCTGCAGGCGCTGGTCCAGCACCTCGTTGAACACCGCCGGTTGGCGCAACGGGTCCTTGCCGCTATTGGCGTGGCTGCAATCGACCATGATGCGCGCCGCCACCTTGGACTTGGCCAGATCGTGCTTCACCTGTGCCACGCTTTGCGCATCGTAGTTCGGCCCACGGTGACCTCCGCGCAGCACCAGGTGAGTGTCAGGGTTGCCTGGGGTCTGGATGATCGCCGGGTGGCCCTGGCTGTCGACGCCGAAGTGACGGTGCGGGTGGGACGCCGAGCGCATCGCGTCACAGGCAATTGCGACGCCACCGTCGGTGCCGTTCTTGAAACCCACGGGCATGCCCAGGCCGCTGGCCATCTCGCGGTGGATCTGCGATTCAGTGGTGCGCGCGCCAATCGCGACCCAGCTGAGCAGGTCATCGAAGTAGCCGGCGGCCATGGGTTGCAGCAGCTCCGTGGCGACCGGCAAGCCCAGGCGCAGCATTTCACGCATCAACTGGCGGGACAGCGTGAGGCCGGCGGCCATGTCATCGCTGCCGTCCAGGTGTGGGTCGTAGGCCAGGCCTTTCCAACCAATAGTGGTGCGCGGTTTTTCGACGTAGGCGCGAATCACCAGCAGCATCTGGTCGCTGACTTCGAGCGCGAGCTTCTTTAGGTTGCGCGCGTATTCCATGGCCGACTCAGGGTCGTGGATCGAGCACGGGCCGACAATCACCAGCAAACGCGAATCTTCGCCATTGAGGATGGCGCGCACGGCGTGGCGATGGGCGTGGACTTGTTCGGTGAGGAACGGGCTGAGGGGCAGTTGGTGCTTGAGCTCAAGGGAGCTGGGCAGGCGCTGGGTCAGGGCTTCATTGGCGCTGGTCAGTGCAGAAATCGGCAGAGCGGCGGTGGCGGAGTTCATATTCAAGGCTTCCTGGGCAAGCGGCGGGCTGTTCCCGCGCGCTCTGCCCTACTGGGGTGTTCGACAATTGGCCGTATTGGCTACGTGTGTTGGCTTGCCACCAAGAGGTGACCGATCGGAGGCGGCAGGCTGTCCCGAGCGGAGCTGGCTAAATCGCCATGCGGTGGAGGTGTCGTAGCGGTAATAGGTGGCGTAGTTCATGTCGTGTGTCCTTTAAGTGTTCTGCGAAATTAATAGAGGCCTGAAAAAACAAAACCCCCGGTCGGGGAGCCGACCGGGGGTTTAGATTTCTCTGGTAGGCGACCCCTTGAGTAGTGGGCGCCGATTTCAGGTATCAGGCGCGCCAGTGGCTAAACCAATACCCAAAATAAAAGCTTACTGCTGCGCTCGAACCGTTCACACGGGTAGCCGATACCGCGCGCGGGGCGCTGGTAGCAGGGCAGACCTGAGTGTGGGTGAGTTGCAACATGGTGTGTCTCCAAATGATTGGCAGAGCTTACTTGACGCACACCGGTAGTTTCAATCAGAAATTTCTATTGTCATGGGCTACTTACGACTATGGGGTGAGTGCCGATATGCTGTGGACACTCTAATTGGGATGGATACGGACAGATGGCGTTTCACTTACGCGCAGCCACGGACCTTGACCTGCCGTTCGCACGCACCCTGACCTTTGAGGCTATGAGCCATTACTACCGGCAATACGGGCTGATGTGGTCCAACGATGGTTTTGACGTCGCCTGGGCTGGCCGTGAAAACTGGCTGATCTGCAATGACGACGGGGTGATGGGCTTTGTCAGCCTGAGCCGCGACAGCCGTGCGCTCTACATCCGAGAGCTGCATATGCTCGAAACGTGTCGCAGATTGGGTGCGGGCAGTTGGGTGTTGGAGCAGATGGCGCTCAAGGCGCAGGCGTTGGGTTTGCTGCGTTTGACGGTATTCAAGACCAATCCGGCCAGGCGGCTCTATCAGCGTAGGGGGTTGAGCATTGTCGGTGAGGAGGACTGCTTCTGGCGTATGGAGCGTGTCTGCCCATCCCGCTAAATCATGCAGTCAATCCTAATAGGCGCATACTGGCTTCAGGAGACGACCTCCTGATCGTTGTTTTGGCCATCAGCCTTAATAAAGGATGATCCCTTCTTTCATGCCCAAAAGGACCGCTACCTTATGGGCTTCTCCACGCCGTCCCTTTTTGCGCCCAGCGAGCACTTGATAGGTGGTTGCCGGATTGGCTTATGCAGCATTACGGATTCCGGGCGTAGTTTAAAGCCGTTCAAGTTCGTTTAATAAAGAGATGAGCGTGTCACCTCTTGAGGTGTGCCAAATAGGAGCATGCATTCAAATGAGTGGAATCGGTTCGCGTTTGAGGCAAGAAAGAGAGCGACTTGGCCTGTCGCAAAAAGTCTTTGGTGAAATAGGCGGCGTTGAAGCCAACGCACAAGGCAAATACGAAAGTGGAGGGCGCGTGCCCAAGGCCGACTACTTGTCGCGTGTTGCCGAGAGAGGCGTTGATGTGTTGTACGTGCTGACCGGCGTGATTACGCCGATTCAACTGAAAAACCTCAGCCAGATTGAAGAAAAGGTACTGGGTGACTACCGCGTAATGTTCAAGGAAGACCAGGCTGCTATACGCCGCTTGACGGCAACCCTGGCCGAGCACTCCATTTTGCAGAGTAGAAAAATCAAGCCGCAGCCCCGGAATTCCTGACCTATTGCCCAGCAAATAGAGCCGTTCGCCACTCGGTGGATGGCTACTGTGTGTTCAAACTCTATATATATGACGCTTGCAGCTAGGTCTGCGCCTTGGTTTTTTGCTAAGGTGTTCAGCAACCTATAAGACCATATCGCGAGGTGTCTGCTTGATTAGGGTGCTAGTAGTCGATGACCATGATAGATCGGAAGAGCGTC
>Ga0308165_1000870_pt1 | contig 46983 bp, 31 predicted proteins | sample PhyWR2_FD_201032 | JGI IMG/M metagenome (GOLD analysis project Ga0308165, IMG submission 201032) | Phyllosphere microbial communities from UC Gill Tract Community Farm, Albany, California, United States - DLSLW.R2 | ecosystem: Host-associated > Plants > Phyllosphere > Unclassified | place: USA... | reverse complement strand
GACCCTTTTCCTTCAGACGCACGGCTTCCTCGACGGCGATTTCGTCAAACGGGTTCATGCTCATCTTGACGTTGGCGATATCGACGCCCGTGCCGTCGGACTTGACACGCACCTTGACGTTGTAGTCCACGACGCGTTTGACTGGGACCAGTACCTTCATTGCTGCGGCTCCTCGATTTATGAGTTGAATTGACGTAAACGTAAACCTCAAACATTTTATGCCGCAAAGCAGCATTCCATGCAGCGATCCGCGCCCCTGCAAGAGGCAGGCGATAAAAAGAACGATCGTGCTATTCTAGGCGTTATCCGCGGGCGCCGCGCCATTTTTCCCCGCAGCCGCAGGCCGCCACTCACTGCGCGCCGTATCCTGGGCTTCGGGATCTATGGGCCAGGACAGCCGCTGCACCGGCACGGCCAGCGAGACATGCGCGGCACGCAAGCCCGCGAGCACGGCCATGTTCACGGCCGAGCGCACATTGCCCTGACCATTGAGCGGATCGTTGATGTAATAGGTCAGGGTGAACTGCAGGCCGTGCGCCAGGATGTCGACCAGCTGCACAAACGGCGCGGGCTTCTCCAGCACCCGCGACTGGGCCCGGGCGGCCGCCAGCAGCAGCGCAGTCACCTGTTCGACGTCGCTGTCGAGATCGACCACGATGGTGGTGGAAAGCGAAAAGCGCTGGTCGAAAGCGGTGAGATTTTCCACGCGCTGGGTGATCAGCGTCTCGTTGGGGACAATGGATTCGCGGCCGTTGGACGCGCGGATGACGGTGAAACGGGTCTTGATGTCGGTGATCTGGCCTTCGAAGCCATCGACGCGCACGTTGTCGCCAATGCGCAGAGCGCGCTCGATCAGCACCAGAAAGCCGCTGACATAGTTGGACGCGATCTTCTGCATGCCAAAGCCCAGGCCCACGCCGACGGCACCGCCCATCACGGAAAGCGCTGTCAGGTCCACCCCGACGATAGACAGCGACACCAGCAGGCCCACGGTGATCAGCACCGTGCGCATGAGGTTCATCGCCACCTTGCGCATCGACAGGTCGGTCACCACCTGGTTGAGCACGCGCTGCTCGAACAGCGCCGCGGCCCAGAGCACGGCAATCATCATCAGTCCGGCCGATATCAGGCCTTCAATCAAGGTCAGCAGGCTCACCTGGGTCTTGCCCAGCGGCAGGTGCACGCTGTTGAGATCGGCCATCACGCCGGGCAGAAGCCCCAGGCTGGCAAGCACGGCCACCCCCCATGCCAGCCACGAGAAGATGCGCTCGAACAAGCGCGCCGCGGTCGACTCCGGAAATGTCTTGGCCAGCACGCGCACCACGAAGCGGATCACCGCCAGCGACAGCAAGATGGACGTGGCCACGCGCAGCCAGAACACCGGCTGGAAATGCGACAGCAATGCCTGCGCCGTGGCCACCAGCATCAGGCACAGCAGCGGGAACATCGCCCCGCCCAGCGTCGTCGGTCCCAGCCAGACCGAGTGCACGCTGCCGTACTGGGCGCGCAGACCGCGCGTGATGAAGAACGCCAGCGCCAGGCACAGCGCGATCAGGCCGAATTCGGTCCAGCTGCTCGAGCGCTGGAAATCGTCCATCAGCCGCTCGAAGGCATCGAGTCCATTGGTATTCATGCGTCGGCCTTCCAGCGCGGCGGGCGTTTTTGTGCAAACGCGCTCACGCCTTCCTGGGCGTCGGCATCCTGCATGTTGACCGCCATGGTCTGGCCCGCAAGCTGATACGCGGCTTCCACGCCGAGCTCACGCTGCTGGTAGACCAGGGCCTTGCCCATGGCAACGGCCACGCGCGGCTTGTCGAGAATGGCCTGCACCAGTTGCTCCACGGCATCGGCCAGCGCTTCGGGCGCGACCACGCGATTGAGCAGGCCCTGGTCCAGCGCCGTCGCAGCGTCAATGAAGTCCCCCGTGAGCAGCATTTCCATGGCCTTCTTGATGGGCAGATTGCGCACCAGGGCCACGCTGGGCGTGGAACAAAACAGGCCGTAGCGTATGCCGCTGGTGGCAAAGGTGGCGGCGTCGCTGGCCACGGCCAGATCGCACTGGGCGACCAGCTGGCAGCCCGCGGCCGTCGCCATGCCCTGCACCTGCGCAATCACCGGCACGGGCAGCTTCTGCAGGCTGAGCATCATGCGGCTGCACTGGGCAAACAGCTTCTGATGGCTTGCCAGATCGCTGGCCGCGGCCATTTCCTTGAGGTCATGGCCGGCGCAAAACGCCCTGCCCTGAGCGGCCAGCACCAGCACGCGCGCCGAGGCATCGGCCGCGACGGCGTCGATTGCCGACTGCAGCGCCGCCAGCATGGGGCTGCCCAGCGCGTTGAAGCGCGCCGGGTCGTTGAGGGTCAGCGTGACGACGCCGCGCGCATCGCGCTGCACCAGCACCAGCGCATCCGTGGCTGTCGTAGAAGCATCAGACATAGGCGAAATTCCAGAAAAAGCTGCGACCGCCGGGTGCGGTCAAAGATCGGCAAGAACGCGCAGATGCGCTTCCACGCTGCGTCCCAGCGCGCTCATCGCGTAGCCGCCTTCAAGGCAGGAGACGATGCGGCCCTTGGCGTAGCGCCGTGCGATGTCCTTGACGCGGCTGGTGATCCAGGCGTAGTCCTGCTCGTTCATTGCCCACTGGCCCATGTCGTCCTCGCGGTGGCCGTCAAAGCCGGCGCTGATGAACATCATCTGCGGCTTGAAGGCCTCAAGCCGCGGAATCCACATCATCTCGACGATCTCGCGGATGTCCATGCCCTTGGTATAGGCCGGCAGCGGGACGTTGACCATGTTGGACGCAGCTTCCTTGTCGCCCGAAAACGGAAAGAACGGGTGCTGGAAAACGCTCACCATCAGCACGCGCGGGTCACCGGCCAGGATGTTTTCCGTGCCGTTGCCGTGGTGCACATCGAAGTCGACAATGGCCACGCGCTCCAGGTGGTGATGCTCAAGCGCATGCAGCGCCGCAATGGCCACGTTGTTGAAGAAGCAAAAGCCCATGGCCTGGTCGCGCATTGCATGATGGCCCGGCGGGCGCACCGAGCAAAATGCATTCTCGAGCTCGCCGGCCATCACCGCATCGGTGGCCGCGATGCCCGCGCCTGCCGCATGCAACGCGGCCGTCCAGGTATGGGCGTTGATGGCGGTGTCGGGATCGATCTGGGCATAGGGCGCGCCGCCTATCAGCTTGGCCTGCTCCAGCTGCTCGCAGCGCGCGCGCAAGGCCTGCAGGTAGTCGGCGTCATGTGCCAGGGCGATATCGGCCAGCGGCGCGGCGGGTGCATCGCATCGCTCGAGCGCATCGCCGACGCCGCTGATCAGCAGCCGGTCTTCAATCGCATCCAGCCGCTGCGGGCATTCCGGATGCCCAGGACCCATATCGTGTTTCCAGCACTCTCGATGGGAAAAATAACCGGTCTTGCCCACTGTGTCATGTCTCCGCAGTCGTTTTTCGGCTAACGTGACGCCATGCAAGCACAGCCCCACATCCAATCACTCCTGAATCAGCTTAACACGGTGATTGTGGGCAAGACAGCGCAAGTCCAGGACTGCGTTGCCTGCCTGCTGGCCGGCGGCCACCTGCTGATAGAAGATGTCCCCGGCGTGGGCAAGACCACGTTGGCGCATGCGCTGGCGCATACCTTCGGCCTGCAGTTCTCGCGCGTGCAGTTCACGGCCGACCTGATGCCCAGCGACCTCACGGGCGTGTCCATCTACGAGCGCGGCCAGGAAAATTTCGTCTTTCACCCGGGCCCGGTGTTCACGCAGCTGCTGCTGGCCGACGAGATCAACCGCGCCAGCCCCAAGACGCAAAGCGCGCTGCTCGAGGCCATGGAAGAAAAGCAGGTGTCTGTCGAAGGCCGCAGCCACCGCCTGCCCCAGCCGTTCTTCGTGATTGCCACGCAGAACCCGCTGGACCAGCTGGGCACCTATGCGCTGCCCGAAAGCCAGCTCGACCGTTTTTTGATGCGCATTTCGCTGGGCTATCCCGACCGCGCGGCCGAGCGCGAACTGCTGCGCGGCAACGGCCGGCGAGACCTGCTGGACTCGCTGCTGCCGCTGATCGACGCCGAGCAGCTCGCGCAGCTGCAGGCCCAGGTGCTGGCCGTGCATGCCTCGGACGCGCTGCTCAATTACGTGCAGGACCTGATAGACGCCACGCGCTCGGGCCGCTGGTTCGTGCAAGGCCTGTCGCCGCGCGCGGGCATAGGCCTGCTGCGCGCGGCCAAGGCCCAGGCGCTGATCAGCGGGCGTGACTATGTTGCGCCCGACGACGTTCAGGCCATTTTGGCGCAGACCGTGGCGCACAGGCTGGTGCCGGCCATCCATGCGGGGCGCGGCGCGCTCGAGCAGGTGCGCGCCATGCTTGACGCCACGCCGCTCGCATGAGCGCAGCGCGCCCGGCCCGCGGCAGACAGCCGCTGCGCCCCCTGCGCGCCTTGCGCCGGGAGCTGCAGGGCCGCTGGCTCGCGCGCCTGCCGCGCACCGACCAGCTGCTGCTGACCCAGCGCAATGTCTACATCCTGCCGACCAGCGCCGGCTGGATGCTTGCGCTGACGCTAGCCGTGCTGCTGATCGCCAGCATCAACTACCAGCTCAACCTGGGCTATCTGTTGACCTTTTTGCTGGCCGGCAGCGCGGCTGCGGGCATGCTGGTCGGCCATGCCAACCTGCGCGGCCTGGTGCTGCACCTGCAGCCGCCCGCAGCGGTGTTCGCGGGCCAGCGCTGCGCGCTGCGCATCACCCTGGACAACCCGGGGCGGCGCGCGCGCCACGGCATCGCGCTGGCCGTGAGCCAGGACCTTGAAGGCCCGCCGCAATGGGCCTGGACCGATGTGCCGGCCCAGGCCGGCGCCGTGGTCGAGCTGGCTTTCGTGCCGCGGCAAAGGGGCTGGCACCTGCTGCCGCGCATCACCGCCGAGACGCGCTTTCCGCTGGGCAGCTTTCGCGCCTGGAGCTACTGGCGCCCGGCCACGCAGCTGCTGGTCTATCCCGAGGCCGAGGCCGCGGCGCCGCCGCTGCCGCCGGCGCGTCCCCAGGGCACGGGCCGCGCGGGCATGCGTGCCGCGGGCAACGAGGATTTTGACGGCGTGCGCGCCTACCGCCGCGGCGACCCGCTCAAGCAGGTGGTCTGGAAAAAAGCCGCCCAGGCCTGGGCCACGGGCGGCGCGCTGGTCAGCCGCGACCGGCCACAGGCCCAGCCCGGCCGGCTGTGGCTGGACCCGGCAGCCACCGGCCTGGTGGATGCCGAAGCGCGCATTGCGCGTCTGACGGCCTGGGTGCTGGCCGCCGACCGCCAGGGCGTGCAGTGGGGGCTGGATCTGCCCGGCGCCGTGCGCCTGGCGCCCGACAGCGGCGCAGCCCACCGCGAGCGCAGTCTGCAAGCGCTGGCACTGTATGCGCCCTTGCCTGCCCCTGGAGCTGCACCATGACGCTGCGAGCCCGCCTTGATGCCTTGCCGCGCGACACGCGCGATACCTTGTTCCTGCTGGCCGTCGTGGCCTGGGTGATTGCCCCGCATGCAAGTCACCTGCCCTGGTGGACGCTGGCCCTGGCGCTGTGCCTGCTGGTCTGGCGCGGCCTGCTGGCCTGGCGCGCCCAGCCCCTGCCCGGGCGCTGGGTCATGGCCGCACTGCTGCTGCTGGCCGTGGGCGCAACCTGGCTCACGCACCGCAGCCTTGTCGGCCGCGACCCGGGCGTGACCCTGGTCGTGCTGCTGCTCACGCTCAAGACGCTGGAGATGCGCGCGCGCCGCGATGCGCTGGTGGTGTTCTTTCTCGCCTTCTTCACGCTGCTGAGCCACTTCTTCTATTCGCAGTCGCTGCCGATTGCCGCGGCGCAGCTGATCGCGCTGCTGGGGCTGCTCACGGCCGTGGTCAACGCCCATCTGCCCGTGGGCCGGCCGCCGCTGAGCGAATCGCTGCGCATTGCGGGCAAGCTGGTGCTGTGGGGCGCGCCGGTCATGCTGGTGCTGTTCGTACTGTTTCCGCGCATGGCGCCGCTGTGGGGCGTTCCGGGTGACGATCTCGCCGGGCGCAGTGGCCTGTCGCCCGACATGACCGTGGGCGAAGTCGCGCGCCTGGCGCTGGACGACAGCGTGGCGCTGCGCGTGCGCTTTGACGCGCCCCAGCCGCCGCCGCGCTCCACGCTGTATTTCCGCGGTCCGGTGCTGTCGGTGTTCGACGGCCGGCAATGGCGCGAGACGCCGCGCTTCAACCCCGACACCTGGGAGGCCGATGCGCCGACCGGACAACTGCAGGTGCGCGGCCCGGCGGTGTCGTACGAAGCCACGCTGGAGCCCCACCGCCGCCGCTGGCTGCTGACGCTGGACGCCGCGGCCACGGCGCCCGAACTGCCGGGCCAGCGCGCGCGCATGACGCCGCAGCTGCAGTGGCTGAGCCAGCGGCCCGTGACCGACGTGCTGCGCTACCGCGTGCAAAGCCATGTGGATTTTCGCCACGGCCCGCTGCAGGCCAGCCCCTCCCTGGCCGCCTATACCGTGCTGCCCGATGGCTCGGACCCGCGCACCGTCGCGCTGGCCGCGCAGCTGCGCGCCGAGATGGGCCAGGCGGGCAATACCGCGTTTGTCGAGGCCGCGCTGGCGCGCCTGCGCAGCGGCGGCTACCGCTACACGCTGGAGCCGGGCGTGATCGCGCTGCACACCGCCGACGACTTCTGGTTTGACAGCAAGCAGGGCTTTTGCGAGCACATTGCCTCGGCCTTCGTGGTACTGATGCGCGCGCTCGACATTCCCGCGCGCATAGTCACCGGCTACCAGGGCGGCGAAGTCAATCCGGTCGACGGCTACTGGACGGTGCGCAACAGCGATGCCCATGCCTGGGCCGAAGTCTGGATCGCGGGCCAGGGCTGGGTGCGCGTGGACCCGACCACGGCCGTGGCCCCCGGGCGCACCAGCGAACTGCAGCGCCTGTCAGCGCCGCGCGGCGCCTTCGGCCAGGCCATGGACAGCGTGATCGCGCCCGGCATGGTGCAGCAGCTGCGCGCGGCCTGGGAGGCCATGAACAACGGCTGGAACCAGTGGGTGCTGAACTACACGCAGACGCGCCAATCCGATCTGCTGAGCCAGCTGGGCCTGTCGGCGCCTTCGTGGCAGACGCTGCTGCAATGGCTTGCCGGCCTGGCCGGCGCCGCGGCACTGGCCGTCTGCGCCTGGCTGTGGCGCGAGCGCCGCGCGCCGGCCGACGGCTGGCAGCGCCTGCGGCGCCAGGCCCATGCCCGGCTGCAGCAGGCGGGCCTGGATCTGCCCGCGCATGCCCCACCGCGCACGATGGCCTCGCAGGCCAGCGCACAATGGGGGACCGACGCGGCGGCCATCGCGCACTGGCTGCTGCGCCTGGAGCGCCAGCGCTACGCCAGCCCCGCCGCCGATGCCAACCCGGCCCAGCACCTGTCCGAGCTGCGGCGCGAATTCAAATCCCTGACCTGGCCCCGCGCCAGCCGGCTCCAAGATCCATGAAAAGACTGCTTTCCACTGCCCTTGTCTGCCTCGCGGCCTGCACCACCACCCTCACCCTTCCGGCTTTTGCCCAGTCCGCGAAACAGCGCAGCGCGGTGCAGGGCACGACGCCCTATGCCGAGCGCAGCGAAGCCATGCAGCTGGCAGCCGATATCGCCGCGCGCCGCGACCTGCCGCTGGAGTGGGTCCAGGCCACGCTGGGCCAGGCGCGCTTTCTGCCCCAGGTGCCGCGTCTCATGACGCCCGCGCCCCAGGGCACGGCAAAGAACTGGAACGCCTACCGCGGCCGCTTCATCGACCCGGTGCGCATCCGTGCAGGCGTGCGCTTCTGGCAGACCCATGCGGCGGCGCTGGCCCGGGCCGAGCGCGAATACGGCGTGCCCGCGGAAATCATTGTCGGCATCATTGGCGTGGAAACCGTCTACGGCCAGCAGATGGGCAACTTCCGCGTCATCGACGCCCTCGCCACGCTGTCGTTCGATTTCCCGCAGGCCCACCCCCGGGCCGCGGCGCGCACCGAATACTTCCGCGGCGAACTCGAACAGTTCCTGAGCTTCACGCACCGCGGCGGCATGGACCCGTTCGCGCTGCGCGGCAGCTATGCGGGTGCGATGGGGCTGGGCCAGTTCATGCCTTCGAGCTGGGTCAAGTGGGCCGTAGATTTCGACGGCAACGACCACATCGACCTGTTCAGCAGTCCGGTCGACGCCATAGGCTCGGTGGCCAACTACTTCATTGCCCACGGCTGGAAGCCCGGCATGCCCACGCACTACCCGGTCGCGCTCAATGCCACGCCCGAGCAGATGGCCGAACTGCTGGCGCCCGATATCCTGCCTGCGTTCACGCCCGAGCGCATGCTGGCGCTGGGCGCGCGCCCTCAGCCGCCGGGCGACACGCACAATGGCCCGCTGGCGCTGGTGGAACTGCAAAACGGCGGCGCCGCGCCGCTGTACATCGCGGGCACCGAGAACTTCTACGCCATCACCCGCTACAACTGGTCGAGCTATTACGCGCTGTCGGTGATCGAACTGGGGCAGGAAGTGCGCGCGGCGCGCGAAGCCGCACGCGCACCCCGGTCGCGCTGAGGCGGCGCGCTCGCGTGGCGGCGCCAGGCCTTTTTTCAAGGGCCAGGGTGCTTAAATATTCATCACTTTTTTTGCTTGAAATCCCGTTGGGACGCCTGCACTTCAGAAGCAGGCGGCAGCCATATCGAGCGCCGCGCCCCCAACAGGAGCTTTCGTGATGATTTTCACTGCACCCATGATTCGCCGTTCCAATCCAGGTTTCCCGCGCGCCGCCGACCAGGCCTTGCAGCGTTTTCTGCAGTCCACGCTGACGCCGCCGCTCCATCGCCTGTCCGAAGCTTCGGCGTCGGCCAGCGCGGCATTCACCGCCACCCAGGACGAAAAGGCCACCACCTTGCAGCTCGACGTGCCGGGCCTGTCACGCGAGCAGCTGCAGCTGCGCCTCGAAGGCGCGCAAGTGCATCTGAGCAGCGTCGAAGGTGCGCCGCGCAAGGTGCAGCGCTCGTGGGAACTCGGCCATGAGATCGATGTCGCGGCCAGCAATGCCAAGCTCGAGCACGGCGTGCTGACGCTGCGCCTGGCCAAGCTCGCGCCGGTCGACAAGGCCGTGACCCTGAGCATCGAGTGATGCGCTGAGCGCAAAAAAACCCGGCCAGTCGGCCGGGTTTTTTCGTTGCGCTCCGGGTCTCACTCGTGGCGCAGCGCCTCGATGGGATCGAGCCGGGCGGCGCGGCGTGCGGGAAAGTAGCCGAAGACCACGCCAATTCCCGCCGAGAACACAAACGACAGCAGGTTGACGCTGACGTTGAACACATAGGGCACGCCCATCACGCCGGCCAGCACCACCGAGGCCAGCGTTGCCAGCGCAATGCCTATCAGCCCGCCCAGCGCGGCCAGCACCACGGCCTCGATCAGGAATTGCAGCAGCACTTCGCGCTCCAGCGCGCCAATGGCCAGCCGCAGGCCGATCTCCCGCGTGCGCTCGGTCACGCTGACCAGCATGATATTCATGATGCCGATGCCGCCCACCAGCAGGCTTACGCCCGCGACCGCGCCCAGCAGCATGGTCATCACCTGGGTGGTTCCCGACAGCGTGTCGGCCAGCTGCTTGGTGTCCAGGATGTTGAAGTTGTCCTCGTCCGCCGGAGACAGCTTGCGCAGCTCGCGCAGCAGCTGGCGAAGGCTGGCCTTGACGCGCTCGGGCTCGCTGCCGTCGGCCATGGAGACCAGCAAGGTGCCTATGCGCTTGGAGCCCGTGATGCGCCGCTGCAGCGTGTTCAGCGGCACCAGCACCATGTCGTCCTGGTCATTGCCGAAAGCGCCCTGCCCCTTGGATGCCAGCACGCCGATGATCTCGCAGGAAAACTCCTTCACCCGCATCAGCTCGCCCATGGGATCGGCATTGCCGAACAGCTCGCGCTTCACGGTCGCACCGATGATGCAGACCGCCGCACCCGCCCGGATTTCCTCGGCCGTGAACTCGCGCCCCGTGGCCAGCTGCCAGTTGCCGGTCTTGAGCCACTCGTTGGTGCTGCCAATCACGCTGCTCGACCAGTTGCGCCCGCCCGCGACCACGGTGGCCGTCGCCCGCCCTTCGGCCGCGACCGCATAGATGCCGCCGATCTGCTGGGCAATGGCATCGACGTAGGTGTCCTTGAACGTCGGCGCTCCGCCGCTGCCCGGGCCCATGCGCTGGCCGGGACGGATCTGCAGAAGATTGGTGCCCAGGCCCGAAATCTGGTTTTGCACGGCAAGCGTCGCGCCGTTGCCCAGCGTCACCATGGTGATCACCGCGCTCACGCCGATCACGATGCCCAGGATGGTCAGGAAGGAGCGCAGCAGATTGCGCCGTATCGAGCGCAGCGCCAGCAGGATGGAACTCAGAAACATCAGTGGGCCTCCGCCGCAGCCGTGGCGGCCTGCGCCTGTTCACGCGCCAGCACGACTGGCGCCGGGTTGGGATGGTCGGAGTCAAGCAGGCCGTCGACGAAACGCACGATGCGCCGCGCGTACTGCGCCATGTCGGGCTCGTGCGTGACCATCAGCACCGTGATTCCCAGTTCGGCATTGAGGCGCCAAAGCAATTCCATGATCTCGTTGCTGCGCTGGCTGTCCAGGTTGCCCGTGGGCTCGTCGGCCAGCAGCACCACGGGTTCGGTGACGATGGCGCGCGCAATGGCCACGCGCTGCTGCTGTCCGCCCGAGAGTTCCGCAGGCGTGTGGTCTTCCCAGCCGCTGAGCCCCACGGCGGCCAGCGCCTTGCGCGCCGCCGCGTGACGCTGGGCCTTGGGTTCGCCGCGGTACAGCAACGGCAGCTCGACGTTCTCCAGTGCCGTGGTCCGCGCCAGCAGGTGAAAGCCCTGGAACACGAAGCCAAAGAACTGGCGCCGCAGCAGCGCGCGCTCGTCGCGCGTGAGCGACTCGACATGCGCACCCTTGAACAGGTATTCGCCCGTGGTCGGTCGGTCCAGGCAGCCCAGCGTGTTCATGGCGGTCGACTTGCCCGAGCCACTGGGGCCCATGATGGCGACGAAATCACCCTGTGCAATGTCCAGGTCCACACCCTTGAGCGCCTGGAAAGCCAGCCGCCCTTCGCCATAGACCTTGGTGATGTTGCGCAGCTGGATCAGTGGCTGTTCAGCGACGGCCGTCATTTCGTGCTCCCCGAGCGCTGGTCGGTGATCACCGCCATGCCGGGCTGCAGCGTGTCGCTGCGCACCTCGGTCATGCGGCCGTCGCTGATGCCCGTGACCACCTTGACGGCCACGGCCTTGCCCTCTTCAAGCACCCAGACTTCACGCGGAATTTCTGCCCCGTCGTTCCTGGCGCCGCCGCCACCGCCCTGGCGGCGCTGGCCGCCGCCGGGCCGCGGGCCGCGCGGCATCAGCTGGCCCATGATGCCGCCGCCGCTGGCTTCGCGCGCCGCGGGCGCGGCGCCCGGCACCGTGGGCGTGAAGCGCAGCGCGGCGTTGGGCACCAGCAGCACGTCCTTGCGTTCGGTCGACGTGATGGTGGCCGCGGCCGTCATGCCAGGGCGCAGGCTCAGGTCTTCGTTGGCGACTTCCAGCGTGGCGATATAGGTCACCACGTTGTCGGTCTTGGTCGAGCCATAGGCGACGCGCTTGACCAGCGCGGGGTAGCTGCGCGAAGGATAGGCACTGACGGTGAACGTGGCCTTCTGATCGGGCAGCACGGTGCCGACATCGGCTTCGTCGACGCTGACTTCCAGCTTCAGGCGCGTCAGGTCTTCGGCCAGCGTGAACAGCGTCACGGCCTGCAGCGAAGCGGCCACCGCATTGCCGGGATCGACGGCGCGCGTCAGCACCACCCCGTCAATGGGCGAAGTGATCGAGGCCTTGGACAGATTGGTCTGGTCGGTGGACAGCGCGGCGCGCGCATCCTGCACCGTGGCGGCGGCGGCCTTCTCATCGGCCACGGCGCGCTCCAGCGTCGCCCGGCCGGTGTCGAGTTCGGCCGCCGACGGCACCTTGCCGCCCGACAGGCGCGCGACTTCCTCCAGCCGTCCCAGATTGGCGCGCGCTTCCTTGGTTGTCGCCTGCGCCTGGGCCACCCGCGCCTGGGCCGAGGCCAGCGAGGCGCTGGAACGCGCGACCTGGGCGCTGAGCTTGGCGGTGTCCAGCTCGACCAGCACCTGGTCCTTTTTCACGCGGTCGTTCACATCGACGCGCACATTGCGCACCGTGCCCGAGAGCTCGCTGCCGATATTGACCTGGCGCGTGGGCACCAGCGTGCCGTTGGCCGCCACCGTGAGGCGCAGATTGCCGCGCTTGACTTCCTGGCTCACGTACTGCGGCAGCGCGCGCGCGGCCTTCACGGACTGCCAATAGGCCAGGCCCGCGCCCGCGGCAACCAGCACCGCCACGCCGGCCCAGACCGAGGTACGGCGCCACCAGGGGCGCGAGACCGTGGCGCCCAGCAGCGCTTCCTTGCTGGTCACGGAGGGAGATTCTTGTTTCTTGTTCATTGCGTGATCCGTCGGTAATTCAATTCGCGGCAGCGGCGCTGCTCTGCATGCCCGTGGGCGTCCAGCCGCCGCCCAGCGCCTTGTACAGCCGCACATGGTCGGCAGTGAGCGTGGCTTCGGCGCTGGCCAGGCTGTCCTGCGAGGACAGCTGGCTGCGCTGGGTTTCCAGCACGGTCTGGAAATCGACCAGTCCGCTGCTGTAGCGTTGCTGGGCAAGCAGCGCGGCGTTGGCGGCGGAGTCGGCCGCGACGCGCAATTGTTCGAGGCGCAGGCCGTCACCCTGCAGCGCGGCCAGCGCGTCCTCGACTTCCTGCAGGGCCGTGAGCACGGTCGAGGCGTAGCTCAGCCGCGCCTGCTCCAGCGAGGCTTGCTGCACGCGCAGCTGCGCGCGCGCCGCCCCGCCATCGAGCAGCGGCACCGAAATGCTCGACAGCAGCGAGCCCACGACCGAGCCGCCCTGGGTCAATGCGCCCAGCGTCAACGCGCGCAGGCCCAGCGAGCCGCCCAGGCGAAAGCTCGGGTAGCGGGCGGCATCGGCCTGCGAGACACGGGCCAGCGAAGCCGCCACGCGCGCTTCGGCGGCAATCACATCGGGGCGCTGGCGCAGGGTCTCGGCGGGAATCTGTAGCGCCAGCGCATCGGGCGCCTGGGGCACGTGGGCCACGGCGGCCAGCTGTGCGTCCAGCGCCGCCGGGTTCTGGCCGGTGAGCACGGCCAGCGCATGGCGGGTCTGCGCCAGGCTGGCTTCAAGCGCCGGCACCTGGGCCGCGGTCTGCGCTGCCGCGGTGCGCGCCTGCTCGGTGGCCAGCGAGGTGGTCAGCCCGGCCTGCATGCGCCAGTCGGTGATCTGCAGGGTTTCCTGCTGGCTTGCCAGGTTGCTGCGGGCAATTGCCACGCGCCGCTGCAGGTTGCGCAGCTCGATGTAGTTGAGCGCCACTTCGGCCGCCAGAGACACGCGCGCGCCTTCCAGCGTGGCCTGGGCGGTGCGCACATCGGCGTCACTTGCGGCAACGCCGCTGGCGATGCGCCCGAACACATCGATCTCCCAGCTTGCATCGAGCCCGGCGGAAAAGCTGTTGCCCGTTGAATTGCCCGAACGCGAACGCTGCGCCGAGCCCGAGCCATCCAGCGAAGGCGACAGGCCCGCGGCCGTGACATCGCGCTGCGCGCGCGCCTGGCGCAGCGCGGCCTGGGTGGCGGCCAGCGAGGGGTTGGCCTGCAGTGCCTGCTCGACCAGGGCGCTCAGCTGGGCATCGCCCAGGCCCTGCCACCAGCGGGCCAGCGAATGCGGATCGGCATCGGGAGTAAACACCAGGTGGCCAGGCGACCAGGTGGCGGGCAGGCTCAGCGCAGGCAAGGCCGCGCCGGGCGGCTGGGACGTGGCGCAGCCGGCCAGCGCCAGCGCGACCAGCGCCGCAGCCAGCGCGGCGCAGGGCCGGCGCGCGGCAAGAGGATTGTTCTGCAAAGTCAGGGTAGGCATGGCAACCATTGTGCCGCCCGCCCTTGTCAGCCCGGCTTCGGGCGCGTGAAGTTTTTGTAAATCGCGCCCGCTGCGCTCAGGCCAGCGAATCGAGCAGCCAGCGCGGCTTCACGTCAAACGCATAGTCGGCCACGGGCTGCTCACGGCCCGACTGGATGCGCATGGCCGCAGCCATGGCAATCATCGCGCCGTTGTCGGTACACAGGTGCAATTCCGGATAGTGAACGCGCACCTTCATCTTCGCGCAGGCCGCATTGAGCTGGGCGCGCAGCAGGCGGTTGGCGCCCACGCCACCGGCCACGACCACGCGCTGCATGCCGGTCTGCTTGAGCGCGGCCAGCGTCTTCCTGACCAGCACGTCGACAATTGCCGCCTCGGTGCTCGCGGCCAGATCGGCCTTGCGCGCCGGCAACTCATCGCCGAGCTTCTTGGCCTGGGTCAGCACCGCGGTCTTCAGGCCCGCAAAGGAGAAATCAAGGTCACCGCTGTGCAGCAGCGGCCGCGGCAGCTTGAAAGCCTGCGGGTCGCCTTCCTGCGCCAGCTTCGACAGCGCCGGCCCCCCCGGATAGCCCAGTCCCATCAGCTTGGCCGACTTGTCAAAGGCTTCGCCCGCGGCATCGTCAATGGTCTCGCCCAGGATTTCATAGGCGCCCACGCCGTCGACACGCATCAACTGCGTATGGCCGCCCGAGACCAGCAAGGCAACAAACGGAAAGCTCGGCGGGTCGTCGCTGAGAAAGGGCGACAGCAGATGGCCTTCGAGGTGGTGTATGCCCAGCACCGGCTTGTCGAGCGCCGCGCCCAGCGCGCAGGCCACGCCCGCGCCGACCAGCAGCGCGCCGGCCAAGCCAGGGCCGCGCGTGAAGGCCACCACATCGACATCGGCCAGTTGGTGGCCCGACTCGGCCAGCACGGCTTCGGTCAGCGGCAGCACGCGGCGGATATGGTCGCGGCTGGCAAGCTCGGGCACCACGCCGCCATAGGCCTGGTGCATCTCGATCTGGCTGTGCAAGGCGTGCGACAGCAGCGTGGGCACGGCCTTGCCGTCTGCAGGATCCTGCAGGCGCACCAATGCCACGCCGGTTTCATCGCACGAAGATTCAATACCCAGTATCAGCAAGCTCATGGGCTGAAGTGTAGAACTCCTTGCGGCCGTCGCGCGCCAGCGCGCGCAAAAGGCCCTGCGGCGCCCGCACTCAGCCGCGCTGGCCGGAAATGTAGTGCTCGAGCTGGTCGATGGTGAACTGCTGCTCGGAAATGATGGCCTTGACCAGATCGCCGATCGACACCAGGCCGATCAGCTGGTTTTGTGCATCGAGCACCGGCAGGTGGCGTATGCGCTGGCGCGTCATCAGCGCCATGCATTCCTCGCAGGTCTGCGCCGTATCGACGCAGTGCACCGCCGCCGTCATCACCTCGCGCACCGGCGTGGTGGCCGAATTGCGCCCTTGCAGCACGATCTTGCGCGCATAGTCGCGCTCGGTGACGATGCCGGCAATATGGCCGGACTGGGCGCCGTCCAGAACCATCAACGCACCAATGCGGTGTTCGGCCATGCGCTGCAATGCCTCGAGCATGGAATCTTCGGGGCCCACGGAATGCACTTCGGCACTCCCCTTGGCCCGCAGGATGTCTGCAACAGTCGTCATACCCGGCTCCTGAAATCGAACAAGCATGACCAGTGTCGGTGCAGCCGCGCGGCAATGCAAGAGGGGGGGCCCGCCCAGGGGGGCCCGCCCTGGGCGCGCAGGCTCAGCGTCGGCCGCCGAGAAATCCCGCGCCCAGCTTGAACAGGTCGCCTACATCAAGCTTGCCATCACCGTTCTGGTCCAGCAGGCCCGAAAGCAGGTCGCCCGCGGCGCCGCCCTGCTGCTGGACCTGGGCCTTTTCCTGGCCCAGCACCTGACCCAGGCCGCCAGCATCGAGCCCGCCGGCCTGCACGCGCTTGGCGAGAAACGCCATCACGATGGGCGCGAGGATCTGCAGCAGTTGGCCGGCATTGGCCCCCAGCCCCGTGGCCTGGGCAAGGCCGGTTTCCGCCTGCTGCTGCTTGCCGCCGAAGATATGGCCCAGGATGGACGCGCCATCGGGCGACTGTGCCTGGCCCGCGCCACCGCCGAGCAGCCCCCCGAGCATTCCGCCCAGCATGTCACCCAGGCCGTTGCCCGCAGCCGCGCCCGCATGGTCGCGCTGCAGCGCGCCAAAAAGATCCATGGCCCCCTGGGGCTGGGTGGCATTGCTGCCCAGCGCGCCCAGCAGCATGGGCAAGGCCGTGCCCACGGCCTGCTCGGTCTGCGCCGGGTCCATGCCCAGCTGCTGCGCCATGCTTTGCATGGGCGCGCCCTGGAGCTGCCCCAGTAGTTCGTTGGTCAAGGAGTTCGAGGAATTCATGGTGCGGTTCCTTCGCGCCCTGCCCAACGGCCCGGCGCACGATTCAACAAAAAAGATCTTCAGCGGCATCGTATGCGCAAAACCGCGTGGACCAAGCCCTTGGCCGACAACCCGGCGCTTCAAATGGAATTGTTCACAATTCGCGCGCGCCGCGTGGCCCGGTTTCATGCGCGAATCTTCCGGCATGGCATGGCTTGTCGCGCCTATCCAAAAACCGGCGCGCCGCCGAGTCACGGCCGTGCTGAAGACATTCAGCATGGTGCATGGGCTTGTGAGGAGCGGCCATGAACCAGCATCTTTACTGCGGCATCTTCCACCGGGCACCTGGCCTGTGGGTTGTCGTGCAGGAAACCGCCAGCGGGAGCCAGCGCGCGCCGGCCGCACGCGCTATTTCATCTCTTGCCGCCGCCCTGGCGCTGCTGCTTGCCGCGCCGGCAGGCTTGGCGCAGATCATTGCCGACCCCTCTGCCCCAGGCCAGGAGCGGCCCATGGTGCTGAACTCGGCCAACGGCACGCCCACCGTGCAGATCCAGACGCCGTCGGCGGCCGGCGTGAGCCGCAACCGTTACCGGCAGTTCGACATCGGCCAGCAAGGCGAGCGCGGCGCCATCCTCAACAACAGCCGCACAGCGGTGCAAAGCCAGATCGGCGGCTGGGTGCCAGCCAACCCATGGCTCGCCAACGGCAGCGCCAGAGTCATCGTCAACGAAGTCCAGTCGGCGGCCCAGTCGCGCCTCGCCGGCACGCTCGAAGTCGCGGGCCAGCGCGCCGACGTCATCATTGCCAACCCTTCGGGACTGCTGATCAACGGGCTGTCGCTGATCAACGCCGCGGGCCTGACCCTGACCACGGGCACGCCGCGCTATGGCGCCCAAGGCAGCCTCGACGGATTCAGCGTGCGCGGCGGGGCCATCCATCTCGAAGGCCAGGGCCTGGACGCGGGACAGGCCAACTATGCCCAGGTGCTGGCGCGTGCGATCACGCTCAATGCCGGCCTCTGGGCCCAGGAACTGCGCATGGCCAGCGGCGCCAACGAACTCTCGGCGGACGGCCAGGTGCAGTCCAGCACCGCCAACAGCAGCCAGGACAAACCGCAGTTTGCGCTGGACGTCGCCCACCTGGGCGGCATGTATGCGCACAAGATCACGCTGATAGGCACCGAGGCGGGGCTGGGCGTGCGCAATGCGGGCACGCTGGCGGCCGGGTCCGGCCCGCTGACCCTGAGCGCCGACGGCCAGCTGAGCAACTCCGGCGTGATGGCGAGCCAGGGCGCTGGCGCGGACCTGCAGATATCGGCACTCGGCATCGCCAACACCGGCACGCTGGTCGCTCCGCGCCTGGACCTCACGGCGGCGCAGCTCGACAACGCCGGCCAGATCCTGCAGACCGGCCCGCAGCTGCTGGAAATCAGCAGCCTGGCGGTATCCAACCAGGGCGAAAAATCCATGCTGGGCGTGCCTGCGCCGCAGGCGCTTGCGCCAGCGCCAGAGCCGGCGCCCACCGATAGGCCCGCCGCGGTGGATGGCGCCGCCCCCCAGGCGCAGCAAGTAAAGCAAGCGGCCGAAGCGGCGCCGCGCCGCGGCCGTATTCATCTCACGCAGCGTCTGGTCAACACCGGCCAGTTGCTGGCCAACGGCGTGACCGACGTCAAAAGCATCACCTCCTTTGTCAACAGCGGGGCCGCGAATCTGCGCGAACTGCACAGCGAAGGCCTGCTTGACAATCGCCAGGGCACGCTGCAGTTGCAGCGCCTGGCCGGAGCGCAGACTTCCGTGCTCAACGCCCAGGGCTCGCTTTTCGTCGCCTCCGATCTGCATCTGACGGCGCATCACATCGACAACTCGGCCGGAGCCTTGCATGGCGCGCAATCCTTGTTCGTCGAGGCCGGCTCGGTCATCAATAACGCCGGCACGCTCAGCGCCAGCAGCGATCTGACTCTCAAGGCGCACAAACTGGACAACAACCATGGGGCGCACCTGGCGAGCCATGCCGGCAGCGTGCACCTGACCGCCACCGAGACACTGAACAACCAGCAGGCGCGGATTGCCGCGGCGCAGGGCCTGCACATCGACAGCGGTTCATTGAACAACCGGGGCGGCACCTTGCAGACCACCGGCGCGCCGGGCCTGCTGCACATCAACAGCGGCGCGGGCGTGGACAACAGCGCGGGCGGATTGATTCAGTCCAGTGGCCGCCTGGAGCTGTTTGTCGCTGCGGGTACTGTCAACAACACCGGCGCAACCATGGACGCCAGGCAGGACCTGCTGATTCAAAGCCGCGGGCTGGTCGACAACAGCCAGGGCCTGATGCAGGCCGGCAATGCGCTGCTGGTGCACGATGCCGGCGTGGCGCAGGGCATGGCGCCCGACACCGCCACACAGGCCCTGGTCAACCAGGGCGGCAAGCTGTTCTCCGCCAACATCCTGGCGGTGCGCAATCAGGCCATCACGGGTGCCGGGCGCCTGGATGCACTGGGCGACCTGACGCTGAACCTGTCCCGTGACCTCACACACCAGGGAAGCACGGCGGCCAACGGCCAGCTGCAGGTGCAAGCTCCTGGACGCGTGGTCAACCAGGGACAGCTGCTGGGCGGCACGGGCACGCAGGTCACGGCCACCTACATTGAAAACCAGCACGGCGGCCAAATCAGCGCCAGACGCAACACCACCGAACTGAGGGCCAGCCAGGGCATTGCCAATCGCGGCCTGATCGACGGCCAGGACAGCCGGCTCGATGCCCGCACCGTGGACAACATCGGCACCGGCCGCATCTACGGCGACCATCTGTCCATTGCCGCCCAGCAGCTCAGCAACCGTCCCGAGCAAGTGGACGGCGCCGCACCCGTCATTGCCGCGCGCCGGGATCTGGATCTGGGCGTGCCGGTGGTGGTCAACGCGCATGGAGCAACGCTCAGGAGCCTGGGCGATATGCGGCTGGGAGCCAGCCTGGATGGCAACCGCCATGCCACGGGACGGGGCCAGCGCCTGGACAACATCGGCACGCTCATCGATGCGCAGGGCAACATGTTGCTCGACATGCAGGTCATCAACAACCTCAATGCAGGTTTGGAGACCGCGCCCCTGACAGACATGGAGACCAGGGCATCGGGAGACCTGATCGCCCTCGAGGGCAAGGAACCCGAAAGCGCCGCGCTTTTCAGGGAAGTCAAGCCAGGCACATTTGTGCCTTTTTCCGCCAACAAGGGGGGATTCCAGCCACAAGCGGGCATTCCCGGCTCGCAGTCAGATGGACGGATGTTCAAGCCCGTCTATCCCGACAAGTTTCTCGGCACCCTGCCCGCGGCGCTCATCGTCACGGAAACTGCCAACAAATACGGCGATGAATTCCCCAAGGACATCCATCTGCAGCTGGAGCCCGCGGGTTCCACACGCTTTGCCGAGTACGGTGTTGCGCTGCCGAAAAACTACACCGCCACCGCGCCTTCGCCCGCGGAATTTGGCGCCATCGTCAACGACGCAGGCCGCATTGAATGGCAGGACGAAGCACGCAAAAAGGCGTTTGATGCGGCATGGACCTCCTATGGCGAGTCCATCAGGGCCGCCGATCAGCTCAACGCAGCCATTTTGAAGGTGGTGGAGAAAAACAATCAGACGCTAGCCAGCGCGCGCATCTACACCAGGATTTCCGACGTCACCCAAACCATTCACCGGGACAGGGTCACCAAGACAAAAAGCGCGCGCATTGAAGCCGGCGGCAATCTCCATCTCGCCGACAGCCAATTGAACAATGTCGACTCCAGCGTCATCGCGGGGGGCTTCATCCATGGGAGCGCGCCCAACAATCAGGCCACGAAAGGAAAGCAGAGAACATTGACCCAGGGCCATGCCATACGCTACACATGGAAGTACGACGGCGGGCGCCATGGTCACCAGAATCTGTATTCCTCGGCCAGCCAACCCTACGCTTCCACGGCTGAAGCCACGTTTGACCTTCCCACCGTGGTGTTCAAGCAGCAGCACCCGCGCGGGCCGGCCGCCGCCCTTGAAGCCAACACCAACACCGGCCAACACGCCCTGCCTCCGGCCGCTGCCATACGCGAGCACGGCACGGACTCCGGTCTGCTGGCCCGCACCCTGGAAGCCGGCGAAGCCCTGCCCCAAAGCAGTCTGTATGCACTGCACCCGGCCAGCGCCAACCAACCACTGATAGAGACCGATCCGGCCTTCACGCGCGGCCAGCCCTGGACCTCCTCGGAACAGCTGCTCGATGCGCTGAACCCGGCACCGGCCTCCCCGCAAGAAAGCTTGCGCCAACCGCCTCCGGCTGAGCAGCTCCCGGACCTGGAAGTCATCGGCCAGCCTCGCCGCGGCGATACGCCCTACCGCGACCGGCTGCAAAAGCGCCTGGGCGACGGCTTCTACGAGCAGCAACTGGTGCAGCAGCAGGTGGGCCAGCTCACGGGCCGGCGCTTTCTGGGCGACTACCGCAGCAATGACGCGCAATACCAGGCGCTGCTGCACAGCGGCACGACCTTTGCCAAGGCCCACGGCCTGCGCCCCGGCGTGGCGCTCAGCGCCGCGCAGATGGCCAAGCTCACCAGCGATATGGTCTGGCTGGTCGAGCAGGACGTGACCCTGCCCGATGGCTTGGTGCAAAAGGTCTTGGTGCCCAAGGTCTATGTGGTCGCCAGACCCGGCGACCTCGATGTCCAGGGCGGCCTGATCAGTGCCGACCAGATCGTCTTCGAATCCGATCAGGATGCACACAACAGCGCCACCATTGCCGGCCGCAAGCTGGTGAAAATCGCCGCGCATGACATCAACAACGTGGCCGGAAACATCACCGGCAAGCTCGTCGGGCTGCATGCCAAACGCGACATCAATGTGGAGGGTGGAAGCATCTCGGCCGCCGAGGCCCTGCTGGCGCACGCCGAGCGCGATATCTATGCCGCCTCCAGCACACGCAGTTCGGTGGACGGCAAGCGCACCGTGGTCGACAGGGTCGCGGCATTTGCGCTTTTGCCCGACCCAGCCACGACGCCTGGCGCGGCCGGTGGCGCCGACGCCGCTACAAGTTCCGCCGGCGCGCTGGACAACCCTGCCCCGTCGGGCTTGATCCTGTCCGCGGGCAGGGACATCAGCCTGCTTGGAGTGCAGATGGCAAACGCCATCCAGGACAGCGCCACGCTCATTGCCGCAGAGCGCGACATCCATCTCGGCACCGTCACCACCACCCATGACGTGGGCGTGAGGTGGAACCCGAAAAACCACCTGTTTGTGCGCGGCAGCAACGAGGTCGGAACCGAAATCCACACGCAGGGCCTGACCCAGCTGCTGGCGCGCAACGACATCAACGCGCGCGCTGCGCAGGTGCACAGCGGCGGGCATCTGCGGGTCGACGCGGCGCGCAACGTCAACATCACGGCAGGCCAGACCACGCGCGCGCTTGATGACGCGTATTTCCGCCAGCGCTCGGGATTTCTGGGCTCCAGCAGCACGACCTATACCCATCAGGTCGAAGCCTCCGGCACGCAGGCCAGCCACCTCGGCGGCAAGACGGTGCAAATCAAGGCCGGCCAGGACATCGCCCTGATTGCAAGCAAGGTGCTTTCGGACACCGGCACCCAACTGGATGCCAAAGGCAGTGTGAGCATTCTTGCCGCGCCCGAAACTTCCAGCCAGCAAAGCCACCACCAAAGCAAGCGCAGCGGAGTGTTCGGCAGCGGCGGACTGGGCGTCACGATAGGCAGCCAAAGCCAGAGCACGGATCAGCGCGTGACACGCACGGCCAGCGCGCCATCCACCGTGGGCAGCATCCAGGGCAATGTCGAAATCATTGCGGGCAATGCCTATCGCCAGATCGGCAGCGACCTCCTCGCGCCTGCAGGGGATATCAAGGTGCAGGCCAGGGACATCAAGATCACCGGCAGCCCCGAGACCGAGCAAGGCACAACGCGCAGTCAATCCAGGCAAAGCGGCCTGAGCGTCTCGCTGTCGTCGCCTGTCATCGGCATGGCGCAGACCGCGTCCAGCCTTGCCGATGCGGCCGCCAGGACCAGCGACAGCCGCATGCAGGCACTGGCCGCGGGCGCGGCCGCGCTCAATGTCTATAACCAGCAGGACCTGCTTCAAGGCCTGGCCACGGGCAAGGGGCTTGACCTGGGCCTCAACCTTTCGCTGGGCAGCAGCAAGAGCCAAAGCGAACGCTCCTGGACCCGCAGCAGCTTGCGCCAGAGCCAGGTACTCGCCGGCGGCAATGTCACCCTGGCGGCGACCGGCGCGGGCAAGCAAAGCAATCTCCTGCTCCAGGACAGCCAGGTCCATGCGGGCAAGAAGGCCACGCTGATATCCGACAACCGCATTGACTTGCTGACCACGCCGGGAACCTACAGCGAATCAAGCAGCAACAGCAGCCGCAGCGCGGGAGTCGGAATGTCGCTCGGCGCCGCCGGTCCCGCCTTCAGCGCCAGCGCCAGCAAGGGCAAGGGTCGCAGCCAAGGCGAAGAGCTAATTCACAACAAAACCCGGGTCACCGGTGGCGAGGGCGTGGACTTCCAGGCGGGCGGCGACATGCTGATGCGCGAGGCCGTCATCAGCGCCCCGAAAGTGATGGGGCGCGTGGGCGGTGATCTGACCATTGAAAGCCTGCAGGACACCAGCCGTTTCAAGGGCAAGCAAAGCAATGCCAGCGGCTCGATCGGGCTCGGTATCGGTTACGCCGCAGGCAGCGCCGGATTGAGCAGCAGCCGCGCCCGCGGCGACTTCGCCAGCACGGGCACGCCGGCCGGCATTCAAGCAGGCGACGACGGTTTTGACATTGAGGTCAAGGGCAAGACCGTGCTCAAAGGCGCCGTGATCGCCAGTACCCAGGGCGCGATCGACAAGCAACGCAACCGCCTGGTCACCTCCGCTTTGGTCCCCAGCGACATCGAAAATTTCAGCAACTTCGAGGCCAGCGGCTTCAACCTTTCTGGCGGAATCACCACAGGCGGCCAGAAACCGGGCCAGGCCACCGGCAGCGACACCGTGACCGATCCCGCCAAATGGTCGGCGCAAAACCGGGGCCGACCAGGCACTGGCGCGGCCGCCGCAGGCGTAAGCCGTGACAGCGGCAGCGAACGCAGCATCACGCGCAGCGGCGTGAGCCCCGGCACCATCGTCATCACCGACGAAGCCGCCCAACAAGCCCTCACCGGCCAGACCGCCGCCGAAACCGTGGCAAACCTTAACCGCGATGTACGCACCGGCGATCCCAACCCTGGACTCACCAGAAAGTGGGATGGCAAACAGCTAATGCAGGAACAAGCCGCCAATGCGGAAATTGTGGCTGCGTTTGGGCAGCAGGCGAGCCAGGCAATTGGCCAATATGCACAACAGCAGATGGCAACAGCCGGGGAGCTGCGCCTCCAGGCACAGCAAGACCCAGCGCGCGCGGCTGAACTCAACACACAAGCGCAAAGCATTGAGAAAAATTGGGGAAATGCAGGTGTTTTGCGCGTGCTGGCACATGGCGTGGTGGGTGGCCTCACTGGAGGTGCTGCAGGAGCAGCTGGCTCCGTTGCGGCAACTATTACTGCCCCGGCAATAGCAGAGACATTGGCAAAAGCAGGTATTGAGCCCAGTCTTACCAAAATATTGACCACTATCGCAACGACCGCAACTGCTGCAGGAATGACTGGCCCTTTGGGTGCAGCAACGGCACTGAATGAGGTTACCAACAACTATCTTAAACATATTGATGTTATCGCCTTGGCCGAAAAATTATCAGGTTGCACAGCCAACGACCGGGCATGCAAGGACATCGTGGTAAACGATGCAAGAGCGCGCAGTCAACGAAACAACGCAGCACTGCTGGCCTGCGGCGCAGATCAAAAATGCGTGCAGAAGCATATTACGGAATATGTTAAAGGTGCTGAATCTTTCGAACGTCTATACACGTCCGACAAGGGTAGCGAAAAGTATGCATTTGGGGCGATGTCTGACCTGCAAGTCAAAGGAGGTTTACTCGCCGCAAACCTATCGGCCGGAAGCTCAAATTTAGACCAATGGATTTCAAACAATTGCGTCGCCCTGACAATCGCAGCCTGTAGCCAGAAATTTCGGCAAGCAGCGTATAACGGAGACTTACTGACCCAAAAAAAATCGGCAGGATACGTTCAGAATATGTTGCAAACCGCCGAATGGGCAAAAGGACCTCATCAATATAGACACATCGGCAAAGTATGCGATCGCAGCAAAACAAGGTGCTCCTCCAATTCTGCATTCGATGCTTTACGCCAACACCCCGCCCCAGGCTCTACCGATGTAAACAAGGTTGAAAGCGGAAGCATCTCTAATATCGAACTTATTTTCAACACTCTAAAATTTGGATATGTGACGCACATCATCGACCCAACTACGCTTTCTGTAGTCAACCTCACGATGAATGAACAGCATGCTCTATATCCAGGATGGGTTTTACGGAAGGTAGAGACAAAATCAGATGGATCAGTCTACATTAACTCCTACGGCGCAGGAAGCGGCTCAAACCCTTTCAACCTAAATGAATTTTTAGCAACTCCACTATGGGGAGGAAATGTTAACCTCCGAATAAAAGAAGAAATCAAAAAAGAACAAAATTAAATGAAGAATCTACAAAAATATCTACTAAGAATAATTTTATTAGCAGCATGCTCTGGATTATGCTTAACACTAATAATTGCAATTTATACAATTTCAATTGACCCGGTATTCTTCTACCTCAACTGGAGGTGGTCATACCTACCAGATTTGATCTTGTTTTTTCTTCCTGGGTTTTTTATATGCCTCATTTTCGGAACACCATTTTTAATAATAACAGACAACTACTTCCCCAAAGCCCGTTGTCGATATATCTTCGGCGGCGCCATAGGTGCGCTAATAATATGGATTGGAATGGCAATGACCGGCACCGCCGGAACACCTTTTCTTGCACTTTCCTCTGGACCTTTGAACTGGCCATTAGCGATTGTTTTCATGACCGTAGGAGCAGGGACAGGTGGGCTTTACACGCTGGCCCTGTGGATGATTGACAAACATAAAAATCAATCAAAAGACGTAATTTAAATATCACAGTGCTTTGCACACGCAACGATACTATCGGCGTGATGCACCAACTACGCTCTCTACGAGAATTTTATATTTACCACCCCAGCGGAAATGACAAATTCAATGACTAAAAACCAACATCCCTCACACCAACAGAGATAATTAAAAGCACCACAGCTTATTTGAAGACACAAGATAATAAATTCAAATGAAATATGAAAATACACTTATTTTTAGCGCCAAAATAATACTCTCTCGATTTATGGAACAATATCCGCCATGTTACTGACGCCGATATTTTCAATATTATTGGATTCAATGCACCATTTCCTATATAGAAGATGGATATACCTTTACCAATCCCCCGAAAAATATCACATTGTATTTATTTTGTGTTTTCTTTTCGTAATACCCAGTGTTTTAATTATTGAAAAATTTTTCACTAACCCATTTCGGTACATATTTGGCGGAACTGTGTCGTCAATACTCACTTGGACAATACTGAAAGAAGGAACAAGCCACTCTTTCTATACATGTAGCTCCCCATAGTTAACCAATTGGAAACTTTGGCTATTTTTTATCGCTCACGGCGCAGTGACAGGCACGCTTCTCTTAATATTGAAAATCACCCCGGCGATCCCGTTAGTAGAAGCAGGCATTGATGCTACTCAACTAGCCGTGGCGATCATAGAAAAAAACAACCCAGAAAAAACTAACCAGAGCAGACGAAATAATATCACCAGGAAAAAAATATCCACAAGATAATACACACAACCACCTAACAACACTGCATTACTTGCAAACATTGACGGCAATTTTGAAACACAGGGATTTCGCGATGTCGATACACTACGATTCCCGTATGGAATAAAAATAGTAAATGAATTAGAAAAATCAGGACTTACCAGAAGTGAGGCAAAAATTACTGCTCACGATTTTATAAGTTCAGGAAAAAACCCACCTATCGCAAACTCTATTAATAAAAATGAAAAACTGGTAAAACTAGTTCCTCACGGAGGCAAGCCCAGCCATACAACAGGATATTGGTTATTAGAAGACGAGTTAGATATCTTAAAAAAACATCCTCTGCCAGAGATCTCGACGAAGGAATACTACCGCGCGATTACAAAATAATATCATCACCGTTCTACAATGCCATCACAGGCGCTTTCGACGAACCACCAGAAGTGATCTTCAAAGATGGGAAATACTACGCATGGACTGAATTCGAGGATAGTGAATAATGTTCACATCACAAAACCACGGCAACAATGAAATGGCATTCTCGAGAACCGTAGGAGCAATGCAAATAATTGTTATTAATAGGACAGAATTTACGGCTCCGGTAAAAATAGGAACATTCAACACTAAAAGGTAAATTTTTATGCCAACACGCAAACTAGTTGAACTAAATGGGAAGTATGGAGGCTGGCTTGAAATAGACCCGATAAAAACCAAACGTGTTGCTAGTGATTTTAAGAAATGGCTGCTAACAATCGACCCCAACCATGACCCATTTCTCTTCCTCAAGTATGATTTACCGCTTGTAAATGCCGTATTGAACAATCAAGTCAGCCTTCCTTACAAAGGAAATCGCCCTCATACTAGAGCATTAGGAGAAGGATTGCTACCGAGAGAATACACAAAAATATCGGCCCCTTTTTACAACACCATTGTTGGCGCTCTATACTCCACACCAGAAGTAATTTACAAAGATGGGAAATATTACGCATGGACTGAATTCGAGGATAGTTAATAATATCAATATCACAAACCACGGCAACAATGGAATGGCATTCTCGAAAATCGTAGGAGCAATGCAAATAATTGTTATTGACAGGACAGAGTTTACGGCCCCGATAAAAACAGGAACAACCAACACAAAAGGTAAATTCTATATGCCAATACGGAAACTAGTTGAACCAAGTGGAAAGTACGGAGACTGGCTTGAAATAGACCAGATAAAAACCGAACGTGTTGCTATTGATTTTAAAAAATGGATGCTCACCATCGATCCCAACCATGACCCATTTCTTTTCCTCAAGTATGATTTACCGCTTTTGAATGCCATATTGAACAATCAAGTCAGCCTTCCCTACAAAGGATAGCTAGAACAGCCAAAATGGTCCCGCATTTCCCCAATGTCGAGAAAGATCACCCTACATTTTCAATCTCAACAAAATGCCCATCAGAAAATTGATAGAATTAAATGGGAAATATGGCGGATGGACGGAAATTGATGAAGTCAAGGCAAAAAGACTTGCAGCCAATTTCAAAGAGTGGCTACTAAAAATTGATCCAGCTAACGATTCGTTTGAATTTTTAAAAAAAGATTTGCCTACAGTCAACTCCGCATTAAATGGAACCTTAAAAACCCCATTTAACGACTTCCCCCACAATTGGGAAATTAGAGAGGGCATTCTTCCAAAGGATTACCTACATATTTCATCACCGTTTTATAACACAATCTCTGGAGCACTTCTTGCGCCTCCTGAGGCGATAGAAAACGATAGCAGGTATTACGCTTGGAGTGAATTTGAGGACCCTCAATAGTTACCGCTCTACTTGACACCTCAAGCGTAATCAGTGATTAATGCACAAGACTATCTCGCCGAATAATCAAAAGCAGATGCAAACACGGCACCAGCAGAGCTAATTAAACACATGACGGCTTATTTGGAAATTACAAAGCAAGGCAAATGTATTTCTAAAAATTTAAAAATCTTTTCTAGAAATTGGAATATGTCACTCATCCAGCACCGGAGTCTTCAAGCATCAATGTGGTCGTCAGTGACAGCGTATCGAATATAGTAATTTTCAATAACAAGCTACTTATTTATAGGCTTTTACCACGCTTCAAGACTGGGTTACGTCACATACCTAGTTGATCCAACAAAATTATCAATCGTCAACATTACATTACTCAATCAACACGGACTTTATCCAGGATGGGTTTTTCGCCAAGTGCAAAACCGGCCGACGGTATTTATATTTATTCTTATGGCGCCGGCACCGGAGCCAATCCATTTGACATTAACACAAAAATGGCTCGGCCAATTTGGGGCGGAAATCTTTTCTTCAGCATGACACCCGAGGCTCAATTCCCACATATAAAAAAATACAAACAAAAAAATGAAAATCGCTAAAAAATACTGATTTTCTTTATCAAGACATTATTTTTAGCAATTTGCGGAGTAATCTCCAGCCGATTGCTAACCCCGATATTCTCAATTGTATTAGATCTAATGCATCCATACCAATATGGACAATGGATATACCTTTACCACTCTCCAATAAAATATAAACTTGTATTTATTTATTGCCTTATCTTTGGAGCACCCCTCATCTTAATAATTGACAAGTTCTTCAAAAAACCTTATCGATATATATTAGGCGGAACTGCATCATCTATAGTGGCATGGACAATATTTGACGGAGGAACAGGCCATTCGTCCTATATATGGAACTCTTCATGGCCAATAAATTGGAAACTTGGTCTATTTTTTTTAACCTATGGCACGGTAACAGGCATAATTTTCACGCTCACGCTCTTTATTCTTGGTCTTTCCAAGAAAACTTAGCCAACTATTTCCACATCATTAGCAAACCCTTCTCAGAACGGTCTCAGCGGAGCAGCGTATCAAGTTGACCTAACCTCTGGCATGTTACATACAGCCATAGAAAAATCCATAAAAAAGACGGCTGGCGCTAAAATTGAAATCACAGACGTCAATACGTACAAAAAGCATAACACCTCAAAAGAATATCGAAGAAAGCTAGAAGCTGCAGATAAAATCCATGCCCCTTACATTTAACAGGACAGCTCAATGCCTGCAATAAACTAAGGTTTACTAATTTTCGTAGATTATTGTAGATGGAAAATCATTACCTACAACGACCAATAAGGCAGCACTGGTGGCTACTATATTTATATAAAAACGAAAATCAAACATTAGATTATTGGTTTGAAAAATAATATATAAAAACCCCGATAAACTAGTTCAAAATAAAGTGGTTAGACAACTGAATGACAGGTCAGATAAAGACAAGCCATGCTCAAAGGCTTTTACAAGAGTGTTCCTTACAACCCCTGGTTCTATACGAACCCCGCGGAAGCATCGAATAAATCCGCTGCTCGGCTGCGCCCAAAAAAATGAAAAAATTATCAGAATTTCTTCTGAAAATAACATTATTATCGACATGCACCGGAATTTGCTTATGCTTTTTTTTACTCCTATATTTAATCGCAATCGATCCGATACTTTTTTATGAAAGTTGGCAATGGTCATATTCCACTGATATTTTTTTAATTTTTCTAATTGGATTATTTTTAGGATTATTTCTAGGAACACCACCATTACTGATCATAGACAAGTATTTCCCACATGCAAGATGGCGCTATATCTTAGGAGGGGCCCTGGTTGCATTAATCACCTGGACATACTTAACATGCACTGGAACACCTAAAACTCCGTTTATCGCACTTGCTCCGGGACCAATTAATTGGCCGTTTTTGATTATATTCATGGAAATAGGAGCAAGCACGGGCGCCCTGTATACAGTACTCTTACCATATCTTATGAAACATGTCATCAAAAACAAATAATCCCTAATAAAATTCCACCAAAAATAATGGAAAAGCAATAATTAATATAAGTCACGTTCCAAATTAGATACGCATGCGGATTTCATGCCATACATGTCTCTTCTTTTCGGCAGCCCCGGCTTGCGGAGGGCCTGCCACATCCGAGGAACCCCGCCTTCATCCAGTTGTCCAGTTCGTTGCGTCAACGGACCTCTTGCCGCGAAGCATTGCGATGGCGAAACCACATATAACCAAAAGTTCTAAAAAATGCCCGAAAATAACGCTACCAACCAATCCAGGTAGCGATTCATGGGCATCAGCCACTACATCAAAGACATAGGCCGCGGCGCGCGGGGCGCGCGTGCGGTCACGCGCGCGCAGGCGCAGGATCTGCTGGGGCAGGTGCTTGACGGCCAGGTCACCGATCTGGAGATCGGGGCGTTCTGCATTGCCATGCGCATCAAGGGAGAGTCGGCCGACGAGATGGGCGGATTTCTCGATGCGCTGCATGCGCGCAGCCGCAAGTTCGCGGCCAGCACCCGCCCGACCGTGGTGCTGCCCAGCTACAACGGCGCGCGGCGGCTGCCGGTGCTCACGCCCTTGCTGGCACTGCTGCTGGCGCGCCAAGACCTGCCGGTGCTGCTTCACGGCATGCGCACCGAAGCGCGCCGGGTGCTGGCCAGCGATGTGCTTGAAGCGCTGGGCATCCCTGCCACGCATGCACCGCAGGACGCGTCGGTCGAGCTGCCGGCCATAGCGCCGGGAACGATCACGCACATCGCGACAGGCGAGTTACAGCCCGGCCTGGCCCGGCTGCTCGCGGTGCGCGAGGTGATAGGCCTGCGCAACCCGGGGCACAGCGCCGCCAAGCTGTATATCCCTTGCGCCGGCCCCAGTGTGCTGGTCACGAGCTATACCCACCCCGAATACGCGAGCATGCTGCAGGAATGCCTGCAGGCCCAGGGCGCGAGCGCGCTGCTGTCGCGCGGGCTGGAGGGTGAAGTGGTGGCCGATCCGCGCCGCTCACCGCGCTACGACGGTTTTGTGCATGGCGCGCACCGCGTGCTGCAGGAGCAGCAGCCTGGAACCGCCACTGAAGTCGCGGGCCTGCCCGAAGCCATCGATGTCGCAACCACGGCCGATTACACTCGCCGCGTGCTTGCGGGCGAGCTGCCGGTGCCCGAAGCGATTGCCCAGCAGGTCGCGTTTATTCTGCAAATCGTGCAGGCGCTGGAAGCCGCGCCCGAATCGACCCCACGGCGCCCAGCGTCTGACGGAGTTCAGCCATGAACCACTCCTCCTCTTCCCGGCCCGCAGGCCGCTGCACCCTGGTCGGCGCCGGTCCGGGCGACCCTGAACTGCTGACCATCAAGGCCTTGAAGGCCATACAGACCGCCAGCGTGCTGCTGGTCGATGACCTGGTCAGCGACGCCATCGTCGCCCATGCATCTCCCGCGGCGCGGATTGTCTATGTGGGCAAGCGCGGCGGCTGCAAGAGCACGCCCCAGGCGTTCATTGAAAAGCTGATGCTGCAGGCAGTGCTGGACGGCGACGACGTGGTGCGGCTCAAGGGTGGCGATCCGTTCATCTTTGGCCGCGGCGGCGAAGAAGTCGAGCATCTGCGCGCGGCGGGCATTGAAGTGGAGATCGTCAACGGCATCACCGCCGGTCTGGCAGGACTGACTTCGCTGGGCGCCCCGTTGACGCACCGCGCCCATGCGCGCGGCGTGGTGTTCATCACCGGCCATGCCCAGCCCGGCGCCGACGATACCGACTGGGTGCAGCTTGCCGCCACGGCGCGCGACCTGCGCCTGACGCTGGTGATCTACATGGGCATGCGCGGCGCAGCGCACATCCAGCACGGCCTGCTGCAAGGCCTGCCGCCGCAGACGCCGGTGGCCGTGATCCAGCACGCGACGCTTCCCGGCCAGCGCCATGCGGTGACCACGCTGGCCACCATGCAGGCCACCATAGATGCCGAAAAGCTCGCCAGCCCCAGCGTGATCGTGGTCGGCGATGTGGTCCAAGGCGTTGCGGCCTGGGCCGCCGCTCCGACGCAGGCCCAACACGTGGCTTGAACACAACCCATCCGGCCCTGCGGCGCAGCGTCTAGAGCTGACGCTCCCCCAGATAAGGGACACCGAGCAAGGGCCGCCCCGCAGCGACGGTGTCGTCCCCCTCCACCGAAGGATGAGAGGGGGAAGCCGCGCCAGCGGCTCAGGGGGTGCTCAGTGTTGCGGCTTGCCGTACCTGCTCAAAACGCTCAGCCTGCTCCTTGCGGATCTGCTTGCGCAGCACGGCCGCGCCCCAGCGGCGGCGCTCGTCGTAGTTGGCCGGCTTGAGCGGCGGCACGGCCACGGTCTTGCGGTCGTCGTCCACGGCCACCATGGTGAAAAAGCAGCTGTTGACATGGCGCACGCTCTGGTTGCGGATGTCTTCGGCAACCACCTTGATGCCGACTTCCATTGACGAGGTGCCGGTGTGGTTGACGCTTGCCAGGAAGGTCACCAGCTCGCCCACATGGATGGGCTGCAGGAACATCACCTGGTCCACGCTCAGCGTCACGACATAGCGGCCCGCATAGCGGCTGGCGCAGGCGTAGGCGACCTGGTCCAGCTGCTTGAGAATCGCACCGCCGTGCACGTTGCCGGAGAAATTGGCCATGTCGGGCGACATCAGCACCGTCATGCTGAGTTGGTGTGCAGGTTGGTTCATGGCGGCGATTGTAAAAACATGGCGAACCAGCGGCCGTTGGCGGGCTATTTGCCCGCCCCGGGGCAAGCGCGCGCGGCTCGGGGACAATGCGCGCTGGCCCGCGGCGCTGCTCCCAGCGCTGCGCGCATCCGCGCCCTAGGCGCCCCGACCTGCCCTGCCTGCCTGTGACCACCCCTCTTTCCTACGACGCCATCATTCTCGGCGCCGGCGCTGCCGGCCTTTTCTGCGCGGCCCAGGCGGGCCAGCGCGGCCTCAAGGTGCTGCTCATCGACCATGCCGAAAAAGTCGCCGAGAAGATCCGCATTTCGGGCGGCGGGCGCTGCAATTTCACCAACCGCGAGCTTGATGTGCGCCAGCCGCACAAGCACTTCGTCGGCCGCAATCCGCAGTTCTGCCGCTCGGCGCTGTCGCGCTTCACGCCTGCGGATTTCATTGCGCTGATGGACCGCCACGGCATAGCCCACCATGAAAAGCACAAGGGCCAGCTGTTTGCCGACCGTTCGGCCGAAGACATCATTGCCATGCTGCTGGCCGAATGCGCTGCCGGCGGCGTCGAGCGCTGGCAGCCATGCAAGGTGGGCAACGTTTCCCATGGCGAGGGCGGCTACCTGCTGGCCACGGACCGCGGTCCGGTGCGCGCGCCCAACCTGGTGATTGCCACCGGCGGGCTGTCGATCCCAAAGATCGGAGCGACCGACTTCGGCTACCGACTGGCCCAGCAGTTCGGCCTGCCGCTGATAGAGCGCACGCCCGGCCTGGTGCCGCTGACCTTCGACGGCGCGGCCTGGGAGCCCTATGCCCAGCTGTCGGGCCTGGCGCTGCCCGTGGAGATCAGCACCGGCAGCAAGAAGGAGCGCATGGCCTTCCACGAAGACCTGCTGTTCACCCACCGCGGTTTGTCCGGGCCGGCCGTGCTGCAGATCTCGAGCTACTGGCAGCCGGGCACGCCGCTGTCGATCAACCTCGCACCGAATGTGGATTTAGCCGCGGCGCTGGCCCAGGCCAAATTGCGCTCGCGCAAGCTGATTGCCAACGAACTCGCCACCTGGCTGCCCGGCCGCCTGGCCGATGCCTGGGTGGCCCAGGACACGGAATGGCAGCGCCCCATTGCCGAAGCCTCGGACAAGGCCTTGAACCGCCTTGCCGAGCGCCTGAGCCGCTGGGAAATCACGCCCAACGGCTCGGAAGGCTACAAGAAAGCCGAAGTCACGCTGGGCGGCGTGGACACCCGCGTGCTGTCGCAGCAGAGCATGGAGTGCCGGGCGCAGCCCGGGCTGTTTTGCATTGGCGAAGTGGTCGACATCACGGGCTGGCTGGGCGGCTACAACTTCCAGTGGGCCTGGGCCAGCGCCCATGCCTGCGCGAATTCCTTGCAGCCGGCTGTAACTGGTCTATAATCCTTGGCTTTGCTGGCAATGCCCCGTCGGCCAATACTAGTTATAGACGGGGAACAACCGCCGCACATGGCGCACAGGCTCGATCTCCCGTGCACCCGCTGTCGGCAACAAATATTTGGAAACATTAGCTAATGACCACCATCCGCGTAAAAGAAAACGAACCCTATGACGTCGCTCTGCGTCGCTTCAAGCGCACGATCGAAAAGCTCGGCCTGCTGACCGACCTGCGCGCTCGCGAGTTCTACGAGAAGCCCACTTCCGAGCGCAAGCGCAAGAAGGCAGCCGCCGTGAAGCGTCACTACAAGCGCGTTCGCAGCATGCAGCTGCCCAAGAAGCTGTACTAAGCTCAAGCCGGCCTTCAAAAGCCGCAAACCCGCGCTCGGGACGCCAGGCGCGGGTTTTTTGTTTTCCGAATTACGATTTCCGATTGCCTATTTCCACCCTCAGGAGAAATGCCATGAGCCTCAAAGACCAGATCACAGAAGACATGAAGACCGCCATGCGCGCCAAGGACAGCGAGCGCCTGGGCACCATTCGCATGCTGATGGCGGCCATGAAGCAAAAGGAAGTCGATGAGCGCGTGGTGTTGGACGACGTGGCCATCATTGCCATCGTCGACAAGCTGATCAAGCAGCGCAAGGACAGCATTGCCGCGTTCGAGACCGCAGGCCGCCAGGACCTGGTCGACAAGGAAAAGGCCGAGCTCGAAGTGCTCAAGGTCTACCTGCCCCAGCGCATGTCGGCCGAGGAAGTCACTGCCGCCGTGCAGGCCATCGTTGCCGAACTCGGCGCCAAGGGCCCGGGCGACATGGGCAAGGTGATGGGCGCCGTCAAGACCGCGCTCGCAGGCAAGGCCGACATGGGCCAGGTGTCTGCCGCCGTGAAGGCCGCGCTGGCCGGCTGATGCGCCGCGCGCCATGCAAAAGAGCGCCCTCGGGCGCTCTTTTTTGTCTACGCGGTTTGTTCCGGGGGCTGCGCCCCATGCATAAGAGCGTCCTCGTGTGCTCTTTTTTGTCTACGCGGTTTGTTCCGGGGGCTGCGCCCCCGGCGCGACCCGCGCAGCGGCGGAGCGTGGGGGCTATACCGCCAGCGCCGGGCCGCCCCAAGCTGGCGGACGGCCCCCTCTCGGGGGGCAGCGACCCGCGCAGCGGCGGAGCGTGGGGGCATTAATCAGCTGCCCGCGACCTTCATGCGGTTGATCAGCATCGAGCCCACGGTCTTGGCGCCGTAGTTGTAGGCATCGGAGCCAATGGCCTCGATTCCCTTGAACATGGTCTTGAGGTTGCCGGCAATGGTGATTTCATGCACGGGAAAAGCGATTTCGCCGTTCTCTACCCAGAAGCCGCTGGCGCCGCGCGAATAGTCGCCGGTCACGTAGTTCACCCCCTGGCCCATCAGCTCGATCACAAACAGACCCGTGCCCAGCTTCTTGAGCATGGCATCGAGATCGTCGCCTTCGCGTGTGAGGCGCGAGCTCATGACCAGGTTGTGCGAGCCGCCGGAGTTGCCCGTGGTCTTCATGCCCAGCTTGCGCGCCGAGTAGCTCGACAGGAAGTAGCCTTGCACGCGGCCGGCATCGACGACCTTGCGCGGCTGCACGCGCACGCCTTCTTCGTCAAACGGCGAGCTGCCCTTGCCGCGCAGGATGAAAGGATCTTCCAGCACGTCGATGTGCTTGGGGAACACCGGCTTGCCCAGCGAATCGAGCAGGAAACTGGTCTTGCGGTAGAGCGCCCCGCCGCTGACCGCGTGCACGAAGCCGCCCAGCAGGCCCGAGGCCAGCGTGGATTCAAACAGCACAGGGCATTCGGTGGTCGGGATCTTGCGGCTGCCCAGGCGGCTGAGCGCACGCTGCGCGGCGTAGCGGCCGACTTCGGCGGGCGAGGCCAGCTCGGAGGCAGCGCGCATCGAGCTGTACCAGGCATCGCGCTGCATCTCGGCATTGCGCCCGGGCAGCGAGGCAATGGGCGCGACCGACAGGCTGTGGCGCGAGCTGGCATAGCCGCCGCGAAAGCCGTTGGAATGGGCGCTGAAGAAATGGCTTTGCTGGGCCGAGACGCCCGCGCCTTCGCTGTTGGTGATGCGCTTGTGCGTCTTGAGCGCGGCAGCTTCGCATTCCATGGCGATGGCGGCGGCCTCTTCGCTGGTGATGGCCCAGGGGTGGAACAGGTCGAGATCGCGGTGCGTGCCGGGTTCGGCGATGTCGGCGGCATCGGGCAGACCGCCCGTGGGGTCTTCGGCAGTGAAACGCGCGATGTCGTACGCGGCTTGCACGGTCTGGGCAATGGCGGCGTCGGAGAAGTCGGAGGTGCTGGCATTGCCGCGCCGGTTGCCCAGGTAGACGGTCACGCCCAGCGACTTGTCGCGGTTGCGCTCCACGGTCTCCAGGGCTCCCTTGCGCACGCTCACCGACAGGCCGCAGCCCTCGGAGGCTTCGGCGCCGGCGTCGGTGGCGCCGAGCTTCTTGGCATGCACCAAGGCACGGTCCACAAGGTCTTCAAAGAAGGGGCGGCTGTAGCTGAAGCCGGAATCGGCCTGCAATGCGGCGGTGCTTACGGAGCGGGGGCGGGGTTTTTTCATAGCGACAGCTATGATACTTGCCACTGCGATGCGCCCTGCATTGCCATCCTATTGCCCCCTACCATGTCACGCAAACCAAAAAAAGGCTACTTCGTAAAAGGCCAGTTCGTTGCCGAAGGCAGCGAACTCGACCTTGAACTCAAGGCCGAACTCAAAGGAACCTGGGACTCCAGCCGTACCGATATGAAGCGCGAAAGCGACGCGCTGCAAAAGCTCGGTGAAGACCTGCTGAACCTGCGCAGCGATCTGCTTGCGCGCCTGCAGCTTTCCGACAAGCTGCTGGATGCGCTGGCCGAAGCGCGCCGCATCACCAACTTCGAAGGCAAGCGCCGCCAGATGCAGTACATCGGCAAGATCATGCGCAAGCTCGAGGAGCCGCTGGTGGCCGCCATCCATGCGGCAATGGAAGAGCAGCGCAGCGGCTCGCCCACCGAAAAGCTCACGGTGATGCAGGCCGAGCAATGGCGCGAGCGCCTGATGGCCGATGACGGCGCCCTGGCCGAATGGCTCGACAGCTTCCCCGCCACCGACTCGCAGCAGATCCGCGCGCTGATCCGCCAGGCACGCAAGGACGTTCCGGTGGGAACAGCGGTGGCCGCCGCCGAACCCACCGAGGAAGGCGCGCCCGGCACGCCGCGCAAGATCAGCCGCGCCTACCGCGATCTGTTTGCCTTGCTGCGCGAGCAGCTTTCGGGCAGCAACGGCTTTCGCGGTGCGGTGACGCCCGCGGCACCCGCCACCGATGACGACAGCGATGACTGAAACCGCGGCCACCTGCGACCCGGTGCGCATAGGCATCGTGTCTATCAGCGACCGCGCAAGCAGCGGCGTCTATGTCGACCAGGGCCTGCCCGCGCTGCAGGACTGGCTGGCACGCGCGCTGCGCAACCCGGTCACGTTCGAGTCGCGGCTGATTCCCGATGAGCAGCAAGTGATCAGCCAGGCGCTGATCGAGCTGGTCGACGCGGGCTGCAGTCTGGTGCTGACCACGGGCGGCACAGGCCCGGCGCTGCGCGATGTGACGCCCGAGGCCACGCTGGCCATTGCCGACAAGGAAATGCCGGGCTTTGGCGAACAGATGCGCCAGATCAGCCTGCGCTTCGTCCCCACGGCCATCCTGTCGCGCCAGGTGGCTGTGATTCGCGGCCAGAGCCTGGTGATCAATCTGCCGGGCCAGCCCAAGGCCATAGCGCAGACGCTCGAAGGCCTCAAGGACGCCGACGGCAAGAGCATCGTGCCCGGCATCTTCGCGGCCGTGCCTTACTGCATCGATCTGCTCGGCGGCCCCTACCTCGAGACGCGCAGCGAAGTCTGCGATGCCTTCCGGCCGAAGAACGCGCAGCGCACCCCAGCGGCGCGCTGAGCTTCACGCACCGCGCGCCTGCCCGCAGGCGCCTTTTCCTTCTACTGCTTGCCGCCGGCCAGGTCACCCTGGCCGCTGCCGTTTCCGGCCTGCCATCCGCACTATGTCCCATTTGAAACTCACCCTGATGCTGGCGCTGTTCACCATGCTCGGCCCGTTGGGGATAGATACCTATCTGCCTTCGTTCCACGCCATCGCCCAGGAATTCGCGGTCGACGCCACGGTGGTGCAGCAGACGCTGAGCGTCTATGTACTGGGCCTGGCGGTGATGATGCTGGTCTACGGCACGCTGTCGGATGCGATCGGTCGGCGCCGCGTGATGCTGTTTACCGTGACCGGCTTTGGCCTGGTGTCGCTGCTGGCCGCGCTGTCGCCCAGCATAGAGACGCTGATCGCGCTGCGCGCCGCCCAGGGCGTGATGGCCGGCGCGGGCATGGTGGTGTCGCGCGCGATGGTGCAGGACCGCTACCACGGCGCCCAGGCGCAGCGCATGATGGCCATGATCATGGTGGTTTTCGGCCTGGCGCCGGCCCTCGCACCCATTCTGGGCGGCTGGCTGCAGTTGCATGGTGGCTGGCGCGCTTCGTTCGGCTTCCTGGCGCTGTTTGCGCTGCTGCTGCTGGCCACGGCCTGGCGCGGTCTGCCCGAAACGCTGGCGCTGGAAAAGCGCACGCCGCTGGCCTGGCGGCCGATTGCGCGCAACTACCTGATTGCCATCCGCCACCGGCCGTTTCGCCGCATGCTGCTGGCCATAGGCCTGATGGGCGCGGGCATGGCGGTCTACATTGCCTCGGCCGCGGAGTTCGTCATCACGCTGCTGGGCCAGGACGAGACCGGCTTTGGCTGGCTGTTCATTCCGCTGGTCGGCGGCGGCATGCTGGGCTCGGTGATCAGCACCATCATTGCATCGCGTCTGTCGACGCGCCGCCAGAAGCAGATCGGCTTCGCGCTGATGGCGCTGGCCTGCATCGTCAACGTGGGCTACAACGCGCTGTTCACCGCCACCCTGCCCTGGGCCGTGCTGCCGATCGCGCTGTACACGCTGTCCTGGTCGCTGATCAGTCCGCTGGTGGTGCTGCAGGCCGTGGGCTTCTTCCCGACCATGCGCGGTCTGGCGTCTTCGCTGCAGGGCTTTGTGCAGATGATGCTGTTTGCGCTGATCACTTCCGCGCTGGTGCCGCTGCTGTTCCACAGCGCGCTTTGGCTGGCCCTGGGCCATGCGGCGCTGATCCTCAGTGGAATGACGCTTTGGTACTTTTGCGCCCGCGAGCAGCACGGCTGAAGCACGGGACGCAGGACGCGCCGTCATGAAGCGGCAACAGAGTGTCATCTGGTTTACACAGACTGTAACTAGCATGTGACAAACCGCCCGTAAGCCGTGGTCGCCCCACGCGCTCCGGGCCTGCCCTTGTCTCCTCTGTGTGCGTCCATGTCTTTTTCTCTCGCTCTTCGACTGCCGGCCCGGGCCCTGACCCTGGAGGCTGCGCCCGACATGCCCCATGCTGCGCCTGCCACGGCACGCATTGCCTGGCGGCGCTCCCTGGGCGCGCGCCTGCAGCTGATCTTCGCGCTGGCGCTGGCCCTGGGCTGGGGCTGCGCCGGCGTGGGCCTGTGGGCACTGGAGCGCAGCCAGCACGCGCTGCACCGCGTGATGGCCGAGCGCAGCGCCGCCGAGCGCCAGGTCGCCGATGCATTCTGGCTGCAGTCGCGCAATATCGAACGCCTCAAGGCCATGGCGCTGAGTTCGGAGCCCGAAGTCGGCGACGTGCTGGGCGCCGAAGTCGCGACCGACGAAAAGGCCTATGCCCAGCTGCGCCAGACCGTGAGCCAGCGCACCCACAGTGCGGCGGAGCAGGCGCTGTGGCAGGACCTGGACCAGCGCCATGCGCAATTTCTTGCCGCCAGCGCGGCCCTGGTCACGGCGCGCGACAGCGGGCTGACGCAGCGCATACGCGAGACCGTGGACCAGCAGTTCCTGCCCGCGGCGCAGGCCCTCACCCAGCAGCTGCAGGCGCTGTCGAACTACCAACGCCTGGCAATGGACGATGCCGCACTGGAGGCGGGCGAAAGCGCAGCCACGGCGCGCCGCGTGCTGCTGGCGCTGTGCGCAGCCTCGGTGCTGCTGGGACTGTGGCTGGGCTGGGCACTGCGCCGCTGGATCGTGCAGCCGCTGACGCTGGCGCACGGCGCGGCCCAGCGCGTGGCCGCGCTTGACCTGCGCACCGACCTGGAAAGCCGTGGCCGGGACGAAGCCGGCCAGATGCTGGGCGCGATGGCGCGCATGCAAACCAGCCTGCGCGATCTCGTCGGCCAGCTCCAGCGCGCGACGCGCCATGTGGCCCATGCTTCCGAAGACATCGCGCGCGGCAACCACGACCTGTCGCAGCGCACCGAACATGGCGCGCTGCAGCTGCAGGCCGCCAGCGAGCATCTGGCAATGCTGTCCGAGACCACGACGCTGGCCACCCAGGCCGCCGAGCGCGGCCAGCAGGTGGCCCGGCAGGCCAGCGCCAGCGCCCAGGCGAGCGGCGCCTCGATCGAGGCGCTGGCCGGCACCATCCACCACATGGCGCGCGATGCCCAGCGCATTGCCGACATCACGGGGGTGATCGACACGCTGTCGTTCCAGACCAATTTGCTGGCGCTCAATGCGGCTGTAGAAGCCGCGCGCGCGGGCGAGCACGGCCGCGGCTTCAGCGTGGTCGCGGCCGAAGTGCGCGCGCTGGCCAACCGCAGCGCGGCTGCGGCCAAGGAAATCAAGCAGCTGGTCCAGGCCTCCAACGCCCAGGTCGATGAAAGCAGCCGCCTGGCCGTCGAAACGCGCGCGCGCACCGCGCAGATGCTCAAGGCCATAGAGCAGGCAACGCTCAGCATGGCCGACATCACCAGCCAGGCCCATGGCCAGCAGCAGGACATCGCCGCACTGCACGCGGCCGTGCATGCGCTCAGCGACCACGCCCAGCACAACTCCGCCCTGGTGCAGGAGTCAGCTGCCGCGGCGCTGAGCCTGCAGGAGCAGGCCGGCGCGCTGTCGCGCATTGCAACGCGCTTTGCCTTGCCGGCCTGAACGTCACGCCCTCAGGCAGCACCCGTTCGTGGTGAGCTTGTCGAACCATGAACCTCCCACGCCATGCCACGCGCGCTGCATGGCCGTGGACGCTGCCGCGCGCCAGTCTCCAGCGCCTTACCTGGCCGGCATGATCGGCAGATAGAACTGCCCGCCCGCCTGCTGGAACTCCTGCGCCTTGTCCTGCATGCCCTGGGCCAGGGCCGCGTCCTCGGCCAGGCCCTTTTGCGCGGCGAACTCTCGCACTTCCTGGGTGATCTTCATTGAACAGAACTTGGGCCCGCACATCGAGCAGAAATGCGCGACCTTGGCGGCGTCCTTGGGCAGGGTTTCATCGTGGTAGGCCTGGGCGGTGTCGGGGTCCAGCCCCAGGTTGAACTGGTCCTGCCAGCGGAAATCGAAGCGCGCCTGCGACAGCGCGTCGTCGCGTGCGCGCGCTCCCGGGTGGCCCTTGGCGACATCGGCCGCGTGCGCGGCGATCTTGTACGCCATGATGCCCTGCTTGACGTCGTCGCGGTCGGGCAGGCCCAGATGCTCCTTGGGCGTCACGTAGCACAGCATGGCCGTTCCCATCCAGCCGATCATCGCCGCGCCGATCGCGCTGGCGATATGGTCATAGCCCGGGGCGATGTCAATGGTCAGCGGCCCCAGCGTGTAGAACGGCGCCTCGTGGCAGTGCTTGAGCTGCTCTGCCATGTTGGCCTGGATCAGGTGCATGGGCACATGGCCGGGGCCTTCGATCATGGTCTGCACATCGTGCTTCCAGGCAATCTGCGTGAGCTCGCCCAGCGTCTGCAGTTCGGCAAACTGGGCTTCATCGTTGGCATCGCTGGCGCAGCCCGGACGCAGGCCATCGCCCAGGCTGAAGCTCACGTCGTACTGCTTCATGATGTCGCAGATGTCCTCGAAATGCTCGTAGAGGAAGCTTTCGCGGTGGTGCGTCATGCACCACTTGGCCATGATCGATCCGCCGCGCGAGACGATGCCCGTGCGCCGCCCGGCCGTGAGGTGGATGAAGGCCAGGCGCACGCCCGCATGGATGGTGAAATAGTCGACGCCCTGCTCCGCCTGCTCGACCAGCGTGTCGCGGAAGATCTCCCAGGTCAGGTCCTCGGCCACGCCGCCGACCTTCTCCAGCGCCTGGTAGATGGGCACGGTGCCGATGGGCACGGGCGAGTTGCGCAAAATCCAGTCGCGCGTGGTGTGGATGTTCTTGCCCGTGGACAGGTCCATCACGTTGTCCGCCCCCCAGCGCGTGGCCCAGACCAGCTTCTCGACTTCCTCCTCGATGCTTGAGGTCACGGCCGAGTTGCCGATGTTGGCGTTGATCTTGACCTTGAAATTGCGCCCTATGGCCATGGGCTCGATTTCAGGGTGGTTGATGTTGGCCGGAATGATGGCCCGGCCGCGCGCCACTTCCTCGCGCACGAATTCAGGCGTGATGATCTTCGGGATGCTCGCGCCCAGCGGGTTGCCCGCGAGGCGCTGCTCGCGCGCGGTGTCCTGCTGGTAGGCGGCAATCCATTCGCGCCGGCCGTTTTCGCGCAGTGCCACGTACTCCATTTCAGGCGTGATGATGCCGCGGCGCGCGTAGTGCATCTGCGTCACGTTGGCACCGCTCCTGGCGCGGCGCGGCTGGCGCTGCAGGCCCGCGGCCTCGGCGCGCAATTGCTTGAGGCGCTGCGCTTCCTCGCTCTGGCTGCCGTCGTCCAGCGCCATGCGCATGCGGCCCACATACCATTCGGTGTCGCCGCGCGCGTCCAGCCAGGGCGCGCGCAGGCAGGGCAGGCCCTGGCGGATATCGATCTGCACCGAAGGGTCGGTGTAGGGCCCCGATGTGTCGTATACGCTGACCTGCTCGCCATTGGTCAGCGCGATGTCTCGCACCGGCACGCGCAGCTCGGCATGCAACTGGCCTGGCAGATAGCTCTTGCGTGACGCGGGAAACGGCTGGCGCGACTGCGCGAGCAGATCGGCAAAGGATGGCTTGGAAAGTTCGGGTGGGCGGGCATTCATCGCAGTCTCCTCGGATGGTGGTTGGATCAACAACGCTCCGAGGAATGCCGGGTCGAGCCTGCCTTGCGCCCATGTGCCGCAAGGGCTGTGGACGGACCACCGCCGGCCGGGGACTTGCCCCGCACGCGCACCCAGGTGCACGAGCAGCCATGGGTGGCGCGGATGGAAGAATGCTTGCAGCCTTGGACGGTTGCAGGCGCATTGCCCCACCGCTGACTGTTGCCTCCCCCACCCCGCTTCAGGGTCTCGCTCTTCTTCCGCCGGTATGAACCGGATCAAGTTCGTCGGGTTCGCCAATGGGTCTGTTCACACAGACCCGCTGGCATCTCAGCGCATAAGCACACCCCGGAGCTGTAACGAGTATAGCGGTGCGGGGCGCAGTGGTGTGTTGCGCCGAATGGTCAACGCCAGGCGCGGCGCTGCACAGGGAACGCCGCCGGGCCTTTTGTGACCAAGAAGACAGGAAGGCGGTTGTCGTTCGCATGGGCCCGCTGGAAACCAGGCAACCGACCAAGGAAGAACTGCGCATGCACATGTAACTGCGGCGGTGCTGGACTGACAGCGGCCGCTGCCGGGCCTGTCAAAACCCCTGCAGATCCAGCCATTCACCGGGATCGGCGCGCGTCGCGCGCAGCCGGTTGATGGGCGCGTTGACGTCTTCCCAACCGAGCGCAATGCCGAAAGCCACTTCATAGCCTTGGGGCAGCGCCAGCTGCGCGGCCAAGGTATCGCCAAAGCGGCGCCAAAAGCCCTGGGCGCAGGTTGCCAGGCCCTGCTCGACGGCCAGCAGCATCAGCGACTGCAGGTAGATGCCCAGGTCGGCCCACTGGGCCAGCCCCATGCGCGCATCGACGCTGACAAAAATACCCACGGGCGCGCCGAAGAACTGGGCGTTGCGCGCCAGCTGGTTCAGCCGCGCGGGCTTGTCGTCGCGGCCTATGTCCAGCGTGCGGTACAGGTCTTCCCCATTTTCAAAGCGGCGGCTGCGGTACGGCTCCCACAGGCTGGGCGGGTAGGAGGTGCCCGTGGGCCCGTCCTTGGGCTCGGCCAGGGCCACGACCTCCAGCAGTTGCGCCAGCGGCGCGCCGGTCAGCGCGCTCACACGCCAGGGCTGAAGGTTGCCGCCCGAAGCGGCGCGCGCCGCCGAATGCAGCATCGAGCGCACCACGGCGGCCTCGGGCACGCGGGGCAGGAAAGCGCGCACCGAGCGGCGCGCATGCAGGGCATCTTGTACGTTCATGGGGTGCTTCCAAGCGGCGAAATCGCCAGTCTACTAGCCGCTGCCAGGGCCCATCGCGCAGCGTTGGCCGGAACATCGCCGGCCGTCAGCCAGTTCGATGCCCACGCCCGCGATAACGCACATCCTGAGTCCGCGGGCCTAGCGGTGGAAGAATTTGCGAAAGCTCTTGGACCGCAGCACATCACGCAGCAATGGCGGCGTAGCCATCACCAGCAGCATGACCGCCAGCGGCAGGATATAGATAAAGCTCACATACTCAAAGCCGACGGCGCCCACCATGCCGCCAAACACAAACATGGCAAACAGGCCGCCACAAATGCGCATGCGCTGCCAATCAGGCGGTGTCTGGCGCCGGGGCGCAGCCGGCAAAATGGCATTGCCCAACTCCATTCCCAGGTCCGTGATATTGCCGGTCATATGGGTGGTGCGAATACGGCCGCCAGAACTTTTGGAGCTGATGGCGTTTTGCCAGCCCATGATGAAAGCAAGCATCAAGAGCATCACTGGCAGCGCGTAATGCGTATTCCATTTCAATGTCATGGAACCCAGCAGGGCAAACAGCAGCAGCAGCAGCGCTTCCTGCAGCAGTGGCAGCGCATAGACGCTTTGCAGGCGATGTTGATGCGCCCAGTTGACCAAAATGATGCAGGTCGCCGCGCCGCTGATGAATGCCAGGATGGCACCCAGTGCATTGAGCAGAAGTTCAGCATCGTCAAACGCCCAGCCGTCAGCGATCTGCGAGGCAAAGCCGGTCATATGCGAGGTATACATATGCATCGCGAGGATGCCACCGGCGTTGATTGCGCCAGCGTTGAAGGCCAACACCATGCCCAGGGTGTTATTGCTGCCAGCCGTACGACGCCGGTTGGCAAGATGGCGAAGTATCCGCATGCAGTCAGTGTCATTGACTGCTGCTCGCGCCGCTGTAAGCAGCCGTGCCCAGTGCCTATGGGATAGCAGGTTCCCGCCAAGCTGGATGGCACCTCGCCAGGCGGCCCAGTGCCTTGTTGCGCGCTTTACTTGCCCATCAGCTGATCGATCTTGTCCTTCTCGAACTTCTGCGGCCGCTCGGATTCGCAGGGCACGCAATCGTCGGTCTTGGTCTGGGCCGAGAGCTTCTCTATGGCCTGCCACAGCAGCGCAATCTGCTGCTCGTGGCCGGCAGCGCCTTCGCTCAGGCCGCGCATGGCCTGCGAGATCGGGTCGTCTTCCTGGGTCACGCCATAGGCCGTGAAGGCGCGCGGCGCGGCCGCGGGCGCGTCGTGGTCAATGACATCGGCGCTCTGGCCGGCCTTGGACGGCAGGATGCGCGCGGGAATGCCCACGGCCGTGGCGCCGGCCGGAACGGGCTTGATGACCACGGCATTGCTGCCGATCTTTGCGCCATCGCCGACCTCGAAGCCGCCAAGCACCTTGGCGCCGGCGCTCACCACGACATCGCGGCCCAGCGTGGGGTGGCGCTTGACGCCCTTGTACAGCGAAGTGCCGCCCAGCGTCACGCCGTGATAGATGGTGCAGCCGTCGCCCACCACCGCGGTTTCGCCAATCACCACGCCCATGCCGTGATCGATGAACACGCGCTCGCCGATCACCGCGCCAGGATGGATCTCTATGCCCGTGAGCCAGCGGCCCAGGTGCGAAATGAAACGGCCCAGCCACAGCAGGTCATGGGTCCAGCACCAGTGCGCGGGCCGCTGCAGCCAGATGGCATGCAGGCCGGGATAACAGGTCACCACTTCCCAGGTGCTGCGGGCCGCAGGATCACGGTCGAGAATGCACTGGATATCGGAGCGCAGGCGTGCGAGCATCGCGGGGAGAAATTAGTGGGGAGCCGGTCAGTCTAGCGGTTTGGCGGCGTGCTTTGCAGCATGGCTTTGGCGACACCGCGCAGGATGTGGATTTCCTCGGGACTCAGTTGCGCGCGGTTGAACAGCTGGTTCAGCCGCGGCATCAGCTTCTTGGGCGCTGCCGGATCAAGGAATCCGAGATGGGTGAGCGCCTGCTCCCAGTGCGTGAGCATGCCGCCCACCTGGCCGGCATCCGCGCGGTCGGGCAGCTGCGCCGGCGCGGCGTTCTCCAGCGCGAAACCGCCCAGGGCCTGGCGCCATTCATAGGCAATCAGCTGGATTGCGGCACCGAGGTTGAGCGAGCCGAACTGGGGGTTGGAGGGAATCGACAGCGCGACATCGCAGCGATAGACGTCCTCGTTGGCCATGCCAAAGCGCTCGCAGCCAAACAAAAAGGCAACGCCGGTTTCGGCCGCAGTCGCCACTGGCGCGGCCGGCATTGCGGGCTCGGCAGACAGGGGTTGCAGCTTGCCCTGGACCAGCATCTCAAGGTGCTGGCGCGGTGCGCGCGTGGGCGGACCGAAGTCGCGCGGCGTCATCGCCGTGGCGCACAGGTGACTCATGCCGTCAAGCGCCTCGTCCAGCGTCTCGACGATGCGCGCCTGGGACAGCACATCGAGGGCGCCGCTGGCGCGCTGTATGGTTTCCTCGCGCCGCAGCACGTTGGCCCAGCGCGGCGCAACCAGCACCAGGTCATCGAAGCCCATGGTCTTCATGGCGCGGGCGGCAGCACCCACATTGCCGGCATGGCTGGTCTGGATCAGGACGAATCGGGTCTTCATGGCA
>Ga0308165_1000867_pt1 | contig 47075 bp, 41 predicted proteins | sample PhyWR2_FD_201032 | JGI IMG/M metagenome (GOLD analysis project Ga0308165, IMG submission 201032) | Phyllosphere microbial communities from UC Gill Tract Community Farm, Albany, California, United States - DLSLW.R2 | ecosystem: Host-associated > Plants > Phyllosphere > Unclassified | place: USA... | reverse complement strand
GCCTCGACGACTTCTACCACCTGAGCCGCACGGTGCTGGTCAAGGACGAGAAGCACTACGACAAGTTCGACCGCGCGTTTGCCGCCTATTTCAAGGGCGTGGAAATGGTCGCCGACCTGACGCGCGAAGTCCCCCAGGAATGGCTGCGCAAACTGCTCGAGCGCGAACTCAGTGCAGAGGACAGGGCCGCGATCGAAGCCATGGGCTGGGACGAGCTGATGGAGACGCTCAAAAAGCGCCTCGAAGAGCAAAAGGAACGCCACGAAGGCGGCAGCAAATGGATAGGCACGGGCGGCACCAGTCCGTTCGGCCATGGCGGCTACAACCCTGCAGGCGTGCGCATAGGCGGGCCGGGCCGCAACAAGAGCGCGGTCAAGGTCTGGGAGCAGCGTGCCTACCGCGACTACGACGACCAGCAGGAACTGGGAACGCGCAACATCAAGGTCGCGCTGCGCCGGCTGCGCAAGTTCGCGCGCCAGGGCAATGAACTCGAACTCGACCTGCCCGACACCATACGCAGCACGGCCGCGAACGCGGGCTACCTCGACATCAAGATGATTCCCGAGCGGCACAACAACGTCAAGGTGCTGCTGCTGATGGACGTGGGCGGCACCATGGACGAGCACATCAAGCGCGTCGAGGAGCTGTTCTCGGCGGTCAAGAGCGAGTTCAAGCACCTCGAGTTCTACTACTTCCACAACTGCGTCTACGACTACATGTGGAAGAACAACCGCCGCCGCTTCGCCGAGAAGTTCGACACCTGGGACATCATCCGCAAGTACAACAAGGACTACAAGCTGATCTTCGTCGGCGATGCGACCATGAGCCCGTACGAGATCCTGCAGCCCGGCGGCAGCGTCGAATACCAGAACGAGGAAGCCGGTGCCGAGTGGCTGCAGCGCCTCACGCATGCGTTTCCGCGCTTCGCCTGGATCAACCCCGAACCCCAGGGCGTGTGGCAATACCGCCAGAGCATCAGCATCATTCAGCAGCTCATGAGTGACCGGATGTACCCTTTGTCACTGAAAGGCCTGGAGGACACCATCCGCCTGCTGTCAAAATAGGCCCATGCCCCAGCCCCTCTTCACACGGACGCCGGCGATTCGCCCGGCGTTTTTTTTGACCACGGTGCTGCTGCTTTCCGGTTGCAGCCTGTTGCCGTCGAAGGAAAAATCGCACGATGCCCAGGCCGTCGCCAGCATCTCCGACAACCCGAGCTTCACGCTGAAAGTCGAGGCGCCCGATGACGTGCGCACGCTGCTCGAAAAGCACATGGAGCTGCAGCGCTTTCGCCAGCAGCCCGACCTGCAGCGGCGCGAACTGTCGCGCCTGCTGGGCGCAGCCGACCGCAATATCCGCAATCTGATAGGCACGCTGGGCTACTTCAGTCCGACGATAGCGCTGGAGATCCAGGACGCACCCGAAGAAAGCGACGAGCGCTTCATCGTCATCGTGCGCGTGGACCCCGGACCGCCGGCGCACATTTCCGCGGCCCAGGTCGGCTTCACCGGCCCCACGGCCGAAGACCCCGCGGGCGCGGCACAGCGCGCGCGCATCCAGTCCACCTGGCCGCTCAAGCCCGGCCAGCGCTTCACCCAGTCGGCCTGGGGCAGCGCCAAGAGCCAGGGCCTGCGCAGCCTGCAGCAGCGCCGCTACCCCACGGCGGCCATTGCCAACAGCCAGGCGGTGATCGATGCCGACACCCAGGAAGCCCAGCTCGACGTGACCTATGCGCCCGGGCCGGCCTATACGTTCGGCGCCTTGCGCATCGACGGCGGCGAACGCTACAACACCGTGGGCACGAGCCGCATCGCGCGCCTGCCCGAAGGCCAGGAGTATTCGCAGCAGACGCTGCTCGATGCGCAGCAGCGGCTCGCGAGCAGCGGCTACTACGACTCGGTCTTTCTGACCCTGGACACCAGCGCTGCCCAGCCCGACAGCACCGAGGTCAACGCTCCCGTGATCGCCCAGGTGCGCGAAGCCAAGCTGCAGAAATGGGTGCTGGGCGTGGGCGTGAGCACCGACACCGGCCCGCGCCTGAGCGTGGACCATATCCACAACCGCCTGCCCGGCATAGGCTGGCGCGCGGTCACCAAGCTCAACATCAACAAGAAGAATCCGCTGCTGTCGTCCAACTGGACCGACCTGCCCGACGAGACCGGCTGGGCCTGGTTCGGCGGCGCCAAGGCCGAGCGCGAACAGTCCGGTGACTTCGACGCCACCAGCCTGCAGCTGCGTGCCGGGCGCAGCCGCAGCGAAGACCATATCGATCGCAACTATTACCTGCAGTACGACGCCGCGCGGCTGCAGGGCGGCGAAGACCTGCCGTCAAGCTCGTCGATCACCGCCAACTACGGCTGGACCGGCCGTTACTTCGACAACCCTACTTCGCCCACCTCGGGCTATGGCTTTGCCTGGGAAGTCGGCGCGGGCACCACATTGACTCCGGCGCGCGAGCCTTTCGGCCGGGTATCGGCGCGCTGGCTCACGCTGATAGAAATGGGCCAGCGCGACGACATCACGCGCCGGCGCAGCCGGCTGGCGCTGCGCGCCGCCGGCGGCGCGGTGATCGCTCGCGAAGACGTGAGCATTCCCGTGACGCAACTGTTCCTCACGGGCGGCGACACCACGGTGCGCGGCTACAGCTACCAGTCGATCGGTGCACGCACCGACAACGGACTGGTCACGGGCGGCCGCTACATGGCTTCGGGCAGCGTCGAATGGCAGCGCCCGATCACCGTGCGCGGCAACACCACCGACTGGGAAAACACGCTGTTTCTCGACGCCGGTACGGTCACCGACAACACCGAGGCGCTGACCGTGCGCGCGGGCGTGGGCACGGGCATTCGCTGGCGCAGCCCCGTGGGCCCGGTCCAGGCCGATCTCGCCTATGGCATCCAATCCAAAAGTCTGAGGCTGCACCTGCGCCTGGGCTTCACTTTCTGACCCATGGCCGAGCCGACTGTCCCCCCTTCCCCTTCCCCTCAAACGACGCCGGCGGCGGCGGCGCCTGCACGGCGCAGCCGCTGGCGGCGTGTCTGGCGCGCGCTGGCCGTGCTGTTCGTCTCGCTGCTGCTGGTGCTGATCGCGGCGCTGGGCAGCGCCTGGTGGTGGGCCGGCCAGGCCGATTCGCTGGCCTCGCTGATCACGCGCGTCGCACGCTGGCTGCCCGAAGGCCAGTCGCTGGAAGCGCGCGACGTCTCGGGCACGCTGCGCCAGGGCGGCCACATCGGCTGGCTGCGCTGGCGCGGCCCGACGCTGAGCGTGGAAGTCGAGAAGACCGACATCGGTTGGGAACTGCAGCCGCTGCTGCAGCGCGAAGTCCAGGTGGGCAAGCTGCATGCGCAGAGGCTGGAAATCACCAGCACGCCGCCCGCCGAGGCCAGCCCGACCGAGCCGCTGCAGCAGCTGCGCCTGCCGGTGCGCATACGGCTGCCGTTCGAGATCGACCAGCTGATCTGGAATGGCCCGCCGCGCGCCGAGATCGCGCAGCTCAAGGGCAACTACCACTACGACGGCCAGCACCACCGGCTCGACGTGGCGCGCGTGGACTGGGCCGACGGCAGCTACCGCGCGCAAGTACAGCTGCAGGGCGACGCGCCCATGCAGCTGCAGGCCACGCTGTCGGGCCGGCTGCAGGCACCGCTGCCCGATCAGGAGCGCAGCCAGACCGTCGAAGCCGAAGTCAAGATCACCGGCACGCTGGCCACCGAAGCCGCAAGGCTGGAAATCACCGCCGACGCCAAGGCCCCCAGCGACAGCGCGGCGCTTGCGCCCAGCGCGCATGTGACGGCCGTCGTGCGCCCCTGGCTGGCCCAGCCGCTGGAACAGGCCCAGGCCACGTTCGAGCAGCTTGATGTGGCGAGCTTCTGGCCCGCGGGCCCGCGCACGCTGATCGCGGGCAGCCTGCAGGCCGGCCCCGAAGCCGACGGCAGCTGGGCGCTGCAGACCCAGCTGAACAATGCCAAGCCCGGCCCCTGGGACAAGCAGCAGCTGCCGCTGGACCGCCTCCAGGCTCAGCTGCGCTACGCCGAAGGCGTATGGGAAGTGCGCGAATCGCGCGCCGATATCGGCCAGGGCAACATTGCACTGCAAGGCCGCTACACGGTGGCCAACAAGACGGTGGACGGCCGTGCGGACGTCACACGGCTCAATCCCGCCAACATCTACAGCACGCTGGACGCCGCGCCGCTGCAAGGCAAGGTCGAAGCCACGACGCGTGAAGACCAGAGCGTGACCTTCACCGCCGCGCTGCAGGCCGAGGCCAGCCGCGCGCGCCGCGGCGCGGGCAAGAACGCGCCGCTGGCTCTGCAAAGACTCGATGTCCAGGGCGAATGGCAGGCACCGTGGCTGCGCCTGAGCAATCTGCGCCTTGACGCGCTGCAGGCCAGCGTGCGCAGCAGCCGCGTTGAAGTCGAGACCCAGACCATGCAGGTCACTGCCCGTGCCCAGGCCGAAGTGCCGGGCGGCAAGCTCGACATCGATGGCCAGCTGGGCCGCGAAGCCGGCAAGGGCCGAGCCGATCTGGCCATCGCTTCGGCGCCAGCGCTGCTGCAATGGGTGCGCGGCCTGCCCGGCGTGAGCGATCCCCTGGCCGGCGCCAACCTCGAAGGCCAGGGCCAGCTCGCGCTGCAGTGGCAGGGCGGCTGGGGCAAACTGCTGCAGCGCCTGCAGGCACCCGCAGGCCAGTTGCCGACCACACCCACGGGCTTGCAATTGCAGGCCGATCTCGACGTTCCCAGCCTGCGCTATCTGGCGGCGGGCGCCGAGCCGCTGGCCGTGCAAGGACTCAAGCTCAGCCTCAAGGGCACGCCCGAGCAGGCTCAGCTCGACCTGCAGGGCAAGGCCCAGATGGGCGAACGCAAGCTGCAGCTGAACACCGCGCTCAGCGCCGGGCTGTCGAGCCTGCGCAGCGGCGCCGCCAGCGACTGGCAGGCGCGCATAGAGCGGCTGCAGGCCAGCGCCGAACTCGGCAAGGAGTTCCCCGGAACCTGGGCCGCGCAACTGCAATCGCCGCTGACAGTGCGCCAGAGCAGCCCCGGACAGACCGTACGCACCTCCCAGTTCGACGCCAGCGCCGGCGCGCTGATCGTGACGCCACCGTCGCTGCTCGAAGGCCAGTCGCGCATCGAATGGCAGGCCATCACCGCGCGCTCCCAACCCAAAGGCAGCTGGGCCATCAAGACCCAGGGCCGCTTGCTGGGCCTGCCCATGGCCTGGATCGATGCGCTCGGCGTTCAAGGCAAGGAAGGCCCGCTTACGCGCGCCGGCATCAGCGGCGACCTGAAGCTCAATGGCGACTGGAACATAGACACCACGGGCCCGCAGCTGCAGGCCAGCGCCACGCTCGAGCGCGCCGAAGGCGACATCCGCATTGCGGTCGATGAAGGCAATACCGCGACCATCGTGCGCAGCAGCGGGCCTTCGGCCAGCAGCAACAGCGGCGAGACCAAATCCACGGCACGCGCCGTGACCGTGCAGGGCGCGCGCATGCGCGCCCGCATCCAGCAGGCCAGGCTCAACGTCAAGGCGCAAGGCGATGACGTCGTCGCGCAGCTCGACTGGGCCAGCGAGCGTGCAGGCAACGTCAAGGCCCAGCTGGGCACGCGCCTGGCGCGCAGCGCCGACGGCTGGGCCTGGCCCGAAGACGCACCGCTCTCGGGCAAGGTCTCGGCGCAGCTGCCCGATGTCGGCATCTGGTCGCTGTTCGCGCCGCCGGGCTGGCGCGCCTCGGGCACCTTCAGCGCCGACGCCACGCTGTCGGGCAGCCGACTCGATCCGCGCTGGCAGGGCACGCTGCAGGCCAGCCGCCTGGGCATCGCTTCGCTGCTCGACGGCGTGGACCTGAAGAACGGCAGCCTCAAGGGCAGCTTTGCCGGCAACCAGCTCAACATCACCGAGCTGCGCTTCGAAGGCGGGCAAGGCAGCAGCGCGCGCATCCTGGGCTACAGCGGCAACCTCACGGCCGCTCCGGTCAGCGGCGGCGAGCTGGTCGGCCAGGGCAGCATTCGCTGGGACAAGCTCGGCGAAAGCGAAGGCTCGGGCCTGCGCATGCAGTTCAATGCCGAAGCACGCAAGCTGCAGGTGCTGGTGCGCGCCGACCGCCAGCTGAGCGTCTCGGGCAACCTCCAGGCCCAGCTCGACCAGGGCCTGTGGACGCTGCGCGGCAAGCTCACCGCCGACCGCGCGGCCATCCTGCTGCCCGAAGATTCGGCGCCTTCGCTCGACTCCGATGTGGTCGTGCGCTCCGCGGCTTCGCGCCAGGCGCAGCAGGAAGCCCAGGCGCGCCAGGCAAGCCAGACCGGCCCCAAGGCGCAGACCGCCAAGCCGCCCGATATCGCCGTGAGCCTGGATCTGGGCAACGACTTCGCGCTGCAGGGCTTCGGCATCACCACGCGTCTGGTCGGCCAGCTCGAAGTGCTGGGCCCGGTGCAAGCCGGGGGACCGCCGCGCATCACCGGCGAAGTGCGCACCGAGCAGGGCCGCTACCGCGCCTGGGGCCAGTCGCTGGATGTAGAAACCGGCATCGTGCGCTTCAACGGCAGCTACGACAACCCATCGCTCGACATCCTGGCGATACGCCCGAACATCTCCGTGCGCGCCGGCGTGCAGGTCACGGGCTCGGCCAGCGATCCGCGCGTGCGCCTTTACTCCGACCCGGAAATGCCCGATGCCGAAAAGCTCTCCTGGGTGGTGATGGGCCGCGACCCCTCCGAAGGCGGCGCCGAGGCCGCGCTGCTGCAGCAGGCCGCGCTGGCGCTGCTCAGCCGCGGCGGCACGGGCGAGAACTTCGCGGGCCGCGTGGGCCTGGACGAAATCGGCTTCAAGGGTCCGGGCAGCAGCGACTCGTCGGATGGCGCGGCGCTGACGCTGGGCAAGCGGCTGTCGAAGAACCTCTACATCACCTACGAGCAAAGCCTGTCGGGCGCGATGGGCACGCTCTACGTGTTCTACGACCTCTCGCGCCGCCTCACGCTGCGCGGCCAGACCGGAGAAAAAAGCGCGGTCGACCTGATCTACACGGTGCGCAAGGACTGAGCGCGTGCCCCGATACCGGCCTGTCCGGTTTCGGGGCTTCGCACACGCTTACAATAACGCCGCGTCTCCTCATAGTTCAATGGATAGAACGAGTGCCTCCTAAGCGCTAGATGCAGGTTCGATTCCTGCTGAGGGGACCATAGTTAAGGCCGTAAGCGTTCATAAGCTTCCGGCCTTTTTCTTTTTCCCCTCTGTAGGCTACAAAACGTAGTGCGTCGAGGTCCATTGAAGTGTGCCGCTATCCGGGGGTATGTGGGGGTACAAATGGGGGTAGATTTTTGAAAATTGGGGGTACATGCAAAAACCCCACCTCTAGAGCCACACAGCCTCTATCACGGGCCCAGCCTTGTAAACCTCCCCGCCCCTTCACTTAACCCCCTTAGGGACGCTGCAGAACAGCGCGGGGGTGCGGTTCGAATTACCCGCATTCAAGGCCCCTAGGGAGGACCCGACATGGGGGGGGGTACCGTCGTCAGCCCCTGCCACCCATTCCCGAATGGCATATCACGACACAACCAACATGACCGATGGTGCGCTCAGTCTTTCGGGTATTGACGTTTTTTCTTGGGAACACTGGGAACAAACCAAAAAAACCCACGCAAGCCATTGTCAACATTGAATAAAGTTGTTCCCAAAACCGGTTTGGGAACAGCCCGTTTCTCCTGGGAACACTGGGAACAAATCAGTGATTTCATGCATTAGATGCATCAGGTTGATTGATATTTAAGCAATGCAGAGCGCGTCAGCCAGGAACTCAGTTTTCCTCCATCGACGTATCGGATTTTTCATTTCGCACGCTTGCTCATCTGATATTCAAAATGGGCATAGGTTGTATGCCTACCGACCGCCAAACCCACGCCGTTGCTCAAGCGCTGAAGCGGCATGGCGCAACTGCCAGCACTTGTACCCCCAGATACCCCCAACCTCTGGGGGTACAAAGGCCAGCTTATCTTTCTTGGTGCTGCCCCCTGGGCTTCACGCGCTCACGAAACGCGATGAAATCCAGCGCAGAAGGGTTTCCCGCCGCGCCCCCTCCGGCGCGCCCGCCCGGCATACCTCATGACATCCAAAGCCAAGACAGCCCTGACGACAAAAAGCCCAGGGCCGTGACGCCTTGGGCTTTGGTGAGGCAGCAACATGCCCCCGACATTCCGAATGCACCTCATCCATGGGGGCACACGTATGGCGACTGGCTACACGTCCAGCTCCATGATGGCGGGCGTGACGTGGTAGCACCAGGACAGACCAAGGCCGGGGAGCCGGTGCTTTGCATCGTATTCCCGGTCCTTGCTGGGCTTGAGGCAGCCATGGGCCAGCAGCACCTTGCAGACGGCCTTGTAATCAAAGCCCCGGCATACCTCAGTGCGAAACACTTCGGGCAGCAAAAAATACTCCAGACACACGCGCTCACCCTCTGTCGGCGGCATACGTTCGCCATACTCCCGCTGGTGCTCTGCATCGTTCTTGATGGGCTTGCCATCCTCGCCCACCATGCGCCGAAAGCCCGCCCGTTGCAACGTCTTGGCGTTGTGGTCATCGGCCGCACGATGCCACCAGGTGAAGCGCCCTTCACCATGGGCCTCAAAGAAGCCGCGCACCTGGCGCAGCATAGCCGCCACCTCGCCATTGCCAGCGCCGCCACGGGCCTCCAGCCAGGCATCAAAGCAGGCTTTCGCCCCGGCTTCGCTCTCTCCCTCATCCCAGCCCGTCAGCCCTGCCTCAGTAGCCAGAGCACCTGCAACGCCCACCAGCGCGAAACGGGCCGCCACGCGGGCCACCTGGCCGCTCGCACCGTTGGGTATCCACGTGCTGGACAGGATGCTTACAGCGTTGCGCACACGTTTCGCCAGCGAATCGAAATTGGCCGTGGCCCACTCCATGAAAGCCCGCCCTACCGCACCATGGCAATGCTGTGCCTCTCGGGCCAAGTGGGTGGAGAAGGCCGCACCATCGGGCAAGCCATGCAGGCGCTCAAACGCCCCCATGCCCGCGCCCGCATCGGCCGGAATATCGGCCATGCGAACCTCTTGCCCGGTGCGCGTGCGCTTGCCGCCTTCGGCCATATGGTCAGCCAAGCCTAGCTCCCCTGCACTCAGGAACAGCAAGCGCCAGGACAGGCGCGCACGTGCAGCACCGTTACGGGTAGCGCGCGCCTTGCTCTGTTCATTCGCTAGCATGTAGGCGCACTCTCCCGCCACCTTGCCCTCTACCTGTGCCAGCTCATCAAGAATCAGCAGGCTGTCGCAGTGCTGGGCCGCTATCGCCTCCAAGGCGTTGTCCGTGGTGCGCCACCGCTGCATAAAGCTGGGACCACCGTAAACGCTGGCCGCCAGACGCAGCGCCGTGGTCTTGCCGCTTGAACTGTCGCCCCGAAAATGGAACCCACCACTCTCCATGCCTGCAGGTCGCAACAGCGGCCCTGCAAAGGCGCTGGAGACAGCGAACACCAGACGGCTATTTCCAGCGCAAAGAAGGGCCACGCGGTCCCGCCATTCATCCGCATCGCGCTTGATGCGGAAGGTGTTTTCCATCTGGTTATCCGACTGAAAAACGATGCGCTCGGCCTCGTCGCCAATGGTTTCATGGGGCAACACGAAAGCCCTGCCGTGCCAGCCAATGCGATCAGTGCAACTGGCGAACTCGGGCGGCTTGCGCGTTTGGATGTACTCGGTCAGCCGGTTGCGGGCTGCTGGTGCCGTGGCGATGCGCAGGCCCCTATTCAACAGCAGGCCGCGATATTCGCCCCCGTCGCCGCTCAACATGCGAGCCGGCATGGCCCATTGCTTGGGGATGCCCAACGGATCAGCAAAGGTCAGCAGGTAGCCCCAGCCCGCACCCTCTTGATTGCGCGTGAGTGCTTCGATCTGCAGCGGCGAGCACAACCACATGGGCCGTGCCGGATTGCCATCGCGATCGCGGCCATGAAACCACACGCCGCCCTCATCCAACATGAATGGGTCATCCCATTCCACTACATCACCCGGGCCGCTTGCGCTGCCCTTGCCCCGGCCTTTGCCACCATTGCCGCTACCGCCCTGACCGCCAGCACTCCCCTCAGGCGGGCCACCAGCGTCAGCAGAGTGGCCCGTATCGTCGATATCTGTCGCATGGCCCGTCGCTTGGCTGGCGTCAGCCGGAGCTGCCTGCGGCCCTGCAACGGCCTGCAGCACGCACATTTGCACAGCATCAAGGCCGTGGGCTTGGTGCATGTCGTTGAAGTCGCTGGCACCCTCGGGCAGCGCAGTGGGGAACACCGCCGCCGCCTTCACCGCACGCGCTGCGGCCTCTGCCTTCATGCGCCCAGGGTTACGGCCCGTGCGCTCTTGCGTGGCCGCGTCATCATCGCCGCACACCACCAAGGCAGCAGCGGGCAGCAATTGGCGCAAAGCCTTGGCAACGCCCAGCAGGTTGCCTGCATCAAAGGCCACGGCTACGGGCAGACCAGTGCCCATGTGCAAGCTGGCGGCCGTAGCGTACCCCTCGGCAATCAGCACCAGGGAAGCGCCATCCAGCCGGCCCAGCACATGCCAAAGCCCAGACTTGCGCCCGCCCTTCAAAAACAATTTGGACGGCCCGCCATTCGCCGCCGCCGCAGGCGCAATGCGTTGTACGTTCCACAAGCGCCCTGCGCCATCGCGTACCGGGACCAACAGCCAGCCATCAGCCGTGTGGCGCACACCAAAACCCTGCACGCCCTTGCGCTGCAAATACAGGGATTCGCCCGTATCGCTGGCGCTATTCCATAGGTCCAATGCCTCGACGGCTGCCGCCTCATGGTCGGCCTGCATGCGTGCTTCTTCGGCTTTCTGCGCTTGCTGGCGCTGGTCGCGTTGCAAGGCCTGTTGCTGCAGCTCTGCGGCACTGGGCTTGTGGGCTGCGCCACCCTGGCGAGGCAGCTTGAACCCATGCTGTTTTGCCAGATAGAGCAGAGTAGACACCCCCACCCCACCGCCCTCCCGAATGCTGCGCCAGGTGCTGCGCGCAGCGCCCACATCAAAGGTTCCACCGCCGCTCGCGCTCCAGTCGCTGAAAAGCTGTAGCCCCGTATCGTCGGGATACTCGCTCTTGATAGCCATACCCACGCGCGCCCACTCATCACGGGGCAAATTGGACGGCACAAAGCTCAAGGCATTGCGCAGCAGCTCGGGGGTAATGGTGGTCTTGGTCATTGAATACGAGGCTCCAGGTCACGCCGATGCAACGGGCAAAAGCCCGCCTGCAGCACCGCAGGGCGGCCAGGCTGGGACCTGGCCAGAACCTCACCTGTCTTGCAATTGGAAATGGTCAGCACGCCCCAGGCGTCGAACACCAGCCGGCACGGCGCGCCTTGTGGCGGCACGAACCGCATCGCCCGCAACGAAGCGGGATTGCCAGCGGACTGCAGGAATGCGGTTTCATACGGCATGGAATGCTCCATGCAACTGGCGCGCGCTTGCTTCACCACATGGCCTGTTTTGGCGTCCTGCAGCATGAGCACGCCAGGCCACGCGAACAGCACGTACATGGTGGGCTGGCCTGCCCTGCACCACCGTTTGCGAAAGATCACGCCATCAGGCGGAATGTGATGCGCCTGTATATGTTCCGCCCCTCGACGCAAGCGCAACTGCGCCGCCTCGGCTGCTGCATGCCTCGCTTTGTCAGCGGGCTGCAGATCCGTTTGAATGGAGTGTTCACGCATGGCTATACCTCCCTGCTTCATCGCTTCAATCGCTACCGATTGCGCTGCCCCTGGCGCATCGCCCAGGCTATGACGCATCGCCTTGATGACCTTGGCTGCGTTGCTCATGCCAGCGCACCGCCGATGCGCTGCTGCACCCATGTCAAGACGGCCGATTCCGGCCAGGCAACCATGCGACTAGTGATCCGAACGCATGCCGGAAATTTCCCTTCTTTCATGAGCTTGTAGACCGTGCTTTTCTTGCAGCCCGTGACCGCCTCCACATCGGCCAAACGCAACAGGCGATCACGAGGTACAGCAGAACGGGCGGAATGAACAACTTGCATGGGTAATTTCCTTTGAGGGACGCCAACGCATCCAACGTGGTGCGCTTGTGGCGTTGAGGAAATATTCGTAGTCGAGGGGGGTTGCCGTCGCCTTGCAGCAGTCCGCAAACGCTCGCGCAGAGCGCAAGCGGTGCGAGCAAGAAGCGAAGCCCGCAAGGCACCGCAACGCGAACGGCAAGCCATTTATGCCGCCCCTCCATTGGCTCGACGGGCAAGCCCATCAAATGCGGTTGCTTGTGCGCGTTCGACATGCTTATCCAACACCGATTGCAGGCCCTGGCGCGTCATGCCCATATCCCCAGCCAGCCGCCCCACTGCACCACGGCTGCGACCCGCCCCCTGCTCCTGCTGCAGCCAGGCCCGGACCAACATCACATGCGGGGCCGTCCACTGAGGTCGGTGCTGTGCGGGATTGCCGGCGAATTGCAGGCGATACTGCACCAGAGTCGACAGGTCTTGCACATCCTCCGCACTCAATGATGCGGCCACGCTGGCGCTGGCGACCTGCGCTTTCCCGCACGCTTTAATCCATGCGGCAATGTGCTTGCTGGGCTGCATGTCTTGCACGGCCAGCCATGCAGCAAATGCGGCAGGCCCAATGTAATGACGCGTGTTTTTTTCCTCTACAAGGACAGGTGGCACAGCAGCACCGGCATCAATTTCGGGAAGCCCTGCATACACGGCTCCCATGACTCCACCCCTGGCGACTTCTGCAGCGAGCCACGCCTTTGACTTGGCGCGCGCGGCTTCTCTGGCCCTGGCTGTTGCCGCTGGATCGACAGCCTCTCGCACTTCCACCACCCTTTCAGAAACTTCAAGGCTACCGCCTTCAGCGGCATCCCATATCGCCTCAAAAAGCACTTCCGCAGCGGCTTCACCATCGTCATCGTCAGCCAGAAAGGGTATCTGCAAAACGGCCAATTGCCACGGCACAAGAACAGCGGGCCAATGCTGCCGGTCGCGGCGAAGTCGTACGGTTTCAGAAAAAGCAGGAATCGCCAGCGCAAAGCGCCAGCTCACATCGACAGTCATTTGCATCCCCAAATGCAACCCCGGCAAGAAAGCCCCAGCAGGGCAACCGGGGGCTTGCCTTTCCAGTCGGATTGCAGCCCGACCTATCTGGGGTTTACTCAAATAACTGTACACAAATACAGTTATCAGGCCGATTCCATGATGCCGCGCACTGGCATCCATGCAAAACTTCGCGCATCTCTGCAGTCCTTGCATGAATCACACACGGCCACCTAGATTAATGACGCTCCACATGTCAGCCGTGGTGCGGGTCTGGTCCTTGTCCAGAGCCGACATAGCCACGCTGTTCAAGTCAAAAATTCGCAGCACCAGTGAGCGCAGAAACATGTATTCCGGCTCAGTCGGTAGGTGGTCATTCAGGTGTATCGCAATGGACTCGATTTCGTAGGTGCACTGCAGTGCGGCACTCAAACGCTCGGCTTTTTGCTCGCTTGTGAAGGGCCCTTTATCGAGCATGGGGACGCTCCTGCAAGTCCACAAACTCCACGGCCGGCGCGAGCACTTCAAACAACTTCTGCACGAATTCCAGAGAACGAAAATAGAAGGAGTCGGGACGGCTGAAAACGCGCACGCTCAGATTGACAACAGACGCAGCTGCGTACCATTCAAGCTCAAATGCACCACGTTCAGTGGGAGGCTTGGCGCGCATGCGCTTGATGCGTTCTAGGGCCAACTCCATGGCGAGACAAACATCCGCATCTACGTCTGCGTCACCCCAATCTAGGTCGCTGGAGATTGCGTCATCCAGTCGTTCTAGTGAGTCCTGGGCATAGGCCAAAGCGGTTTGCATGGTCTGCTGCCAGGTGGGCAGAGCAACAGGACCGGTCTGCTTTTGGCAAAGCTTCGCCGTCACCGCCATACGGGCGGTGTTTCTCTTGGTTGCCATGGCTCACCCCTTCAGACTAGGCTCAACGGAGCGCAAAGCGTCGTGCGCATTGGCGCATGCAAGCAACTCAGTTGCAATCGCTCGGGCTTGCTCTGCCGTGAAAAACATTTGGCTGCTGTGCGCGTCATCGCCCATGGAAAACGCGATGCAGTCCCGCTTCGAGTCGGCGCTGATAAACACCCTGCGCTGCTCGCTCAGAACGGCATGAGAGTCACGCGCGAGCGTCTTGGAATCGGTGTATTGGGTGAAGGTGGTGCAAGCCATGGTTCAGCCCTCCAGCGCCTGCGACAGACCACGCAGGGCGGCCAGGGCTTGGATGGCCTTACGGCGGGCTGCTGCGGTGTTTGCCTGCGGCTGGCGCAGGTAGAACACGGCCATGTTGAGCGCGTTGTGCGCGTCGGCATGCAGTTGGATAGGGTCGATGGTGCCCATGGCGGGCGATGCAGGGGCAGCGCGGTGGCTGGCCTGGGAGATAGCGGGCATGGTCTTGGCTCCTACTGGACTCAAGGTATCCACCCCATGCGTTTCTACGCGCATATGGTGGAGCGTGGCGGTTAGAAACACGTCAGTAGCCGTGCGGCAGTCCTTGCGGATATGCCCCGCCACACCCCGTAACCATGAAAAACCAGGCGAAAAAACGCACCAGTCATAAAAATTGGGCATGACAAAACCCCTCTTGAAGGTGGGGGTTGCTACCTCTACTATTTGGTGTTTCTACGCACCGGGCCTTTCGGCTTGCCGCCAATGTAGCACGAAGAAGGACACGCTGTGAAGAGTTTTCATATCTCCCCGCTGCGCGGCACTTGGCGGCGCTATTTCGTCTAGCGGCTAACTGAGGGTCCTACGCCTAACCAAATAAGCTCATATTTAATCGAGGCATAAATTTTTTGGAGGATGCAAGCAATATATTGCTAATGTTTGTCAAACAATATGAGGGCCATTTGCACGAACCGTTTCCCCCACCAAATTCGGCGTATTTTCAAAACTCGAGATTTATTAATTTTTGCATCTCAACAACCTAGAACGGCTTGATTGAAGTGCAGCAGGCTATTCATATAGATTGCCGCATCCCATGTTGGTTTTTTAGCATGGCCGATTTCACTGCAGCCAGCTAATTCAGCGATGCAAAAAACCAATCAGACATAACAAATCCCCGTCAAATTACTCTTACTCAACAAATTAATGTTCTTCGCTCGTGTATAAAGTTTAGGCCTCATTGATGGAGATTTATAGAAATCTGATCGACGCAAAAACTTGTGCGCCCGCGGATCATTAATGCAAATTATTTTAACCTTCGACAAGTTCACAAGAGCAACCAGATGAGGATCATCGAAGTCAGCAGAAGGCTCTACACGTTTTAATCTAACCTCCTCCAAATCTACTAAATCATCATTGACCTCATAAATTTTTCTTGCCCTTTTAAGCTCCAATATCTTCGGCAAAACGCTTCGTATATTATACAACTCCTGCCTATACTTCTCACCACCCAAAACAAACTTAGCGGGACCTCGCAGCACCCAATTCAAAACATCTGAGTACTCTTTATAACGAGGATCAGAAGGATTAAAAATCACAATAAAAAGAGGAGGATCTACAATAACAGCCATATCAGCCCATCATGCCAAAAGTTTCGCTAATAAAAAACTCCCGATAAGCATCAGGCTGTTTATCAGAAATTTCTCCGTCCTTCTCTATGGATATTGCAGCAACATTATTGAATCCATTATTTTTAGTAAAAAATAATATTTGAGAATCGACATTTTCTTTCTGCCTCTTAATTTCAAATCTGAATCTATCTATAGTGAAATCACTGTGAGTCTCAACGAAGAATGATTTATTTTCATTCTTTGCGGTTGTATAGATGACTGATCCGAATTGGGCTTGCGCACGAGGGTGCAGATGAACTTCTGGCTGCTGAATGGCAAAACAAGTATTACGTCTTCTGGAAAACATTTCGACAATCAATGGTAATGACTGCGAAACCCCAAGTCCTACATTGGCCATATCCAGACCTTTCGCACCCAAATTTATTTTCACCTCAAACGGAGAATCAGGCCTTTTCCCATAAGACTTTACTTCTAGCGCTTTGAATAATCCGCTATCTTTACCAAAATCGCTTATGTATTTATCAAAATCTATTGAAGACCCCAACATCTCCTTTATTAAATATGGAGTATGCTTCCCATCCCGCTTAAAACCACCCAGCGAATCATCATAAGTCCTTCGAGGGAGCGCCCTTATAGGCGCCATATTAACAAAATCCATGGAAAATGGTCTAGGGATACGCATTGTCATGCTAACAGTACCACCTGAAATTTTATTACCACCTTCCGCATCACCCTTATCGTAAAAGAGCGCATTCATAATGATCTGAAGTGGAGCCTCCTCAAAACCCTCTGGTATTGGCCTAGAGTAAAATCCCGCTTTAGCCTCATGATTTCTTAATAAGACATTAAAAAACACATCAGGCGTACTGCCACTCTTTAAATTTATGGCTCTTCTGACGCTCAGATAATTACTATCCATACTAGAGTTATCCAAATCAATAATGAATTGCAATTGACCTCTCAGATAAGAAACCCTCGATATACCAGGAATACCATTCACACTCTTATATGTGACAATAATCCCATGGGTGGACAAATTTTCATCAACACTGTCCCAGGCCGCAACTGTAAATCTACTTTTTGATTTCGAGGCAGCACTTACCAAATCACCAAACGACTTTGAATTTCCATCGGACAAAATGAAGTCAGGCTGCAATAACCAAAAATTTCTATTCCCAAACAATTCCAACAAATCTAGCACGGAAGATTTCCCCGTACTATTCTCCCCCACCATGAAATTGACTTGCTTTAGCGGAATTAACTGCCTAACGAAACCCCTGTAATTATCAGCATAAATAAATCCCATAAAATATTCCTTTGAACTATTGAAACCTTAATGAAAATACAAAAATGACACAACATGTGCAATCATCTAAGTCAAAACCAATTTTTTCAACCTTAGAAATCCCTATGCTTATAAAATTATTGTGTTGAACATTCGCCGAAATCTGTGAGCAAGCACGGACTGGAATCGCTCAAAAATTGTTACCAATGTAACATCAACAAATGTTTACACCAACACCCGACGATGGAGTGCCACATTGGATTTCAAGACACGTTCCACCCGTCTAGGCAAGAGGTAGGCGTATGACTGTGTTTATGACCGATATGAAACCTGAGAGTGCATCAGAGATAGGAAGGCTAGGGCCGCATCGGAGGCGGTCTTGACAAGAAAGCGGCAGGTGGTCCGCAAAACGCTGCGATCTGGTAACTCAGTTTCTATGGTTGCCCGATGACGCGAACGGGTACGAAATAGCAATTCAGTAGCACAAACTGCGCTAGGGCGTGTCATCAAACTCCGTTGATGCTACGTTATCAGGAGCATAAGTCGTAGATATGCATTGACAGACAGCCAATGGGCGCGAATACAAGACCTGTTGCCCGGCAGGGTTGGGCATGTGGGCGCGCCAATCAGAGACAACCGACTGTTCGTTGAGGCTGTGCTCTTCCTCTATCGCGCAGGTATCCCCCGGCGTGAACTACCCAAGCACTTTGGCGACTTCCGCGTCGTGCACCTGCGTCACATACGCTTGAGCCGTAGCGGCGTGTGGCAGCGTGTGTTCCAGGCATTGGCACAAGACGCGGACAACGAGTACGTGATGATCGGTGCGCCCATCGTTCGAGCCCACCAACATAGTGCCGGCGGCAAAGGGGGGGGCTCGCGCAAGCTATCTGACGCAGTCGTGGAGTATTAGCACGAAGATACACGCCACCGTGAATTCGCTGGGCGATCCCGTCGGCTTGCAGTTGACGTAGGGGCAAGCATCTGTTCTTGAGGGCACGGATGTATTTCTCAAGAATATCAATGCGCAGACTGTCATTGCCGACAAGGCTTATGACGCGCAGGCGTGGCTTGTGGAGCCGTTGGTGAAGGCAGGCAAGGCGGTGGTCATTCCCTCCATCCGAACCCGCAAGGTGTAACGCGAACACCATCACCACTTGTAAAGGCGCGCCATTTAATCAAGAACTTCTTTGCACGGCTCAAGCAGTCCGAGCCATTGCCACGCGTTGTCACAAGACGGACACGTGTTTTCTGGGCGCCATCCATTTGGCTGCAGTTGTCACATAGCCCAATTGATGACACGCCCTAGGCTGGCGATCTGTATATGTCCGCAGGCGACGCAGTGGTCCCCGCATCCGAGCTTGCGAAGCACCTCGTTGAAATGCTCAGACGCCGCCTCCGGCAGTTGCCCCAGCACAGTCCATGCGTGCCACGTAGTCGCGTTTGAAGGTGTTCACGAAGCTATCCGCTATGCCCTTTGCTCTGCGGACTGCAGACGGGAGTGTTGATAGCTTGGGGCGCAGGGCACGTGCGAACGCATGCGTCTCGGCCGCGATGTATTCCACGCCGTTGTCGCTCAGGAACTCCAGCGCGGTCCGCAGGATGGGTGCCAGAGGAGAGCCCATCGCGCTGTTTTCCGGCACTGTGCGTCACAGTTCTGCGTTGTGCCAGGGGCACGCATGCCCATTTATGTACCACGACACGCGTCCAGACCTCCATCCACGCTACAGCATTCACCTGGAGCAACTACCGTCCCGCCTAACCAATGAATCAAGTCCAAAGAACAAGACAAAAGAGAGACAGAACACTACATATTTCACATTAAGAAATATTTTTCATTTGTTCCCACTTTGTTCCCAGAATGTTCCCAATTTGTTCCCAAACAATTTGATAGCAAAAATCCTATATTTATCAATGGTTTGGAACATTTCAGCTTCCAAGAAATGGCGTGTTCCCATGTTCCCAAGAAAAACAATGTCCTGCCCTTGTTTACTTACATTGGCCGCGCTTGGTCTCCACAGGCCACGGGCGCAAAAAAGCCGCCTCATCGGGCGGCCTGGTGAGCTTGCGATGCCAGGTCTGCTGATAACTCAGGCGGTGCGCTGGTGCAGATGCACCACCTTCCCGGTCTTGCGGCCGTCGAGGTAGTCGGCCCACCACTGCAGCAGCTTGGTGCGCTCCTCGATATAGGTACTTCGATGGTATGCAGCCCGCACTTGGTTCGGTTCCTTGTGGGCGAGCTGGCGTTCGATCACATCGGGCCTCCAGCCGGTTTCATTGGCGACGGTCGAAAACAGCGCACGAAAGCCGTGGGCTGTAGCTAGATTCTTGTAGCCCATGCGCGCCATGGCCGAATTGAACGTGTTTTCGCTCAGTGGCTTGCTGGGGTAGTACGGACTGGGGAAGATCAGTTCACGCCCGCCACTCAGGGGCTGCATGGCCTGCAGCAGCTCCAGGGCTTGGCGAGACAGGGGCACACGGTGTTCCTGGCGCATCTTCATGCGCTCGGCGGGAATGATCCACAGGGCGGCGTCCAGATCCACCTCGGCCCACAGCGCGCCGCGAACCTCGCCGGGGCGGGCTGCAGTCAGCATCAGCAGGCGCAGTGCATGGACCGTATGCGGATCGCCGTCATAGGAGTCAAGCTGGGCAAGAAAGGCGGGTAAATCCTTGGCGTCCAGCGCCGCCCGGTGTTTGACTTCACGCGGCTTGAGTATCTCGGACTGCACCAGGTCGAGCATGGGATTGCTGTCGATCTTTCGATGGATTACGGCCCAGCGGAAGATAGCCTTGACCCGCTGCAGCACGCGGCCCGCCTGATCGCCCGCCCCCCGCGCCTCGATGCGCTTGACCGCGGTCATCACCTCCAAGGGCTTGATGCTGGCTAGGGACCGTTCACCCATCGTTTTGAGAACGTCGGCCTCCAGCGATGCCCGGATGCGCTCCCGCGTTACAGGCGTCCAGCGGGCCGACTGGTGCTCGATCCACTCCCCCGCCGCCGACCGGAAAGTGTTCACGGCTTCATGCGCCGCTTGGACCTTGGCAGCCTTGCGCTGCTCGGCAGGGTCTTCGCCGACCTGAATCGCCTGCTTCGCCTGTGCTGCCAGCTCGCGGGCATCCCGAAGGCTTACCCCCGGGTACACGCCCAAGGCCAACAGCTTTTCCTTGCCGCCATACCGGTATTTCATGCGCCAGTACCGCCCGCCCGCTTTGGTCAGGTCAAGGAACAGGCCGGCACCATCAAAGTACTTGCCTGGCTCTTTCAGAGTGCGTAATTTGGCGTCAGTTAGCTTCATGGCCGGGGGTATCCTTTGCATTCTGGGGGTACATTTGGGGGTACATTTTGCACACTCAAAAAAGGAACCCAGCATTCATGCGGGTTTCAAGGTAGAGTGCGAGTGCTGCTGAGGGGACCATATTCAAGGCCGCAAGCGTTCATAAGCTTCCGGCCTTTTTTCTTGGCGCCTTGCACCGATGCGGCATGGGCGATCTGCTTGCTGGTTGAGTGACGCCCTCTTAACCTTCTGACACAAAGTTACGTTACGATGGTTTTCCAGGCATGGCTTTTTGCCAGCCCACATTGGGAGGAAAACATGACGTTTCAGGAATCCATTCGGGTTTGCTTTGCCAAATATGCGGATTTCAGCGGGCGCGCGACCCGCTCCGAATACTGGTGGTTTGTTCTGTTCATCATCCTTGCCAGCCTGGGCATTTCGATGATCAGCGACGTTCTGGGCGGCATCTTTGGCCTGGCGACCCTGCTGCCGTCGATCGCTGCCGCGACGCGCAGATTGCATGACACCAACCGCAGCGGCTGGTGGCAGCTGATCTGCCTGGTGCCGCTCATCGGATGGATTGTGCTGATCGTGTTTCTCGCCCAGGACAGCACAAGCGAAAGCGCCTACGCCCAGGCCTGAGGGTCACCAGCTCAGACCATGGTCAAATCGGCCGCCGTTGCCGGCCGTCCATACAACCAGCCCTGACCTCTTGCCTGCGGGTGCAGCGTTTTCAGCAACTGCTCCTGCGCTTCGGTTTCTATGCCTTCGACGATCAGTTGCACCTTGAGTGCGCTGGCAATCGACATGATTCCCGGAATGACTTCGCTCGCCAGCGATTCCGTGCCAATCGCATTCGTGAAGGCGCGGTCCATCTTGATCGCGTCCAATGGCAGCGCGGCGAGATACGCGAAGTTCGAATAGCCCGTGCCGAAGTCGTCGATCATCACCATATGGCCGGCATCGCGCAGCGCCTGGAATGCATGGCCCAGGTCCACATAGTCCGCCGTGGAGCGCTCGGTGACTTCGAGCGCGACCCGGCTCGCGGGAATGCGGTGTTCACGGCACAGTTCTCCCAGATAGTCGCGGAAATGCCGATTGGTGATTTCCTCCGAAGCCACGTTCACGCTGACGTAGAAAGACTGCTCTGAACGCAGCCGGTCGCCGAGATCACGGAAGGTGCTTCTGAGCACCGAACGGGTCAGCGCATCGAGCCAGCCCATTTGTTCCGCCAACGCAATGAACTGGTCCGGCGGAATGTTCTTGCCGTCCGCATCCGACCAGCGTGCAAGCGCCTCGACGCCGACCAGGCGCCGGTCTTCGAGCATGCGTATGGGCTGGTACATCACGCGTATCGCTTCCCTGTCGATCGCTCTCTTGAACTGGACCGCCATGGCGCTGCGTCGCGCGAAATATCCGCTGACCGTGAGGCCAATGCCCGCTCCCGCGAAAATGCCCAGGAACCCCAGCGCCGCGAGCAATCCCCACGACTGCGCCCACAGCGGCGAGCGCGGGCTCGATTGCACCACGCAGATGGAGCGGCTCGCATGGCACAGCGCGATCGCGTATTTGTGCAGTGCGTCCAAGGACTTCTCACGAAACGCCTTGAGCAGGCGCTCGCCGTCGCCGAAGCTGCGGAACACATAGGCGCCATCACGCGAAAGAACCAGCGTCTTGATCGCCGGATCGGCAAAACCCACGCCGTCGAACGCTCCGGGCGCGGTCACCACGGCCATTGCGCCATGGGCGGTCATGTCCGACTGCACCTCGCCTATCGGCGTGGAGATGATGTCGCGCCAGAAACGAAAAGGTGCAATCGCATGATGCGGTGCGGGCAGCGCAAACGGCGTGGACAGACTTCCCCATGCGGCACTGCACGCAATGGCACCTTTTTCCAGCCGGGCGACATCGCGCACGAAGCGCGAATGGAAGCTCAGCAGCCGCAGCTGATCGAGGTCCGCGGCGCTGCAGGGAACGGTATCGAGGCTGCGCGCTTTCTGCAGGATGAGATCGGTCTGGTCGGCAATGTCGACGGCGCGCACCAGGATGCGCGTCGCGTGTTCATGGAGCGTGGCGATGTTTGCGCGGTCTATGAGCTTTTGCGCGGCCACCAGCGTGGTGGCCAGCGTCACGGCCATGGAGGCGATGAGAATGACCTGGGTGTGGCGTCCCGAAGAACCGAGAACTTTTCCAAAAACGGATAGCGGCATGGGAAATTTCTGGACCGGCGCGATTTCTCCACTTGCGTCGTGGAACTGCTGAACTCGCCGGCAGCTGAAACAAAGTCGGCTCGAAAGAGCGCTGAGCGTACGCCACAGATGATCTCAGGCATTGCGGCCGGTGCCAAGCAGATGCCGCGCAGATTTCTACAGACATTCCCTGCGCGTGCCGGACCAGAGCCCGGCCCGCGCACCCTGATAAAGTGATAGGCCATTCCTAGCGCAACACCATGGCCTTGCCCCCGCCCCTCCAAGTCGATCTGCGCAGTTACGCGGCGCACAGTGACGAGCACAGCCACAGCTTTTCGCAGCTGGTGCTGCCGCTCGCCGGAACGCTGCAGATGCGCATAGGCGCGCATGACGGCTGCGTGCAGCAGGGCCGCGCGGCGTTCGTGCCCAGCGGCACGCTGCACTCCCAGGCCGGGCGCGGCGCGAACCGGTCACTGGTGCTGGACCTGGGCGATGCCGACGTCACGGGAGAGTTCGTCGAACACATGGCTGCGCGCCCGTTCGCCCCCGTGTCGCCGGCCGCATACCGCCTCATCAGCTACATGGGCCTGGCGCTGCAGCAAGGCAGCGCGCGGGGCGAGATCGTCGCACATTGGGTGCCGTTGATGCTGGACGCGCTGAGCGCCCGGACCGCGCGCCCGGTATCGCGGCTGAGCGCGCTGCTGGCCATGGTCGAGACCCGGCCGGGACAACCCTGGACCACCGAATCCATGGCGCGCGAGGCCTGCCTCAGCGTGAGCCGGCTGCATGCGCTGTTTCGCAGCGAACTCGACACGACGCCGGCCGCCTGGCTCACGCAGGTGCGACTGGAACGCGTGCAGGAATGGCTGGCGCAGACCAATCAACCGATTGCGCAGATCGCCCTTGCAGCAGGCTATTCGGACCAGAACGCGCTGACGCGGGCGATGCGCAAGGCCAGGGGCATCACGCCGGCCGCATGGCGCCGCCAGGCAAAAGCCCGGGCCTAGTTTTCAGGAGTCCGGGCCCAGACCCGGCGCGGCCAAACAGCGACAGTACAGGCATGTCCCTGCACACGCTTTCCGCCCCCCTCATCGACCGAAGAACCTTCACGGGCATTGCCTGCGCCATGGCCGCCGGCGCGCTCTGGGGCCTGGTGTTTCTTGCGCCCGAACTGGCAAACGAGTTCACGCCGCTGCAACTCGCCGCGGGGCGCTTCCTGGCCTACGGCATGTTTGCCGCCGCCCTGCTCTGGCCCCGCTGGTCTGCGCTCAAAGCCAAGCTCGCCGCGCGCGACTGGTGGGTGCTGTGCGGCCTGAGCTTTCTGGGCAACGCGCTGTACTACGTGCTGCTGGCAAATGCGGTGCAGCGTGGCGGTATCGCGATGACGTCGCTGGTCATAGGCTTTCTCCCCGTGGCGGTCACGGTGATAGGCAGCCGGCAAAGCCAGGCCCTGCCGCTGCGCCGGCTCGCGCCGTCATTGCTGCTGGGGCTGGCCGGGGCGGCCTGCATAGGCTGGGAGTCGCTGGGCGGGCAGGCCGCGCGCGGCGGTCTCGCGGGCGTGCTGTGCGCAGTAGGCGCGCTGGTGTCGTGGACGCTTTATGCGGTCGGCAACAGCCGCCAGCTCGCGCGGCTGCCGCAGGTCTCCGCGCACGACTGGAATCTCGCCACCGGCGTGGTCACGGGCGCGCAGGCCGTGCTGCTGCTGATGCTGGCATGGGCGCTCGAGAGCAATGACCATACGTCGGCGCAATGGTGGCTGTTCATTGCCGTGGTGAGCGGCGTGGCGCTGGCTGCGTCCATAGGCGGCAACGCGCTGTGGAACCGTACCAGCCGCCTGCTGCCGCTCACGCTGGTCGGGCAGATGATCCTGTTCGAGACGCTGTTCGCGCTGCTGTACGGCTTCCTGTGGGAGCAGCGCCTGCCGACCTTCTGGGAAATGGCGGCGATGCTGCTGGTCGTTGCCAGCGTGCTGGCGTGCGTGCACGCGCACCGCCCCAGTCAGCGAACAGAGCACACCAACCTGCCCTAGCCCTCAGACGCCGGCCCACAGCGCAAGCAGCGCCAGCGCCGCCGGCAGCGCCTGGATCAGCAGGATCTTGCGGCTGGCGGTGAAGCCGCCGTAGAGGCCGGCAAGCAGCACGCAGGCCAGGAAGAACAGCTGGAACTCGAGCCCCGCGCTGCCGCGCGCCAGGCCGTAGAACAGGCCCGCGGCAAGAAAGCCGTTGTACAGGCCCTGGTTCGCCGCCAGCGTGCGCGTCTGGGCCGCGAACTCCGGCGTCAGGCCGAAAGCGCGCCGGCCCGCGGGCTTCTCCCAGAGGAACATTTCAAGCACGACGATGTAGCAGTGGATGGCCACGACAAGGCCTATGAGAATGCTGGCGATCATGAAGCTGCTCCGGTATCAAACAGGAATCGGCGGCGCGGCGTGCGCGGAAGATCTCAAGGGCGCAACAGTACCTTGCCCTTGCGGCCCGGCTGCAGACTCGCGGCCGCGGCCCGGGACACATCGGCCAGATCGTAGACGGCTTCGACCGGGAGCTTGAGCGTGCCGCTCGCGGCCAGGCCCAGCAGCTCGCCTATCAGACGGCGCTTGTCGTCGACCGACAGCGCCGCGCTGACCTTGCTGCCCCAGAAGCCTTTGACCGTGGCCTGCTTGAAGATCAGGTCGCCCGAAGCAATCTGCATGGGCTCGCCGGCCATGGTGCCGAACGACACCAACAGGCCGCCTTCGCCCAGCAGCGCCAGCAGTTCGCCGCTGGCCTTGCCGCCAATCGAATCGACCGCGGCGCGCAGCGGCGCGTCGCCGGCCAGCGCGCGCACCTTGTCCTTCCAGCCTGGCTGGGCGGTGGACACCACGTTGGCAATGCCCAGCGCCGCGAGCTCATCGACGCCCGCGTCGCGGCGCACCAGGTTGATGGTGTGCACGCCGCGCGCCGCCGCCAGCATGGCCAGGGTCTTGCCTACGGCACCGTTGGCGGTGTTCTGCACGATCCAGTCGCCGCTTTGCACTTCCAGGAATTCAAGCAGCATCAACGCGCTCAGCGGCATGGCAATCAGCTGGGCGGCCGCCTCGTCGGCGATCGCCGCGGGCAGCGGCACCAGCAGCGGCGCGGGCGCGATGAAATATTCGGCCCAGCTGCCGTGCACGCCGGCGACGGCCACGCGCTGGCCCGGCGCCACGCCCTGCACGCCTTCACCGAGCGCATCGACCGTGCCCACCGCTTCGCTGCCGCCTATCGCGGGCAGCGTGGGCTTGTAGCCGTACTGGCCGCGCACGGTCCACAGATCGTGGTTGTGTATGGGCGACAGCAGGGTCTTGATGCGGACTTCGCCCGGACCGGGCTGGGGCACGGGGCTTTCGCCCAGCGCGAGAACGTCGGCGGGTTCGCCGAAAGAGGTGTGGATGGCACTGCGCATGGAGGCTCCTGGTGGATTCTATTGGGATGGCTCAGGCAAGTTGCTGCAGCAGCGCCTGGGCGCATGCGGCGGAACTGCCGGGGTTCTGGCCCGTGACCAGACGGCCGTCGGTGACCACAAACGATTGCCAGTCGGGGCCTTTTTCGTAATGGCCGCCCAGGCGCTGGAACTCGTCTTCAATCAGGAACGGCACCACCTTGGTCAGGCCCACGGCCTCTTCCTCGCTGTTCGAAAAGCCCGTGACGCGGCGACCGGCAATCCAGGGCTTGCCGTCGGCGCCGCGCACCTTGATCAACGCGCCGGGCGCGTGGCACACCAGCGCCGCGGGCTTGTCGGCGCGTGCAAACGTTTCGAGCAAGGCGATCGACGTGGCGTCATTGGCCAGATCCCACAGAGGACCGTGGCCGCCGGGATAGAACACCGCGTCGAAATCGGCCGCATTCACCTGGGCCAGGGGCAGCGTATTGGCCAGCAGTTGCTGGGCTGCGGGGTCCTGGCGAAAGCGCTCGGTCTCGGCGGTCTGGGCGTCGGCTTCGTCGCTTTTCGGATCGAGCGGCGGCTGCCCGCCCTTGGGCGAGGCCAGCGTGATGTTCGCGCCCGCGTCCTTGAACACGTAATACGGCGCAGCGAATTCCTCGAGCCAGAAGCCGGTTTTCTTGCCGGTGTCACCGAGTTGATCGTGCGAAGTCAGTACCAGAAGAATGTTCATTTTGAAGTCCTTTCAGGAGAGGGAGACACCACGGCGGGCGCCCGGTGATTGCAGGCCAGCAGATGCTCGGTAGCCGCCAGCGCCTGGTGCAGCGGCGTCCTGTCGCGCCCGAGCTTCGCCAGCAACGCCGCACCCAGCCACATCTGGTAGAGCACCTGGGCCAGGGCCTGGGCATCGGCGCCGGGCGGCAGCGAGCCGTCTTCGCGGCCTTCGCGCACGGCAGCGGCAATGCGCGCCACCAGCGCGGACACGCCGTCGTTGAGAATGCGGCGCATGTCTTCGGACAGGTCGGCGACTTCGGCGGCCAGCTTCACGACCAGGCAGTCTTCGGCCCAGCCGCGGTGCTCGGCCGTGCCCAGCCAGGCCTGCCAGTACGCCATCACGCGATCACGGCCGCTGCAGTGCTCGGCCAGCAGGGCCTGCAGGCGCTGGCCGTAGTCGGCGACATACTGCTCGAGCAAAGCGCAGCCAAAGGCTTCCTTGGAGGCGAAGTAATGATAGAACGAGCCCTTGGGCACGTTGCAGGCCGTCAGCAGCTCCTGCAGCCCGACGCCGACAAAGCCCTTGCGCAACACCAGCGCATGGCCGGAGTCCAGCAGCTGCTGGCGCGTGGCTTCGGCTTTCTTGGTCAATTTCATGCCTGTATTTTATACAGAATAGACCAGTCGTCTAGTTTTTTGATGTCGCCTGGAAGACAGGACAGCTGCATCCGCCGCCATGACCCCAGCCTTGGCGCGAATGGCATGCTGCGGGCACAATCGCCCTCCCCTTCACTGTTTCATTGCCGCACCATGCCCGCCACCGAAATCACCGTCACCTCCGCTGGCAAAGTCGCGGGCCAGGAACTGCTGGTTCCCACGGGCCAGGAAGGCGCGCATTACGCGCATATCCAGGACTGGCTCACGGCCCAGCTCAAGGCCAAGAAATCGGTGCGCGACGTGAGCCAGAAAGTGCTGGTCAAGGGCATCAAGCAGTGGGCGGTCTATGAAGGCAAGTCGGGCGGCAAGCCCGTGCGCTGGGTCTTCAAGATCACCTGAAGTCAGCGCGCGGCCACGGGCATGGGGGGCGCGAAATGCCTGGCGCCGACAACGCACAGAATGACGGCCAGCGTCACGCCCACCATGCCCAGACTCACGGCTTCGTGCAGCAGACCCGCGGCCAGCGCCAGGCCGAAAAACGGCTGCAGCAGCTGCAGCTGGCCGACCGCGGCAATGCCGCCCTGGGCCAGGCCGCGGTACCAGAAGACAAAGCCTATCCACATGCTGAACACCGACACATAGGCCAGGCCCAGCCAGGCGGTGGCGCTCACCTGCGCCATGTCTGCGGGCCAGCGCAGCGCCGCCAGCAGCAGCATCGCGGGCAAGGCCAGCACCAGCGCCCAGGAAATCACCTGCCAGCCGCCCAGATCGCGCGACAACCGCCCGCCCTCCGCATAGCCCAGGCCGCAGATGGCGATTCCCAGCAGCATCAGCAGATCGCCGCGCCAGGACGCCGCCATGCCCTGCGAGGCGGCAAAGCCCATCACCAGCGCACTGCCCAGCAGCGAGAAAAACCAAAATGACGGCTGCGGGCGCTCGCCGCCGCGCAGCACGCCGAAGATCGCCGTCGACAGCGGCAGCAGGCCCATGAAGACCAGCGTATGCGCCGCGGTCACCTGCTGCAGCGCCAGCGCCGTGAGCAGCGGAAAGCCCAGCACCACGCCCAGCGAGACCAGCCCCAGGGAGCGCCATTGGTCCGCGGTCGGGCGCCGCTGGCGAAACAGCGTCAGCGCGGCCAGCGCCAGCAGCCCCGCGATGGCCGCGCGGGCGCCGGTGAGAAACAGCGGGTCCAGCTGCATCACCGCAACGCGCGTGGCGGGAAGGGAGCCGCTGAAGATCAGCATGCCGATGAAGCCGCTGCTCCATCCGCTCGATGTTTTGCCCATGATGTGCTTTCTTGTGTGGCGATGTGAAAGCGTTGATGCTAGGCAGCACCATCAATACAATCAAATAATTGTCATGGATACACTGCGCTATGCCCCAAGCCCGCTACAAGCCCCTGGTTGACCGACTGGCGCAAGACATTCGCTCGGGCCGGCTGCCGCCGGGCACGCGCCTGCCCACGCACCGCCAGCTCGCGGCGCGCGAAGGCCTGGCGCTGGTCACGGCAACGCGCGTCTATGCCGAACTCGAAGCCATGGGCCTGGTCAGCGGCGAGCAGGGCCGGGGCACGTTTGTCAAGGAGACCGCGCTGTACGCGGGCCAGAGCATAGACCTGCACAGCGCGGCCGCCGACATGGTCGATCTGAGCTTCAACTACCCGTCGCTGCCCGGACAGGCCGAGCTGCTGCGCGTCGCGCTGCGCCAGCTTGCGGGCTCGGGCGACCTCGAAGCGCTGCTGCGTTACCAGCCGCATGCGGGCCGGCTGCACGACCGCGCCATGGTTGCGCGCCACCTGCTGCGCCGCGGCCTGAGCGTGCCGGCCGAGCAGGTGCTGCTGGTCGATGGCGCCCAGCACGGCATCGCGATCACGCTGATGGCGCTGCTGCTGCCCGGCGATGTGGTGGCCGTCGATGCGCTGACCTATCCGGGCTTCCGCCTGATCGCACAGACCCAGCATCTGGAACTTGCGCCGATTCCGGCGACGACCACGGCCGCCGGCCCCGGCCCCGATCTAGAGGCGCTGGAAAGGCTCTGCCGCCAGCGCAGCGTGCGCGCGATCTACACCATGCCCACGATGAACAATCCGCTGGGCTGGGTGATGGATCTGCCGCGCCGCCAGGCGCTTGTGGCCATTGCGCGCAAGTACGGCGTGATCCTCATCGAGGACGGCGCCTATGCGTTTCTGGCCGAGGACCCGCCGCCGCCGCTGGCCACGCTGGCGCCCGAATGCACGGTCTACATTTCAGGCTTCTCGAAGAACATCGCCGCCGGCCTGCGCGTGGGCTTTGTCGCCGCGCCGCTGCCATGGGTCAGCAAGATGGAACGCGTGATACGCGCCACCATCTGGAACACGCCCGGGGTGATGACCGCGCTGGTCAGCAGCTGGATAGACGACGGCACGGTGGTGCGGCTTGAAGGCGAGAAGCGCCAGGATGCGCGCGCGCGCCAGCGGCTCGCCACGGAAGTGCTCGGGCCGCTGCCGCGCGTGGGCCACCCCGGCTCGTATTTCGTCTGGCTGCCGCTGGCCGAGGAAGTGCGCGCCGACCGCGTGGCCGTGGCGCTGATGCGCGAGCAGGTATCGGTATCGACGGCGCAGCCGTTCGCGACATCGACCCATGTGCCGCATGCGATCCGGCTCGCGCTGGGCTCGGTCGCGCCCGACGCGCTGCGGCTGGCGCTGGCCAAGGTGCGCCGCGCCATCGAGCAGCACACCGACTGTTGAACGCCGGCGCGGGGCCATTGCTGCCAAGGTGCACGCACCGCCGGCTGCAGCCCGCACAATGCCCGCTGTCGCCCGCGGCATCCCCCCCCGTTCTTCCCTGTTGCCTGACCATGCGCCTGTTTGCCGCCTTTCCCGCCTTTTTCCGCGACAACTATCCATCCGCCGAACGCCTGGGCGTGCCCGTGGCGCGCTGGCGCGCCAGCCTTTACCGCACGGTGTTCGAGACCAACACGCAGATGGGCAGGTCGTTCGAGCGCTATCTGACGCTGGCCATCGTGCTGAGCCTGGGCGTGGTGATCGCGCACAGCATTCCCGAGATCTCCCAGGGCTGGCGGCTGACGGCGCTGCGCGCGCTCGAGTGGCTGTTCACGCTGGCGTTCACCGTGGAATACGGGCTGCGGCTGATCTCGGTGCGCAAGCCCTGGCGCTACGCGCTGAGCTTCTACGGCATCGTCGACCTGCTGGCCATCGTTCCAGCCTATCTCGCGATCTTCTATCCCGACGCGCAGTTTCTTGCCGTGGTGCGCGCGCTGCGCCTGGTGCGCACCTTCCACATCTTTCCGGTGCTGCGCGGCTTTCTCGACGAATACCTGATGCTGGGCCGGGCGCTGCAGGCCAGCGCGCGCAAGATCTTCGTGTTCCTCAGCGTGGTCGCGGTGCTGGTGTTCATCACGGGTACCTTGATGTTCGTGATCGAAGGGCCCGAACATGGCTTCACCAGCGTGCCCATGGGCATCTACTGGGCGATCTCCACCGTGACCACCGTGGGCTATGGCGACGTCACGCCAGCAACCTCGCTGGGCAGGTTCTTCGCTTCGGTGATGATGCTGCTGGGCTGGGGCATCCTGGCCGTGCCCACGGGCATTGTCGGCGCCGAGATCGCACGCAGCCCGCGCGCCAGCGGAACGCGCGCGCGCATGAAAGGCGTCGAATGCCAGGCCTGCGGCGAGAACCGGCATGAGGAAGATGCGCGCTTTTGCCGCCGCTGCGGCACGCGGCTGCAGCCTGCCATGGCACCCGCAGGGCAGGCGCAACCGGCTCCTCACGGCCACGCGCCAGCGACTGCCGAAGCGGACAGCACCTGCAGGCTGTAGGCCCGGCGCGCAAGCCCAAGCCGGTAGCCTGCGACATGGACCCGCGCCCCGTTGACAGGGGCCGGTGGCAGCCCACTACAATCGCTTCACTGCGCGTTTGCGCACGCCACCATTTCACCAATGCAGAGGGAGTTTTGACATGTCCAGCAATTCCGACGACGACAGCCAACAGCGGTTCGCGCTGGGCCTTGTGTTTGCCCTGATCGCCCTGATCGTCTCGACCGTGATCGGCACCGTGGTCTACCAGCGCGTGCTCAAGGCACCTTCCGCGGCAAGCGGCGCAGTCGTACCAGCCGTGCTGATCGTCGAAGAAGCGCTGGTGCGCGTCGACAACGGCGTGGTCAAGTTCTACTTCGCCACGGGCAAGGCCGATGTCGCCATCGGTGGCAATGTCGCGCTGGCCGACGTGGTGCGCGGCGTGACGAACGGCAAGCGCGCGCGCATTTCGGGCTTCCATGATGCGACCGGCGATGCCGCCGTGAATGCCGAACTGGCCAAGCAGCGCGCCCTCGCCGTGCAGGCTACGCTGCTCACGCTGGGCGTGGACCAGAACATGATCGAGCTGAGCAAGCCCGAAGAGACCCTGGCCGGCGGCAGCAATGCCGAGGCGCGCCGCGTTGAAGTGATCCTGATCGACTGACCGGTCTCGTCCACTCAGCAGCCAACCGGCAGCCTGCAAGGGCTTGCCGGTTTTTTTGCGCCCGCCAGGACAGGGCAAGCCCTGCGATGCGGGCGATGGAACTGCGTACAGATGCCAGTTACCAATGGACGCAATGCTAGGAATTCACACAACGCAACGCCTATAGGCAACCCAGGAGCAAGACTCATGAGCAGTGTTTCAGGTGGGCCGCTTCCGACTCTGGTCGATCTTTCACCCGCATCCACGGCGTCCTTCAAGCCCTTCAGCGCATTGGCCAAAGTGGCCGAAAAAATCGCGCGCGGTCTGGGCAGCATTTTCAAACGCATGGACTCGCAGCCGGCATCGTTTGGCCCGCAGTTCGGCGTGCGTTTTGCCAGCCAGGCGGCGCCAGGCACGACGCTCAACGGATACCGCGTGCTCGGCGACAAGGCCAAGGGCGTCGAGCCCGGGTTCACCGCGCTCAAGGACTGGCAAGCCGACGATGATGCCCACCTAAGACAGCCCGGCCATGCGCTGCATGGCGCCGCCAGGCATTGGGTCGTGGAGCAGATGCGCGCCGGCGTGGGCCCCCATTGCCCGGTTCTGGCAGAGATAGTGCACGCGGCGGTGGAGCTGCTCGCGCGCGAAGGCGTTGGGGATGCCGCGCGCGCTGACATGCTCAAGGCCATGCAGGACCCGCAAAAAGGCAAGCTCCACTTCCTCATGTGCACCGACAGGCAGCTGGTAAACGAGATCAGCGAGCGCGCGCTCACTTTGCTGGTGGAGAACGACAGTCCCATCGAAACAGCGCATGTGCATGACGCGCTCAAGCAGCACCTGATGGAAACACAGCCGAAGTTCACCGAAAAGCACTACATCAAGCTGGACTACTACGAGGCCAACAAATCGCTGACCGGCAACTACACCATCCCCTACGCCAAGACCAAGACAATCGGGTACTTCCCCGTCGTGAGCAACCTGCTGCACAAGCTGGGCAAATCCATTTCGCCGCGTGAAATCAATCAAGGCGCGGTCAACGAGAAGCTGGCAAACGACCTGATGGGCGTGCTGGGCATGAAGACCCAGACGCTGGATCTGGTCAAGGCCACCTATGCCGACGGCACTCCCAAGCTGATGCTCGACAGCACGCACATCCAGGGCTTCAACGATTTCGACGGCAAAAAGGATGCCGCCAAGGGCAGCGTCTACATCAAGGACGGGGTACTGGTGAAGAACAGCCGGCTGCCCACGGATTTGCCCGGCGAGTTCAACGGCCCGCCGCAGCTGCATGCCGGCATCGAGGAACTGGGCGACAAGAAAGTGATGATGCTGCTGCTTGCCGATCGCGACGCCCTGGGCAGCAATGGCGGCAACAAGGGGTATGTGGCCAACCAGTTCTTCGCCATAGACCCCGGCCATGCGCTTGAAGAAAAGTTGCTGAGCAAGCGTGGCGATGTCAAGAGCGATCTGTCCTTTGACCCGGCCTCGGCAGCGGGACCCAGGGACTACAAGAACTTCAGCATCTTCGACCAGTCGACCTTTGCCCAGAAGATGGAAGGCGTGCGCAAGCTGCAGCAACTCCAGGGGCGCGACAGCGCATTGTTTGACGAATACGCCAAGCAATACGGCCCGGAGAACGGCAGCGAAGCGCTGGACTTTCGTGACCAGCTGCTCGCGACCCAGGCGCACTACATTGGCCGCAGAAACGACATACTGCAGACCTTCTCCAGCCGCCTGGCGGTCGACAACTACGCGTTTGGCGCGCAGGTCGACAACGACCCCGCGCTCAAGCGCAACTACCGCGACCAGACGCTCAACCTGCTTGACGGCCTGGAGAAGCTCACGTCGACCACCGTGGGCCGCGCCGACGGCAAGAAGGACGGCGTTCGCCTGAACATCCCGCAGGTGCGCAAGCCCGCAGACCGCAAGGCATGGGATGTGCGCCAAAACGGCGACAACATCGTCTTCAGCTTCCATGGAAAGCCTGCGGAAGCCAGGAAGATGCTGGAGACGCTCAGGGATTTCTGCCGCCAGACCAGCGTCCAGTCGTTGCCGGACTTCGCGACCGACGGCGCCGGCGCCATCACGCTGAGCGTGCCCAGGGACCAGATACTGCAGGCGCAGTCAGCCCTGGACTACAGCCGGATCATGCAATACAAGCACGGCTGATCGCCGCCCTTCACTTTCTCATTGGAAGCCTTCATGAACGCCGTCGCATCCTCGCAGCCCTACTCGCCCCAACAGGTCCTGGCCCAGGCCTTCGACCTGGAGCCGGCGCTGCTTTTCAGTGAAACCGGCCAGGGCCAGATACAGCTCGACGGCGCCTTGCTGCATCTGCAGCTCTATCAGGAAAATGCCAACGTGCTGCTGCTGATGGCCGACCTGGGACAACTGCCGGCCAACGACCGGCGCGTCATTTACCAGCAGATGCTGGTCGCCAACAGCGGCTGGAGCGCGCTGGCCGGCGGTGCGCTATGCACCAATGAGAGCGGCGAGCGCGCGCTGCTGCGGCTGCGGCTCGATCTGAACACGCTTGACAGCGAAAAGCTGACCCATTGGCTCACGGCCTTTGTGACTGCGGCCGAGCATTGGGCCGCGCAACTGGGGGCTGCCTCGCCGGTCCCCGAGCAGCGCGCAGGCGCCATCACGGCATCGCCGCAGAGCGTCGCCTTCCTCCACCCCATCCATCTGGCCTGAGCCGCGCAAGAACATGCCCACTCTCGATTTTCCAGGATTGGTACAACGCTACTGTCAGTCCGTGCGCCTGCCTTCGCCTGTGCTCGACAATGGCGCACTGTGCGTGATCGAGCCCGAAGACAGCAGCGCCGTGATTCTTGCCTGGGACGAGGAGCGCGACGATGTCGTGATCATCGTCCCGCTGGACACCCGGTCCGCCGAACTCGACAGGCAACAAGCCCATGACATTCTTTGCGCGGCTTTCGTCGGGCAGAACCTGCGCGGCGCGGCCGTGGGCATAGACCCGACGACGGGCGTGCTGACGCTGTGGCGCCGGCTGGCCGGCGAAGCCGCGAGCCTGTCGCGGCTGACGCTGGACATCCGCAACACCATCGAGGTGGCGCAGGAACTGCGGCGCTGAAAGCGCTGCGCGCTCACAGCTGGAAGCCGACGGTGCGCACCATGCCTTCGAAGATATCGCGCGGCCACGACGGCCGGCGCAGCACATAGGGATCGGCGCCGGCGAGCAGCGCCTCGTGCCAATCCTGCAGCCACTGCACTTCGGCCCGGCCGTAGAACGCGGTCATGGCCTCGTAGTTGAGGAACAGGCTGCGCGCGTCGAGGTTGAGCGAGCCGCTGAGCGCCCATTCGCCATCGACCAGCACGCATTTGGCGTGCAGCATGCCGGGCAGCAGATGGATTTCGGCGCCGGCCTGAGCAAGCTGGCGCAAGGCGCGCTCGCGCGCCCAGTCGGCGAGGCGGTGGTTGGAACGCCGCGGCAGCAGCAGACGCAGGCGCACGCCGCGCCGGCAGGCCAGCGTCCAGGCAGCGAGCAACGCATCATCGGGAACGAAATACGGCGTCACCGCGACGATGCTTTCGCGCGCCTGGAACGCCGCGGACAGCAGCAGCGCGTGCAGCGTGTCGTCGGCATGATCGGGGCCACTGGGAATCCACTGCGTCCAGGACTGGCCCGGCGCGGGCGCGAGCGCCGCGGGCCGCACCACCGCGGGCGCACGGTGCTTCTTGCGGTGGATGCGCCCCGGCGCGGCGCGCCAGTCGGCGTCGAACTGCGCCAGCGCCTGGGCCGCGAGCGGGCCTTCGACGACAAAGCCCAGGTCTATCCAGGGCGGCGCGCCGTTCTTGCCGATGAAGTATTCGTCGGCAAGATTGCGCCCGCCGCTCCACAGCAGCCGGGCATCGGCAACCACGAGCTTGCGGTGGTTGCGCAGGTTGAGCCGGCCGTAGAGCGGGTTGTGCAGCAGCGGCATGAAGCGCCGCACGGCAATGCCCATGCCGCGCCAGTCGCGCAGCAGCGTGCGCGGCGTCTGCAGGCTGCCGATGGCGTCGATCAGCACGCGCACCCGCACGCCGCGCGCGACGCAGCGCTGCAGGGCCTGGGCCACCTGCTCGCCCGTGGTGTCGGCGGCCAGCACATAGGTGCTGAGCACCAGTTGATCCTGTGCGCTGTCTATCGTCGCGAGCAAGGCCGCGAGCGCCTCTTCGCCGCTCGACTGGAACTGCACACGCGTGTTGCGCATGGCTTCGGGCAGGTCGAGCGCACGCAGCAGGCGGGCCACCCATTCGGGCGGCGCCGTGCCCGCGTCTTCCACGCCATCGCCCAGATAGCCCTGGTCGCCCCAGGTCTGCGGCGCCGGCAGCGCCGCCGGCTGGCGCTGGACGGGGCGCAGGAACTTGCGGCTGCCTATGAGCAGGAAAAGCGGGAGCGCGCCGTAGGGAAAGGCGATCATGGCCACGACCCAGGCCAGCGCGGCCGAAGGGTGGCGGCGCTGCTGGCCTATGCGCGTGGCCACCATGTAGACCAGCAGGCTCGCGATGACCACGATGCTGTGGCCCAGGCCCGAAAGCAGCGCCAGCGTGGTCAGGTGAAAGGTCAGCAGGTTCATGCCCCCAGCATAGCGGCTGTCGCCTTGCGGGCGCTGCGTGCCGGCCCTACGGCGGCCCCGCCGCGGCGTGGGCCAGCGCGAACGGGCCCAGCCAGGGCTGCCGTGCATCGACCACGGTGGCGGGCCGCGCGGCCCTGGCCAGCAGCCACCAGCGGGTCTCGTTGTGCGGGCCCTGCTCTATGCCGTCCTGCAGCACCGCGAGCCCGTGCAGCGTGGCCGCGAGCGCCGGCCCCAGGCAGGCCAGCGCCTGATCGTGCGCCGCCGCGACGGCCTGGGCCGCGGCGCCGGCCGAGGTGCTAGGCTGCAGGGCCAGATGCGGCAGATGCTGGCGCAACCAGGGAGCGGCCTCCTGCAAGGCCACGGGGTGGGCGCAGACCGCCTGCAGCTGTGCCAGCGCGACACCGGGGCGCGCCATCAGGCTGTAGCCCAGCTGCAGCCGGCATTCGCCCACGACCTGCAGCACGGGGCCAGGCAGCTGGCGCCAGGTCTCTTCAAGCAGCGCCAGCACTTGCGGCAGATAAGGCGTGGCGCCGACCAGGCGCGTGCTCACGGGCAGGCAGACCGCATCGACCGAGCCGCGCGCCAGCGCCTGCAGGGCTTCGTCTGCAGCCATGGCCTGCATTGCGGGTCCGGGCTGCAACTGCGCAGCATCGCGCCACTGCAGACAGGCCTGATGGGTCCAGGTACCGGCCGGCCCGAGATAGGCCAGGCGCCGGCCGGGCGCGCGCAGCGCATCGGGCCAGCGCGAGTAGACGCCGGGCGCGCAGCCCGGTTTCATGCGGGCAGCAGCGCCAGCACTTTCTCGGGCGGACGGCACAGCGCCGCGCCGCGCGGCGTGACGACGATGGGCCGGTTGAGCAGCACCGGGTGGGCGGCAACCGCGGCAATCAGTTGGGCATCGGTGACCGCGGGTGCCTCGAGCTGCAGTTCGGCGTGGACCGTCTCCTTGCTGCGCAGCAGATCGCGCACCGGCATCTGCAGTTGCGCGATCAGCGCCGTCAGCGCGGCGGCATCGAGCGGCTGGGCGATGTAGTCGACGATGGTCGGCTCTATGCCGCGCTCGCGTAGCAGCGCCAGCGCACCGCGCGAATTGCTGCAGCGGCTGTTGTGGTAGATGGTGACCGGGAAATCCGTGGTGGGGGAAGAAGGGTTCTGGCTCATGGCACCAGTTTACCCAGCGCCCGTCACTTCGAACGCAGCGTGCGGCTCAGCATGATCACCGGCACCAGCCCCACGGCGACCAGCGCCAGCGAGGGCAGCGCGGCTTCGCCCAGGCGCTCGTCGCGCGCGAGCTGGTAGGCGACCACGGCCAGGGTGTCGCTGTTGAACGGCCGCAGCACCATGGTCGCGGGCAGCTCCTTCATCACGTCGACAAACACCAGCAGCGCCGCCGCGGCCGTGGAGCGCTTGAGCAGCGGCCAGTGCACGCGCGCCATCAGGCCCCAGCTGCGCGTGCCCAGCATGCGCGCCGAGTCATCGAAGCTCACGGGAATGCGCGCATAGCCGCTTTGCATGGACTGCAGCGCGACCGCGCAAAAGCGCACCAGATACGCCCAGACAATGCCCGTGGCCGTGGCCGTGATCAGCGATGCCAGGCCCCAGTCGGGCGCGGCCGCCTGCAGCCAGCCCACGGGCAGCAGCAGGCCGACGACAATCACCGCGCCGGGCACGGCATAGCCCAGGCTGGCAAGCTGCACCACGCCACGCGTGAGCGCGTCGGGGCGGCGGCGCACGGCAAAGGCCAGCGCCAGCGCGATCGCCACGGCCAGCACCGCGGTGATGCCGCCCAGGCGCACGCTGTTCCAGGCCCAATCGAGAAAACGCGACCAGGGCAGCACCGACCAGTCGGCCGCCAGCGGGCGCAGCATGAAGAACACCGGCGCGACAAAGCCCATCAGCACCGGCAGCAGGCAGACCAGCCAGGCGATGGCGGCATGCGCGCCGCGCAGGCGCATAGGCTGGGCTTCGGCCGAGCCCGCGCGGCCCACGCCGTTGGTCACGAAACGCATGCGCCGCTGGGCGCGCACTTCGACCTGCAGCAGCACCACGACCAGCACCAGCAGGAAGGTGGCGAGCTGCGCCGCGGCAATGCGGTTGTCCATCGACAGCCAGGCCTTGTAGATGCCGGTGGTGAAGGTCTGAATGCCGAAATAGCTCGCGACGCCGAAATCGGCCAGGGTTTCCATCAGCACCAGCGCCACGCCCGCGGCCACGGCCGGACGCGCCAGCGGCAGCGCCACCGTGAGAATGCGCCGGCGCAGCGGCGCGCCCAGCAGGCGCGCGGCTTCCATCAGGTGCGCGGCGCGCTCGCCCAGCGCGGTGCGCGCCAGCAGATAGACATAGGGATAGAGCGAGAAGATGAACACCCAGACCGCGCCGCCCAGGCTGCGCACTTCGGGCAGCAGCCGGCCTTCGAGGCCGTAGGTTTCGCGCAACCAGACCTGCAGCGGGCCGCTGAACTGCAGGAAATCGGTATAGGCATAGGCAGTGACGTAGGCCGGCATGGCCAGCGGCAGCAGCAGCAGCCATTCGAGCGTGCGCCGGCCGCGGAAATCAAACAGCGTGACCATGGCCGCGGCCACGGTGCCGACCACGGCCGCGCCCAGCGCCACCATCAGGCCCAGCCAGACCGTGGTCCAGACATAGCCGGGCAGCACGGTGGACGCCATTTCGCGCAGGATGGGACCGGCCTGGGTGTCGGTGCCGCCCCAGGGCAGCCAGGCGGCGAACACCGCGAGCACCGGCAAGGTGAGCAGTAGCGCCAGCAGGATCAGGGGCAGGGAGCGGAAGGCAAGAGTGATGCGGCGCAAGATATAGCTCGGCTGGGGGAGTGAGGCACGGGAGCTGCGGCGTCGGCCAGGGCCTTTCGCGCAAATGCGAATTCTAAGCATTTGCACCGCCCTACAATCAAGGAATGTTTCTCAAGGTCTCCCAACTCGGGGTGCGCTATGCCGGCCGCCCGCAGGCCGCCGTCCAAGGCGTTTCATTGAATCTGAACGCCGGTGACATCGGCGTGCTGATCGGCCCCTCGGGCTGCGGCAAGACCACCTTGCTGCGCGCCGTGGCCGGGCTCGAGCCCGTGAGCAGCGGCGAAATCCGCCTGCAGGACCAGATCGTCAGCAGCGCCACGGTCTCGCTGCCGCCCGAGCAGCGGCGCATAGGCATGGTGTTCCAGGACTACGCGCTGTTCCCCCATCTGAGCGTGGGCGCGAACGTGGCCTTTGGCATCCACACGCTGCGCAAGAGCGAGCAGGCGCAGCGCGTTGCCGAAGTGCTGACGCTGGTGGGCCTCGAAGGCAGCGCCGCGCGCTTTCCCCACGAGCTGTCGGGCGGACAGCAGCAGCGCGTCGCGCTGGCGCGCGCGCTCGCGCCGCGCCCGCAGCTGATGCTGCTCGACGAACCGTTTTCCAACCTCGATGTCGACCTGCGCGAACGCCTGGCGCACGAAGTGCGCGCCATTCTGAAAGCTGCGGGCGCGACCGCGCTGTTCGTGACCCACGACCAGCTCGAGGCCTTTGCCATCGGCGACGTGATCGGCGTGATGAACCACGGCGAGCTGCACCAATGGGACGACGCCTATACGCTGTACCACCGGCCCGCGACGCGCTTTGTCGCAGATTTCATAGGCCACGGCGTGTTCCTGCCCGCGCGCCTGGTGATGCGTGAGCACGGCGTGGTCGCGCAGACGCCGCTGGGCGAACTCAGCGATCTGGACGAATGCCCGCTGCCCGCAAGCTACCCCGATGGCGAATGCGACGTGCTGCTGCGCGCCGACGACGTGGTGCATGTCGACGACGCTCCGGTCAAGGCGCAGATCGTGCGCAAGTCATTCCGCGGCTCGGAATTCCTCTACACCATGCGCCTGGCCAGCGGCCAGACGGTGATGGCCCATGTGCCCAGCCACCACAACCATGAGATTGGCGAGTGGGTGGGAATGGCGCTGGCGATGGAGCATGTGGTGGCGTTTCCCAGGGAAAAGTAGCGCCTGTCTGAGGGCAGGCCGTTCATCCTTCGACAGGCTCAGGACGAACGGGAGACCATCCCGTTCGCCCTGAGCTTGTCGAAGGGCAAAACGGAGAACCCCATGGGCTTCTGGGTCTACATGCTGCGCTGCCATGACGGCAGTTATTACACCGGGCATACCGATGCGCTGGAGCGGCGGATTGCGGAGCACGCTTCCGGCGCTTTCACCGGTTGCTACACCTTCCAACGACGGCCTGTAGAGTTGGTCTTTGCGCAGGAAGTTGCCACGCGGGAAGAAGCGCTTGCGGCTGAGCGGCGCATTAAAGGCTGGAGTCGCGCGAAAAAGGAAGCAATGATTCGCGGGGACTGGGACGAAGTCTCGAGGCTGGGACGTTCATCCTTCGATCCTTCGGCAGGCTCAGGACTCAGGACGAACGGGGACGGTTGAGCCCGCTCGCTTGACCTCGACCTCGACCTCGTCACCCCGTTCGCCCTGAGCCTGTCGAAGGGCGTTTCAGGGCGCAGCCTGCTACAGGCAAACCCTGAACAAGACCTACTTCCGCCCCAGCAACTTATCCAGAAACTGCTGAGCCCGCTCGCTCTGCGGATTGGAAAAGAACGCATCCGGCTGCGCCTGCTCGATGATCTGCCCCTGGTCCATGAACACCACGCGGTCGGCGACCGAGCGCGCGAATTCCATTTCGTGGGTCACGCAGACCATGGTGATGCCCTGGCCCGCGAGTTCGACCATGACGTCCAGCACCTCGTGCACCATCTCCGGGTCCAGCGCCGAGGTGGGCTCGTCGAACAGCAGGATCTGCGGCGCAAGGCACAGCGCGCGCGCTATCGCCACGCGCTGCTGCTGGCCGCCCGAGAGCTGCTGCGGAAACTTGTGCGCCTGCTCGGCAATGTGCACGCGCTCCAGTTGCGCCAGCGCCTGGGCTTCGGCCTCGGCGCGCGGCACTTTGCCGACATTGCGCGGCGCCAGCGTCAAATTGTCGAGCACGCTCAGGTGCGGAAACAGATTGAACTGCTGGAACACCATGCCCACGCTGCGGCGCACCTGCTGCACCGCGCGCAGGTCTTCGCGGCCTTCGACGGCCAGCGCCACGCCGCCCACCGACAGGCTGCCCTCCTGAAACGGCTCCAAGGCGTTGATGCAGCGTATCAGCGTCGACTTGCCCGAGCCCGAAGGGCCGCAGACCACGAGGCGCTCGCCGCGCGCGATCTCCAGGTCGATGTCGCGCAGCACGTGGAAGTCGCGCCCGAACCATTTGTTCAGGCGCTCGAAGCGGACCATGGGAGTGTCTGGCATGCAGCTCTTCTTTCAACGGGCCAGGCCGCGTGCATGCCGCTGCTCGACCCAGAGGCTGTAGCGTGACATGGCCGCGCAGACCACAAAATAGATGGCGGTGATGAACAGATAGCCCTCCACCATGAACGGGCGCCACTCGGGGTCGCCGCTGAGCGCCAGGCCCAGCGATCCGGTCAGCTCGTAGAGGCTCACGATGGTGATCAGCGAGCTATCCTTGAATATCGAGATGAAGCTGTTCATCAGGCCGGGCACCACGGCGCCCAGCGCCTGGGGCAGCACCACCAGAAGCTGCGTCTGCCACCACGACAGGCCTATGCTGTTCGCGGCCTCGAGCTGGCCCTGGGGCACGGACTGCAGGCCCGCGCGCATGGTCTCGGCCAGATATGCCGCGGCGAACAGCGCTATGCCCAGCAGCACGCGAATCAGCACGTCGGGCGTAGCGCCCACGGGCAGGAACAGCGGAAACAGAAAGCTCGCCATGAACAGCACCGAGATCAGCGGCACGCCGCGCACCAGCTCGATGAACAGCGCGCACAGGCCGCGTATCGCGGGCATGCGCGAGCGCCGGCCCAGCGCCAGCAGCACCGCCAGCGGGCAGGCCAGCACGATGGACAGCGTGGTCAGCATCAGCGTCAGCGGCAGACCGCCCCAGCGCTCGGTGGGCACTTCGGCCAGGCCGGCGACGCCGCCGCGCATCAGCGCGAAGAACACTGCCCAGACCAGCACCCAGGCCAGCACCAGCCAGCGCGTCCAGAAACGCCGCATGCCGCTGGCAATCACCAGCACCAGCAGCAGGCCCGTGGCCAGCACCGGGCGCCATTGCTCTTCGAGCGGGTAGCGGCCCAGCAGTATCAGTCGGTGCTTCTCGGTGATCACGCCCCAGCAGGCGCCCAGGCCGCGCGCGGCCTGGCAGGCGTCGGCATCGGCCTGCCAGACGGCGCGCCACAGCAGCCAGTCGAGCGCGCCGGGCAGCGCCCACAGCGCCCAGGCGAGCAGCGCCAGCGTGGTCAGCGTGCTGACCCAGCTGCCGAACAGTTCGCGCCGCACCCAGGCGCGCAAGCCGCCTGAACGGGGAGGAGCGGGCCGGGCAGGAATCGTTTCGCAAGGCTGCATGCTCATGGCTCCTGGCGCGCGAGATCGCGCTGGTCGAGCCGGCCCATCAGCAGCGCGGTGGCCAGCGACAGCGTGAGGTAGACCAGCATCACGATGGCAATGCACTCGAGCGCGCGGCCGGTCTGGTTGAGACTGGTGTTGGCAATCGACACCAGGTCGGGGTAGCCCACGGCCACGGCCAGCGAGGAATTCTTGGTCAGGTTCAGGTACTGGTTGGTCAGCGGCGGCGCCATCACGCGCAGCGCCTGCGGGCCGGTGACCAGGCGCAGCGTCTGCCAGCGGCTCAGTGCAATGCTTTGCGCGGCTTCGATCTGGCCGCGCGGCACGGCGGCAATGCCGGCGCGCACCACTTCGGCAATGAAGGCCGCGGTGTAGAACGTCAGGCCCGCGAGCACCGCGAGAAATTCGGGCGACAGCGCCGCGCCGCCGTCGATGGCAAAGCCGTCGATGACGGGAACGCTCCAGTGCCAGCCATCCGTGCCATGCACGGGAAACGGCAGCACCAGCCCCGACTTGCTGAGGAACACCGACTGGCCCCAGGTCCAGGCTTCGGTGGTGTCGGGCAGGTATTCGACCAGCAGCAGATACCACACCAGCAGCTGCACCAGCAGCGGAACGTTGCGAAACAGCTCGACATAGCCGCGGCACAGCGCGCGCACCGGCAGGTTGCGCGAGAAGCGCCCCACCCCGACCAACGCGCCCAGCAGCGTGCTGAGCACGATGCCCGCGAGCGCCACGCGCAGCGTGTTGAGCAGGCCGACGACAAACGCGCGCAGGTAGGTGTCGGTGGACTCGAACGCAATCGGCTGTTCGCCGATGTCGAAGCCCGCGGTCTGGCGCAGAAAATCCCAGCCGCTGCGTATGCCGCGCGCGGCCATGTTGGCCTGGGTGTTGTAGACCAGCCAGCCGAGCAGCGCCACGACGCCCAGCAGCGCCAGCAACTGCCAGACCCGCGCGCGCGTCGCGGGGTGGTGCCAGGACCAGCCCGGGCGCGCGCGCGCCGGCGCGCGCCGCGCGGGAATCAAGGCTGCCGGGCGCGGTGCGCTCATCGCACCGGCAGGGCGTACATCAGGCCGCCGTCGGTCCAGAGCTTGTTCTTGCCCCGGGCCAGGCCGACCGGCGTCTTCTCGCCGACGTTGCGCTCATAGATCTCGCCGTAGTTGCCCACGGCCTTGATCGCGCGCACCAGCCATTCCTTGTCCAGGCCCAGCAGCTTGCCCGTGTCCTCGGTCTTGCCCAGCAGGCGGCCAATGGTCGGGTCGGTGGTATCAAGCTTGAGCTTGTCGACGTTCGCCTGGGTGATGCCGTTTTCCTCGGCCTCGACCAGACCGTGCACGACCCAGCGGACCACGGCCAGCCACTCGTCGTCGCCGCGGCGCACCAGCGGGCCCAGCGGCTCCTTGGAGATCAGGTCGGTGAGAATCACATGCTCTTTCGAGTCCTTGGCTTCCTTGGCGCGCACCGAGGCCAGGCCCGAGGCATCGGTCGTATAGGCCTGGCAGCGGCCCGCGAAATAGGCGGCGTTGGCGGCGTCGAACTTGTCGAACACCACGGGCTTGAGGTTGAGCTTGTGGATGCGCGAGAAGTCGGTCATGTTCTTCTCGGAGGTGGTTCCGGCCTGCACGCAGACCGTAGCGCCCTTGAGCTGCTTGGCGCTTGTTACCTTGGTCTTGGCCGGCACCATGAAGCCCTGGCCGTCGTAGAACACCACGGCCGTGAACGCCAGGCCCATGGACGCGTCGCGCGTCAGCGTGACCGAGGTGTTGCGCGACAGTACATCGACTTCGCCCGACTGCAGTGCGGTGAAGCGCTGCTGCGAGACCAGCGGCACCCACTTGACCTTGCCGGCATCGCCCAGCAGCGCCGCGGCGATCGCCTTGCCCACGTCCACGTCGAGACCGCTCCACTGGCCCTTGCTGTCGGCGGCCGAGAAGCCCGGCACGCCGCTGCTGATGCCAATGCTGATCTGGTCGCGCTGCTTGATGGTGTCTAGCGTCTTGCCCGCATGGGCCGTGGTCGCCGCGGCCAGCGCCAGGGCCAGCAGGGATAAACGGGAAATTTTCATGGATGCACCTGTAGCTGTGATGTGAAAAAGCGCTGCGCGCAGCGTAACGCAAGCGCTGCGTTCCGCGCGGGACTTCAGGCCTGTAGGTTATCGTGGATTTCCGCGACCCCTATGCGCGAAAAACGACTAAGCGCGCCGGAGACGGTCGACTTCGGCCTGCAAGTCGCGTGCCCAGGTGCGGCGGTCGCGGCCGTCGGCGGTCTGGGCCTGGCCGTAGCCTACACGCGCAATGATCGCCGGCGCGCTGAGCGTGCGCCAGACCGAAGTCCACAGCGGCGTATCGCCCGCGTAGATCGGCGCTTCGCTGTCCTCGCCCGTCGCCGGGTCGATGAAGCGCAGCCCCAGCGGCTGCACGGGCGCGCCCGACTGCAGCGCGGCTTCGATCAGATTGGCGCGAAACGGCAGCAGTTCGCGGCCTTCGCCGGTCGTGCCTTCGGGGAACACCGCCAGCACATCGCGCTGCGCCAGCGCCTGGGCCATGACGTTGACCATGCGCAGCGTGTCGCGGCGCGAGTTGCGATCGATGTAGAGCGTTCCGGCGGCGCGCGCCAGCGTGCCCAGCACGGGCCAGGAGGCGACATCGGCCTTGGAGATGAAGCGGCAGTGGCGCGCGGCGTGCAGCACGGGAATGTCCAGCCACGACAGGTGATTGGCGACCAGCAGCACCGGCCCGCCCACCGGCGGCGTGCCATGCACCTGCAACTCGACGCCCACGCGCGGCAGCAGGCCGCGCGCCCAGGCCTGGACATGGGCGTTGCGCTGCTCCACCGACAGGCGCGGAAAGCGCGTGAAGATGACCCACAGCCCATGCAGCAGATGGCCTGCGAGGCGCAGCAGGCGCGCGCCGGCGCGGCCGCGCCGCGCCCAGCCGGACTCAGCCACGCTCGAAGGCAATGCGCCCCGCGACCAGCGTGCAGCGCACGCGCGCCGGCAGTTCGTAGCCGCCAAACGGCGTGCACTTGCCCTGGCTCACCAGCGCTGCGGGCGTGACTTCCCAATGCGCGTCCGGATCGACGATGCACAGGTCGGCGGCGCCGCCCACCTGCAGCTGGCCGATCTGCTCCCTGAGCTCGCCCAGCGCCGTGCCCAGCACGCGCGCGGGCGCGGCGGTGATCACTTCAATGGCGCGCGCCAGCGGCACTTGCTGCGCCTGCGACCACTTGACGGCCAGCGACAGCAGCAGCTCGACGCCGGTGGCGCCGGGTTCGGCTTCGGCAAACGGCAGCACCTTGGCGTCGTCATCGACGGGCGTGTGATCGGACACCAGCGCGTCTATCGTGCCGTCGGCCAGCGCGGCCGACAGCGCGTCGCGGTCGCGCTGCTGGCGCAGCGGCGGGTTCAGGCGCGCGCTGCTGTCGAAGTAGCCGATGTCGGTATCGGTCAGGTGCAGCGAATTGATGCTGACGTCGGCGCTGACGCTCAGGCCTTCGGCCTTGGCGCGGCGCACCAGCTCGACGCCCGCGGCGCTCGACAGCCGGCACAGATGAACGCGCGCCGCCGTGCCGCGTATCAGCTCGAAGATCGTGTGCAGCGCAATCGTCTCGGCCGACACCGGCACGCCCGACAGGCCCATGCGCGTGGCCAGCGGGCCGCTGGCCGCCACGCCCTTGCCCAGGTGCATTTCCTGCGGGCGCAGCCACACGGTGTAGCCATAGGTCGCTGCGTACTGCAGCGCGCGCTGCAGGGTCTGGGTGCTGGCCAGCGGCACGTCGGCCTGGCCGAAGCCCACGCAGCCCGACTCGGTCAGCTCGTTCATCTCGGTCAGCACTTCGCCGGCCAGGCCACGCGTGAGCGCGCCCAGCGGGAACAGCCGCGACTGGTGCAGCTTCTCGGCGCGGAACTTGAGCATCTCGACCAGGCCCTGCTCATCGAGCACGGGGTCGGTGTCGGGCGGGCAGACCAGGCTGGTCACGCCGCCGGCAACGCTGGCCGCCATCTCGCTTTGCAGCATGCCTTCGTGTTCGTGGCCGGGCTCGCGCAGGCGCACGGCCAGATCGACCAGGCCGGGCAGCACCCAGCAGCCCTTGGCGTCGATCACGCGATCGGGCGCGAAGCCCGCGGGCTGGGCGCCGATGGCGGCGATGCTGCCGGCGTCGACCGCGATGTCGCAGACCTGGTCAAAGCCCCGGGCCGGGTCGATGACGCGGCCGTTCTGGATCAGTAGTTTCATACTTCACACCCAATGCCCCGTCCGGTCACGGACGGCTAGCAAAAATTTCAAGTCAAAAATTGATGGCCTATGAAACTGGCGCTCGCCAGCACGGGGACACCGAGGAAGGGCCGCCCCGCACCGAAGGTGTCGTCCCCCTCCACCGAAGGATGAGAGGGGGAAGCGGGGGCCGGCCATCCGGCGCAGCCGCTCAGGGGGTGCTTCAAGCCTCATTGCCGGCAACGATGGACATCACGGCCATGCGCACGGCAATGCCGAACGAGACCTGCGACAGGATCACGGCCTGCGGGCCGTCGACCACTTCGGAGTCGATCTCGACGCCGCGGTTGATCGGTCCGGGGTGCATCACGA
>Ga0308165_1000866_pt1 | contig 47076 bp, 45 predicted proteins | sample PhyWR2_FD_201032 | JGI IMG/M metagenome (GOLD analysis project Ga0308165, IMG submission 201032) | Phyllosphere microbial communities from UC Gill Tract Community Farm, Albany, California, United States - DLSLW.R2 | ecosystem: Host-associated > Plants > Phyllosphere > Unclassified | place: USA... | reverse complement strand
CAGCAGGATTCTAAGAAGCGCCCGGTCGGCGCCTGAAAACCGGGCCGTCGTCCCAGGGCGGCACACGCGGAAATGACAGTCCACCATGCCGCTGCCGTGCATGGCGGCTTGCGATCCCGCGTGCGCCAGGGCGTGAAAATCAAAACCCAGCATCTGGCCTATGTCTTCCGGTTCAAGGAACTGCCGGTAAAACTCCCCGGCCATGAGTGCCTCGTCACTGATCACTTCGTCCAGGCTCAAGACACTGTCGGGGGGGAGATTTACAAACGGGTCGATGGCGTAGGCATATTGGTTATATGCCGTTGCCACGCGCACGGGAAACCCCTGCTTCCATACCAGCACCAGGCCATAGCGGTCCGTCGCGGGCCGGCGCAGAACCAAGGTGACCCAGTTGGCATCCAGCAAGCGCCCTATTTCTTGCAGCAGGCTTTGCCATGGAATGGACTCGGTGGAGCCGTGATAGACCAAGCGAACCAATTCACTGAACTCTTCCAAGGTCAGGTGGTCAGCTGGATGTTGTTCTACCGGGGCCCGAAATGGCATTTCCATTACTTCCACGTTATCACCTTGATGGGGAATTGACGGAGACATGCAATCATGCGACGGCTGCGGCCGGAGGAAGATCCGCCCAAGTCAGCAACTTTGTCAGCGATTTCCTGTAGGACGCAGACAATTGGGAAGTTACCCTATCAAAAGTAATAACGATTGAGGGTTTCCACCACACAGGCAGGGCGATCACCACCTTCGATTTCGATGGAGACCTGAATGCAACACTGCACGCCGCCATCGGCAAGCATCGTGACCTTGAGCATCTTGCCGCTGCCGCGCAGGCGCGCGCCCACACGCACAGGCGCAGGATAACGAACACGGTCGCTTCCATAGTTCAGACCCATGCGCATCTCGACATGCAGGATTTCCGGCAGGAAGAGATTGGCCAGTGACAGCGTCAAGTATCCCTGCGCAATGGTGGCGCCAAAGGGGCCGTTGGCGGCCCGCTGCGGGTCCACATGAATCCACTGGTGGTCCCCCGTGGCTTCGGCAAACAGGTTGATGCGCTCCTGCGTTATCGGCAGCCAATCGCTGCAGCCCAAGGGTTGGCCTTCGACCGCAAGCAGCGCCTGCGCGGACGCGAAAACGGGGCATGCAGGTGCATTGCGACGGGTGGGGGGGCTTTGCACTTCAAGCATGCTGGCTGCTCGCGGAAAGCACTTCACCCACCAGGTAACTGGCGTAATCACTGGCCAGGAACACCATTACATTGGCCATCTCCCAGACTTCCGCCGGGCGGCCGAAAGCTTCTTGCTGCGCCAGTTTTTCCAGCAGTTCCGCGGGCGCCACCTTGCGCAGGAAGTCATGCATGGCAATGCTCGGGGCAATGGCGTTGATGCGGATGCCGTACTCCGCAGCCTCCACGGCGCTGCAGCGCGTCAGCGCCATCACACCGGCCTTTGCAGCAGCATAGTGCGCCTGTTCCTTTTGCGCCCGCCAGCCCACCACGGAAGCGTTGTTGACAATCGCGCCCGCACGCCGCTGCTGCATCCGCCTGAGCATGGCACGCGTCATGCGGAAGGTGCCGGTGAGAGTGACATCAAGCACTTGCAACCATTCCTGGTCAGACATGTCGACCACGCGCCGGGAGCCTCCCAGGCCTGCATTGTTGATCAGCACATCGGTGCCGCCCAACTTGTCTTCGGCGGCCGCCACCAGCGCCTGCACCTGATCTTCCTGGGTCACGTCACATAGCTGGGTATGGATATTGTCGTGGCCGGTCTCTGCACGCAGCTTCTGCGCTGCTTCCTCCAGTCGACGCGGGTGGATGTCCGAAAGCATCAGTGCGCGGCAACCTTCTTCGGCAAAGCGGCGTGCCGCCGAATAGCCGATGCCGGCACCCGCAGCCGCGGTGATCAGCACCGACTTGCCTCGGGCCAGGCCATGGCCTGTGGGATAGGGGGGAACGGGTTGGGGAATCATGCTCATCTCCTGCTAGGTAAACGAAAGGAGCCATCAGCGGGGGCTGGCAGCACGCGGTTCCTTGGGCATGCCCAGGGCGCGCTCCGAGATAATGTTGAGCTGGATCTCGGTGGTGCCCGCAACAATGGTGTCTGAGCGGCTGAACAGGAACACCTGCTGCAGCCGCGTGCGCGAAAAGTCGTCAATGAAGATGTCTCCCTCGAGGCCCAGCACGTCCATGGCTAGCTTGCCCAGATCCCGGTGCCAGTTAGACCAGTAATGCTTGTTGATATAGGCTTCGCGCGACAGTTCGCCGCTCAGCTGCACAGACAGGGTGCGCAGCGTGTTGTAGTGCATCACCTTGAGCCCCAGCGCGGCCTGACCGATGCGCGCGCGCAGCGCCGGCACCTTGTCTGCTCCGGTGGCTTTCGCAGCGTCGCACACCAGCGCCAACTGGTGCTCGAAGTGCATCTGCTGGTCAATCCACGACAGGCCGCGCTCAAATCCAAGCAGAGCCATGGCCACCTTCCAGCCTTCCCCCGGCAGGCCGACGATGTTCTCGCCCGCCGTGCGCGCGCCATCAAAGAACACCTCATTGAATTCACAGCTGCCTGTGATCTGGCGAATGGGCCGCACCTCGACGCCGGCTTGATCCAGCGGAACCAGCAAAAAGATCAGGCCGGCGTGCCCGCGCGAGCCGGGCGCGCAGCGTGCCAGCACAAAAATCCATTGGGAATCCTGCGCCAGCGAGGTCCACACCTTCTGTCCATCAATGACCCATTCACCGGTGTCGGCATCCAGGCGAGCGCGAGTTTGCACGTTCGCCAGGTCGGAGCCGGCGCCAGGTTCGGAGTAGCCTTGACACCAGTACTGCGTACCGGCCACGATGCCCGGCAAGAAGCGCGCTTGCTGCTGCGCCGTGCCATGCGCAATGAGCGTCGGTCCGAGCAGCGTCTCCCCCAGATGGCCCATTCGGCCTGGGCCACCGGCACGTGCATATTCTTCGTGGAAGATGATCTGTCGGGCCAGGGACAGTTCTCGCCCGCCATGCTCCTTCGGCCAGCCTATGCAGGTCCAGCGTCCAGCAGCCAGCAGTTGTTCCCATTCCTTGCGCAGTTCGGGATAGGCGTCTTCGTCGCCGGGACCACCACGCTGGCGCAGGCATTCGAAGCGGCCCGCGAGGTGGGTTTGCATCCATTGCGCGACTTCCGCGCGGAAGGCCTCATCGGTGTCGTGTGTGGCAAGGGTCATGATGTACGGGAAGCGGTTCGGGGGAGATCGAGCAAGGCGGCGGCCACATGCTCACGCAGGGCATCGGAGGTGCCCAGCCACTGCGCACTTGACTGGGCGCGCTTGAAATACAGCTGCGGGTCGTACTCCCAGGTGAAGCCAACGCCGCCGTGCAACTGGATTGCTTCCTGCGCGCAGAAATAAAACGCATCCGAAGCGAAGACCTTGGCGCAGGCGGCCTCCATCTGCAGCTCCGGCGTACCTATGCCCACCGCCGACGCCGCCCGGGCCGCGCCCGTCACGGCCGAGCGCGTGGACTCGATGCGCACCATCATTTCCGCACAGCGGTGCTTGACGGCCTGGAACGAGGCCAGCGTGCGGCCGAACTGGACCCGTTCGCTCACATAGGCCAAGGTGAGATCCAGGCATTGCTGTGCGCCGCCCAACTGCTCCGCAGCAAGGGCGATGGCGGCAAGCGCCGCGGTGCGCTGTAGCGCAGCAGCGGCCCGATCCCCGTCAACAATCAACGCGTCCCGCGCAAGCTGCACGTTCTGCAGCGTGACCTGGGCAGTGCGCCGCGTCAGATCCATGCCCGCATGCTCTTTCACCTTCAGACCTGCGGCACCAGCCGGCACGGCAAACAGTGCCGCCGCGCCATCGAGTTGCGCTGCGATCAGCAGCAGTTCCGCCTGGGCGCCGTCGGGCACATGGCGCAGACTGCCGGTCAGCGTAAAACCCTCACTGGTCCGGGAGGCAACGGCGGTCACGTTGGCGGCCTCCCAGCCTATGCCGGTCGCGCCAAACCCCAGGGTGGCGCGGAGCCGGCCCGCGGCGATGGCCGGCAACCACTTGGCGCCGGCGGCAGTGTTGCCGCTCTCGTGCAAAGCGGTAGCAGCCAGGCACACGGTGGCAAAGTAGGGCGAGCAGAGCAGCCGACGGCCCATCTGTTCGAGCAGCAGTGCCACCTCGACCCACGACAATCCCAGCCCCCCCCATTCCTCGACGATGGACAGGCCGCACCAGCCCATCTCCGCGCCCATGCGCTCCCAGAGGGCGGGATCGTAGCCGCGCTCCGAGCCCATGGCGTCGCGCACAGCTGTTGATGGACTTTGCTCGGCGAGAAACTCGGCGGCGGCATCGCGGATCATGCGCTGATCCGTGCTCAGGCTGAAGTCGACGTAGCCGCTCATGCGCCGTACACCGGTTGTGGCTTGGCGGCCTCTGCGATCAACGCATCGACAACCGGCCCGAGTTCCTCGGGATCCCAGCGGGCGCCTTTGTCGCGCAACGCGCCCACGCGCCAGCCATCGGATAGCGAGACCTTGCCGCCCGAAGCTTCAAAGATCTTTCCCGTGACATGGGCCGACAAGCTGCTGCCCAGGAACACCACAAGCGAAGCCACGTTGGCCGGATCCCAGAAATCGAAGCTGCCGTCGGTGGGGCTTTTCACCACCGCCGCCATGCCGGCAGTGCTTTGCGTCATGGCCGTTCGCGCCGCCGGGGCCAGCGCATTGACGGTGATCCCGTAACGCGCCAACTCAACCGCCTGCACCAGCGTCAGCGCGGCAATGCCGGCCTTGGCGCAGCTGTAATTGGATTGACCCACCGACCCCTGCAGGCCGGCGCCGGAGCTGGTGTTGATGATGCGTGCATCCACCTCGGCCCCCGCCTTCTTGCGGTCTCTCCAATGGCGCGCCAGTGCATTGGAGAGGCAGAAATGGCCGCGCAGATGAACGCGCATGACCTGGTCCCAGTCTTCCTCCTCCATGCTGATGAACATCCGGTCGCGCAGATTTCCGGCATTGTTGACAAGCACGTGCACATCGCCAAAACGGTCGATGGCCTGCTGGACGATGTCTTTCGCGCCGGCCGTCGTGACGATGTCACCGCCGTTGGCGAGCGCCTGCCCACCGGCCGCTTGGATGGCAGCGACCACCTCCTGGGCGGCGTCAAGCCGGATGTCGTTGACCACCACATTGGCACCGGCTTCGCCAAAGGCCAGCGCGTAGGCACGCCCCAAGCCGCCGCCGGCGCCGGTGATGATGACGGTTCGCTGATTGCAGATCTTCATGATGGTATTGCTCCTCAAGCCAGACGTTCGATGATGGTGACGTTGGCCTGACCACCGCCTTCGCACATGGTCTGCAGTCCGTAGCGCCCGCCGGTGCGTTCGAGTTCATGCAACAGCGTGGTCATCAACTTGGCACCGCTGGCGCCAAGCGGGTGGCCCAGCGCGATCGCGCCGCCGTTCACGTTGGTGCGGTCGTGCGGATAGCCGGTCACCTTGAGCCAGGCCATGACCACAGAGGCAAAGGCTTCGTTGATCTCGACGCAATCGATGTCTTCGATGCGCATGCCGGCTTTCTTGAGCGCGGCAGCGGTAGCGGGAATGGGCGCAGTGAGGTGCCAGATGGGATCGTCGGCCAGTACGCTCATATGGTGAATCCGCGCCCGCGGCTTGAGGTTGTAGCGCTTCAAGGCACGCTCGGATACCACGAGCAAAGCGGCGGCGGCATCGCAGGTCTGGCTGGAGACCGCGGCCGTGATGCTCGGATACTCGGGCGCGACCGGCTCAAGAGCCGCCATTTTCTCCAGCGATGTGGCACGCGTCGTCTCGTCCATATCCAGACCGGCAAACGGCACGACTTCCCGCGTGAAGCGGCCTTGTGCGATCGCCCGGCGTGCCCGCTCGTGGCTCTCGAGCGAGAAAACTTCCATATCCGCGCGCGAGCACTGCCACTTGTCCGCAATGATCTGCGCTGCATAGAACTGGTTCACCGGCTGACCGCCAAAGCGCGCCTGCCAGCCTACGCTGCCGGAAAACGGATCGGCGTAGCCCAGCGCCTGGCCAGCGGTCATGGCATAGGCAATGGGCACCATGCTCATGTTCTGCACGCCACCCACGGCGATCACATCCTGGGTGCCGCTCATCACCGCCTGGGCAGCGAAGTGCAGCGCCTGCTGCGAGGAGCCGCAGGCCCGGTCGATCACGGTGCCCGGCACATGCAGCGGCAAGCCTGCTGCCAGCCAGGAGCTTCGACTGATCACGCCGGCATTCGGCCCCACGGCGTCCACGCAGCCAAAGATCACGTCTTCGTAATCTTCGGCCGGAACGGCGTTGCGCTCGACAAGCGTTTTGAGAACATGGGCGCCGAGATCGGCCGGATGAATTCCCGACAGTGCGCCGCGGCGCTTGCCGGTGGGGGTGCGCAGGGCATCGACAATATATGCTTCAGTCACAGGATTCCTGTCTTTCGGAAGATGGTTGATGGCGTATGCCAACCATTCTTGCGAAGCCCCCCTTTGCAGGCATCGTCCATCGAGACTAGAAATCCGCAACGAACGCAGTCAGCCCTTGTTCACGCTGGCGACACTCAGGAAGCCCGGCTGTTCGCCACCGCCGTGCACCAGCAAGCTGGTGCCGGAGATGTAGCTGGCGCGTGGGCTGGCCATGAAGACACAGGCATCACCAATGTCCTGGGGTTTGGCCAGACGCCGTGCCGGTATGGTCGCAGCCACTGCGGCCACGCCGGCGGCGTCGCCATAGTGCAGCGTCGACTGTTCGGTCTCCACCAGCCCCGGACTCACCGCCACCACGCGCACTTTGGGAGCCCACTCGATCGCCAGAGAACTGGTCAAACTCAGGATCCCCGCCTTGGCCGCTGCATAGGTCGCAGTCCCCGGCTGCGCCCGGGTCGCGGCGATGCTGCCGATGAACTCGACCACGCCGCCCCCCTCCTGCTGTTGCATGATGGCGTTGGCCTGTATGGCCAGCGTCAGCGGAGCCACCAGGTTCAAGCGAAGAATCGACTGGTGGAAACGTGGCGAGCCATCGGCCGCATACGCAAAGGGCGTTCCGCCTGCATTGTTCACCAGCACGTCGAGCCTGCCATGGAGCGCCACAATGTCGGCCAACATGGCTTGCGTGGCGTCGGTATCGGTGACATCGCAGGCAATAAACTGCGCACTGCGCCCCTCCTGCGCCTGCGGCAGCGAGGGCGGCGTCTTGCGGCCGCAGACGATCACGTGCGCGCCTGCCTGCAGAAAGCACTCGCTGATGCCGCGGCCCACGCCCTGGGCCCCCCCGGTGACCAGAACGATCTGGCCCGCCAATTCCTGGTTTGAATTCATGTTGTCGCCAGTCTTCCTCAAAATGATAGTGATGCTACGGGTTCACACGCCATAGCCGCCCGCCACCGGAATCTGGTGGCCGGTGATGTAGCTTGCGCGCGCTGAAGCCAGGAACACCGCCGCGTGGGCGATGTCATCGGCCTTGCCGATGCGCTTGAGCGGCACGGCGTTGATGGTGTTGCGCTCCCACTGCGCATCGAATACGCCGCGCTTTTGCAGTTCCAGATGCATGCCCGCATCAATGACGCCCACCAGCACCGAGTTGGCCCGGATATTGAAACGCCCTTCTTCGCGCGCCACCCCGCGCACCACGGCCTCGTTGGCGGCCTTGGGAATCACAGACAGGCCGTCCCGCGCCGGCCAGACCACCTCGCCGGCCGAGCCGATGTGCACAAACGACCCCCCGCCCCAGGCACGAAAGAGCGGCAGCGCCGCCTGGACCGTATGGAAAAACCCGGTCACTTCTTCGTTCAAGGCACGTTGCCAGTGGCTGGGGGTGATCTGCGAGATATAGACCTGCTCCGGCACCGCAGCCGCGCTGAAGACAATGGTGTGGATCCGGCCATACTGCCGGCCCAATCTGTCGAGCAAGGCTTCGATGGCTGGGCCATCGGCGCTGTCGAGTTGGTGGGCGCTCGCCGCACGGCCCAGGTCACGCACTTCATCGACCGTTTGCCGCGCCGCGGCCTCGCGCGAGAAGTAGGTCACGGCGACATCGCTGCCCGCGTGCGCGAACTGGCGGCAGATGCTGCTGCCTATGCCGCCGCTGCCGCCGATGACCAAGGTGACGCCCGAGGGAAAATCACAGAGTGCTGTCATGTCCGTTGCTTTCTGATAGATGATGAAGACAATCGCCACACCCTATCCGCGACCGCGCATGCGGCCATCGTCCAAATTGAGTAGAGACGATGCGCCGCAAGCCCTGCGCAGCCATTCGCTCACGCCTTGAAGCTGCTCCAGGAGGGCACTCCGGCCTCTGCGGCAAAGTCCGACATCTGCCGGTATCGCCGCACCGCACGCTCACCATCCCATTGCCGGCCCAGCGCGGCAATGGCGCCAAACAGCTGCCGCTTGGCTGGGGAGTCTGGCGACACCTCGACCATGCAGCCCAGCAGGGCTGGCGCATCGAAGTACACCGTCTCGCGCGGGCTGCCGGGCAGCTGCACGCTGTAGCTGGGTACAAAGCCGCTGGCCTCCAGCCGCGCGCGCGTGCGGTCATAGTCATCCGTCCAGAAACCCAGATGCTGCAGGCCTTCGCGGCCCGAATTCAGAAAATCGACATACGGGGACGGCGCAGCGTTGCATTGCTCGATCAGCTCGATCTGCGTTTCCCCGTGGTATGCGAATGCCACGCGGAGCTTCACATCGGTGCGCTCGCCCCGGTATCGACAGACCATGTCACCGAGGTCCTCGATGCAGACAAACGGTCCAATATGCAGCACCTCGCTCCAATAACGCATAGCGGCCTCGATATCGCGCACCACGTAGCCCCATTGCCCGAGCTTGCCCAGCACAGGAAACAACGGCCCGAAAGAATCTTGAGACGCTTGCATATCAGAGACTGTAGAAGCCCTTGCCGGCGCCCGCCAGTCGCTCCAACAGTGGCGACGGCGTCCAATACTCGGCTCCGAGCATTTGCTGAAAATCGAGCATCCTGCGGTGGATGTTCTTCAGGCCGATCTGGTCGGCATGGAACATCGGCCCGCCAAGCTGTCGCGGAAAGGCCAGTCCATGGACCCAGGTCACATCGATGTCAAGCGCACGGGCCGCAATGCCCTCTTCCAGTATCCGGGCGCCTTCGTTGATCATCGCGTACAGGCAGCGCTCGCGTATCTCGTCGTCGGAGATGGCACGACGCGTGATGGAACGCCGCTGCGAGTGCGCCTCGATCAAGGCTTCGACCGCCGGGTCGGGCGACGCATTGCGCTGCTCGTCGTAGGTGTAGTAGCCGCGTCCGGACTTCTGTCCGAAGCGTTGCTGCAGGCACAGTTGATCCAGGATATCGCATGCCTGCTCACGTGGAGTAAGCCGGTGGAAACGCGCCTTGCGCGCTGCCCATGCCACATCCAACCCGGCAAGATCACTGAGGGCAAACGGCCCCATGGGAAAGCCCAGGCCCACCAGCACTTTGTCGATCTGCCACGGCGTGGCCCCCTCCTCCAGCATGAAGAACGCTTCACGCGAGCGTTTGCCGAGCATGCGGTTGCCGACGAAGCCGTCGCCGTTGCCGACCAGCACGGGCAGCTTGCCGATATCCTTGCCCAATTGCATCACGGTTGCGAGTACATCGGGCGCCGTCCGGTCTGCGCGCACATTCTCCAGCAGCTTCATGAGGTGGGCCGGGTTGAAGAAGTGCATGCCCACCACGGATTCGGGCCGGTGCGTCGCTTGCGCCAGGGTGTCGATGCTGAGATAGGAAGTGTTGCTTGCCAGTATGGCGCACGGCTTGCAAACCCGGTCGAGCTCGGCAAACACCGCGATTTTCTGGTCCAAGTCCTCGACCACGGCCTCGATCGCCAGATCCACCTGCGCCAGCGCTGCATAGGAAGTGGCCATGGTCAGCAAGGCCAGGCCCTGGTCCATCGCCTGCGGCTGCAGCCCCCCGCGCGCCACATTGGAGGCATAGCTCTTGCGCACCGCCGCGAGGCCCCGTGCCGCACTTTGGGCGTCGCGGCCTAGCCAGTGCACCGCGATGCCGGCATTCAGAAAACACTGCGTGATGCCGGCGCCCATGACGCCGCAACCGATCACCGCCACGCTGGAAATGCTGCGCGTGGGTGTGCCTGCCGGCAGTCCGGGAATCCGGCTGGCTTCGCGCTCGGCGAAGAACAGGTGACGCAGCGCCCGGGACTGCGGCGAAGCCAGCAACTCCAGCGTCAGCGCGCGCTCGCGCTCCAGACCCTGCGACAAAGGCAACTCGCAGGCGCTGCGCACCGCCCGGATGCAGTATGCGGGCGCGAGCTGGCCGCGGAACTTCTTGGCAACCATCTTCTCCCACTCGGCAAAGACCTGCGCATCAGCCTCCCCCAGCGGCGCCTCAGCGATGCGCCGCACGGGCCGTTCGCATTGCACGACCTCCTGGGCAAAAACCAGGCTGCCCTCCAGCAGGTCTCCATCGATGACGGCGTCAATGGCTGCCAGCGCCAACGCCCGTTCTGCGCTGATGGAATGGCCTTCGACAATCATCTTCAGCGCTTCCTTCACGCCGATAAGCCGCGGCAGGCGCTGCGTTCCGCCACAGCCCGGCAGGATGCCGAGTTTGACTTCCGGCAGTCCGATCAGGCTGCCAGCCTGAGCGACGCGGTACTGGCAGGCCAGCGCAACCTCGAAGCCGCCGCCAAGCGCCGTGCCATGCAGGGCTGCAATGATGGGCTTGGCAGACCGCGCCATGGCGCTGATCACCGCGGCGAGCTGCGGCTCCTGCATGGGATGGCCAAATTCGCGGATGTCCGCGCCAACAATCGACGTTCGGCCCTCGCAGATCAGCAGCAGCGCCTCCATGCTGGAATCCTCATTGCCCTGCTGGATTGCAGCCAGCAGACCCGCGCGCACGGCATGCGACAAGGCATTCACGGGAGGGGAGTTCACGGTGATCACGCCGATGCGGCCACGTGCAGACAAGCTGACAGGACTGGACATAGCTATTCCTCGAGGAAAATCAAGACACTGGGAAAATGCCGTCGACACACTGCTGTCGACTCTTGGCGAAGCGGTTGCTAAGAAGATGCGGCAAGCTGCAGCACCAGCTTGCCCTTGACCTGGCGCGCCAGCACCGCATTCAGAGCATCGGCGGCGCGCTCGAGCGGATAGGTTGCCGTGACATGCGGGCGCAGCTGACCCTGGGCATGCCAGCGCACCAGTTGCGCGAGATTGGATTGGCTCAGCACAGGCTGCTGGCGCGTGAAACTGCCCCAGAAGACCCCAAGAATGGAGCTGCCCTTGAGCAGCGTAAGGTTCAGCGCAATCCGGGGAATTTCCCCCGCGGCAAAGCCCACCACCAGATAGCGGCCCTGCCAGGCAAGGCTGCGCAACGCCGGCTCCGCGTAGTCACCACCCACCGGGTCGTAGACCACATCCACGCCAAGCCCGCCCGTCAGCTCCTTGAGTCGCTCACGCAGGTTGCTGTGGCTGTAATTGATCAGTTCATCGGCACCATGCTCACGGCAGGTGGCCAGCTTGTCTTCGCTGGAGGCCGCGGCAATCACCCGGGCGCCCATGAGCTTGCCCAGCTGAATGGCGGTCAGGCCGACACCACCGGACGCGCCCAGCACCAGCAAGGTCTCGCCCGGCTGCATTGCGGCACGATCCTTGAGCGCGTGGTAGGACGTGGCATAGGTCACCACGAAGGCAGAGGCGGTGACGAAGTCCATGCCGCTGGGCAAGGGCAGCGTGCGGTCCGCCGCCACCAGCACTTGCTCGGCAAAGCCGCCGGTACTGGTGAAGGCAATCACGCTCTGCCCGGGTAGCGGTTCGGTCACGCCCGGACCCACGGCCTGAACGATGCCGGCCACCTCGCTGCCGGGTGTGAATGGCAATTCGGGACGGCTCTGGTATTTTCCCTGAACAATCAGCGCATCCGGGAAGTTCACTCCCGCGGCTTGAACACTGATCAACACCTGGCCGGGCCCGGGAACGGGTGACGGCAGCTCGGCGACGACCAGCGTGGAGGGCGGACCATATTGGCGGCACAGCACGGCTTTCATCGAATCTCCTTGACGGTTTTTTCAGCAAATGCGGCGGTCACGGCGTCACGCAGCGGACTGCTGCGCTTGCGCACTGCGCCAGCCGCGCTCGGCCATGTCGCGGGCGCGGGAACCGGCTTGCAGCGCATGGGCACTGGCCGCGTTGCCATTCAGCGCGCGGCGCAGGATGCCCTGGCGGATGGCGGCCACGCGGAACAGGTTGTAGGCCTGGTAGAAATCCCAGTGCGCCGGGTTGATCGGCGGCCGCCCCACCCGCCTGCAATAGGCCTCGACATAGGCAGGCCCGTGCGGAATTCCCAGCGCAGCCAGGTCGCAGCCGGCGAGCCCGCGCAGCTCCTGCGAGGGTAGTTCCCAGGCCATCAGCTGGTAGGAAAGATCCGCCAGCGGATGCCCCAGCGTCGAGAGCTCCCAATCCAACACGGCAACAATGCGCGGCTCGTTGGGATGGAAGATCAGGTTGTCGATACGGTAGTCGCCATGCACCAGCGTGGTCTCATCGCCCTCTGGAATGTGCTGCGGCAGCCACTCGATCAGCTGGTCCATGGCTTCGATGGTCTCGGTCTGCGACTGACGGTACTGCCGCGTCCAGCGCGCGATCTGCCGACTGAAGTAGTTGCCCTGCTTGCCGAAATCGGCCAGTCCCAGCACCTGGGGATCGAGCATGTGCAGCCTGGCGAGCACGCTGTTCATATGTTCGTAGACCGCAGCCCGTTCACCGCCGCTGAGCTCCGGCAGCGAAGGCTGCCAGAAAACGCGCCCCGGCACATGGTCCATCACATAGAACATGGTGCCTATCACCGATAGGTCCGTGCACAGGCAGTGCACCCGCGCCACAGGAATGGCGGTATCCTGCAGCGCCCGCAGGATGCGGAACTCGCGGTCTACAGCGTGGGCCGATTCAAGCAGCGTCCCCTGCGGCTTGCTGCGCAGCACATAGCGCCTGTCGCCGGCCGTGATCAGGAAGGTGGGATTGGACTGCCCGCCCGGGAAGCGCTGGGCTTGGAGCGGTCCGGTGAAACCATCGATCTGCGTGCGCAGATAGCGCGCCAGCGCCTGTGTGTCGATGCCGCGCTGTCCAACGGCGGCGCTGTCGTGGGGCGTGCCGCTCATGCGTATTTCGCCAGTTCCAGCTTGCCGATCTGATTGCGGTGCACCTCATCGGGCCCGTCGGCCAGCCTGAGCTTGCGGGCATGGGCATAAGAGGCCGCCAGATGGAAATCGTCGCTCACGCCGCCCGCACCGTGCGCCTGAATGGCCCAGTCGATGACACGGCAGGCCATATTGGGTGCTGCGACCTTGATCATCGCGATCTCGGCACGCGCCGCCTTGTTTCCCGAGGTATCCATCATGTGCGCCGCCTTGAGCACCAGCAGCCGGGCCTGGTCGATCAGGATGCGCGACTCGGCAATGCGTTCCAGCGTGACGGTCTGCTCGGCAATGGCCTTGCCGAACGCCACACGGGATTTCACGCGCCGGCACATCGCCTCCAGCGCCGCCTCTGCCAGTCCGATCAGGCGCATAGCGTGGTGGATGCGTCCCGGGCCGAGGCGGCCTTGCGCGATCTCGAAGCCCCGGCCGGCACCCAGCAGCATGTTTTCCACCGGCACCCGCACGTTCTCGAACACGATCTCCATATGGCCGTGCGGCGCATCGTCATAGCCGAACACCGACAGAGGGCGCAGCAGTTGCACGCCGGGCGCATCACGCGCAACGAGGATCATGGATTGCTGGCGGTGCGTGGGCGCGGCCGGGTCCGTCTTCCCCATGAAGATGAAAACCTTGCAACGCGGATCGACCGCACCCGATGTCCACCACTTGCGCCCGTTGATGACGTAATCGTCCCCGTCGCGCACGATGGCGCTTTCGATATTGGTAGCATCGCTGGAGGCCACCGCCGGCTCGGTCATGGCGAAGGCCGAGCGGATCTCGCCGCGCAGCAGCGGCTCCAGCCAGCGCTTTTTCTGCTCTGCCGTGCCGTAGCGTTCCAGCGTCTCCATGTTTCCGGTATCGGGAGCCGAGCAGTTGAATACCTCGGACGACCAATGCACGCGGCCCATCAGTTCGCACAGCGGCGCATATTCAAGATTGCTCAGGCCCGCGCCAAGCTCGGAGCCCGGCAGGAAGAGATTCCACAGTCCCGCGGCCTGGGCCTTGGGCTTGAGCGCTTCGATCACGCGCGAGGGCTGCCAGCGCCCGTTAACATCGAGATCGGCGTAATAGCGCGCATCGTTGGGATAGATATGCTCGTCCATGAAGGCGGAAAGCCGCTGGCAAAGCGCATCGACTCTGGGGCTGAAGGTGAAATTCATGCGCAGGTTCCAGACAATGATTTCAGGAAAACCGAATGGTCCAGGGGTGGCTGCACCGCCTCCTGGGTCAACCGGGCCAGGCAGCCTCAGGAGGCCGGCATGTCAGTGCGTTCCAGGCGCATCGAGCGAATGAGCCAGCGCCCGTCGACCTGCACATAGTCCTCGTGGTAGAGGCCACTGCCCTGCCAGTAACGCAGTCCGCCGGGTGCGGTGTGATCGACAAAGCACAGCCGGTCCTGCATCGTCCACACGCCACGGGCGCCTGCGGGCAGTTGCAGCGTGATCGCCCGATATTCAACGCTGTGGCGCGTGGTCGCGGTGGCAAACAGCAGTGCCACCTTGTCGATGAAAGCGTCACGATCGCGCCACTGCCCCCTGGCGCCGGTCTGCGTCACCGCGTCGGGTGTGAAAAGCCCGCGCAACTCATCCCAGCGCTTGCCGTCGACGCACTGGCAATAACGCGCCTTGAGCTGTCGGATGGCGCTGGCGGCCTGCATGGCCAGCGTGCCGTGGGGGCGGAGTTGGCTTGGCATCTAGATGGAGAACCCTGAGCCGCTGACCACCGGCGCATTGGTCCAGTGGCCCTGCGGTGTGCGATAAAAGCCGCCCGCCGCGAGCGCGCCGCCATCTACATGCAGCGTGGTGCCCGTGACCCAGGACGACAGCTCGCTGGCGAGAAAGACCGCCGCACCGGCGATATCGCGCGGCTTTCCATAGCGTCCCAGCGGAATCCAGTGCTGGGGGTTCTGGCGCTGGTGCTCGGACAGGGTCGACAGGTCCACCTGCAGCGAATCCGTGGTTTCCGGTGCAATCGCGTTGACGCGAATGCCATGGGGCGCCTGTCCCACCGCCAGACTGCGCGTGAAGCCGGTGAGCCCCGCCTTGAACGCCGAGTACACGGGGCAACTGGGAATGGCGCGGAAAGCTTCGATGGTCGTCATATTGACAATCGAGCGATCCCCTTCAGTACGCTGCATCAGCGGCAAGGCCGCACGGGTGACGCGAAACACCTGCTTGAGGTTGATGTCGTAGAGCTGCTCCCATTGCTCTTCGGTATGGCGCTCGAAACGCCCGAAGATGCGCAGGAAGTCCCCCACATTGTTGACCAGCACGTCGAGCCGGCCGTAGCGCTGCTCGATGGCCGCCACGCATGCCGCCACCTGCTCGGCATCACGTACATCGGTACGGCACACAAGCGCATCCACCCCTTGCTTGAACAGCGCATATTCAATGCTCGCTGCACGATCGACATCGACTTCGGCAACCACGATGCGCGCACCCAGCCGCGCATACGCCTCGACAATGCCGCGACCAATGCCGCCGCCGCCGCCCGTCACCCACGCCACCTTGCCGCGCAGGTCTATCGATGGGATGGTCGTCGCTTCCAAGGACACATTCATCACCGTCATGCCGCGCGATACTGCGCAACGATTTCCTGGATTGTGCGGGCGATGTCGTCGCGGGCATAGCCCAGCAAAGCCGCCTCCTGCGCATCAGGTTCGAAGTAGATAGTCCCTCCCAGCCCCGCATAGCTGGAAATCAACGGATGGTCCTGCTCCAGCAACGGTATTGGATCGGTGTTGCCCGCAGCCTGGAAGAATGCGCCGAGATACTGATGGAACGAAAGATTCTGGTCACCGACCAGATAGGACCGCCCGGCCTCACCTCGCATCAGCGCACCTTCGATGGCCTGCGCGAGGGAGCGGGTCGACATGAAATTGACTCCCCCCGTGGGCGCAAAGGTCGCCACCTTGGGCACCCGTCCTTGAGCGTAATGCGTCACCCGCTCGAATGAACGCGATTCCAGTCCCGGCACCGCACCCAGCATGTATGGCGGGTTCAGGCTGACCACGCCGAAATCCGCGCTCGTGAGCGCCAGCACCGCCGCGTCCACGCGTTGGCGCGAGAGGATGTAGGGGTTGCCGGCCACCAGCTGCGGCGCGGCCTGATGATAGAAGCTGCCGATGTTGACCGCCCGGCGCACTCCCGCTGTGCGCGCCAGCGCAAAAAAGCGCGGCACGGCCTCCACGTTGGCCGTCTCCCAGTAGGCGTTGGCATCCTCGCCCTTCTTCAGATGTCGAGGGTCCTGGGCTGCGGCAAAGACCACGGCATCGAAATGCGAAAGATCCTCGGCACTGAACGTTCCAGCCACGTAGTCGCCTTGAACAAACTTCAGGCTGGACATCGGTGTGCCCCTGGCTGGCGGATTGCGCGCGGCAATCGTCACGTCATGACCCGCCTCGGCCAGGTGCATGGCCGCATGCCCCCCGATCAGACCCGATCCACCGACTACCAGTATGTTCATACGACTCCTTATTGTGTTTTCGCTGCGTTGGAGTCCATTCTTGCGTGCACGTCGGCAGCGAGCGTCGTCTGTTCAGACTAGGTTCGCAGATGCGACCCGCGCAGTGGCCAGCGCATGACAATCCCTTGGAACAGGCCGTATCCTTGCGCCGATCTGGAGAAGGCGCCATCGCTGCTGCGGCGGTGACCGAGACAGGGCAGCAGCGCAGGCTGGCGGCATGCGGCAGACGATTCATGCATCGGGAAAATCCTTATGGCGACAATCCCGCAGCCGGCCGGGTGCTTAGTCCGTCCGGACGATGCTCGGGCCCATGGGGCGGCGGAATATCCGCATCGAAGCACGCCACGCCGTCTTGGCGGCAAGTCTTCCAGCCTATGAATAACAATGGAGTAGACAAAACATATGAAATCTCCCCAATCCTCTCGCCACGGCCCTGCCCACGGCTTCTTTCGGCGCCGCGTCATCGCCAGCGCAGCGCTGGCTGCCGCCGCCCTGGGTCTGCCTGCGCTGGCGCAAACTGGCGGTGAACCGGTACGGCTGGGCGCTTTGGCCTCGGTCACCGGCCTGCCGGCCAACGGAATGACATCGCTGAGCGGCTACAAGCTCGCAGTCGACGAAATCAACAAGTCCGGCGGCATTCTGGGGCGCAAGGTGGAGCTGATCGTGGGGGACGATGCCAATGATCCCACCCATGCCGTCACTACCGTCAAGCGCATGATCGCCAAGGACAAAATCCAGGCATTGGTCGGCCCGATGCTGAGCCAGGCGTCGCTGGCCATAGCCCCGGTGCTGACCGAAGCCAAGATCGCCAACATCAGCGTCTCAGGCTCGTCGGCGCTGACCCCCAAGGCAGCCCCTTATCACTTCAGCCTGTACACCAGCATCGAAGCCGGCTCGCAGGCCACCACCGAATACGTGGTCAACGGCCTCAAGGCCAAGTCCGCAGCCATCCTCACCGACACCGGCAGCCAGGGCAAGGCCGCGCAAGAGAACCTGCAGCGCATGCTCGCAGCGCGCGGAGTGAAGGTGACGGGGGCACAGCAGCACGAGCCCCATGTGACCGACATGACCTCGCAAATCCTGTCGCTGCGCCGTGGCAACCCCGACGTGGTGCTGCTCGTCAGCAGCACCGGCGACGATGCCGGCACCATCTTGAAGAACATGGATGAGGTGGGCTGGAAGGTCAAGGTGGTCAGCAATACCGCCGGCCTGAACGTGCCCATGGTCGTGCGCACCGGTGGCCCGGACATCTACAACAACGGCCTCACCTCGGGCCTGCTGCTCAAGGCCTACACCTACTGCTCGGGCGAGCCCGTGGGCCAGACCGAATTCGGCAAGTTCGTCTCCCGGCTGAAAGCGGCCGAGCCCAAGAACTTCGCGCAACTCAACCAGCAGGTAGTCAGCATGGCCTACGACGGTGTCTACGTCATGAAGGCAGCGATCGAAGCCACCAAATCTTTTGACGGCGCCGTCATCGCGGACTGGATCGAGAAGAATGTGCAGAACGTGCAAGGCCGCATCAACGGCCCGCTGGCCGCTTCGGCCAACAACCACTTCCTGGTAGGCGCGGATGCCATTGTCTTTGTCACCCGCCCCGACAAAAAGCGCGATGACGGCCTGCCCGAGCGCGTCTGCAGCAAGACCTAGGAAACCGGATTGCATCATCGGCCTGCCAGTCCTTGGCAGGCCGATTTTTCATGCCGGCTGGAAACTAAAGCATCCAGTTTCCGCCATTCACCATCAGCGTCTGGCCGGTGACAAAGCTGCTGGCGTCGCTGGCGAAAAACGCAACCACATTGGCAATTTCTTGCGGCTCGGCAATCCGCTGCATCGGAATCCCGGCGATCACCTTGTCCATGAGATCGCGGGGAACCTTCTCGAGCGCGCGCGTTCGCGTGGCACCGGGCCCGATCACATTCACGTTGACCTGAAACGGTGCCATCTCACGCGCCAGCGCCCGGGTGAATCCGATCACCCCGGCCTTGATGGCCGCGTAATCCCAATTGCGCAGCACGCCGTTCACGGCGGCCTCCGACGTCACGTTGATGATCTTGCCGCTGCGGCGCTCGCGCATCTGCGCGACCACCTGCTGCGAGCACAGCACGCAGGTCTTGAGATTCACGGAGAAGAGAAAGTCCATGGACGCGAGATCGGCATCCAGAAATTCGTGCGTGTTCTCGCGTGCGCCCTGACCGACGTTGTTGAACAGAATGTCGACGCCGCCGAACTTCTGCTGGATGTTGGCGAATGCATCGCGCACCGCAGCTTCGTCGGTACAGTCAATGGCATAGATCTCGGCACGCCGGCCCAGCGCGCTGACCTCTTGGGCGATCTGGCGCAGACCTGCTGCATCGCGATCGAGCAAAGCGATGTCTGCACCGTCACGTGCCAGGCGCAGTGCCGAGGCATAGCCGATACCATTCGCTGCGCCGGTCACTACGGCGGTCTTTCCTTGCAGGGTCATTTTCTTGTCTCCAGGATTGGCAGTGGAAATATTGGCGGTTGATCGCAGCGCCCATGCGCGCGACCTCATGACCTTAGCCAAGCCTGCGGACCTGCTCATCGTCCGACCGGACGATTCGGCCCCGAAGCAGCGTGCATACGCTGGGCGCTTGTCCGAAAAGGAAGGCCCATGCCCGAGAACACCCCGCACAGCTTGCAGTTGATGCTTGATCAACGTGATATCCAGAATCTGGCGATCCGGTACTGCCGCGCCATAGACCGCCACGACTGGGCAGCGCTGCGTGGCCTCTACCATGACGACGCCACTGACGACCACGGCCGCCTTTTCACCGGCCTGGCCCATGACTACATCGACTGGCTGCCTGGCATCGCGCGCACCATGCATGCCACGTTCCACCAAATCAGCAACCACCTGATCGGGCTGCGTGGAGATCGGGCCGAAGGCGAGGTATACATCGTTGCGGTGCATCTGAAGACCGCCAGCAACGGCGAGGAGCAGCAGGTGATCACCGGCGGCCGCTATCTGGATCGCTACACGCGGCGCGATGGCGTGTGGAAATTCCAGAGCCGCAAGGCGGTGATGGACTGGAACGAAGTGAAGCCTTCGCTGCGCCGCTGGCCCATCACAGGTGACCACGGTGCGCAGGATCCGTCATGCGACTACTTCGAATTCCTGGACCGATAGCTATGCTCCGGGCGACAGGGTCAGCCCAGGCCTAGCGTGGCGCGGTGGCCGCATTCCTGCGCATCAGACGTTCGTAGGCCTCCAATGCAAACGTGACGCTCTTGCGATCGGGCTCGATCTCCGTGCGCGCTTCTACAGCGCGCATGGTGCTGAGCGACACCTGCGCCAGGCGTTCGTACTCTGCCGTGCCTTCGGTCTTCCAGAACACCTCCTGGTCCGTCATCGAGCGCACCACCGTTGCCGGACTGCCGGACACCAGCGAGCGCGGCGGCACCTGCAAGCCTTTCTTTACAAAGCTCATGGCCGCGACCAGGCTGGACTCGCCTATGACCACTTCGTCCATGACGACGGAATTCATGCCGACCAGCACGTTGCGACCAATCCGGCACCCGTGGAGGATCGCGCCATGCCCTATGTGGCCATGGGGCTCAATGACAGAACTCCTTCCGGGAAAGCTGTGCATGACACAGGTGTCCTGGATATTGACCCCCTCCTCCAGCACCAGCTGGCCGAAATCGCCGCGCAGGCAGGCCGCGGGGCCGATGTAGCAGCGGGCGCCGACAATCACGTCACCGATCAGTACCGCCGACGGATGGACATAGGCAGAGGGATGAACCACGGGCCGCACGCCATCAAACTCATACACCATCGTCATAGCTTGCCTCCTTGCAGTGGATCGCAATCGTTCACACCGGAGAGAGGTTCTGTGCCTCGCGCCTGAGGTGCGCCTTCAAATCCCTGGCGGCGCAGCTGAGCTTGATGGCACCGCGCTCGACGACCATGGCCCGGTCGGCCACCGACAGTGCGATGTCGATATGCTGCTCAACGATCACAATCGCGGTTCCTGACTGCGCCCAGCGGCGCAGGAAATTGAGAATCGGCGGCAGCAGCGACTGTGCCAGGCCCAGCGACGGCTCATCGCTGAGCAGAATGCGCGGCTGCGCCACAAAGGCCTGCCCCAGAGCCAGCATCTGCTGCTGCCCGCCGCTGAGGCTGCGCGCTGGCTGGCGCAGGCGTTCCTTGAGGATGGGAAACACCTCGAATACTTCATCGACGGCGGCGTCGAATCCCTTCCTGTCCTTGCGCACCACGGCACCCAGGCGCAGGTTGTCCCACACCGTGATGTCGGGGAACACGCGATGGCCATCAAGTACCAGACGCAGGCCGTCACGCGCAATGGCCTCGGGACTCATGCCGCCGATCTCCTTGCCATCTAGTCTGATGCTGCCGCGCTCGGGTTTGATGAAGCCGCCTATGGTGCGCAGCAGCGTGGACTTGCCGGCACCGTTCTCGCCCACCACCAGCAGGATTTCACCCGGTTTCACCGAGAGATCGACATCGCGCAGCACGGGCACATTGCCGTAGCCGGAGCACAGCTGTTGAATTTCAAGCATGGGTCGGTTCGATGAATAGTTTACGGACAAAGGGGTTATCGACAATCTCGGCGGCGCTGCCGTGCGCCACCATCTTTCCGGCTTCGAGCACGGTGATAGTGTCGGCAATGCCCCAGACCAGTTCCAGGTCATGCTCGACCAGCACAATCGTCTTGCCCAGCTCATCGCGCAGGCGGCACAGCAGCTTCTTGAACTGCTCGCGCTCCGACGGCGACAGCCCGGCCGCGGGCTCGTCGAGTAGGATGATGTCGCTGCCCTTGAGGACCACGCGCATCAACTCCACCAGGCGGCGCTGGCCGTGCGGCACCAGCTCGACATTGCCCTCTTCCATCGCCTGCCGCAGTGCCGCCAAAAGACACGCCGGATGCGTGTGCTTGTGCGCCGCATCGATGCCGATTTCAACGTTTTCCCAGAGCGACATAGTGCTGAAGATGCGCGGCTTCTGGAAGGTACGTCCAAGGCCCAGCCTGGCGATGCGATGCGCCGGCATCGACCGCACTTCCTGCCCGGCCACGCGCACCGAGCCGCTATCAAGCCGGGAGAACCCGCTCAACATGTTCAGCAAGGTGGTCTTGCCCGAGCCATTGGCGCCCACCAGTCCGTGGATATGGTTGTTCCTGACGGTCAGATCCACGCTGTCGAGCGCCGACACGCTGCCATACCGCTTGGTGGCGGCACGCACATCGATGGCATTGCCGGTGACAGCGCCTGGCTTTTCGCCGGCTGCGCCGGGACCGCGGTGGAACTCGAGCAGCCGCTCCAATCCCACGCTCTGCAGCGGTTGACTGGTGCGCCGGCGCAGGCGCCAGCGTTCGAAGGTGCCGACGATGCCGTCAGGCATCAGCAGCATGACAACGAGCGCCACCGCTCCGTAGACCAGCAGCCGGTACTGCGCCAACTCGGCCAGCAGGATGTTGGGCAGCAGATAGAGCACCCACACCCCCACCACGGTGCCCAGGATATGCCCGCGGCCGCCCACGATCACCGCGAGAAAGAACAGGATGGACGCGTCGATGTGGAAGGCTGCCGGGCTGATGAAGCCGACGACAGGGGTGTAGAGCGTGCCGACAATCCCCGTGCCGAATGCCACGATGAGGAACGCCAGACAGCGCATCAACCCCGGCGATACTCCCAGCGACTGGGCCGCTTCTGGGCTGATGGCAGCCACTCGCAGGCGGCGTCCGAGCGCCGTGCGCCGCAGCAGCACATGGGCGGCCAGTACCGCGCAGGCAATGCCACAGACCATCAGCGTCATCGGCGAAACACCCAGTGCAGTGCGCTCGTGGAGGGCGGAAAAATTCAGCGTGATGCCGTTGATGCCGTTGGTATAGCGGTTGGCCGCCACCAGCATCTCGGGGAAGACGGTGGCGGCACTCATCGTGACAAAGCCAAGGTAATAGCCCTGCACGCGCAGCGAGGGCAGCGCATAGAGAAAACCGGCCAGAACCGCAGCCAGCACGCCGCAGCATGCCGCCTGCCAGTAAGGCAAGCCATAGGTGCTGGCCACGACGGATGCGCAATATGCGGACACGCCGAAGATCGCGCCCTGACCAAACGAGGTTTGGCCGGCATCGTGCATCAAAAGGTTCTGTAACGCCGCCACGGCGATGAAGAGATTGACAAGCTGGAAGCTCAGAGTCCAGTAGTCATTGCCTGCCAGATCGGGAATCAGGCCGCTCAGGATGATCAGTACGCAGGCAATCGCCAATTGCACCGTATCGGTTTTCGCACGCGCGCGGCGCTGGGTGGGTGCGGCGGCGTATAGCTTGGCAGTGGATGTCATAGGAGGGTTTCCCTGTTAATCGCGGGTCACACGCGGCGCGCGCTTGCCTGGCCGAACAGACCTTCGGGACGAATCAGCAGCATGCCCACCAGGAGCAGCAGCGAAACCAGTCCCTGGTACTCGCCGCCAACGAAATAAATAGCCAGCATGGAGACGACGCCCACCAGAGCACCGCCCACCATGGCCCCCACGTTGCTGCCCATGCCCCCGATGACGGCGGCAACAAAGCCGTTGAGCACATAGCGAATGCCCGTGTCCGCCGAAATCGACATCAGCGGCGCGGCGACAAAGCCGGCGCTGCCAACCACAAGACCACTGATGGCAAAAGCCAGCAACTGCAGTTGACGCACTTTCAGGCCCGCAGCGCGCGCGGCTTCCAGATCCTGCGATAGCGCACTCACGGCCAAGCCCACCAGCGTGCGCTGGAGAAACCAGCGCAAGGCAAAAAACCAGAAAATGGCCAATGCCATCAAGGCGAGGTATGGGCCTGGCGTGCGCACGCCGAACATCGTCAGCGGCGGAATGGGGCTGCGCGCCGTTGCCGCCCACGGACCCTGCACCAGCAGCAGCGTGGCGCTGATCATGATCGACACGGCCATGGTCGTGATCAGCCAGGAGTTCTGCTCCACTGAATGCCGCAGTGGTATCAGCGTGATCCATCCCTGCAAGGCGACCACCAGCGCCAGCACCAATGCGGCCACCGGCACCAGCACCAGCCATAGCGACAGGTTCTGCCCCGCAGGCGTCGCAGCGACCGCCACGAAGCCGCCGAGCACAAACATGTTGCCCTGCGCAAAATTAAGGATGTGCGTCGCCCCATAGACAACATTCATACTCATAGCGATCAACGCGAAGATCGCGCCGAGGCCGATGCCGCGGATCACTACAATCGCCAATTCGTCAAACATAATCATTGCCCTTGCATATCGGCGGACCAGACGGCGGCGGCGGCGTTTCCCCTGAATCGCCCCGCCGGATCGGTCGCTATTAGAAGTCCTCAGCTGCGATCAGAACCGGTATTTGCTAAAAAATGACAGCCGGCTGCCAATGCCACTGGCGGGAACATCGTTCTGAATCTTGGCCCAGGCATATTCCAGTCCGACTTCGGCCTGCGGAGTGATGGTCCAGATCAGGTTGGCAAACACCGATTGCACCGATCGCAGGGCCGTCAGCGGCAGTTCGGGATGGGGCACATGATTGCGCACCTTGCCGTAGTTGAAGGTCGAGCGCCACTGGTCGTTCCAGACATGCATGTACGAGATGTTGATGCCGGTCGATCGCATCGCCTTCAGCTGGTTGGGCTGTCCCGCCACATTGGGGTACAGCACGGCGGAGGTCTGCTGCTGGGTGATGTAGCGGCCGGCACCGCTGCCCCATACCAGGTTGTAGTACAGCTTGTCCTTGCCGAAGATGTTGAAAGTTCCCTGGTTATTGATCGAATAGCCATTGGTATGCAGGGTTGCATCCCCCAGCGCCGCCCCAGCCGTACCTGGCCCGCCCACATTGGTGGCCGTCAGACGCCGCGCGACCAGGCCGAAGGACTGGCGCCCCCAGGTGTCGGCGTATGCATAGCGCGCCGTCAGGTCGGGGAACTTGTCCAGGGAATTGGTACTGATGTTGTTGAACCCCGCCTGGAAGGCCACGCCATCGGCCCCAGTGAAGTCCTGCGTGGGCTGCTCGATCGATGCCGAGAATGTGGATTTCGGGCTCATCTTCCAGGTGTAACGAATCTGCGGCACACGGTTCAGGCCTGCCAAGCCCACAGGACCGCCGAAATCAAACACATCGGGACCCTGCATCAGGTCGGCCGAGTTTGACCAGTACTGCCCGAACATCCACGGCCCCAGCTCTGCCATGGCATGGCGCAGCCGCAGTGAGACGGAGTTTGTCGACGCCTTCGAGCCGCCAGCGCCGTAGAAGTCACCCTCGAGCAGCGTCTTCAGGTCGCCATAGGGCGTGGGCGTCAATGTCGTGATGTTCAAGCGGGACTCACGCGCTTCCAGCGAAGTTTCGCCGCTACGTTTCGACGCCTGGGAGCCCGCATAAGGAATGCCTCCGGCGGCGCTGCTGAAGGGTGACAGCACGGTCTGCGTATTGCCGGTAAAACCGTTCATTTCACGAATTACGCCCAGTTGGGCGATACCGCCGATCTTGATCGAGGTATTGGTTCCGGGCATCACGAATGAACCTGGCAGGGTGCCGGCGACCACCGGGGTACTGGTGCCCAGCTTGGCATCGCTGACGGTCTGCTTGGTTTCCAGTTCCGACTGCTTTTTCTGCAGCGCCTCCATTTGCTGGAGCATCTCATTGAGCCTGGCTTTCAGGTCGGACAGTTCGTCCGCATGGGATGGTGCGATAAAGGCTGCAGAAACCGCCACGGCAAGCGCGGCCTTGGTGAAATACTTCATGTCTCTTGTCTCTCTTCTATTTGTACTTTTACGAAACGAAAGGGGGATTTGTGCCTGCCCCCTCCTCCTGCGGACGCCACTTTTTGCATTGGTTTTGCCCGTCGAGCAAATTCTGCTGCGGGGCCATTTCCACGACATCGTCTTTAAAGACTAGGCGGTATGCGTGACCACGGGCGCTGTACCAGCGGCCTGCGGCTGCGGCGATTGGAGAGCGGGATGGCACAGAAGGGGGGTGCGGTGTCGACACCGGTCGGTGCGGCACGCATGCCAGTGCGGGGGATTGCCGATACGGGCTGCTGCGCGCCTTCGGGAAAGTCACGATGGGCGCACGACCGCTGCGCCAGGATGCTGGATGGGTCCGGCTCTATACCCATCAACGAACCAGAAATTTCGCCGGGACAGCAATAGCATCGGGCCGCGCTACGGGCCCGCAAGGGAATCGACGGACAGCACTGCGCCGGGCTATGCCACGCAACCCATTCCTGGCAGGACGCTGGCGCGCACATACGCGCCGGCGAAGACGGCGAAGACGGCGAATCAGAGCACTTCAAACAGCGCCGCAGCGCCCATGCCCCCGGCGATGCACATGGACACCACCACATAGCGCACGCCGCGCCGACGGCCTTCGATCAGCGCATGACCCACCATGCGCGCTCCCGACATGCCAAACGGATGACCAATGGCAATCGCGCCGCCATTGACGTTCAACCGGTCATGCGCGATGCCCAGATTGCTGGCGCAGTACAGCACTTGGCAGGCAAAGGCTTCATTGATTTCCCACAGGCCGATGTCTTTCACGTCCAGGCCATGGCGTTTGAGCAGCTTGGGAATGGCAAACACCGGCCCTATGCCCATTTCGTCCGGCCCACAGCCGGCCACCGCCATGCCGCGGTAGGCGCCTAGCGGCCTCAACCCGCGCCGGTCGGCCTCCGCCCGCGCCATCAGAAGCGCGGCCGAGGCGCCGTCGGAGAGTTGGGATGCATTGCCTGCGGTGATGTGCTGGCCTTCCTTCACCCAGATGCCGTTCTTGAGCACCGGCTTCAATGCGCAGAGACTATCCAGCGTGGTGTCCGCACGATTGCCTTCATCGCGCGCAATGGTCACGCGCTCGGTCCCCACCGGCTTGCCTTCCCGGTCCGTCAACACCTTGTCCACGGTGATGGGTACGATCTCGTCGTCGAACAGCCCGGCCTGCTGGGCCGCTGCGGTACGCTGCTGGCTGGCAAGCGCATACGCGTCCTGCGCGGCGCGCGAAATGCCGTAGCGGTTGGCCACCACTTCCGCCGTCTCTATCATCGCGATGTAGGCATCGGGCACCACCGCGCGCACCGCCTCCGACTGTGCACGAAAGCCGTTCTTGTGCCCGTTCTGCGTCAGGGATATCGACTCGAGGCCGCCGGCAATGGCGATGTCCAGTTCACCGCACATGACGCCTTTGGCAGCGGTGGCGATGCTCATCAGCCCCGAGCCGCACATGCGCTCGATGGCCATGCCCGGCACGCTCAATGGCAGGCCGCCCACGTAGCCCGACAGTCGCCCCAGGTTGTACGACTGCGTGCCCTGCTGCGCGGCTGCGCCCATGACGACATCATCCACTTCGGCGGGATCGATCTGCGCGCGCTCGAGCACGGAGCGCACCACATGCCCACCCAGGACCGGGGCTTCGGTGTCGTTGAAAGCGCCGCGGTAGGCCTTGCCTATGGCCGTGCGGGCGGTGGCGACGATAACTGCTTCTTGCATGGTGTTCTGCTCCCTCAGTTCGAGAATGTGTAGCCGGGGCCGAGCGGCGCCTCGGAATGGAACACGTGGTCCGCGGCACGGACCAGGTGAAAGGCGTCTTCGCCCCAGGTGGCGTCAAGCGCCCAGACGCGTTTGGCAAAGATCTGCAAATCCATTTCCCAGGTGTATCCCATGGCTCCGTGGACTTGAATGCCATTGCGACACGCCAATCGCGCGGCCTGGGCGGCCACCAGCTTGGCATGCGATACATGGACATCGCGCCGAATGTCGCCCTGTGCCTGCGCATAGCAGGCGCGGTAGGCAACAGGCTTGGCAAACTCCAGCTCGACCGCTACGTTCGCAATGAGATGCTTGACGGCCTGGAAGCTGCCCAAAGGCTTGCCGAACTGCTTGCGCTGCGCGCTGTAGTCCACCGACAAATCAATGATGCGCTGCGTCAAGCCGTTCATCTGACCGGCCACCGCCAGAGCCCCCCGGTTCAATGCCTCGGCCCACAGCCGCGTGCCGAGTTCGGCATCCGCAATGCGCGTCGCACGGCTGGGCGTCCAATCCACCTGATAGAGCCGGCGCGAAGCGTCCACGCTCAGCCGCCGGCTCACACGCACATCCTCGCGGTGCAGGGCGTGGACTTCGCCCTCATGGGGCAAAAGCAGCAGATCCGCCAGATGCGCATCCACCACCAGTGGATTCACCGGGTGTGCCACTGCCACGCGGGCGGTGCCTGCGGCAATGCGGGGCAGCCACTGCGCCTGCAGGGGCGACCCCGGTTCAAGGGAATCGATCAGCGACGCCGCCAGCCATGCAGTCTCGAACACTCCATCCGGAACGGCGTAGTAGCCGCATACCTGTGTCATCAGCGACCAGGCGTTGTCGCCAAAGCCCAGACCACCAAAGGCCTGCGGCACGGACATGCCCAGCAGTCCCTGTTCGGCCACGCGGGCCCACATCGCTGCGCTGCGGCCCGTGGGCGTGCCCCACAGTTCGCGTGTGAATTCCGGCGTGACTTCCCGCATGAAAAAGCTGCTCATGGCTTCGCCGAATTCGCGCTGCTCGTCAGTGAAGTGAAAATGCATGTTGTTTCCTCAGGAGCGCGGCATGCCGAGCATGCGTTCGGCAATGATGTTTCGCTGGATTTCGTTGGCCCCCGCATAAATCGTTCCGGCCTGAGAATGCAGGAAGCCGGTGAGCCAATGCCCGGCCACGCCGGGCTCGCGCACCTCGGGCAGCAACTCGGCTTCGGGACCCAGGATGCGCATGGCGGTGTCGTGCATGCGCAGATCCAGCTCGGACCAGAAGATCTTGTTGGTGCTGGACTCGGGTCCAATGCTGCCACCCGCGCCGAGCCGGCTGGCAGTGCTATAGGTGGAAAGCGTGTATGCCTCGGCATCCATCCAGGCACGCAGCACCGCGTTGCGGATCGATGGATCACGGTCGGCTTTGGCGCGATTCCTTTGATAGAGCGCCACCAGGGCAGCGGCAGTCGCCTGGAAACGGGCGGGCGAGCGCAGCATCAAACCCCGCTCGAACCCCGCCGTGGCCATCGCCACATGCCAGCCCGCGCCCTCTTCGGCGATGCGGTTGTTGACCGGCACCTTGACGTTGTCGAAGAACACTTCCGCAAAACCTGTTTCGCCGTTGAGGTGGCGGATGGGCCGCACCGTGACGCCGGGCGAGTTCAACGGCAACAGCAAGAAGGTCAGGCCGTGGTGGCGTTGCGATGCCGGATCGCTGCGAAACAGGCCAAACAGCCAATCGGCCCAGACGGCGCGCGACGACCAGGTCTTCTGGCCGTTGACCACATAGAAATCACCCTCGCGCACGGCGCTGGTCTTGATGGCAGCCATGTCAGAGCCGGCATTGGGCTCGGACCAGCCCTGGGCCCAGATATCGTCACCGGCTGCCATGCGTGGCAAAAAGCGCGCCTTCTGCTCATCGGTACCAAAGTCCATTAGCGTCGGGCCCAGCAGGAAGATGCCGTTCTGGTTGACGCGCAGCGGCGCCTGGGCACGCCAGTATTCCTCCTCGAAGATCAGCCACTCTATAAGGTCGCAGCCGCGCCCGCCCAGCTCAACCGGCCAGGTCACCATACTGAATCGCCCCGAGTGCAGCGTCCGCTCCCAGGCACGATGCTGTTCGAAGCCTTCGGCGGTATCGAAACTGACCAAAGGCTCGCGGGGAACATGGGCCGCCAGCCAATCGCGCACCTCGCCGCGAAACCGGTTTTGCTTGTCTGTGTATTGCAAATGCATGGATAACAAGTCCTCAGTCCACGGCAGAAAAATTTGCTGCCCGCTTTCCGACGAAGGCCTCACGCGTTTCCTGCGATTCCGGGCTCATGTAAGCCTCCAAGGTGAATCCCTGCTCCCAGCGGTACTTGTCCTCGAGGTTGCCGTCCTCAATCCCGTTAAGCGATTCCTTGGCCAGGCGCACCATGGTGGGGCTCTTGGCCGCAATCTTTCGGGCCACATCGAGCGCCGCATCGCGCAATTGCGCCCGCGGAACCACGCGTTCGACTGCTCCCAGACGATGGCCCTCAGCAGCATCGATCGGCTCTCCGGTGAAATACATGTGGCGTACCTTCTGCACCGGAAACAGCCGCTGCAGGTGAGCTCCGCCGCCCATCGCGCCGCGGTCCACTTCCGGCACGCCGAAACTGGCGCACTCGGACGCGATCACGATGTCCGCCGCTCCGGAGATGCCAATCCCGCCGCCCAATACGAAGCCGTGCACGGCAACGATCACCGGCACCGGGCAACGATGGATGGCGCGAAAGGTGGCGTAATTGCCAGCGTTCACCGACACAATGCGCTCGGGGTGGGCCGTCAACTCCTTGATGTCCACCCCTGCGCAAAAGCCGCGCCCTTCGGCGCGCAGTACGATGACACGCACGACCGGGTCTGCGCCCAGCTTGTCGATGTGCGCGGCCAGTGCATGCCAGCCGGCGCTGGACAAGGCATTGACCGGTGGATGGTCTATTACCAGTTCCGCGACACCGCAGTGCACCGTGCTCTTGAGGGAGTTTTCAATATTGCTTGTCATGTTGAAGGTCCTGAGTTCTTGACAGCGCCGCGATCGCCGCCAGCCGCTCGTGCGCCTGGCTCACTATTTCCCGGATCACATCGGCACAGCTGTTGAGTTCGCCAATCACGGCTGCCACCTGGCCGCTTGGCAGCACGCCCTCCTCGGGCTTGCCGTCCACAATGGAGCGCTGAATCACCATCGGGGCGTTGGCCGCCATCAAGGTCTGCGCCACGCTCATGCCGTCCTCTCGCAGCGCACGTGCGGCGGTACGCAGCATGTGGCCGGTGCTCATGCCGGTTTGCGCCTTCCACTTCCAGGCACATTGCAGCGCAGTCAGCACCCGCCCGAGTCCACTGTCGGCCTCGAGACGCAACAGGTAGTCGTTGTCGATGTGGCGTTGCGGCATGCCGTCGACGGCATAGGACACCCGGATCCGGGCGGTGTCGTTCACCGCTACATAGTGCTTCTTGGTGTTCACAGGCACCGGCGAATCGCTGGTCATCAGAAAGCGTGTGCCCATGGCGATGCCCACCGCACCGTAACCCAGCGCCGCCGCAAGGCCGCGACCGTCATGGAAGCCGCCTGCGGCCACCACCGGTACCTTGACCGCATCGAGCACCTGCGGCAGCAGGATGGATGTCGGCACACTGCCGGTATGACCACCACCTTCGCCGCCCTGGATGGTGACGATGTCCGCCCCCAGCTCGATGGCCTTCTGCGCATGTTTGAGGGCACCCACGGTCGGCATGCACAGTACCTTGGCCTGCTTGAAGCGGCGGATGGTCGCCTTGTCCGGCCCCCGACCGAAGCTCACGGCGCGGATGCGCTGGCTGTACTTGATCACCAGATCGATGACCTGAGCGGCGTTGGGCTGCCACATGTGAAAGTTCAGCCCGAACGGCCTGTCGGTCAGTGCCATGACCTTGAGGATTTCGGCCTCCAGCTTGTCGGGCGCGATCGTCGCGCCGGCCAGAAAGCCGAAGCCTCCGGCATTGCTGGTGGCCGCGACCAGCCCGGCGTCGGCCACCCAGCCCATCGCGGTTTGCACAATGGGATAGCGGCAGCCCAGCAGGTCGCACAGTTCGGTCTTCAGTTCCTGGCTCATGCGCCCTCTCCCGCTGCGGCGACAGGCGCGGGAGGGCGCTGCGACGCAGCCATGGCCTTGCCGTCATACCCGCCCAGGCGGTCACCGGAGATCAACTGGTTGTGCGCATGCGCGAAGTGGTGCCATGCGAAGGCCGCATCCATGGAGGCACGTTTGCCCTGCAAGTCTTCCACATGGTTGAAAGCCTGCTTGGCTAGCGCCAGGCCCATGCGCGGCATTGCGCCAAGACGCCGCGCCACGTCGTAGGTCTCGCGTTCCAGATCGCTGCCGGGCACCATGCGATTGAGCATGCCCATCTGATAGGCGCGCTGCGCGGGCATGCGCTCGCCCAGGTACAGGAACTCCCGGGCGATGCGTGGATGAAGCTCGAACGCGTGCGCAAAATACTCCACTCCCGGAATGCCCATGCGGACCACCGGATCGGCGTAGAAGGAATCGTCGGATGCGATGATCAAATCACAGACCCAGGCCAGCATCAGTCCGCCCGCGATGCAGGCGCCATGCACCATGGCAATCATCGGCTTGGGCAGTTCGCGCCAGCGCCGACACATGCCAAGGTAGACCTCCTGCTCGCGCACGTAGAGGAACTCGCCGCCCGGCTTGTTCACATGGTCATACCAGATCGTGCTGCGTTCGAAGCTCTGGTCGATGTCACGCCCGGGCGTGCCGATGTCGTGGCCCGCAGAGAAGTTCTTGCCGGCGCCGCGCAGCACGATCACCTTGACCGCGTCGTCATTGCTGGCCCGCGTGAAGGCCGCGTCGAGCGCGTAGGTCATCTTCGAGTTCTGCGCGTTGTTGTAGCGCGGACGGTTCATGGTGACAGTGGCGATGCCGTCCTGCACCGCATAGAGGACGACGTCCTGTTCCTCGGCTTGCGGGCCTTGGTCAGCCTCGGGTGCCTGGCCTGAAACGCTTTGCGCCGCGCTCATGCCGGCACTCCGGGCGGGTTGTTCTTGAGCACGCCGGCTCGCAGATTGTGCGGATCGATCCTGCGAATCAACGCCATCTGCTCGTGCGTCGGCGCCGCTGTAGTGCCGATATCGCTTGCCGGCAGCAGTGCAAAGCCGGTGGCTGCCTGTACCTGCTCGAACGAGACCCCGGGATGCAGCGATCTGACGACAATGGCGTGATCCGGTCCGGAGAAATCCATGACGCACAGATCGGTGATGATCAGGCGCAGATCCACATCCTTGTTGTTCATGCCCGGCTGCCAGCGTGCAGGGTTGTAGCCTACGCTGCCCACCACGTCGACCTCGTTTTCCACAAACACCCGCGTGCTGTGGGCCGGCACGAACATCGAGTTGATATGGTTGATGCTGTTGCCGGGGAAGCCGCGCGACCCCAGCATCTGCACCTTGGGCTTATGGAAATCACCCAGGCAGGAAATATTGGCCTGCCCCCAACGGTCGATCTGCGTGGGCCCCACCAGCGCATGGCGTTTGCCGCTCCACACGCAATCGAAGACGCGCATGTAAGTCATCATTCCAGCAAAGCGCGGCTTCCAGTCACCTCGCGGGCCCAGGGGAACGGGTTCCTCGACAAGGTAGGCTTCGCCGTCGGTCATCAGAAGCGCCGGTGAATGGGTGAGTTTCGCCACGCCCAGCGCAATGCGAGGGATGGTGCCAATCCCGGAACCCAGCAGCTCGCCGTTTCCGCGCCAGGCCTCGGAGGCCGCGCAGATCAACAATTCGGCCAAGGTGTAAGAAGAAGGTGTTTCGTTCATCTCGGAGTCCAGTTGTCGCATCAGAAAATCGGCATCGGCAGAGCACCGATATGTTGGGCACCGCCCACGGCGTCCTGGTAGCGACCTTCGTCGCCCCCCAGGTACTGCTCGCTGTAGTGGGCCCAGCCATGGGGCTCGACGGCGCTGGCGGCGTATTTCTTGAGATGCACCAGGTCCCAGCCATAGCGCGGAGCGCAGGAAGTCGGATGCGCACCAAGCGGCGCGTGCACGACATGGCTCACCAGATTGCGTTCGAACAGGTTGGCCTTGGCGTCGTCAGGGCGCGCAATGTCCAGACGGTCGTGGATTTCCTCACAGCTGACGATGGTCTTCTTCGCAGCGCGGGCGAAAAGGTCGTCGAAGAACGGATCAGGTCCATGGATATGCGTATTGCCCAGGCGGTCTGCCGTGTCAACGTGCAGCAATGCCAGGTCGAGCGGCAGCGCGGGCATGGCCAGCAGTACTTCACCATCGGCGTATGGAGACTGGATCGTCTTGAACCCGGGGTTGTACGTGAGGATGTCGCTGCCAAGACCCACACGCGTGGGCAGGAACGGCACGCGCATGCCGGCGGCACGCAGCCCCCAATGCAGCAGGCCTTCGTCGAGTTCGCAAATCTCAAGTCCGCCTGCCTCGCGGGCCTTGCGGAAATAGGGCTCCAGCGGGATCAAGTCCATGGTCACGAAGCCATAGACCAGCTTTCTGACCTTGCCGGCCGCGCACAGCATGCCGATCTCCGGGCCGCCATAGGCAACGACCGTCAGGTCCTTCACCGGCGATTTCAGAATCTCGCGCACCACCGCCATCGGCTTGCGTCGAGGCCCCCAGCCGCCTATGCCTACGGTCATGCCGTCATGCAGCTGCGACGCTACTGTATCCAGTCCAATTTGCTTGTTCATCCCTGCTTCCTTGAATGTGTCCGCTGATTGTGCGAAGCCGCACCCGTGAACGCATCGTCCGATGGGACTACCAGGAAGCTGAGCTGCGCGGCGGCGTGCTGCCGGGCTGGAGCGCGCCCGTGCATAGCGAGCGCCCACGCTGTTTGGCTGGGACGAGGAAAGAAGGAATGGCAGATACGCTGGTGCCAGGCCCCGCATGCTCGTGGCACGAAGGCCTGGCCAGCCAGCGCCCGGCGGTCTGCATCACGGCCCGCTGTCAGCCCGGATGCGGCACTGTCACAAGGGCTTGCGCCCGGCCAGCCCCTGCGGCTTCAATGACGTTGTCCAGCGTACCGACAGGGGAAAAAGTAGGCGGTCCAGATATCGGCCATCCAGACTGGGCATTTCTCGCGACAGGCATGTCCGCGCAGGCGGCGACATCGTTTTGCTCAATGGGCTTGCGGCACCGGGATCTTGCGCAGTTCGTTCTTGACGACCTTGCCGCTGGCATTGAGTGGCAGCCGCTCCACAAAGTCGATCAACTGCGGCACCTTATAGTTGGCCATGTTCGCGCGGCACCACGCGGTGAACTCGGGAGCATCCAGATGCGCGCCAGGCTTGGTGACGATGAAGGCCCGGCCCATTTCGCCCAGGCGCTCGTTGGGAACACCGATGACCGCGATCTGCGATATCGCGGGATGGCGGCTCGCAAGGCGTTCGACTTCGGCCGGATAGCAGTTGAAGCCGCCTACGATGTAGACATCCTTGAGCCTATCGCTGATGCGCAGATAACCGTGCTCGTCCAGCGTTCCAATGTCCCCGGAATGCAGCCAGCCCTGGTCGTCGATTGCCTGGTGCGTGGCTTCGTCGTCGTTGAGATATCCCAGCATCACGTTATAGCCGCGCACCAGTACCTCGCCAGGCTGCCCCAGCGGCAGCGCGTTGCCTGCAGCGTCGACGATCTTGATTTCCACATTGCTCAGCGCGCGTCCCGCCGTGGTGGCCACGGTTTGTGCATCGTCATCCGGGGCACTCAAGGTGGCTGTGCCGCAGCACTCGGTCATGCCGTAGCCGGTGAGGACAATATCGAAGCCAAAATCGCGGCGCATCGACTCGATCAGCGAAGGCGGGGTGGAAGTGGAGCCGGTAATGGCTGCACGCAGGCTCGACAGATCCGTCGTGGCGTAATCCGGGTGGGCCAGCATGCTGTAGTACATGGTCGGCGGACCCGGCAGCACCGTGACCTTCTCGCGCTCCACCGTGCGCAGAACCTCGCCCGCGTCAAATACCTCCACCGGCATCAACGTCAGCCCGTTCATCATGCCCACCATCCAGCCGGCCTTGTAGCCGAAAGAATGGAAGAACGGGTTGATCAGCAGGTACTTGTCCTCAGGCACCAAGGCCATGGCTTGCGACCAATCTTCCATGGTGCGCAGGTTCTGGCCATGACCGCACTTCACTCCCTTGGGATGTCCCGTGGTACCCGAGGTGAAAATCACATCCGACACCGTGTCCGGTGTCACCGCCAGGGCGCGCGCGCGCGCAGCCGATTCCGGCACCCGTTCGCCTTGCGCCAGGAAGTCCTGCCAGGCTGTGTCGCCGGCTTTCGGGTGGTGAATGACTAGCGTCTTCTCGAGCGAGCCGGGCAGATGGCCCACCAGCAGATCAGGGTAGTAGCTGTTGAGAAACTCCCCCGTGGACAGCATCAGGCGGGCACCGCTCTTCTCCAGGATATAGCCCACCTCCAGTCCCTTCATGCGCGTGTTCACCGGCACGACCACCGCACCCGCACAAAGAATACCCAAGGCGGCAACGATCCATTCGCGCGCGTTGGGCGCCCAGATTGCAACGCGGTCGCCGGGCTCGATTCCGTAGGCCATCAGGGCACGCGTGACCGCCAGTGCCATGCGGTCCAGTTCGGCATAGCTGGTGCGCAACGCACCCGCGTCAATGGCGCAGTGGTTGGGATAGCGCGCGACGGACTGGGCGAAGGCGCGCGGGATAGTGGGGATCGAAGGTAGCAGGGACATGGTGCTTGGGGAATGTCTCGGTAGTTCTTGGAGCCTGCGTAGGCCAGAATCATCCGAACCCGGATGCGAGTCGCGCAGGTGAGCCCATTGTGGCGAAAGCGCCTGCGGCGGCATCGTTCAATCAGACTAGAAACCGCTCATCGGACACACGCTGAAACCCCGTGCGTGGCTGCAGGAAATACGCAAGAGAGAAAAATACCTCGCCGTTGACGCAGGCCTGTCCGCACTGGAGGCCGTTTCGCCGCCAAGGAAATCACTTTCACTGGCTGGAGCTTCCCAGCCCGGCACACTTCGGACAAGCTTCAGGCCGATGCGGACATGCAGGCATAGTCCGTGTAGCCTCTGGCGCCCGGCGTGTACAGCGTCTTCAAGTCGAAGCCTGCAAGCGGTGCCTGCTCCCGCAGGCGGTGGACCAGATCCGGGTTACCGATGAAATGGCGTCCGAAGGAGACCGCTTCACCCTGCCGCGCCTGCAGGGCGGCGCGGGCACTGGCGCCATCAAAGCCATCGTTGAGGATCAATGGACCCGCAAAATGGCGGCGCGCCATGGCAAAGGCATCGAGCTCCGGCAGTGGGGAGCGCATGATGTGCAGGAATGCCAGTTTCAACGGTGCGATCGCGTCCAACAATCCACTGTAGGTCGCATGCGGGTTGTCATCCAGCACGTCGTTGTACGGGCTGCCAGGGCGGATGCGCAGGCCCACGCGATCCGCGCCTATGGCCTGCGACATGGCGTGCAGCGCCTCGACCATGAAGCGACGGCGGTTCTCGAGGTTGCCGCCATAGGCGTCGTCACGCAGGTTGGTGCTGCTGGCCAGAAACTGCATGGGCAGATAGCCGCTCGTACCGTGCAGTTCCACGCCATCGAAACCCGCCTCCATCGCCAATGCCGCACAATCCGCATATTCGCGCAGCACGCCCGGGATTTCGTCGATGTGCAGCGCTCGCGGCAGGTCGAATGCGGACAAACCCGCGGCGTCGGTGAAGATTTTTCCGCTGGCGCGCACTGCAGATGGTGCCACCGACTCGGCCCGCTTGTTGTGGTGGCTGGCGACACGGCCGACATGCATGATCTGTGCAACGATCCGTCCGCCCTGGGCGTGTACCGATGAAGTCACGCGCCGCCAGGCTGCGACCTGCGTGGATGTGTGCAGACCTGGCGTGCGGCAATATCCTTTGCCCACAGCGCTGGGGTGCACGCCTTCGGTGATGATCAGGCCAGCCGCCGCCCGCTGGCGGTAGTAATCCACATGCAACTCGGTCGGGAGGTCGTCCCACTCCGTGGCGCGGCTGCGCGTCATGGGGGCCATGACTACACGGTTGGACAGCGCAATGGCGCCGAATTGCACAGGCGTGAACAATGGATCCGGTTCAATTTTCACAGTACGGCCCTTGTTTAACGCACGCGAATCTTCGGATCCGGAGTACCACGGCGCATGGTTTTGAGAAATTGATCAAGCGGCGCAGGATCTGCCACCTGGGCCAGCTCGGGATCGGGAGTCTGAGCCCAGAATTCCTTCCAGCTGGGCCACAATGCATGCCAGCTCCCGTCATATGGCTCGCAATCGGGCCAGCGCATTTTCCGCTCGCCGATCGGCGGCTTGTTGAGGTCCGTGGCATACCAGTAACAAGGCAGTCGACGGCGAAAGTACCAGCGGCCATCGATACGCTCGTAATCGTCCCAGTACAGCATCTGCATGATGACCCACTCTGCGCCCGTCTCATGCTCGTTCTTGGAATACACCACGCCATGCGCCTGGTCCGGACTGCTGAACTCGATCACATGGCCGCCCAGATGGTGGGACGTGCCGGTGAACTGCTGGCGCAGCGTCTGATCGACCCAGGCCTTCAAATGCTCACGGCCCGTCTTGTCACGACTGACGCGGATGTCTGGAGCAAACAGCCCCACATGGGCATCGAGGTCGCGCATGTCCAGAGACAAGGAATACTTGGCGACCAGTATCCGGATTTCCTCTATGGATTCCAGACGATCGATACGGGCAAGAAGCGCATCTGACATAAATTTTTTAGCAAAACGTGCGTTGAATTGTGCTGATTCTGTAGCACCCGGGACAGGCAACTCATCGTCCATTCAGACTAAACCCGACCAGCTCCGGCATCCTGTGCACTGATGGAGCACGCCCAATACATTACCCTTGCGATGCAACCAACCCAAGGAATGCCGTGAGCCTATCCCTTCTGAGCCGCTATGCCTTCTTTGCGGGCTGTGTAATCTTCAGCCTCGCCAGCCTGCCGTTTGCCTTGTCCAGCGATATCTGGCCCGTCACGCTGATCACCAGCCTGTTGAGCCTGCTGGGCCTGTTCGATCTGCTGCAAAGCAGCCATGCGGTGCGGCGCAACTACCCCATCCTGGGCAACATCCGCTACATGGTCGAAGGCATACGGCCCGAGATACGCCAGTACCTGCTTGAATCCGACAGCGACGCCCTGCCCTTTTCGCGCGCCCAGCGTTCGCTGGTCTACTCGCGCGCCAAGAACGAGACCGCCGACAAGCCGTTCGGCACGCTGGTCGATGTCTACCAGCCGGGGTTTGAATTCATCAGCCACTCCATGCGCCCCGCGCCGCTGAGCGACCCGGACGGCTTTCGCGTCACCATAGGCGGGCCGCAGTGCACCCAGCCCTACTCGGCCTCGGTGTTCAATATCTCGGCAATGAGCTTCGGCTCCCTGAGCGCCAATGCCATCCGCGCGCTCAACCAGGGCGCGCAGCGCGGCAATTTCGCGCATGACACCGGCGAAGGCAGCATCAGCCCCTACCACCGCGAGCATGGCGGCGACCTGATCTGGGAGCTGGGCAGCGGCTACTTCGGTTGCCGCACCGATGACGGCCGCTTCGATCCGCAGCGCTTTGCCGAGCAGGCGCGCGCGCCGCAGGTGCGCATGATTGAGATCAAGATGAGCCAGGGTGCCAAGCCCGGCCATGGCGGCATCCTGCCCAAGCACAAGGTGACGCTAGAGATCGCCCAGACCCGCGGCATCCCCATGGGCCAGGACTGCATTTCGCCTTCCAGCCACAGCGCGTTTTCCACGCCGCTGGAAATGGTGCAGTTCATTGCCCAGCTGAGAACCCTGTCCGGCGGCAAGCCCGTGGGCTTCAAGTTCTGCCTGGGCCATCCCTGGGAATTCATGGGCATCGCCAAGGCCATGCTGCAGACCGGCATCCTGCCGGACTTCATCGTCGTGGACGGCAAGGAAGGCGGCACGGGCGCCGCACCCGTGGAGTTCACCGACCACATGGGCGTTCCCATGCGCGAAGGCCTGCTGTTCGTGCACAACACGCTGGTCGGGCTCAATCTGCGCGACAAGATCAAGCTCGGCGCCAGCGGCAAGATCGTCAGCGCGTTCGACATCGCCAGCGTGATGGCCATAGGCGCCGACTGGTGCAATTCGGCGCGCGGCTTCATGTTCGCCATAGGCTGCATCCAGTCGCAAAGCTGCCATACCAACAAATGCCCGACGGGTGTCGCGACCCAGGACCCGTTGCGCCAGCGCGCGCTGGTGGTGCCCGACAAGGCGGCACGGGTGTTCAACTTTCACCGCAACACGCTCAGAGCGCTGGCCGAAATGCTGGCCGCCGCGGGCCTGACCCACCCTGAGCAGCTGCAGGCCAAGCATCTGGTGCGGCGCATGTCGGCGTCGGAAGTCAAGCTGTTCTCGCAGCTGCATGTGTTCCTCAAGCCCGGCGAACTGCTGACAGGCGAGGTGCAAGGCGAGTTCTACGCGCGCATGTGGCAGCTCGCGCGCGCCGACAGCTTCGAGCCCAACAGCCCAGAGCCTTCGACAGAAAACAAGCTCTGTGCCGAAGACTCCTTCCAGCCGGCATGAATGGAACTGCAACGGCGCCGAGTTCAGCGCCAGCATCGCAGACACAGCACCTGGCGCTCAGGCGATGATCACAATGCCCAGCCGGCGCATTGCCTGGGTCAGCCCCCGCACGCTACGCTTGACTGCTTGACTGCTTGCCGGCTCGCCGCTGTTGCGCCTCCAAGAGAGCCCTTGCGTGAAGCTTGGATTCTCCCGGCAGATCACCCACCGCCTTGCGCAGCGCGGGTTCAAGCCATTGCGACACTCTACGGAAGGTAGGGTGCGCAAGAAGCGTTGGTTGATCTCGCGAACGCAAAAAGGGGCAGCGCCTGTCCTGATACCGCAAGCGCCGGCCTGAGCGATTCAACACGGCCCGTATCAAAACCGCACAGGGCGCCCGCCCAGGGGATGGGCAATGCCGCCATCGCCATAACTGCCCTGCACTTCGGCAATCACCACATGGTAGCCACGCAGCCATTGCGCCTGGCGCCGCTTGGCCTCGGCATGCGCGGGGTGGTCCATCAGCTGTTGCAGTGCTTCGCGCGTTTCCCAGTAGTAGACGTTGGCTACCAGGCCTTTGCTGGAATCTTCCCATGCCTCCTCGCCCAGAAAGCCGTCAATGGAGCGGGCGATGGCGGCAATGGCCTGGTCCAACTGGTGAAACTCGTCATCAAACGGTCCGGGAGCGAAGGTGAAGGTGGACGTGAACATGGACATCTCAAAGGGCAGGGATGGCGCGGCCGGCACGGCTTTCGGCCCGGCGCGACGGGGCAGGAAGCGGCCCAGTGTGCCCAAGTCGGCGCCCCGCGCAAAGCACCAGTTGAGAAGTTTTCATTCAGTCCAGTCGCCGTCCACACCGGGGCGCTACTCAAAGGCGCATACCGGCGGCCAGGCCATTTCCACTGACCGGGCAGCCGCGCGCATTGTGCAGGCAAGTATTTCCCGGCGCTGACCGGCACGTCGCTGGAGCCCTATCGCTCGACCTATGCCGCGGTGACGGACATGGCCGCCGGCGTGCTCGACCCGGCATTCGATGCGGGTGCCAAGCCTTTCATCGATGGCGGCGCATGTGCCGTCAGGCAAGCCCTTTGCCGGCGCCGGCGGCGAAATTGCAGTGCTCCTTTGCCATCTTGGCCACGAGGGGCGCCAGGGCGTGGCCGGTTCCACGCCGATAGATTGCAAAATACTCGACGTCGGGGAGCTCCGGCGCCACCTTGAGTCGCACCAGCTCCTTGCGCTGGAGGTAGGGCGTGTAATAGCCGACCGGCAGCTGGGCGACCGCAATGCCGGCGCGGGTCATCTCGCCGAGCACTGCGAAGCCATGGGTCTGCACCAGGTTGCGCAGAGGAAACCCCGCGCGGGTGAACCAGGCGCTTTGCAGTTGCGCATGGATGGTGTCCGGGAATTGCGCGGCAATCGGGTACTCGGACAGCTCCTCCACCGAAAGGACACGCCGCGGTATTCCCATCTTGGGACTGGCCATCCAGGCGCGTTCCAGGGTGCGCAACGGCACGGCGCTGAACAGGCGTCCCCACATCGGCCCGGGAAGCAAGGCCACATCGTATTTGCCGCGGTTCATCTGGTCGAGCAGCACGCCGCCGTTGTGCACCTCCACTTCCAGGCGCAGCCGGGGGTGGGCGGCACGCAGCGCCCGCATCAGGCCCGCCAGCCAGGTCATGCCTATCAGCTCTGTGACGCCCAGCCGGAACGTGCCCTCGTACTCTTCGGGCTCGGAGAGGTCTTCCAGCAGGCGCTTGGCCTGCGAAAGCATCTGTTCGGCTCCGGCGCAGACGCGTTCACCGGCAGGCGTGAGTTCGGCATTGCGGCGCGTACGGTCAAACAGGTTTCGGCCCAGCGCCGATTCAAGTTCGGCAATTCTCTTGGAGATCGCCGATTGCGTGGTGTGCAGGCGGTTGGCTGCCGCCTGGAAGCTTCCAAGCCGACCGGCCCAGTAAAGGGCCTCCAGCTGCTTGATGTTCAGGTTCATTTTTGCTCCGGCCGCCCACAACGGGTCCGGTGGCAACTATAGGGGCGAAGCTACTCGGGCTGCATGCGGCTGTCCCTGACCACCGCGCTCCATTTGGCGATTTCCGCGCGCTGGAATGCCGCGAACTCCGCCGGCGTCATCGGTGCGGTGGTCAGCCCCATCTGCTGAAAGCGCGCGACGACTTCCGGCGCGGTCAACACCGCGGCGACCTCCTGGTTCAGTTTGTCGACAATGGCTTTGGGCGTGCCGGCCGGCGCGTACAGCGCCTGCCAGGAACTGACCTCGAACCCAGCCACCCCGGCCTCCTCCATCGTCGGCACATCGGGCAGCTGCGGCAAGCGCTTCCTGGAGGTCACGGCCAGCGCGCGCAGCCGCCCGCCGGTCACATGGGGCAGCAGCGACGGTCCGTCAAACGTCATGGGAATGTGGCCAGCCATCACATCGGTGATGACCGAGCCGCGCACATTGGGCACATGCGTGAGCTTCACGCCCGCGAGCTTCTGCAGGAGTTCACCCGACATGTGCTGGGTCGAGCCGATTCCGGGCGAGCCGTAGGCGACGGCGCCTGGCGTAGCGCGGGCCGCGGCCAGCACGTCCTGGACCGTCTTGTACGGGCTGGTGACCGGAACCACCAGCACGTTGGCATTGGTGCCCAGCACCATGATGGGCACGAAATCGCGCAGCGGATCAAACGCCACCTTGCCAATCAGCGGATAGATGGCGTGCGAGGCAATGCTGCCCGCCAGGACCGTGTACCCGTCGGGCGGGGCCTTGGCGACAAATGCGCTGGCAATGCCGCCCGAGGCTCCGGGCTTGTTTTCCACCAGCACCGGCACCTTCAGACGCTCGGAGAGCTTTTGCGTGATGACGCGCGAGACGACATCTGAATTGCCTCCCGGCGCCGACACCGACACCCACACGATTGGCCGCTCGGGCCAGCCTCCCTGGGCCATGGCCGGGGCACCGAGAATGGCCACCGCTGCCGCGGCCGCCGCCTGCATCAAGTTTCGACGTTTCAAGATGGTCTCCTTTTATGTTTTTCAGTGTCCAGGCGGCATGCGGCCATCGGCCACGATGCATTGCGCCGGCACGGCCCGGCCTTCGAGCACCGCGGCCACGCAGTCGGCGGCCAATGCGTTGGCGCGCTGCAGGCTCTCGCGGCTGGAGGCCGCGGAATGCGGCGTGGCCACCACTGTCGGCCAGGCCAGCAACTGCGTTGCCAGCGGCTGCAACGCGGGCGCGTGCTCGCATTGGAAAACGTCCAGACCCGCCCCGGCCAGCTGCTGCGACTGCAGCGCGACCAGCAGCGCCTGCTCGTCGATCAGCTCGCCTCTGGCGGTGTTGATCAGAATCGCCTCGGGTTTCATCAGCTTGAGCGCGCCGGCGCCGATGATGTGCCGGGTCTGCGGCGTCAACGGCGCGTGCAGGCTCACGAAATCCGACTGCGTGAGCACCTGCTCCAGGCTGCAGCGCGTGACCCCGGCGCGCCTGGCGCTTTCTTCGTCCAGGAAGGGATCGAAGGCCAGCACCCGGGCTTCAAAGCCCGAAAGCCTTTGCGCCACCTGCCGACCGATGCGTCCCAGCCCGATGAGGCCCACGGTCTTGCGGTACAGCTCCGTGCCCACCTGAACGCGCCAGTCGCCGGCCTGCATGCGCGCATGGGCCTCGACCACTCGCTTGCCTACGGCCAGCATCAGCGCCAGGGCGTGATCGGCCACCGCCGGCTCGTTGCCGCCCGGGGTATTGGTGAGAATTCGTCCCAGGGATTGAACCGCGTTCACATCCACCGAGTCGAAGCCCACGCCGCGGCGCGCCACCATGCGCAGATTGGGGTGGCGTGCCAGCAGCGCGTGGGTCACGGGCGCTGCGCCCAGGATCCAGGCCTGCACGCTGCCCAGTGCCTGCTCGATGGCCGGGGTGATGGTGTTATCGATGGCATCAAAGGCAACATCGGCGCGGACCACGCGATGGCCGCGCGCTTCGAGCCGGGCGACGGCGTCCGCGTCAAAGAAGCGGACCGTGACCAGTACATCGGGCCTGGCGCGGGAGTGCATGGGAGTGAGTTCGCTGACCGGCATGTCAAAGTCCATGGGGAGCAAACATCTTGTCCATCCATGACTGCTGGACCTTGCCGGTGCGGATCTCGGCGCGTATCTCCTGTTCCAGCTGGGCGTGGCGCAGCGCCGCCGCGAGCAGCTCGCCGGCGCGATCGGCGGGGAACACCACGATGCCGTCCTCGTCGCCGAGCAGGAAATCGCCGGGCTGCACCACCTGCCCGCCGATGCTCACGGCAACGTTCACCGCTCCGGGCCCGGTCTTGAACGGCCCGCAATGATTGACATCGCGCGCATAGCAGGGGAAATCCGCCGCCAAGAAGGCCGCGCAGTCGCGAATCGCGCCATCGATCACAAAGCCGGTGCAGCCGCGCTGCAAGGCGTACTCCAGCAGCAGGTCGCCGACGATGGCATTATTCGTGGCCCCGCCGGCATCGACCACCAGCACCTGGCCAGGCGACATCATGGACAGCGCCTTGTAGGTCAGCAGGTTGTCGCCGGGGCGCGCCTTGACCGTGACGGCCGTGCCCAGCAGCTTTCGCGAACGATGGAAGCGACGCAGTCCCACGATGCCTTCCAGGCGCCCGAGGTTGTCGCTGATGTGGGATGTCGGTACATCCTCGAAGGCCTTGAGCAAGGCCGCGTCCGGCGCCTGCGGGGCCGGGTTGATGGTGAAGTTGGCGTTCATGTGGAAACAGTCTGGTCTGGAAATGCCCCTGAACTCCAGGCCGGCGTCGCACAGGTGCGTCGCTGGCGGCTGGATCGAAGTGGCAATGTTCGTTCAACGACCTCTTCCAAACAAGCGAAAGAAAGGCGCATGACCCATTCCAAAACGGCATGTGTCATGCGCCTGTGCCGCGCTTGAAAGATCCATACACCCAGGGCGACCGGCCAGCGGTCAGTCGCAATCCGCAGTGATCGCTGTGCGGCCCGCCAGCGACGCGGCCGGGCCGTGGGGCACAGCGAATCCAGGCCAAGCATCATTCATAGATGAATAAATCTGGCGAATGTCGATATATCTATGTATTGAGAATTTGCCTTCTTGCCGGGGAAATATCCGTGTCACACCCAAGCCCCAAGGAAGAAAAAACCATAGATTTCTATATTCCAGCGAAAAGACATCATCTATGAATGCCGCGCAAAAATACCTCCTGCGCTGACTCCCCCCAGGCCGTGCTGCGGGATATCGAGCGACTGGCGCAGAACATCACCATCGCCCGCAAGCGGCGCGGTGAATCCCAGACCCAGTGGGCCAGGAAGCTGGGCATTTCGCAGCCCAACATGGGTCGCATTTAACGTGGTGACCCGTCCGTGGCAATGGCCTCGTATGGGATGTGCATGTGGTTGAACAATCAGGGCGGTGGATTGGCCGACCTGATCGCGCCGCAGAACGATCACGCCGCATTGGAAAAGGAAGTGGCCAAGGTGCATACCCCGCGCAAGTTGGACCAGCAAGGCCGCGCCGGTTTGCCGGCTGCCCAGTGGAACAGCGCGCCGGTCGAATCTCAGCAGGCAGCCGTTGCCGAGCGTCCCGAGTCGGCACCTCCATCCCCCACCGGCCGCCGCCCGCCTTTGGCAGGCGCCGCGAGGCGGTCTGATCCGATCCGGCAAGACACCGACGCAATAAGTGAGGTGCGCAAGTCATTGGCAAGCGCAACCCGGCAGTCTGACCAGGCTTCGTCAAGCACAGCATCAGGCTTGGCGGCCCTTCTGATGCCGCGCCTCATACAGCCGGGCGTCACCCTCGGCGGTGCGCGGCCCAAGGCCTTGCTGCAAACGGATAAAGGCCAATGCGTCATCAAGTTCAGCGAGCTCGACGACGCGGTGGACACTCCGCTCATAGAGCACGCCACCCAGGGCCATGGAGTTGATGCAGCAGGTGGTGGCCGTCGTCGATCAGTGGGCCGGGCACTTCACCGCAATGGGTACATGCAGCGCAGACATGGACCTGCTGGCTGCCAGCATCGACCGCGCTGCACTCAAGCGGCAGAGACTGGCGTTCGCTTAGCCAGCTGGCAGGCAACTCAGGCCAGGAATGCGTCGCTGTCGATCAGCGTTGCATAGGAAAAAGCCAGTGCGGCCATGGACGCCGCATGCACCTGGGCCGCGGGCACCTGGGTGCCGGCGAACTCCAGATCCCGGGTCGCGCAGGCATCGTGCACCACGCTGACGCCATAGCCGAAGTCGGCCGCGGCGCGGCTGGTGGCCTCGATGCACATATGGCTCATCGCGCCTAGCACCACCACCTGGTTGATGTGCTGCCGGTCGAGCATGGGCTTCAGATCGGTGGCGCGAAACGCGTTGGGGTAGTTTTTGACGACCACGGTCTCGCCGGGCGCGGGAGCGACCACGGCAATGATCTGCACGCCGTCGCTGCCCGGCGTGAAGATCGGCGCATCCGGCTTGGCCATTTCGTGCCGCACATGGATCAGCAGCTCGCCCTTGGCGCGGGCCGCGGCAATGATGCGCGCGGCGTTGGCCAGCGCCTTGTCCAGGCCGACAAGCGGCAGCTTGCCGCCGGGCAGATATTCGTTTTGCAGGTCGACGACGATGATGGCGCGTTGGCTCATGGATTTCCCCTTGTTGACGGTTGGACGAAGCGTCGCATGACGTTCGCTCCCATTGTGCGAATCGCTGTTGCTTTGCGCCATTGGCCCGAATGACATAAATGAATAGAATCGGGCCAAACTCGCCACGCCCTTGCCTCCCCATGCCCCCGATCCGCGTTGCCGTGCTGGCTTTCGAAGGTGTGAGCCTTTTCCACCTCTCGGTTCCAGCCATGGTGTTCGGCGCCGCCGCCCCATCCAGCGGACTGCCGCTCTATGAGGTGCGCTACTGCGCGCCCGTGGCCGGGCGCGTGCGCTGCGATCAGGGCATGGAAATCGATGTTCCAGGCGGGCTGGACGCGATGCGGGACGCCGACCTGGTCATCGTCCCGTCCTGGCGTCATGCGCAGGAAGTTGCCCCGGCCGCGCTGTCGCTCGCGCTGCGCCAGGCCCATGACCGCGGCGCCCAGGTGGCGGGCCTGTGCCTTGGCGCTTTCGTGCTCGGCGATGCGGGCTTGCTGGACGGGCGCCGCGCGACGACGCACTGGGCCTGCCGCGAACTGTTTTCGCGGCGGTTTCCCCTGGCGCACTTTCTTCCCGACGTGCTGTATGTCGATGACGGCCAGGTCATCACTTCCGCGGGAACAGTGGCCGCCGTGGACTGCTGCTTGCATCTCGTGCGCCAGCGCCACGGCGCCGATGTGGCCAACCGCGTGGCGCGACTGCTGGTGACGCCCGCGCACCGGCAGGGCGGCCAGGCCCAGTACATCGAGCAGCCGGTGGCCGCGCGCGCCAGCGACAACCGC
>Ga0308165_1000861_pt1 | contig 47257 bp, 41 predicted proteins | sample PhyWR2_FD_201032 | JGI IMG/M metagenome (GOLD analysis project Ga0308165, IMG submission 201032) | Phyllosphere microbial communities from UC Gill Tract Community Farm, Albany, California, United States - DLSLW.R2 | ecosystem: Host-associated > Plants > Phyllosphere > Unclassified | place: USA... | reverse complement strand
ATCACTTTCTTTTTCTTCGGATCTGGTGGAGTAGAGGAGATGTTTCCGTTTTCGTCAACGTAAGCCATCATGTCTTCAAGAGATAAGCCTTTTTTAGCATTTGCCTGGCGTTCTTCTTTTTTCTCTTGTTTGTCGTTTTTCTTTTTTAATCGTTTTTTTTCGTTCTCTTTTTTACTGTATGTTGCCTGAGATTTAGCCATATTTTATTTAATTGTTTTGTTTTGAAAGGTGAGTGGAATGGAGAATTATACAAAGATAACAATACTAAAGCATAAATACGATTTTATTCGGTTATGCTCTTGTCATTTGGGAATGTATAGTATAAAAGTACTTGCCACGGAAGCACGGGTTTACATGGAGTTATGATTTATTTCCTGGCATTGTGTAGCTTTTGAGATAATTGCCTTTTTTTACCACAGATGAAGAGGGTGAATACAGATTTTGGGATAAGGTTTATACCTTTACTGCATTACAAATGCGAACCTCGGTCATCCTCGTTACAAACGATGACGATTGGATTTACACAGAGTTAAGTTATTTCATTAATTTTATATATTTCTTGAAGCAATTCTACTAATATTTATGCCTTTTCTGTGGTTTCAGTGTTTCCGTGGCAAAATTTTCTGTTAATATCTACGGTTGATCCTATTAATATACTCGATTTATCCACTTGTCCTTATCAATCTGATAAACAAAATTCCATTTTACCGGCTCCCCATAGTAGGCTACTTCTAAGTCCGCAATTTTAACAGCGCCTAATTTTTCTGTGGCTTTTTGCGAACGGAAATTGGTTGCGCCAATGTGTAGGATTACTTTATTGACAAATTGAAAGGCATAATCGAGCATAAGGTTTTTTAAGGCGCTGTTGTGGCCCTTTCCCCAAAACGCTCGGGCTATAAAGGTGTAGCCAACTGCAACAGCGCTTGCTTCTTCATCTAATTCATAGTACCTAGAGCTACCCACTATCCTATTTGTATCCTTCTCATAGACGATAAAGGCTCCTTTCGATTCCATTGCGCCTTTAAAGAAATTTTCAAAAACTTCTCGTTTATAACGGTCTTTATTGGGATGTTGCTCCCATATCAATGGATCGGATGCTACAGCAAAAAGTGCTTCAAAGTCTTCTTCTTTTAAAGGAACGATTTTAATTAGATCGTTTTCTAAGGTGGGCTGTAAATCGAAGTTCATATAGATGAGGTATAAAAACGGCCGGCTATAGGCCAGCCGTTTATTGTAATTGTATTACTTAGGCAAAGTAATAGATTTCTCCATTTCATCGCACTTCAGTCGAAATGAAGTACTTTTTAGATTAGTTTACTAAGCCTTCGATTTCTACTACTTCCTGAGCATCTTTTTGATAATCTACTTTATCAATTTCGAAACCGAATAAGCTTAAAAAATCAGATCTGTAGCCTGGTAAATCGCCTATTGCAGGTAACGTTTCGGTAGTGGCTTCTTTCCACAGTTCGGCAACTTTAGCCTGTATATCTTCGCGCATTTCCCAATCATCGATTCTGATTCTTCCTTTTTCATCAACGGGAACAGGATTTCCAGTGTATAAACGTTCTGCATATAAACGTTGAATCTGCTCGATTGTACCTTCATGCACACCTTCTGCTTTCATTACTTTATATAACAACGAAATGTATAATGGGATTACCGGAATTGCAGAACTTGCCTGTGTAACCAGTGCTTTATTAACCGATACATAAGCATTGCCATTAATATCTTTTAGCTTATCGGCAATTGTAAAGGCTGTTGCTTCTAAATCATCTTTAGCTCTGCCAATGGTTCCTTTGCGATAAACTGGCTCTGTTAAAGCTGGGCCTATGTACGAATAAGCTACTGTTGTTGCACCTTCGGCAAGCAGGTTTTCTGCTTTAAGGGCATCAATCCACATCGACCAGTCTTCGCCACCCATTACGGCAACAGTATTTACAATATCTTCCTCAGTAGCAGGTTCGATCGAAATCTCGGTTACGTTACCAGTGTGAAAATCGACAGTTTTATTGGTGTAAGTTCCTCCGATAGGTTTTAAGGTAGAACGGTGTAATACTTCTGTATCAGGATGTTTCCTTACCGGAGATGCCAAGCTATAAATTACTAAATCAACCTGACCTAGATCTGCTTTTATCGTTGCTAAGGTTTTCTCTTTAATTTCTTTTGAGAATGCATCGCCGTTGATGCTTTTTGCATATAAACCAGCTGCATGTGCTTCTTTTTCGAAAGCTGCACTGTTGTACCAGCCTGGGGATGCTGTTTTACCTTCAGAAGGTGCCTTTTCGAAAAATACGCCAATTGTAGCAGCTCCAGATCCATAAGCGGCAGTAATGCGGGAGGCTAAACCAAAACCGGTTGAAGCGCCAATTACCAATACTTTTTTAGGACCATCTATAGCTCCTTTAGATTTTACATATTCAATTTGATTCTTTACGTTTTGCGCGCAACCATCTGGGTGTGCGGTTAAACATATAAAGCCCCTCATTCTAGGTTCGATAATCATTTTTGTTCTATTGTTTTATTTAAAAATTTGATTATAATCTCTAATCAATCTCAAAGGTAATAAAAGCTTTGAAATATGTTTAAGTCATTCGATTCTTATAACTTATAGCATCCCAATTAACGAGATGGCTTTGCTAGTTTAATAATGGAAAAGGACAATAACAGCAGACATCCGAATTTTAGAAGTGCCAGATTTGATTCCTTACAACGCTCTTCAATACGCTTATCAAGCTCTCCTTTTGCATATTTTTTGATTTCGGTTAAATCTTTCATGCCGTTGATCTCCTCTTTATTAAGAGTTGTTAAAAACCGGTTTTTTGTAGCAGCGAATTCAATTCTGGCAAAGCTATCGAAAAATAGAAGGCCTATTATTATAATACACACGGTAGTATGAAATGTTCTGGCTGTCATTCGGAACTATAATTTATAACTACAATATAAGTTTTTTTGCACAGCAATATTTAGTTGTATCAAAAGGTTTTATTAAATCTTTGAAAGTAATATTAATTTATGTCTGGGCTTTACCTAATTTATTTTATTTTAGCGGCACACAGATAAAACCGGTTTATCTTTTTATGAAAAAAATACTACTCTCTGCCCTGGTGCTGATCATCATGGCATCTGGAAACCTTTATGCGCAAACCCAACACCAGAATTCGGGTTGGTTTATGTTTTTAAACAATACTAAGTTTAACGATAAATGGGGACTGCAGTTCGATGTTCAACTCCGTTCGGGTGATGATTGGGGTTATGTAAGAAATACCCTGGTGCGGCCGGCGATACAATATTTTATTAATAATAAAAGTAATGTTGCGCTCGGTTATCTGTGGCAAACTACGGACATGCGTCTGATTGGCACCAGTCAGAATCTGTTTCACGAACACCGTATTTTCGAACAATTTATTTATAGCCATAAAATAGAATCGGTTTTTGCCAGTCATAGGTTTAGGGTGGAGCAGCGTTTTATCGGTCGTGCAGGCGAAGATGTGTTTTCGCAACGTTTCCGTTATTTTGTGCGGCTTATCCAGCCTTTACAGAAAAAACAGCCAGCTTTTACCAATGGGCCATTTGTAGCTTTGCAAAATGAGGTGTTTTTAAATCTTCAGAATAAGGATAAAATTAACAATAGTGTTTTCGATCAAAATAGGTTATATCTCGCGGCAGGTTACCGCTTTTCGAAACAGTTCGATCTGGAAGCAGGTTATATGAACCAGGCGAGTAAGGGACTAACCAACAATACCGTAAATAACATTATTCAACTGGCAGTCTACACAAGGTTTTAATGTTTTAAAGTCATTTTTTGTACAACAACTCTTACAAAATGTTAAAGCTGTTGTAATTGATAGGTCTTTTTGCTCAATTTGCCGCGTGAAAAGATTTACCATTCTATTTTTAGCACTCTTGTTCGGCAAGCGGATGCAAGCGCAAGAGATTCAAACATCTTCAGTTGATCATACACCAACATCAAAAAGCTTATTTAATCCAGAGCATAAAAGAAATTTTTCGCGTAAAGGCGATTTCTTTTTCCATTGGGGATATAACAGCTCATGGTATGGTAAAAGTGATATCAGGTTTCAGGGACCTAATTATGATTTTACCTTGAAAGATGTAGTTGCACACGATAGGCAATCGAAATTAAGCTGGGCTTACTTAAACCCGGGTTTGATTACTGTGCCTCAATACAACATCCGTGTGGGTTATTTCATCAAAGATAATTATAGTATCTCTATCGGTTGGGACCACATGAAATATGTAATGGATATCCCGCAAACTGTAGCCATTACCGGCCATATTGGTGCCAATATTACACCCGAAAATGTTGCAACAGGAGCTTTAGCCGGAGATTATAATGGCCAAAGTATTAATGTAAAGGAAAGCATGCTTACTTATGAGCATACCGATGGGTTTAATTATGCAAATATTGAGGTAGAACGGTATGATGATATTTGGGTTGCACCAGGAGGAAACACTTCCTTAACCTTAGAAACCGGATTGGGTGGAGGAATAATGGTTCCACGCTCTGATGTACGTTTATTTGGTTTGGGCCGTAACAACCACTGGAATATTTCGGGCTACGGTGTTTCCGCTAAAATTGGTCTTAAGTTTTATGTTTGGAAAAATGTTTATTTACAGAATACCACAAAATTTGGTGCCACCAATTTAACGAATGTACATACCACAGGCTGGGATGAATACGACCATGCCAGTCAGAAGATTAACTACATTGAAAATATGTGGCTGATCGGGGTTCAGTTTTAAAATGATATGAAGGAGGCTTAAGCCTTCTTTTTTGTTTTAGTGATAATTAAATTGCAACAAAAACCATAGAGAACCTGATATTCTCCATTCTCCAATTGGTCATTCTCGTGGTTAAATTAATATAAATCACATGATTTTAAGGGGACTGATAGCCACATATTATGTTATCGAAAGAAGGATTTGTAAGGCAGCAGCCTGTCCCGACTCATTCCTGCGCTCGGTCTCATGCTCCTGTTCGCAATGACGATGGAATTAAATATCCAACAATCTTCTGTGGTAATTGATCTGCCCCAAATGGTAATTTAAATGTGTAGTGAGGTGAACCAGAAAAAATTCGGTTGATGATTTTTCCTGGAATACCAATAGTGGATATTCGCCCTCAATCTGTTCAACGGTAACTTTATCTAGCGTGTCGTTCACAACAGTTATGGTTGCTTCGATCATCTCAATAAGTTGCTGCCGCGGAATATCTTTTAACGAAAACTCCAGTTCGCGGTTGCGGATGTAGTTGGTTCCCCCCAAAGTAGCACCAATATAGGTGTTCAGGTTTCCAATAAGGTGCAAACAAAGATTACCGGCGGAGTTTACAATTTCCTTATTTATAACCCATAGGTTTGATTCGATTTTGTACGCTTCGATTTCGGATCTTAATTTGTTAAGATCCCGATTGAAAAGTTTTTTTAAGGTTTCGGTAAGCATAAACGGATTTTAAGGAGTCAATTTTTTTGCTGGCTGAGATAAGATTTCCTTCCCTGCTTTACTGATGACCAACAAGGCAGGTGGCGAATTTTCCTCACCCATTACGTTGATGAAACAGGTATACGTATAATCGCCACTTTTAAATTGGTAGTTGTGGTTTCCACCGCTACCATCGGGCGTCCACTTGCCTTTGGTGATCAACAATGAAGGTTTATCGCTCATTTTACTTTTTATTGGCCAGGAGGCGTAACGGTAATTGTTGTTGCCCAAATCATCAATCCTGACCCTGTATTGGGCGGTTTCGAAAACCAAAACGGGTTGTATAAAGTTGCTGATCGATGGATGTAGTTTACTTTTGTCGGTATTAATCAACCTGGCCTGTTCTTTTGCTTCGAGCCTGGATTGGTGGTTTACCGCAATGAGCTTGCCATCGGTATCGAGCCATAATTCGCCGTTTAAAAGCATAATGCCCCGCCAACCCACATCACTCCAATCTGTTGATGCCTTAGAGCCAATGATCTTTTTTATGAGTTCGTCATCAAAAACCTCTTGATATCTTTTTATAAATTCCTGTTTGTTTTTAATTGCAGGAATCGGGTAGGTCCGGTTTAAAGGGTATTTAATTTTATTACTCAGCTTTTCTATCGAACCGCTTTTAACTGAGGTAATGAAAGCATTTACAACAGGCAGATATTTTTTATCAAGCGTTTGGCTGTAAGCGAAGCTGATATGGAATAGTAAAAAGAATACTATAAAACGTTTTTTCATGAGGTGAGATGTTGTTAAACGAAGATAATTTTTTTTAAGCTGAATACCGATGCTTATTATTGGTTTTACATGTAGTAAGGGGCAAATTTTTTGGTGCGTTGAGCCCATATTTGATAGTTGTACTGAGTTTGCTCTCCAATCATGCAATTGTTTTGTGTCATCTAGTAATTTAAGTTTTTATTAAAAACGCCTTCAAGAGGTTTTATCATTATGTTGATTTTTAGTGTCGTCACCCTGAATTTATTTCAGGTTCCATTTTGCAGGAAAGTTGCTGAAACAAGTTCAGCATGACGATCGCCTAAGTAATATGGACTAAAAAATTACTGCATGTACATTTCCATATCACGATAAATCTGTTTTTTCAGGGAGCGCAATGCCTGTACACCACAATAAATTTCTTCCCGTTTTATGCTTTTGCGCTTCGCTTCCTCGTACCTCGTTGCTGCAGGGTACCGCTTCAACCGGGGCTAGTAGGCCAAGGCAGAGGGGATGAAGACGGCTAAGTACAGGGAATTATGGTTCGTGAAGACACGAACCATGGCGAGGGCAAGGTTTTATTTGATTCGGGTTTTTGCAGATCACGAAATAAATCTGTTTTTTCAGGGAGCGCACTGCCTGTACACCACAATAAATTTCTTCCCGTTTTACGCTTGGGCGCTTCGCTTCCTCGTACCTCGTTGCTGCAGGGTACCTCTTCAACCGGGGCTAGCATGCCAGGGCAAAGAGGATGACGCCCAAACGCAGGAAATTAGGATTCGTGAAAACACAAACTAGGACAGAAAAGGTTGAAAATTTTTACGCAAAAAAAAACACCTGAAATTTCTTACAGGTGTTCTCTAATTAAAAAGGGTTTGAGTTTATACTTTTCTTACACCACCCGAGCCGATAACTGTTTTATCGATACTTGGATTGCCAGAATAATTGATGTTTCCTGATCCGCTGATCACTGCTCTAATGCTTTCGCTTACGGCAATATTTACAGTTCCTGAACCACTAATGGTACTATTTAAGGTTTTTGTAGAGAAAGATTTACCTGCAAAAGTACCCGAACTGCTGATCACCACTTTTGCATGGTCTGCACCGCCGGTGATGTTTATCGCGCCCGAACCGCTGATTACACAGCTGTAGTTGTCTACATCTGCTGTTGCTTTAATGCTGCCCGAACCACTTATGGTGGTTGTTAAGCTACCTGTGCTGATTTTTCCATTTACAGTTAAGTTTCCATCACCACTTACGGTTAAGCTGGCTAACTCTTTTGCGCTTATGTATGCAGTAATCTTTTTTCCTTCATATTTTCTAGACCAGCTGGTGATGCTGGTTTGTGGACGGATAACCAAAACATTACCCTTTACTTCGGTAACGATGGAAGCAATTGCTTCTGAATCGCCCTCTAAACGGCAGCTTTCGGTATTGCCTAAAGTTACAATTACATTAATTGGTCCTGCAGAAGCTACGCCATTAAAGTTTTTAACCTCGCGGTCGTCGCTTTTATTGTTTGACCTAGAGATAATGGTACCGTTTTTTGCAATTGCGTTAATGCTAGCGGTTAATGTTAATGATGCCAATAATATTGCAAATACTTTTTTCATGATTATAGATTTTATTTTTTAGATGAATAATGAGTCATTTCTTATAAGACGGTTGTTTTACCGAAAAGTTGCACAAAGTGAAAATTTATCCTTCGACTCCTCTGTTGTCAATTTATCCTTTTTTAGTGTTGATATAAAATAATGGATCATGTTTGAAATTGTCAGCATTAATACTGGTATCAACCTTAACGATTTTCCAATCGTTTGTTGGTTTGATTAATGTATAAGTGCCCGTTTTTAATGTTACGCGTACAGGCATATCGAATCCTTTTACATCGGTTATCCAGCGGTAAGATAAAATGCCCTTATCGATTTTATATTCCAAAACAGGAATGTTGGTATACCGTAAATACTGATCGAAAACCTTATCTAATTTTAAACCACTCTGTTTGGCCATGTAATTTTCGATCTGAGCGGTGGTTACGGTTTGGTGGTAAAATGTTTTGCTTAATCCACGGAGGATCTGTCTGAATTTTTCATCGTTATTGAGCAACTGGCGGATGGTGCTGATCAGGTTTGCACCCTTTGGATACATATCGCCAGAACCCTCTTTATTTACACCATATGGACCGATCACCGGGATATCATTGCGGATGATTTTCTGCAGTCCGATTACGTATTCATCTGCAGCTGCTTTGTTTTCTGTGCATTCGATAAACAGTACTTCCGAATAATTGGTAAACCCTTCATGGATCCACATATCGGCGATATCTTTTGCGGTAATGTTGTTGCCAAACCATTCGTGCCCGCTCTCATGGATGGTAATGAAATCCCATTTTAAACCATGGCCTGTTCCGCTTAAATCTCTTCCGAGATAACCCTTTTTAAACTGATTGCCATAGGCCACCGCGCTTTGGTGTTCCATACCCAAGTGTGGTGCCTCAACCAGTTTGTAGCCATCTTTATACCAGGGGTAAGGGCCAAACCAATATTCGAAACATTTTAGCATGGGTTTAACATCGGCATCCCAATGTGGGCGGGCTTTTGCACTGTCGGTTTGTAAAGCCCAGTAATCGATACTTAATTTTCCATTTTCGCCATCATAACTATCTTGCCAGTGTGCGTATTTGCCAATGTAAAAAGTTACATCGTAATTGTTGATGGGATTGCCCACAAACCAGTTGTATTGTTTGTACCCATCAGGTTTATCGACTGTGTTTCTCAACCTTCCGTTTGATATTTCCTGTAAGGTTTTTGGTACGGTAATGCTGATCAACATACTGTCTACTTCATCGCTTTGGTGATCTTTATTTGGCCACCATACACTCGCACCCAAGCCCTGGCAGGCTACCGAAACAAAGGGATTGCCTGCTGCATCTTTTTTAAAGATAAAACCACCATCCCAGGGTGGTGTTTTGGCTACCGTAGGGTTGCCCGAATAAAAAACCGTGAACTTATCTTTACTTCCTTTTTTAATGGTTTTAGGGAAAGTAACAAAAACAGCATTGTACTCACGTTTAAAAGGTAATTCGCTACCTTGATATACTACTTTATCTACTTTTAAGTTATCGAAAAGATCGAACTGTAGTTTGGTAAAGTCATGTGTGGCGGTAAAAGCAAATTCGTTGCTTCCGCTTACCGATTTCTGGTCAAGATCGATCTTTACATCCAGGTGGTAATAGTTGATGTCGTAACAGGTACGTAAAGGGGTAAGGGTGCCCCGCAGGCTATCGGCCCGGGAGTTTACCTGGTTTTTGCCAAGCAATTGTGCCTGTGTAGTTGAAATGCTGAGAGCTGTTGCCAGGATGAAGAGTAATTTTTTCATTTGTTTATGGTTAACCAATTTTCCGGTTTGTGGAGACAAGAACCGGTGCTATTTACACGCGCTTTAGAAACGCGCGTGAGCCAGATTCCCCTCCTTATTTTCAAGGAGGGGCTTGGGGTGGTTTCTTATTTTATAATATCAACTTCGATAAAACTATCGTTAAATACGGTTTGAGTGGCTTTAATGTAATCTGCCTCAGTTGCTTTGTAAGGGTTGTCTACAAATTTTTGTGGGTTACGGGCAAATAAAGGAAATGCAGTACTCTGTACCTGGATCATGATCCGGTGTCCTTTTTTAAAAGTGTGTAATACATCCTGTAACTGGAAGTTTACATCGGTTTTTTGATTGGCCACCAAAGCCTCAGGTCTTTCAAAACTCTTGCGGAAACGGGCAGGCATCACTTCCGAACGTACCATTTGCCAGTAGTTGCTTAAAATGATATTCTTGTTTGGCATATAAGGATTGTTAGGCTCATCGGCAGGATAAACATCAATCAGTTTTACAATAAAATCGGCATCGGTACCTGTGGTCGCAATTTTAAGGTGCGACATAATTTCACCACCTAAAGTGATATCGTTATCCAATACCGCTGTTTGGTATACCAAAACATCTGGTCTTCTGCCTGCAAAACGCTGGTCTTCGCTCATGTAATTGTGCGGCGTAAAACCCAATGTAGTGGTTAAATCTTCAGTATATGGAACGGGTTTTAAAGGATCACTGATGTAATTTACAGAACCAGCAGCAGCAGGGGCCGTCATGCTGAGTTTACCATCGGCACCTAAATATATTTTTTGTTTACTTGCTTTTTCTGTTGGCCATTTGGTAAAGGTTTCCCATTGTTTTTTACCGGTATCGAACATATAAGCTTCTGGCAGACCAGAGTTTTTGTCGCCATTGCCTTTTAAGAAATGATTGAAGAATTTTGATTCAATTTCTTTTTGGTAGAACGTAGCGATGCTATCTCCAAAATACACGTTGCTGTGCATGGTGTGGCCAGTTTCGCGGCTCCATCTGCCATGGCCAAATGGTCCCATTACAATCGTATTGTACGCGTTAGGGTTTTTCTTTTCGATGGTTTTGTAGATATTCAAAGGGCCTGATAAATCTTCAGCATCGTACCAGCCGCCAACCAACATTACTGCAGGTTTAATGGTGTTGTAATGTTTTAGCAGACCACGTTTTTGCCAAAACTCATCATAGTTTGGGTGGTTAACGGTTTCCTGCCAGAAAAAGTTATCCTTATAATATTTATCCGCATTGCTTAAAGGACCAAGATCTAAAGCGAACTGATATCCATCTTTTGTTTTTGGTAAAATCATCTGGTTGTTGTACCAGGGTTTAGAAGTGGTATCAGTTTTCTGTACGCCAAATACCGGGAAGGTGAAGAAATAACTTTGTAAAAATGATCCATTGTGGTGGAAATCATCAAAAAAGAAATCAGAAATCGGTGCTTGCGGCGATGATGCTTTTAAGGCTGGGTGATTGCTTAAAATTCCTGCTGCGGTATAAAAACCAGGATAAGAAATTCCCCACTGACCAACTTTGCCATTGTTGTTGGCTACATTTTTAACCAGCCAATCGATGGTATCGTAAGTGTCTGATCCTTCATCAACATCTTTTTTGCCTTTTTTGTTATCGATAACTGGGGTCATGTTGGTCCAGGTGCCTTCGCTTTTCCAGCGTCCGCGTACATCCTGATATACTACAATATAACCTTCTTTCATCATCAGTTCTGAAGGGCCTAAACGCGCAGGGAATTTATCTTCGCCATAAGGCGCAACGCTGTAGCAGGTGCGCTGCATGATCATTGGATATTTTTTATCCTTTGCCGCATCTTTAGGCGTATAAATGGCGGTAAAAAGTTTGGTGCCATCGCGCATCGGGATGTACACTTCTTTTTTGGTATAGTTGGCTTTTGGGTATCCGGCATCGCCTTGCGCAAAGGCAGAGGATGCTGAAAGCAGGATGATGATGAGTTTTAAGTATTTCATTTTGAATAAATAAGTTAGTTACCAACCCCGGCCCTCCTAACTTATGAGGGGAGCTGGATCTATGGGGCTTTTAATTGTGTTGCTGTTTGTAATAAGTTTTTATGAAAATCAATTTTCTACTGAGTAACGGAACTCCCCTCCTTATTTTCAAGGAGAGGTTGGGGGGTGGTTTCGCTTTATTTCAACACCGAAACAGTTATATACGAGCTGTTATGCACGTCGTGATAAATTTTGTGTGTGGCTTTTTGGAAATCCTGGGGTTCTGCCTGATAAATATCCATAAATTTCTGTGGATTGCGATCGGCCAAAGGGAACCAGGAGTTCTGAACCTGGAGCATGATTTTATGGCCTTTTTTAAAGGTATGTGCAACATCCGGCAATGGATAATTTACTTTGGTAATGGTACCAGGTACAAAAGCTTCGGGTTTTTCGAAACTGTTGCGGTATTTACCACGCATAATTTCACCGCGTACCAACATTTCATATCCACCCATAATCAGATTTTTTGGATTAGGTACAGGGTTTGGCGCATCTTCAGGATAAACATCGATCAGTTTAACAACATAATCGGCATCAGTTCCGGTAGTTGAAACCACAAGGTTGGCTAAAACAGGGCCGGTTAAGGTAATGTCTTCGGTTAAGGCATCAGTTTGATAGGTCTTTACATCGGGGCGGCGGGCTGCAAAACGCTGATCATCTATCATATACTCACGTGTACGTTTTGCCTGAATACCATCCTGATAAGGTACAGGATTATTCGGGTCGCTCACATATTCATCCCAGCTATCTGTTCTGCCAACTTTTTCGAAAGCCAGTTTTCCGTTAGGCTGTAAATACAGGTTTTTGCTTTCTACTTCTTGTGGCGGCCATGTTTTAAACTTTTTCCATTCGTTGCTACCCGTTACAAAAATATTTGCTTCAGCAGCATTAAAATCGCCTTCACCTTTTAAATAATGTTTAAAGAAAGGCAGCTCATATTGTTCCTGGTAATCGATGCTGGTGGTTTTTCCGAAAGGAATATCTCCAAAATAAGAACCATCGCTGCGTACCCAGCCACCGTGAAACCAGGGGCCGGCTACTAAAATATTATTTGCACCTGGATTCTGCTTTTCAATAGCTTTATAGGTTGCAAAGGTTCCATAAGCATCTTCTGCATCGAAAAAGCCACCCACCACCATCACGGCAGGTTTTACATTGGTTAAGTGTGGGGTAATTAATCGCGCTTTCCAAAAGGTATCCAGATTGGGATGTTTAAATAAATCGTTCCAGAATTTAATGCTATCGGCAAAATAATTGTCTTTTAGGTTTTTAACCGATCCTGCCTCCAGGTAGAAACGGTAATTGTCTTGTATCGGGAACTGAAAACCTTTAGGGCCTTTATCGGGTGTAATGGGTTTAGGCCGTGGAACACCGAAACTGCCCATAAAACTAAAGGCATCCATTAAAAACAAAGTGCCGCGGTGGTGGAAATCGTCGCCCATAAACCAATCGGTAACCGGAGCCTGTGGCGAAACGGCTTTTAAAGCCGGGTGCGCATTTGGTAAAGCGGTGGTAGAATAAAATCCAGGGTATGAAATGCCATAAATACCAGCATTGCCATTATTACCCTTAACATTTTTAACCAGCCAATCAATGGTATCGTAAGTATCGGTGCTTTCATCAATAGCAGTTTTGCTCTTTTTTCCGGTCACTTGCGGACGGATATCGGCAAAGGTACCTTCGCTCATCCAACGGCCACGAACATCCTGGTAAACAAAAATAAATCCTTCGCGCATCATTGCCGGAAAATTGCCCAGGCTTAGCTTGTATTTATCTTCACCATATGGTGCAACGGTATAAGGCGTGCGGTTAATTAAAAAAGGATATTTTTTGGATTGATTTTTGGGTATGTAAATGGAAGTGAATAGTTTAACCCCATCGCGCATAGGGATCTGGCGCTCTATCTTGGTGTAGTTTTCTCTAACATATGCCGAATCGGTTTGCTGGGCCAATAATTCATTAGAAATAAACAGACAAAATAGAAGAATGTAAATTCTGGTAAAGTTCATTTAAGCTAGTTTTAGGAATAAAATTTAAATATAGGTGATTAACGATTGATTAGAAAAAAACATCCCGTAAAAGGTTTGTTAGTATAGGTACAATCAGTTAAAATTGAGGCGATAAGATATAAATTCGCAGTTAAAATTTAGCCTTCGTCATCGCTTTATCAAAATTTAGTTAAATAATGTTAAGGGATAATCTTTTAAACGTTTTCACCGTCATATAGATAATCAAGATAAACACAAAAAAATGAATAGGTTATTAAATAAAGGATTGGTTGTTTTCGCTGCAGCAGCGATGATTGCAACCTTGAGTATCGAGAATGTTTCGGCACAAAGACCAAGTAGGGGCGGAGGTTCTTCAGGTGGCGGCAGATCTAGTTCGATAAGTCCATCAAGAGGTGGAGGTTCTATTTCCAGACAACCATCTATGCGGGCACCAAGCAGAGGAAGTTACGCGCCAAGTAATGGAGGTAGGCCACAAAGACCAAATTACAGTTATAACAGACCGGGGAATCGCCCGGGTGTAGGCTATCGCCCAGGGTATGGAAGGCCTGGGTACGGTTATCGTCCAGGATACGGCAGACCTTATTACAGGCCATATTACAGTTACTACAACTTTTACAGACCGTTTTTAGGTTTTAGGATTGGTGTATTGCCTTATGGCTATTATCCGTTTTATTATGGTGCCAATCAATTTTATTATTCTGGAGGATTGTTCTATCAACAAAACAATAGCCAATACGAAGTGGTAACCCCACCAGTTGGTGCCGAAGTTCCGAACTTGCCATCAGATGCAAATCTGGTTACCATTGATGGTATTGATTATTACGAATACAAAGGTGTTTATTATACTCAAAAAGAAAATGCAGATGGTAAATCAGTATATGTAGTTGCCGGAAAAGATGGTGTTTTAAATACAACCGATGGTCCGGTTGATACGCATAATATAGGCGATATTATTAGTCAGTTGCCAGAAGGTTGCAGAGAGGTAACCATTAAAAACGAAAAGTATTTTGTTTCTCCTGATGATGTTTACTATGAAGAAATAGTAGATGGAACAAATATTACTTACCGTGTGATAGGTAAGTTGTTTTAAATTTTATAGGTGCCAGATGGTAACATCTGACATCACATCATACAATAATTTTGCAGTCGGATGGTAATATCCGACTGTTTTTGTTTTGTAGATAATTGAGAAATTGATTCATTATACCAAGACCCTGAAATAAATTCAGGGCGACGTATCTCCAGCCGTCAAAAATCCATATTTTTACAGCCTAAACATCACGATTTGAAATCTGTATCCCAGCTCTTCTTTGTTTATATCCTTTTTGCTGTTGTATGTTCTTCTTGTTCTACAACAAAGTATGCTGCAACTAAGCAAAAGGAAGCCAGTATTTCGTCTGTTAAATTTCTAAACGAATACATCATGCCCTTAAACCCAATTTTCCAGAATACGGTTGTTGGCGGTTTATCGGGTATTGATTATGATATAATGGAAAATCAGTATTTTCTGATCAGTGATGACCCATCGCAGTTTAGTCCGGCAAGGATTTATACCGCCCAAATTGATATCAAAGAAAATAAGATAGACACTGTTCGTATTACAGGGGTTACTTATATATTGCAAAAAAACGGAAAACAATATCCTAAATACGGTACTGATAAAACTGTTAAACCAGATGGCGAATCGGTGCGCTATAACCCATTAAACAAACAATTAATCTGGAGTAGCGAAGGAGAAAGGTTATTTAAAAACGGAGATACCACGATTGTTCAGCCCAGTTTGACTTTTATTTCTACCGAAGGGAAATTTCTGGATACCATACCAATGCCTAAAGGTTTTCATTTTACAAAAACCGAAAACGGTCCCCGGAAGAATGCCTTGTTTGAAGGTTTAACTTACGCCAATGGTTACAAAACACTATACGCCAGTTTAGAAGAGCCGAGATATGAAGACGGGCCGCAATCTTCTTTTGGTTATGATAAAGCTTTAACACGGATTTTAAAGTTTGATGTTGTTACCAAGAAAAACGTTGCGCAATATGCCTATAATCTTGATGCCTTACCTGTTAAACCAACTGTTGATAACGACTGGAATGTAAATGGCATTTCCGAAATACTGGCCGTTAACAACCATACCCTTTTGATAATGGAAAGGGCCTGGGCCAAGGGACACGATGATCACACATTTTTAAAACTTTATCTGGTTGATTTAAATGGTGCAGAAAACGAAATCGATAATGCATCTTTTGTGAAAAATCCGCCAAAACCATTAAACAAAAAATTGCTTTTCGATTTTGATACTTTAAACAGGCACATCGATAATTTTGAGGGGGTAACCTTCGGTCCAAAATTAGCTAACGGTCATCAATCTCTAGTTTTTTGTGTCGATAATAATTTCGGTAAATCGCAGGTGCAGCAATTTTTTCTTTTCGAAATTATCCCTTAAGCCAATTCCTTTAAAAATTTATAATGAGTAAAATAAAAGCATTGCTGTTCGATTTAGATGGAACATTAATTGATTCGGAGAAGTTTCATTTCGATTGTTGGAATACCTTTTTGTGCGATTACGGAGTAGCGATCGATTTTAAAGATTGGCTAAGCAATTACGCCGGAATCCCTTTGCCTAAAAATGCTAAAACTATAATAGATAGATATAAAATCGAAACAGAGCTGGAAGGTTTTATCGATAGGAGAGAAAAGATCACCTTTGATGGCTTTAGAACTACTGATATTGAGTTAATGCCTTTCGCATTGGAATTTATCCAGTTTGTTTATGAAAAAGGACTTACGCTTGCAGTGGTTACCGCCAGCCCAAAGATTGATGTAGAAGCAATTTTTGAACGCAACGGCCTGGCCAAATACTTCAGCTTGTTTATTACCCGTACAGATGTTAGTAAATCTAAGCCTGATCCTGAAAGTTACAACCTCTGTGTAGCGCGATTGGGTTTAGAAAAAGACGAATGTATTGTTTTCGAAGATACTTTAAATGGTGTTAAATCGGCTTTGGCTGCGGGTATTACCTGCTATGCCATTCAGAATAATGTGCGTGCCCATCAAAAGTTAAAAATCGCTGATGAGCTGTTCTTAAGCTTTTCAAATGCCAAAGAATTTATGTTGCAAAAGGGTTTGATATAATATGACCACCCAGGAAATTTTAAACAGTATCGGATCATTTTCATCACATGATCTTCTCCTTTTTGAAGAATGTGTTGTGCAAAGATCATTTAAAAAAAATGATATCATATTGCAACAGGGCGATGTTTGCCAGGTAGTATATTTCATTTTATCGGGATCCTTTTATCAATTTCAGCATAAAAACGACACAGAAACGATTATCGATTTGCACCTGCCCAAAGAATGGATGTACAACCATTCGAGTCTTATAGAACAAAAACCATCCGATACCACAATTAAGGCATTTGAGGATGCAGAAGTTATAGAACTGAGTTTGCATAATCTGCATGGTCTGATTGCTCGGTCGCAGGCTTTTTTACACCTGACCAAAATCTTTGATCAAACCGGTAATCGGACTTATCTTTTCGACAATGCGTTAAATCCGATCGAAAAATACAATTACATTAAAAGTGTTAAACTGCTTATTGTGCAGGTTTTTCCTGTTAAAATGATTGCTTCTTATCTTAAAATCAGTGCTGAAACATTAAGCAGGGTTAGGGCAAGCCAGTAAATTTCCTGATTTCGATCAAGTATTGCTTTTCGAAAAAATGTTCATTTTTGAAATAAAAAAGATATGCTTACAGAAATTAACCCAAAACTGCCGATGCGTGATAAGGCTATCACCAAAAACTTTTATGTAAATAAATTAGGTTTTAAAGATATTGGAGCTGCCGACTTTAAGGATTATTTAATGGTACAAAAGGATAATATTCAAATTCACTTTTTCTTATTCGAAACGCTTGATCCCAAAGAAAACTACGGACAGGTTTATATCCGTACCAATGATATAGATGGATTGTATCAATCGATGTTGGATACCAAACAAAGCATTCACCCAAATGGAAGTCTACAAACCAAACCATGGGGGCAGAAAGAATTTTCAATGCTCGATCCGGATAGTAATCTACTCACTTTTGGCCAGAGCACTTAAATAGATTGATCATTGGTTTTTCTGTAGCATTGCGCTTTTGCGAAACACCTTATGGCCGCGGACTATTGGTGATGCATAAATAACTGATAAACCAATGACTAAGAAATGATTTCTATTGCCTGATGCACTTTCAGCTTTCCGCCTTTTTTCCCTACATTTGGCTAATCAAAATTATCAAGAAATTATGCAATACGATGTCGTTGTTATCGGTTCAGGGCCGGGCGGTTATGTAGGCGCAATCCGTTGTGCTCAGTTAGGTTTAAAAACTGCAGTTGTTGAAAAATATAAAACTTTTGGGGGTACCTGCTTAAACGTAGGCTGTATTCCGTCTAAAGCTTTGTTAGATTCTTCAGAGCACTACCACAACGCTGCCCACACATTCACTACCCACGGTATCAATTTAAAAGATTTAAAGGTTGATATGAAACAAATGATCGCCCGTAAAGACGATGTTGTTGCTCAAAATACTGCTGGTATCACTTATCTTTTCAAAAAGAACAAAATCGACTCTTTCGAAGGTGTTGGTTCTTTTGTTGATAAAAATACCATCCTGGTAACCAAAGCAGATGGTTCTACTGAAACTTTATCTGCTAAAAACGTAATCATTGCTACAGGTTCTAAACCAACAGCTTTACCGTTTTTACCAATCGATAAAAAACGCATCATTACTTCTACCGAAGCTTTAAATATTAAAGAAGTGCCAAAAACGATGGTTGTTATCGGTGGTGGTGTAATCGGTTTAGAGTTAGGTTCGGTATATGCCCGTTTAGGTACAAAGGTTTCTGTTGTTGAGTTCTTACCATCAATCATTGCTACAATGGATGCTGGTTTAGGTAAAGAGCTTCAACGTGTGTTAAAGAAAACTTTAGGTATGGAGTTTTATATGGGCCATAAAGTTACTGGTGCCACTACCAAAGGTAAAACGGTAACCGTTACTGCCGAAACACCAAAAGGCGAAACCATTTCATTAGAGGCTGATTATTGTATTGTTGCCGTTGGCCGTACTGCTTATAGCGAGGGTTTAGGTTTAGATAAAATCGGAATCACGATAGAAGAAAGAGGTAAGAAAATTCCCGTTAACGAACATTTAGAAACTTCGGTTAAAGGTGTTTATGCTATTGGTGATGTGATTACCGGTGCCATGTTGGCCCACAAAGCAGAAGACGAAGGTACTTATGTGGCCGAAACCATTGCTGGTCAGAAACCGCATATCAATTATAATTTAATACCGGGTGTGGTGTATACCTGGCCAGAAGTTGCTTCTGTAGGTTTAACCGAAGAGCAATTAAAAGAAAAAGGTGTAAAATACAAAGCAGGTTCATTCCCTTTCAAAGCCAGCGGACGTGCGAAAGCAAGTATGGATACGGATGGTTTTATTAAGGTGTTAGCCGATGCTGCTACTGATGAAGTTTTAGGTGTACACATGATTGGTCCACGTGCTGCCGATATGATTGCTGAAGCGGTTATTGCGATGGAATTCCGTGCATCTGCAGAAGATATTGCACGTACCTGCCACGCACACCCAACCTATACTGAAGCCTTAAAAGAAGCTGCACTTGCTGCAACTGATAACAGAGCGATACATATTTAAGTGATCATTCGGTTTTACGATCGGTTAATTAATTTTAATGTTTTGGGCATGCCCCAAGCTGCGCAAGGGTCGGGCTATACGTTACAATCTTTTGTTTGCTTTCGACTACGCTCAAGCTGACAACAAAAGGATTTACACTCCTATCCCTCATGCAAAAAACCTAAAGCCGATAAGAAATTGTCGGCTTTTTAATTTTATAGTTATCAACTTTCTAGCTAGCTGGTTATTAAAGTTGACAACTCTTTATATAATATTTCTTTCCTAAGTCTCTTTCCGTCATTGCTAGATACGAAGCAATACAATGATTATAAGAAATTTTCGGCTTTTTGGTTAACTGTTCTCCATTATTTCTGCAACAGCAGTAAGTTTCTTATTTATAATGATTCCAAGCAGTAGCCTGCAGGAAGCTTTCAAAGTTACTTTGATAGGTCGCTGCACACTGCAGGAAGCATTCAAAGTTACTTTAATAGGTCGATGCACACTGCAGGAAGGTTTCATACTTACTTTGATGCCATCTTTCGCTAATAAGCACTTAATTATCAATAATAGGACAAAATGGTTATTGTGAAAGGAAATTTCACTTTTGGGTTTTTTGCCTTTGGTCTTTACCTTTTCTTAACCAAATGATAACAGACAGCGCTTAAAAAACAGCGTTGTGTGCGGCTATTTTTGCGGTTCAGATATTAAACAAACCATGAACTGTAAAAAACTATTTGGTGCAATCCTTGTGGCATCATTGGCATTTGCTGCCTGCAAAAAAGATTCAACTAACGATCCAATTGTAGATCCTCCTGTAGAAGCGATTGTTCCTGAGAAAATCGACAGCTTTAAAGAAACAGCTTCGATTGATTTAGGTGGAGAATTTGCTTCAGAAATTTCTGCTTACGATCCATTAACCAAACAATTATTTGTAGTAAGTAATGATGGTGGTACCAAGGTTGATGTTGTTGATATGAGTAAATATCCGACAGTAACCAAACTGAAAACACTTTTATATCCAAATAATGCAGGTATCAATAGCGTGGCCGTAAGTAATGGTTTATTGGCAATTGCTTTAGATGGCGCAGATAAACAAGCCAATGGCGATGTATTGGTTTTAAAAACTTCAACATTAGAAGAAGTAAAAAAAATAACCGTTGGTGCCATGCCCGATATGGTAACTTTTAGCCCGGATGGAAACTACATTTTATCAGCGAACGAAGGTGAACCGAATCTAGCCTATACAGTTGATCCTAAAGGAACCATTTCGATCATCAATATCAAAGACAACTACTCGGTAAAAACATTGGATTTTTCTGCTTTCGAATCACAAAAGGCAACTTTGCTTGCAGGTGGTTTCAGAATTTACGGCTTTAATGCAAGTTTTACGCAAGATATCGAACCAGAATATATAGCTGTAAGCACCGACTCTAAAAAAGCATATGTTACCCTACAAGAGAATAATGGTGTTGCCGAGGTGGATATTGTTGCAGGAACAATCACCAAAATTAATCCATTGGGCACAAGAGATATCAGCCTGGCCGAAAATGCTTTTGATGTTAGCGATAAAGACAGTAAAAAAGTTTTGGGCACCTGGCCAATTAAGGCTTATTACCTGCCAGATGCCATCTCGTATTTTACTGCTGGTGGTACGGCCTACCTGGCTTTGGCAAATGAGGGAGATACCAGGCAAGATTATTCGCCAAAGGATTCAAAAGAAGAAGTACGCGTAAAAGATCTTGTGCTGGATCCGGTTAAATTTCCAAACGCTGCAACCCTACAGTTAGATGCTAATTTAGGAAGACTTACCGTAACCAATACTGCGGGTTATACCATGGTTGGTACCAATAAAGTATATCAGGAGTTGTACGCAACAGGTGGCAGAAGTGTGAGCATTCTGAATGCAAATACCGGTGCTTTGGTAGCCAATATTGGTAAAGATTTAGAACAGCATGTAATTGATGCCGGTAAATATGACGATGACCGTTCGGATAATAAAGGCGTAGAAGTAGAAAGTGTAACCGTTGCACAGGTAAACGGACAAACTTTAGCCTTTATTGGCATGGAACGTGCAGATATGATTGCTATCTATGATGTAACTACACCAGCATCACCGAAATTTGTTCAGCTATTCTCTACAGGTGATGCCCCTGAAGGTTTACTGTTTGTTAAACCAAAAGATAGTCCTAACGGCAGAAGCTTATTAATTGTTTCAAACGAAGCAGATGGAACAGTGAAGTTCTTTCAGCCAGATAAAATATAGTCTCTCTACCCCTTTATTAATTATTGTGTTTTAGCCCCGGTTTTATATCGGGGTTTTTGTTTTTTGAGTTGTCAACTTTAATAGCCTGTTGCTATTAAGTTGACAACTCTTTACATATAATTCGTTTATATAAATGAAGAATAAAAACTAAGCCCTATATTGCGTAACAAAATAAAACTTTAGGGGTGCCTTCAAATAAGTTGGCTGAGAACATACCCGTTTTATAGGTGAAAGCTAAAAGGTAAAAGGCGGAAGGTAAAAACCCTATGCCCTAAACCCCACACCTTATACCTTATAAATGAACCTGATCCGGATTATGCCGGCGTAGGAAATTAGTTTGTCTGCAAAAATTGCGTACAGATGCATACAGCATTTGAAGACTCCTGAAGTTGTATAACAAAAAGTCTTTAAGCAATGAATTATATTAATGTATTAACAATAGCTGGCTCAGATAGTGGAGGAGGTGCAGGCATTCAGGCCGATTTAAAGACCTTTTCAGCTTTGGGCTGTTTCGGTACTTCGGTAATCACAGCGGTAACCGCTCAAAACACAATGGGTGTAAGATCCGTACATGGCATTCCGGCCGAAATGATTAAAGATCAATTGCAGGCAGTATTGGAAGATATCGCGCCTGTTGCCATCAAAATCGGGATGATTAACCGTGCCGAAGTGGTACAGGTAATCGAAAAAGAATTAAAGGATTACAGTCATCGTGTTCCTGTAATTTTAGATCCTGTAATGGTGGCCACCAGTGGCGATCGGTTAATCGAACCTGAGACCGTTAACCAATTAATACAAAGATTGTTCCCAATGGTAAGTCTGGTTACTCCGAATATAGACGAAGCCGTAATCCTTTCTGGGCTGCCAATCCAGAATCTTGATGATATGATTAAAGCAGGTAAGGAAATTATTAAAAAAGGTGCAAAAGCAGTGCTGATAAAGGGAGGACATTTGATAGCCCCGGTCATTTACGATGTTTTCATTTCCGATAGCAACACACCCGTAGTGCTAGAAAGTGTTTTTATTGCTTCTAAAAATTTACATGGAACAGGTTGTACCCTTTCTTCAGCCATTGCTGCCGAAATAGCAAAAGGAAACGAACTATTAGTAGCGATAAAAAATGCTAAAAAATACATCAGTGGTGCACTACAAGCCGGGAGCGGTATAATAACTGGCAAAGGCAACGGACCGTTAAATCACTTTTTCAATCCTTTAAAATTAATTATTCAATGAAGTGGAGCGAGCAGGCGTGGGAAAGGGTAAAACCCGTTTATGCCAAAATATTAGCTATGCCTTTCAATACAGAACTGAGCAATGGTACTTTACCACAAGAAAAGTTTGTTTTTTATCTTGCACAAGATGCATACTACCTATTAGAATTTGGCCGCACGTTAAGTACCATTAGTGGTCGGATGCAAGATGCAGAACTGGTAATGGCCTTTGCCGGATTTTCTACAGGAGCAATTTTTGCAGAGCGTAGTTTGCACGAAAGTTATTTTGTAGAATTCGGTTTAGCGCCTAAAGTACAGCCCACACCATCTACATTATTATATACCAGTTATATCCTCAGTAAGGCAGCCTATGCCGATGTAGAAACTGCTGCGGCTGCAGTTTTACCCTGCTTCTGGATTTATAAGGCCGTTGGCGATTATATTTTTGCACAACAGAATAGCGATCACAATCCCTATAAAAGATGGATCGATATGTATGCAGGTGTCGAATTTGCTGCTGCGGTAGAAAAAGCGATTGCCATTACCGATCAATTGGCAACAGGGGTAAATGCAGAAACCCAGGAGAAAATGTTCATTGCTTTTGAAACGGCTGCTAGGTTAGAATGGATGTTTTGGAACAGTGCGTATGAACAAGAAAAATGGAAAATCTAGCATTTTAACCAAATGGTCTGCAAATATTTTGATATAATGTTAAAAAATTGTCGGTATTTCCAATAGATTTAAGGAACTTTGCAGCTCAATCTATAATTTAAGATATCATTTTGGAAGGAAGCACGCAAGAACAGGAGATTTTAAGTAAACAAGAAGATAGACCTGTAATCGCGCAAAGCTCTCCAAATCGTATCCGTTTAGCCGTTTCATTATTTTATTTCGGGCAGGGCATTGCATTTGCATCATGGGCAAGCCGAATTCCTGATATCAAACACCAGTTACATTTATCAGATGGTGAACTTGGTAGTATCCTCTTGGCGCTTCCGGTTGGTCAGTTAATAACCATGGTGGTTTCGGGAGCTTTGGTAACCAGGTTTGGAAGTAAAAGGATATTAACTATAACTGCCCCTTTATATGTTTTGGCTTTGGGTAATTTAGGGCTGGCTACAGCACCCTGGCACCTTGCAGCTTTCCTATTCTTATTTGGTGTAGTGGGTAACATGTGTAATATTGCCGTAAATACGCAGGGGGCAGAAGCAGAGAAACTTTTTGGCCGCCCGATTATGACTTCTTTCCACGGGGCCTGGAGTATTGCCGGCTTTACCGGTGCATTGGTTGGGCTGTTAATGATCAATTTACACGTTGTACCTTATCATCATTTTTGGGTAATTACCATATTGGTATGGATTAATGTACTGCTTAATTATAAACATCTGGTGCCTGGAAAAGGAGCGGTAAGAGAAAGGAAGCAAAAATTTGTAATGCCCGAATGGAGTTTAATGCAATTGGGGATTATCGGTTTTTGCAGCATGGCTACCGAAGGGGCAATGTTCGATTGGAGTGGCGTTTACTTCAAAGAAATTGTTAAGGCGCCAACTTCCTTGGTGATATTAGGTTACACTTCTTTCATGATCATGATGGCCACCGGTAGGTTTGTTGGTGATAAAATCATCGCCAAAATCGGACGTAAGAAAACAATCCAGGTTAGTGGTCTGATTATCTCTACAGGGATGTTTTTATCGGTGTTTCTTCCTTACATTGTTACCGCTACTATAGGTTTTATGCTGGTTGGTATTGGTGTTTCGAGCATTGTGCCAACAGTGTATAGCGTTGCCGGAAAAAATGGCAAGGTAGCGCCCGGAATTGCAATTGCATTGGTTTCGAGTGTGAGTTATTTTGGATTTTTATTAGGACCGCCACTCATTGGTGGTATTTCTCAGATTTCGAGTTTGCGTTATTCTTATGCGGTAATCGGTGTTTTCGGTTTATTGGTAAGCTTTCTGGTCGGTAAAATCAGAGCGATTGATTAATTGTACTGCTCATTTTGTGGTTATTTGATATTGTAAGCACGTTAAATTATTAATTACATTGTTCAGATTCGTAATACTATTCCTTCTTCACCAATCCATGTTCTTTTAAAGTTGCAATGGCAAGTTCAATCAACCTTAAGTTTTCATCCTGATGCCCGTGCTGTACCTCAACATTAATGTAGGGAATGTTATTCTGCATGGCGTAAACCGAAAGCGATCCATCATTTGAAGCAAATTTAGATTGAAGGATTACATTTACATTCGCCTTTTTTAAACTCGAGAACAATCTTGGTTCTGTCACATAAATTAAATCATCACCATCCATCTGAAAATTAATGTAAACTGAATCAGCGGTGCTGGCCAAATCATATCCTGGCAAATAAGAAGAGATCCCGAAACCACCATCAGCATTGTTGTGTAGCGTTAAAAAATAACCTGTAGCTTTTGGATCGTAAAAATCGACAATTTGTTTGCCTGCATTGAGTATTGCTTTTTCAACTTCGTTAGAGCTGAAAGCATCTTTTTTTAACCTGGTATTTACACCCACTTCGGTATAAATTGCATTCGGATCTATGCGGTATTGATCATCCATATAGGTGAAATAGTAATCTCTTACCCCACCATATTGGCTGTCGATCAGTTCGCCACCGCTCCAGCGGATATAATCGAAACCCGCTTTTACACCAGTATCTTCATTATCGTGCACCACTAAAAATTTAATTCCGTTGGGTTTATAGCTATATTTTACCAGAGTAATATCGAGGTTATAAACTTTGATAAAACTCGAATCAGTAGTCATTGCCGGAAAAACAGGTGGGTGTTGAGCTTTTACTAAGAGGGCAGAGCAGACCAGAAATAGGCTAAAAATGAATTTGAACATAATCTCTAATATACAATGTTGCTTCATAATTTGTTTGGATACAGTATTGTAGAATTATCTGCGCATAAAAAAGGCCACCTTTTTGGGAAGGTGGCCTTAGCTGATTGTTAATCTGGATGTTTATTAATGTTTTAAATCGATATCATATTCGAGCACATCTTTATGATCATATGGCTCTTCCATCAATTCATCAATAGTTTTACCTTTTTTGTTGAAACCTAATTTTTCTAATATAATGTCGAAAATTAAGTAAACTACTGGTACAACAATTAAGGTTAAGAACAATGAACTGGTTAATCCACCCACAATAACCCATGCCAAACCATTTTTCCATTCGGCACCTGCACCACTCGCTAATGCAATAGGAAGCATACCAAAGATCATAGCGATGGTAGTCATTAGAATTGGGCGTAAACGTGCATGGTTGGCTAAAATTAATGCTTCGATAGTTGATTTACCCTCAGATTTCATGTGATTGGTAAAATCGACCAGGATGATCGCATTCTTTGCTACTAAACCCATTAGCATGATAAAACCTAAAATGGTAAAAATACCAATAGAGTTGTTGGTTAAGGCTAACGCTAAGAAAGCTCCGATTAAAGCCAATGGTAGTGAGAACATCACCACGAAAGGATAAACAAAACTGTCATAAAGGGCAACCATAATTAAGTATACCAAAATAATCGAGGCCAATAAAGCAATACCCAATGTGCCGAAACCTTCACTTTGGTTCTCCTGATCTCCTGCCCAGGTATAACTTACACCGATTGGCGCTTTTAGCTTTCCATTTTTTTGCATTTCCTGCAATTTAGTCTGGAATTCAGCAACAACAGTTCCTGTTGGTCTACCAATTGATTGTGCCTGAACAGATACCGAGGTAGATTTGTTTAAACGCTCTAACTGACTCGGACCTGAACCTTCGGTGATGTTTGCAAATTGCGATAGCTTAATTTGTTTGCCATCAGCGTTTACAAAAATCAGGTTACGTACATCGTCGATGTTTTTTCTGTTGAAATCCTGATATTGAATATTGATATCATACTCATATTCACCTTTACGGTATTTGCCATCGGTATTACCCGCAAATGCGGTTTGCATGGTAGAACCTACAGTTTGTAGCGTTAAGCCAACTGCCGACATCTTATCGCGGTCTACCTGAACGTTAATCTCCGGTGTTCCTTTTTCTACCGATAATTTAATCTCTGTAGCTCCAGGGATTGTTCTAAGTAGTTTTTGAGCACCTTCGGCATACTTTAAAGCGCTATCTAAGTTAGAACCCATTACCACCAAGCTGATAGGAGCGTTTTCAGCGATACCCAAAATACTAATTGGCACAGTTTTAACTTTTGCCCCAACCAATTCTTTCGCCAAAGCACGGCTCATTTTGGTTGCAAAAATATCTGATGACATGCCTTCGCGTTTATCGCGCTCTACCAGCTTAACGTTAATTTCTGATTTGTACGCAGTAGCCTGTGTTCCCCCGAAATCACCACTGGCCTGGCCAACTGTAGTAATTAATTGTACAATTTCCGGTTGTTTATCCAGATAAGCTTCTGCTCTTTGGGTGTAGAAGTTGGTTTGTTCTAAAGGAGCATCTTTAGGTAACTCAATTTGAATCAAGAATTCCCCTTTATCAGATTTAGGGAAAAATTCCGATCCGATAAAACCTGCTCCGGCTAACCACATGGCAGCAACAAATAATACTACTACAGCTGCGATGGTACGTCTTTTATGGTTTAACGACCATGTTAAGATGTTGGTAATCCAAATGGTGAATTTTTTAAGCTGCTTTTCGAACCATAAAATAAAGCGGCCAAATATGTTTTTACCTTCTATATGCTCTAACTTTCCGAAACGAGAGAAAAGTAATGGCACAATTGTGAATGAAGCTACTAACGAAAGTAATGTTGCAATAATTACCACCACACAGAACTGACGCAGGATGTTAGATACCAAGCCCGAGCTGATGGCAATAGGGAAGAACACCACCACAATTACCAAGGTAATGGATACTACGGTAAAACCGATCTCTCTTGTTGCATCAGAAGCTGCTCTCACTTTGTTTTTACCCATTTCCATGTGTCGCTGGATATTCTCCAGTACCACAATCGCATCATCCACCAGGATACCTACCACGAGTGATAGACCTAACAGCGACATTAAGTTAAGCGTGAAACCGAATAAATTGATCCCGATAAACGTTGCAATTAATGATGCCGGAATAGATACCATTACAATTAACGCATTACGTAAACTGTGCAAGAAGAAAAGCATTACAAATGCTACTAAAACAACAGCCAAGATTAAATCGTGGATAACTGCATCAGCTGATTCTAAAGTGAAAATCGAACTGTCGTTAACAATTTTAATATCCAGATTATTGGCTTTATATTCATCTTTAAGCTTCGCAATAATGGCGTGTGTGCCTTTACTTACTTCTACCGCATTTGCATCACTTTGTTTAATGATCTGGATGGCGATAGAGGCTTTACGGTCAACACGGGCCAATTTCTCGGTTTCTTTTTGCGAATCCTGAACATCGGCAACATCACCTAAACGGATCTGTGCGCCATCTTTTGAAGTGGTTAAAACCAGGTTTCTTAATTCTTCAATACTTCTGTATTTACCTGATAAACGGATTAAAACATCCTGATTTTGTGTTTTAACGCTTCCTGTAGGGAAATCTAAGTTAGAAGTTAAAATCAATTGCTGCACCTGAGGAACAGAAAGGTTGTAACCCTGTAATTTATCGGCATCTAACGAAACCTGGATTTCACGTTCTGAACCACCGATTAAATTTACCTGTGCAACACCTGTAACCCTCGAAATAACCGGTGCAATACGTTTATCAATTAAATCGTAAAATGTAATATCATCCATGTTTGCCGAAGCAGTCATGGTAATCACCGGTAAATCATCCAGTGAGAATTTACTTAATGATGGTGTTTTTACATCTTCAGGTAAGTCAGAAAGAATGGCATTTACTTTACGTTGGGCATCATTTAATGAAATATCGATGTTTGCTTTATCTGTTAAAGTAATGGTCACAGTAGATAAACTCTCAAATGATACAGAGTTGATTTTTTTGATGTTTTCCATCGATGATACCGCATCCTCAATTTTTTTGGTTACGGTATTTTCAACCTCGTTTGGTGATGCACCAGGGTAGATGGTCGAAATAGATACTACGTTGTTAGAGAATTTTGGAAGTAATTCATAACCCAACGAAAAGTAACTTAGTAGCCCAAGCAAGGTCAGTGCGGTAAACACCACAATCACCAGCGAAGGCCTTTTTATAGATATATCTGTTATCTTCATTTTAATTAGTATTGCGTTTTGCGATTGGCGTACCGCGTTTTAAAAGCCGATTAAATCCTCTAAATTATTTTACGATACTAACGGCAGTACCATCAGCAAGGTTAATCTGGCCACTGATAATTACAGTTTCACCTTCTTTTAAGCCATCAAGAATTTCAACATTATCTCCTAAAATACGGCCCGATACAACTGTACGGGTTTTAGAAGTGTTATTGGATTTATCTAAAACAAATACCTGGTTGCTACTTACACTACCTACAAATGAAGTACGTGGAATAAGGATACTTGGTGCTTGTTTAGGAAACTTAAATATCGCAGTTCCGTACATACCTGCTTTTAAAGTGTTTTTGTGGCTGTTATCTACTTCAACTTCGATTGGGAAATTTAAGGTTCCATCCGCTTTGGCCGCAATAAAAGTTACCTTACCTGTGAAATTATCCGTAGGGAAAACAGAAGATTTGATCTCGATGTTATCGCCAACTTTAAGGTTGGCCACCTGCGATTCGTTTACGTTTACTTTTAGTTTCAACTTAGAAACATCAACCAGTTCGAACATTTGCGTACCCTGAGTGTTTACAAAAGCACCAACTTCGATGTATCTTTTGTTTACGATACCGTTAATCGGCGATTTAATGTTTGCGTCGCTTAATTTACGTTGTGAAGCTTGTAAACGCAGTTTCGCATTTCTGGTAGTCAATTTAGCCTGATCTAATTGTTGTTGGGTTACACCACCGGTTGAGAACGAACTTTGATATCTTGCCTCATCTCTTACTGCATTTTGGTAGTTAGCCTCCGCAGTTTCTCTATCTGTATTGATAATCTCAGCATCAACACGTGCAATCACCTGACCTTTGCTTACACGGTCACCCTCATCTACATAGATGGCAGTAACACGACCAGCATTTTCTGATAAGAAGTTAAGTTCTTGTTTAGGAATAAAATTTCCGTTTGCACTGAAATCTAAATTCACCGCCTTTTTCTCTACTTCAGCAATTCGAACGGCAACTGCACCACCACCTTTAGCAATGAAAGCAGTTTTTTCTTCGTTCTTCTTTTTATTGTTGCTTAAAACATACGCTATTGCGCCAAGGGCAACAACAATTACGACAATTATGATAATTACTCTTTTCATTTCTATTTAACTAGCGATTTAATATTTCCGTTTGATTTGATTAATTGTATTTCAGCTATTTTATAATTTAATAGCGCCTGTGTATAACTGTTCTGTGCCTCGGTAAGTGCGTTTTCTGTATCCAGAAGATCGGTTAAAGAAGCTAAACCGTTATTATAGTTATTTTGGGTGCTTTTGTAAATTTCCTGCGCTAAATCAGCATTTTTACGTTGCGATTTAATGGTGTTGATATTGTTGCGCAACTGAATCTTTGCATTTTCGTAAGCAAGATTTAAAGAGTTTACAGATTCTTTTCTGCTTTCTTTTGCTTTTCTAATATCTACATCTGCCTGGCGGATTTTTGAACGTGTTAAAAAACCGTTGAAAATTGGCACTTTTAAGGTTAACCCAACCGCTGATGCCCCGTAACCGATTGCAGCCGCATTAGATTTTAAGAAATCAAAGCTATCGCTTTGGCTCGAGTAGGTATAATTTCCCGTTAAAGCTAATGACGGATAATATTCGGCAACATAAGCCTTTCTTTGTAAGGATAAAAGTTTATCCTGGTTATCCAAAAGTTTAACTTCAGTTCTGTTTGCCAGATCAATAGAATCTGTAAATACAGGTAAAGTCGTTACCTCTGTTAATTCGGTAGCAGGCAAGCTGATCGGTGTAGAAACCGGCATACCCATCGAGAATTTTAACTGATTCTCCAATTGGGTAATTGCATTGATCACCTGTTCGCGTTGTGTATTCAGGTTGGTTAAGTTTACCGTAATACGATCAACATCTATTTTCCTTGCCAAACCATTTTTATATTGGTTTGAAACAATTTTTTCAACAATTTTTACATTTTTAATGTTGGTATCGATTACATTAAGCTGTTGCCTGTTTACCAAAACCTGGTAATAATTGTTGGCAACCAGTTCGATAATCTGTTCTTCCGTTAACTGCGAAGTAAGCTTATAATATTCCTCACTCGATTTTGCAGCCTGTAAACCGGTAAAAACCTGTTGGTTGAACAATTGTTGCGAAAGTTGTACACCTGCAGTCGAATTCCAGTTCTGGCCCAATTTGATCGCCTGTGTCTGTCCGCCGAAATTAGCCACCAACTGCCCTATAATAGGGTTATAGGTTAAGCCAACATTTCCTGTAAGTTGAGGTAAGGCTTGTGCTCTTACTTCCTCTACCTTGTATCTTCCACCTTCAATATCCAGTTTCGCATTTCGAACCTTGGTGTTGTTTTGGAGCGCAAAGGTTAGCGCATCTTTTAAGGTAACTTGCTGCTGAGCAACCACCAGTTGCGGTAAAACCGAACCGATTAGCAGTATGAGCATTAATTTTACCATTTTTACTCTAAGCATAATGTATTGTTTTTTGTTTTTGGGTTCTTATCTATTTAAGTTCTTCTTAGTTTGAAGGCATTTGGTGTTTAATCTGCGCACCTCAAACCCCTAACAAATATGGTAGTGAGATTTTTTTGTTTCAATGTCATCCTGTTGAATGCCTTTTTATCCGGGAAAAGATCTTTGCCTGTTTCCATAATGCACATCGTACAAAGGCCCATCAAACTTTCTAAATAAAGCTCTGCAACGTGGGCAGTATCATCATGCTCTATTTCTCCTTTCGTTTTTGCCTGACTAAAAATCTCTGCAAAGAATTCCTTTTCGGAGCCTTTAAGTGTTTGGAGCTTGCTTTTTATTACATCATCGTTTAATAAATCAGGAATGCCTTCTGTAATCCTTAACATGTAATATTTTTGGAAGAAGGTGTTTCTAACATCTATGGTGTTAAAAAGGATCGCTTCTAAAGGCTGGTCAGGATTGTATTTCTTTTTGATCAACTCAAAAAAATCATGGAATACCCTTTCAATTACCCCAATAATTAAATGCTTTTTATCCGGGAAATAATAATAAAGCGATGGTTTGGAAACGGAAAGATCTTCCGCGATATCGTTCATCGTGGTTTTTCCAATACCAAAATGGATAAAGCGTTTTATAGCACCATCAATAATTTGCTCTCTCTTTTTATCGGCTACAATCATTTTACTTTTCTACTTTCTGACTTTTTTAATATTTTAGTCAAAAATAGTGCTAAAAAATGATTTGTTATGAAAGGTTTTTTGAAAAGCGCATTAAGCTTACAATTTTATGACACAATTTTGCATCTTCAGCTGTTTATATATCTTTACAAACCAATCATTTAGAAATATTGTCCATATTAATCAGTCTTTTAGTCTTGCTATTTACCATCGTTGCGATGGAATGTTTGTCGTGGTTTATGCACAAGTATTTATTCCATGGACCACTGTGGTTTATGCATAAAAGCCACCATCAAAAAGCAAAATCTTTTTTTGAGTGGAACGATCTGTTCGCTGTGTTGTTTGCAGGCTTGTCTTTGTTTTTGATGTATATCGATAGGGAGCATTTGGGTTACCGGTTTTTTATCGGTTTGGGCATTACCTTATATGGTATTGTTTATTTTGTAGTTCACGATTGGTTTGTGCACCGGCGGTTTAAAACGTTTAAAAGTAATAATGCTTATTTACAGGCCGTGAGAAAAGCGCATAAAATTCACCATAAAAATAGAGATAAGGAAAAAGGGAAAGCTTTTGGACTGCTGTTTGTTAGAAGTAAAGTACTAAAAAGCTAAATTATACAATATGAAAAATTATTACCTGATCATTCTTCTTGGGGTTATTTCTTTGTCCTTATATTCATGTGGCAAAAAAACAGATAAAGACCGCGCGATCGCTCTTGTGGAAGCTAAATTCGCAAACAGTGATCATGATCTGGATTTCGATAACACAAGTTTAGATAGCCTTTACAACATCTCGCCAAAGGCTTACGCTGATAGCCTAAAAAAAGGAAATGAGTTGGATGCTACCTTAGCTGCACTCGAAGGTGAAATAGAACATTTAAGTCAGGAAGCATCTGATAGTGTTGGCTTGATCAGTGCGAAACTAACCAAAGAAAGATACCGCCTGTTGGATCTTGCCAAAACCAAACCTGTTTTTATCGGCTGGAAACTTTCGGGTATTAAATCAGATGAAGCAAAAAGGGAGGAGTTAAGTTTTAATTTTGATAAGGGAATTACAAAAATTGTACAATAAATACTAATTTTAATCACCTGTTAGCCAAATCTTAACCTGCTCTCACATGAAAATACTGCTTCCTTTAGTTTTTGTATTTATAAGTTTAACAGGCTTTGCTCAAAATGATGCTTCAAAATTTAATTTATTGGGAAAAACCAATTTGAACGATGGTGAGAAAATTATACTCGAATATCATGGGAACAAAGACTCGTCCTACGTAAAGGATGGGGCATTCAGATTTAGTGGTCATTTAAATGAACCCAGTTTGGCCAGTTTGAAACATGGTCAGACTAATATTTTTGAGGGACCAAGGTCTGTCCGGTTATTTTTAGAGCCTGGCGATCTGAAGGTAAACGTTATTGCTGGCCAGTTTTTTAAGGCAGAATTGCAGGGGTCGCAAACCCAGTCGGATTGGGATAAGCTTAGGCTTAAAAAGGAATACGATGAAATACTGGATAAGATTGACGTGTTAAATAAAACGATTAAAGAAAAGGGCAGTTCTGATGCGTTGAAAGCAAATCTTGATTTAAGTTATGCCGAAAGATTAAGGGTAATTAAAGCTGGAGAAAAAAATAGTTTAACTTTTATCCGCAACAATCCTGATTCTTACCTAAGCCCTTATTTGCTTACCGCGTTAATTAGATATTTGCCCAGAGATTCCATTCAGTTTTATTATCGGAGTTTTTCGGGTCCAGTGTTAAACAGCGCCTGGGGAAGAGTAGTTTACAAAGCACTGGCTTTTGAAGAATTAAGTAAAGTGGGGCAAACAGCCCCAAATTTTTCTGCGAAATTGGCTAATGGAAAAACGATCAGCCTTGCCGGATTTAGGGCTAGAAAATATGTGCTGTTAGATTTTTGGGGAACCTGGTGTGTGCATTGTAGGGCACTTAGCCCTGATTTGATCGAAATGTACAAAAAATATGAAAGCAAAGGGCTCGAAATTGTGAGTATAGCCACCGACCGAGATCTTAAACTTTGGCAAAAAACAATTGAGGATGACCGTACTGGCTTATGGAAACACATTTTACTTATAGATGCCAGTAAAAGTGAAAAGGGGGATGATTTGGTGGTGCAGTATAATGTTGCAGCTTATCCAACATTCATTTTGATAGGCAAAGACGGTAAAATAGCTGGTCGTTATGACGGTGAGGGGAACGATTTTCATGTTAATTTAAAAAATAAGCTGGCCACGATTTTTCAATAGTAGGCTATAGGGTCAATCAATTATTAATATAAAGTCTTTTTATTTTACTTTTGCAGCATAACACAAAATCAATATGCTTCAGATTCAGGAAAATATTTCATTAAAACCATATAATTCATTTGGCATCGATGTTAAGGCCAATTATTTTGCTGAGATATTTGATGAAGCAGATCTGATTAAGTTATTTAAAAATGAGGTTGTAAAATCTAACAAGCTTTTGATTATTGGAGGTGGCAGTAATGTACTCTTTACTGAAGATTACAAAGGTTTAGTCATTAAAATCAGTATCAAAGGTATCCAATCTGAAGTTTTGGAAGATAAGGTCCTGGTAACTGCAGGTGCCGGAGAAGTTTGGAATGATTTTGTAAACTATTGTGTGGCACATCATTTTGCGGGTGTAGAAAATCTTAGTCTTATCCCGGGTACAGTAGGTGCCTCGCCAATTCAAAATATTGGTGCCTATGGCGTAGAGCTTAAAGATGTTTTCGAAAGTTGTACAGCATTTGAGATCAAGACCGGGCAGGTTAAAACTTTTACTTATGCTGATTGTCAGTTCGGTTACCGCGAAAGTATTTTCAAAGGAGCATTAAAAGGTCAGTACATTATTACGTCGGTTACTTTCCGTTTGTCGGCAGAGGCGAAAATTAATACCTCTTATGGTGCTATTGAAACTGAATTGTCAAACCGGGGGATCGAAACCCCAAATATTGCTGATGTTTCTGCTGCGGTATCGCACATTCGGGTAAGTAAATTACCCGATCCATCTACTATTGGTAATGCAGGTAGTTTTTTCAAAAATCCGGTGATCGAAAAGTATGAATTTGCCGATGTTGTAGCCAAACACCCCGATGTGGTGCATTATCCCACAGCTGATGATAAAATTAAATTGGCAGCAGGCTGGTTAATTGAGCAATGTGGCTGGAAAGGCAAAATAGTAGGGCAAACAGGTACCTGGAAAAACCAGGCTTTGGTTTTAGTTAACCATGGCAATGCAACTGGCACGGAGGTGTACCAATTTTCTGCACAGATTATAGACAGTGTAAAGTCTACTTTTGGAGTCACTTTAGAGCGAGAAGTAAATATTCTGTGACGAAACCATGCCGTAGCGTGGTTATACGCTTTTGGCACCGTGCCAGAAATTTTTGGTACTAAGTTTGTTTAGGTTTGAGAGAATGAGCAATAATTCATTTGTTTTTTTTAAATCTCCTAAAGCTAAACATCATGACAAAATTTGAATTCAATCATCTGGTTAATCATCACTCGGTATCTCTTAGATCATACGCTTTAAATTTTACAAAAGACGCAGAAGACGCAAATGATTTGGTTCAGGATACCATGTTGAAAGCGATCACTTATTACAATAAGTTTAAAGAGGGTACGAATTTAAAAGGTTGGTTGTTCACCATCATGAAAAATACTTTCATCAACAACTACCGTCGTTTGGTAAAAACGAATACTTTGATTACACAGAGCGAAGATATTTCTTCAGCTAATCTTTCATATAGTGCTACAAAAAATCAGGCTGAAAGTAAATTTGTACTTGGCGATATTGATAAAGCCCTTTCACAATTACCTGAAGAATATTATGTGCCGTTTATCCGTTATTTTGAAGGATATAAATACCATGAAATTGCAGATATGTTAGAAATTCCGATCGGAACTGTAAAAACGCGTATTCACGTAGCAAGAGGAATTCTGAAAAAATACCTTAAAACATATTCAAAAGAAATTGCCACAACAGAAATGGCTTAAGATACATCCATCGAAAAACTAGGGGCTCAGATTTTATCTGGGCCTTTTTTTGTGTGTTGTGATTTCCTCCGTAGGATCGTCGTCCTCCTCGCAATGACGACCCATTTTAGAATCTGTCATTGGTAGAGGTGAGTTTTTTTAAAAAAAACATTGGAGTGAGGATGACATTTTCGCTCCATAACGTCATTCCCGACTCGATCGGGAATCGTAATGCCTTGGCTCGTTTTTTAGGTTGCATTAAGATTCCCGCCTGCGCGAGAATGACGACTGATTTCTAGATTTGTCATTGATAGTAGAGTAGCATGGTTCTGAACAACGATTGCTTAGCGAAGCTAAATCTATTGCGTCGAAATGACGGTCAGATATTGACGCTAGTTATTTCCAAAATGTCGTATAAAGCAAAAGGCCTGAAAATTCAGGCCTTTTTGCTTATCATATATTTGGTTAGTTGATTCTTATTTTTTCTTTCAACAATTCGCCTTCTCTCTTATTTCGAAACAAATGCAAACCTCGAACAATTATGTGTTTTAAAGCTTTATTGCAGTGTTTTTGTTTTGTGGTTATAAAGATAAGGGAAATTTTAAATTTGTCAAGCTTTTTTTAACTTTTTTTTTATTTCTTTTGCTACCACTTGCCCAGATATGATTGCAGGCGGCACTCCGGGGCCTGGAACGGTTAATTGTCCGGTATATAAAAAATTTGTTAACTTACTTTTCATTTTTGGTTTTAAAAAAGCGGTCTGTTTCAAAGTGTTTGCTAATCCATACGCATTTCCTTTAAAGGCATGATAATCTTCTACAAAATCGTTCATGGCATAACTGCGTTTAAACAAAATGTTAGCACTGATGTCATTTCCGGTTAAATCTCTAAAGCGTTTAAGCAATAAATTGAAGTATTCTTCTCTTTTACTTTCGTTATCTTCTAAATCGGGGGCAAGCGGAATTAAAAAGAAAAGGTTCTCGCAATCTTCCGGTGCTACGCCTGGATCGGTAACCGAAGGGCAGCAGGCGTAAAACAATGGTTTTGATGGCCACTTCGCATCGGTATAAATTTCTTCGGCATGCTGATCAAAATCCTCGTCGAAGAATAAGTTATGGTGTAAAATATTGTCTAGTTTTTTATCTATGCCAATATAAAATAAAAGGCAAGATGGGGCCATTGTTCTCTCATTCCAATACTTTTCACTGTAATTGCGGTATGGTTTATCAAAAAGATGTTGATCGATGTGTTGATAATCGGCATTGCCAATAATAAAGTCGCTTTTAAAATCACCTCTATTGGTAATTACCTTATCCGCGAGGTTATTTTTAACTTCAATTTTGGTTACTTCAGTATTGAAAATAAATTTTACGCCCTGCTCTTCGGCAATTGTTTGCATGGCGCTTACAATTTTGTGCATACCGCCCATTGGGTACCATGTGCCTAAAACGAGGTCGGCATAGTTCATCAAACTGTATAAAGCAGGGGTGTTTTGTGGTGTAGCACCTAAAAATAAAACCGGAAATTCTAAAAGCTTCCTTAATTGCTCATTTTTGAACAATTTGTGCACATGTTTCCGCATATTACCCAATAGCTGCAGTTTTATTCCGCTAATGGCCAATCGCGGATCGAAATACTCCATTACGCTATGCGATGGTTTAAAAACATATTCGTTCATGCCCACATCGTATTTGTATTTGGCCTGATCTAGAAAGGTTTGTAGATTATTGCTGCTTCCGGGTTCTAATTTTTCGAATAAATCATATAAATCAGATAATGCTGCTGGAACGTCGATGGTATCGTTTTTGCCAAAATAAATGCGGTAAGATGGACTTAATCTCTTAAGTTCATAAAAATCGGAAGTTGTTTTATTAAAGAGTTGGTAATAGTTTTCGAAAACATCAGGCATCCAGTACCAGCTCGGGCCCATATCGAAAGCAAAGCCATCTTTTTGCCAAGTTCTGGCCCGGCCTCCTGCCATTTCGTTTTTTTCGATTATGGTAACATCACAACCATCTTTAGCCAATAATGCTGCTGCCGCTAAACCTGCAAAACCAGCGCCAATAACAGTAACCTGAGGTTTTTTTTCCATAGTGTAAATAAAAGAAATTTATTGCGTTTTGTTTTGTTTTTTGTTCCTTGTTTGGTGGCTAACCAAACGCTCGTGAACTCCAAACAACCCGTCCTGGCAGGCACTCCAATGTCGTTAAGTTCAGTCTTAGTTATATTGGTACATAATTTAACCACAGATAAAAAGGATGCACACAGATATAATCCGTGTTTAGCTGTGTCCATCCGTGGTTAGAATCCCATAACTTAATGAGACTGGGAGGAAGCCCCTCTAAAAGAGTGGAATGGAGTGCTGACTCATACACCATGCCAAATGCGCTTAGCTTTTCTTACCTTTGCGCCCAAACATGATTAAACTACGCATTATATTTTTTCTGCTTTTTGCAGCTACCAATATTACTTACGCCCAGTTATCAACGCAAGAAATTGCGGTACTGAAAACCAATATGGTTAAAGCCGTAGAAAATTCGAAGTTAACCGATTCGTTATTTAATAAACTAAACAAACTTCCTAATAAAACTGCCCTGATTACAGGTTATACCGGAACATTGGAAGCGCTGAAGGCCAAACACTCGTGGAATCCATATAATAAGATTAAATATGTAGGGCGATCGCTTAAAACCATGCAAAAGGCAATTGATATGGATAAAGAGAATATGGAAATCCGTTTTATGCGTTTTTCTATTGAGTTTTATACACCTTCTTTTTTAGGTTTTAGTAAAGATCTTGCCGAAGATAAAAAAGAAATTGTTAAACATTATCAAAACGGAAATTTCGGTCTTGCCGACCATGAGTTGGTTAAAAATGTTGCAAAATTTATGATCGACAGTAAAAAGTGCACACCAGCAGAAATTAAAATTTTAAAGAAACACCTATAAATGAATTATACCTATTTACTTATAAACCTTGCCGTAATTTTCTTTCCACTGGTTTTATCCTTCGATAAAAAAGTGCATTTTTTTAGCAAATGGAAGTTTGTTTTTCCGGCGATATTAATTACCGGAATAGTGTTCTTAATTTGGGATATCCTGTTTACCAAACTAGATGTATGGTCGTTTAATCCAAACTATATTATTGGTATAAATCTTTTAGGTCTGCCATTAGAAGAAATTCTTTTCTTTTTAACCGTTCCGTATGCCTGTGTTTTTATTTATGAGTGTTTAAATATTTATTTTCCGAAAAATAACCTGCAAAAATATAGTTTAGCCCTAAGTAACCTATTACTTGGCCTTTGTGTGGCTATGTTATTCTTTGGGCATGGCCGATGGTACACTTTCATTAATTTCGGATTTCTGCTTTTAGTATTGGCATATGTAGAGTATATTAATTCGAAACATCGGTTTATGTACTGGTTTTTTAGAACTTACCTGGTTTCGCTCATTCCTTTCTATATTGTAAATGGTTTTTTAACTGCTATTCCGGTGGTGATCTATAACAGCAGAGAAAATGTAGGCTTTAATGTGGGCAGTATTCCTTTCGAAGATCATTTCTATTTAATGAGCCTGCTGTTGATGAATGTTTACCTGTACGAGGTTTTTAAAAGCAAGGGTGATAAAAAGGAAAATTTAAAATTAGAAAATTAATAAATTTTTACTTCGAAAAGGATATCATCCTGAGCGTAGTTGAAGCATAATTTTATTATTAGGAAATGAAAGTCCGGTGGTTTTTGGCGGTCTGCAGTCCCGCTTTGCGCTTTACTTCGTTGCACTTCGTGTTCGCTGCAGTCGGGTTTAGGAACAAAAGTTTGTGCGCCTGGCAAACCTTACAAATGAAATGCTATTTTGGCCATTTAGCCCTGGTTGAAGCGTTGCCCTGCAGCAACGAGGTACGAGGAAGCGAAGCGTACAAGCGTAAAACGGGGAGAAGCTTATTTCTTTGCTCAGGTGTTGCGCTCTAAATAGTCTTCGACTTCGCTCAGACTTACAGTCAGCGTCCTTTTAGAAAATGATGTCATGGTGAGCGTAGTCGAAGCATAATCTTATTATTAGGAAATGAAAATCCGGTGGTTCTTGGGGGTCTGCAGTCCCGCTTTGCGCTTTACTTCGTTGCACTTCGTGTTCGCTACAATCGGGTTTAGGAACAAAAGTTTGTGCGCCTGGCAAACCTAACAAATGAAATGCTATTTTGGCCATTTAGCCCTGGTTGAAGCGTTACCCTGCAGCAACGAGGTACGAGGAAGCGAAGCGTTCAAGCGTAAAACGGGGATAAACTTATTTCTTTGCTCAGGTGTTGCGCTCTAAATAGTCTTCGACTTCGCTCAGACTTACAGTCAGCGTCCTTTTAAAAAATGATGTCATGCTGAGGGATAATTTATTGCATAAAAATCAATATGATTGACGTATAAATTATTTTTTTGCCTGCTGCTCCGTCTTGCCTTGGCTCGCCGCCGCCGAAGGACTCTTTTTTTTGGCATCAAAAAGAAACAAAAAATGCCGGCTGAAAATTTATTCATTTTTGGTTGTAGTTTCAATAGCATTCATGAGGGCTGTGCCGTTTTCTTTGGAAGCCAGTAGAGTGGCTTGGTCTGTGGCGTCCGAAAAATTTGTTAGGCCGGGTTTTAGTTGAACGTGGATGAGTTGCTTTGGCCTAGCTGGGAGGAAATGTATAAACAATAAAACCCTCATTAATAAATAATTACTAGATAACGTCAATGTAGCGTAGTCGAAGGACAATCTTTTTTTCTTTATCTTCAACGCGAAATTAATTTAAATGAATTTACCAGGTTATACCAAACAACAGCTCGCTTTACGTAATGGACAGGATAAACCGCAGATTTGGGTGGCTTATAAAGGTTTGATTTACGATATGACCGATAGCAGGCTGTGGCGGAACGGCAAACATTACGAGCATTGGGCCGGTCAGGATTTAACCGATGAGTTACCCGATGCGCCCCATACCGAAGCTGTTTTTGAAAAATTTATTCCCATAGCCAAACTTATTACACTAAATTAATTTTCGTCAGCGTAGATTGTTTTAACTCCTTAAATTCTGAAGGCCTTTTTCCTACCATTTTATAAAAGGTATTGCTAAAAGAAGAGATGCTATTATAACCTACCTGATAAGCAACCTCGCTAATGGTAGCATCACTTTCCAATAATTTTTCCATTGCTTTAATCATTCTGGCCAGTTTTAAGTACTGAAAAAAAGAGGTATCAAGCGCCGATTGAAATAATCTTGAGAGCGTACGCTCGCTAAATCCCATTGCTTTACCTACGCTTTCTAAGCTCATGCCATCATCGGCTAATCCATCTACAATATGTCTTAATACCGGTCTTAACCGCTGGTTTTCAGTGGTGGGCAACGCTATCGGGAGTGGATGTTCGCTTACTACCGGCAAAATGTTTTTAAGTGTATTTAAAAAGTCGTATTCATTTGTTTTTGGTTCAATGTTTCCATTCCAACGCTCAGAAAATAGGAACATTTCTAATAAAAGATTATTTACAGGATATATGCCAATCTGTTTATAAAATGGGTTTTCGTCATCTGTGGTGGTATCGAAATAGATATTCCGCACAATGGCGGCATGATATCGGTGCTGTAGATGGTGTTCTACCCCGGCCGGAATCCAAACATAATGCCTGGCCGGGAGGAAATAAGATTTTTCTTTGGTATACAAAAAAATGATGCCGCCCTCTACATAGGTGAGCTGCCCTTTTAAATGTGTATGGTCTTGAAATCGGTCTTCAAACCTGCTATGCCAAACATACATGGTTTCTGGTTTTTCGTCGATTGCAAATAAAAGGTCTTCGTTGCTAACTTTTATCATTTGGCTGGTTTAAACAAATATCTGTCGGTTTAGATAAAACAAAGTAACAAATCTGTAACGAAATTTGCATCATTAATTAACGAATATGACTTTTAACAGGAATAAAAGAATGTTTTGGGTGTGCATGCCCTTTCTTTTATCATCAATTTTTGTTCATGCACAAGCCCTTCCAGACCAAAGTAATTTTACCATCAACCAGGTTTGGGCACTTGCTGATAGCAACAATAAAAAGATACAGGTGCAAGGCCTCAATGTACAGGCCGCTGATGCGCATGTAAAAGTAAGCAAAGCTGAAAGGTTACCGGAGATTGCGGCCGAAGGACTTTATGCACATGTTTTTCCTTTGCCCATTTACGAAAACGGACTGTTCCATACTCCGAGTCAGTTTCCGGTTGCGCCAACCTATTATAAAGCTGGTGCCGATGCTTATTTCAATATTTATAATGGGGGAAAAACCACAACTGAAATTAATACTTCGAAAGTGGAAAGCGAGTTGAGTAAGGTGCAAAAAGGGCAAAGCAAACAGGAAATCCATTATACTGCAGCGGTATATTTTTACGATGTTTTCCGTAATATTTCTTATCAGGTATTGTTAGAACAAGACATCCGAGACCGCGAAAAGCAACTGGCCGAAATTAGTCAGTTATATAAAAACGGTACGATATTAAAAAGTGATGTACTAAGGGCAGAATTACGCCTTTCGAAACAACGGATGCTGTTAATCGAAATCAACAATAGCATAAAAATCGCTAAACAGAAACTCAATATCTTGATTGGAAGAACAGATGATGCACCGCTAAATCCGCAGATTTCGGACAATGAAACAGATGCCATTGCGCTAAAACAGGTTGATGAATATTTAAATGATGCCAAAACATCTTCTTATAAAATACAGATTTCGGAAAAAGAACAGGCTTTGGCAAAATTGAAACTTAAGAATGTAAAATCGAATATTATGCCTTCTTTGGGCTTCTTTGGTGAGTATGCTTTTGCTTATCCTCAAATCCAGTTTTATCCGTATGCACTTTCGCTTTATAGTAATGGTATGGTTGGGCTGAAGCTTAAAATCCCAATTTCGTCCTGGTATACCAATCAACACAAAGTAAAAGAAGCGGAGATTAAAGTGCATCAACAAGCGGTTGAAGATGAAGATGTGAAAGATCAAATCCAACAGGAAGTGCAGGAAAATTATATCCGTTACAAAGAATCAGTACAGCGCATAACATTGGCTGAAGAAAATATTAAGCAGGCTGCCGAAAGTTACCGTATCGTACAAAATACCTACTTCAACCAATTGTCGCTTTTAACCGATCTGCTTGATGCAGAAACCCAATTGTTGCAGTCGCGGTTTGAACTGACCACTGCAAAAGTGAATGCTAAAATACAATACTATCAATTACAAAAAGCCGTAGGGAACTTATAAAATGAACACGCAGAAACAAAGTAAAGCCGATAAAATCATCAGTAGAATTACCACAATAATAGCGCTCATCGTTTTAGTGGTATTGGTGGTATGGGGTGGGAAAACGCTCTTGGGCTATATGAAATATGAGGAAACGAACGATGCGCAGGTAGATGAATACATCAATCCGGTAACGGCGAGGGTGAGTGGTTATATCAAAGAAGTGAAATTTGAAGAAAACCAGGAAGTGAAAAAAGGTGATACACTTGTTTTGATTGACGATGATGATTATACCGTTCAACAAGATGAGGCCTCGGCTTCGTTATTAAATGCCAGAGCCCAGGTTTCGGTACAGCAAAGTAATATTAAAACTGCGCAAAGTACGGCTTTGGTTGCCGAGGCTAAAATTGCTGCAGCAAAAGCCAAACTATGGAAGCAACAAACGGAATATAACCGTTATAAAAAACTGTTCGATGCAGAATCGGCTACGCGCCAACAGCTGGAGACCATAGAGAGTTTGTTGCAGGTTGCGCAGGCAGAATACCAGGCGGCTAAAGAAGATTATGTAACCGCCATTTCCAGAACGAATGATATCAAAGCGCAAAGTGATGTCCTGAAATCCGAAATAAAAAGAAGACAAGCCGTTGTGAAAAGAAATAACCTGAATACTTCTTACACAGTGATTGTAGCGCCTTATGATGGTAAAATGGGTAGAAGAACCATCCAGTCTGGACAATTGGTTCAAACTGGCCAAACGATCGCTTACATTGTAGACAGAAGCGCAGGAAAATGGGTGGTGGCCAATTTTAAAGAAACCCAGATTGCTAAAATGCATGTTGGTGAAAAAGTGAATGTTGAAGTAGATGCTTTTCCAGGCCAATCGTTTATAGGCGAAATTGAATCACTTTCGGGTGCTACAGGATCAAGGTTTTCGCTTTTGCCGCCCGATAATGCTACAGGAAACTTTGTAAAAATTGCCCAGCGTATTCCAGTTCGCATCCGTTTAGATAAAAAAGACAACAGTATAGCGCTTTTAAGTGCCGGAATGAGTGCAAGTGTTAAAGTGAAAAAAAATGACTGATCATCTGCCCATATTCAAAGTTAGAGTGCCCGAATGGTTGATAATACTGAGTATTTTCGCGGTACTTTTATCTTCAGTATTGCTTTTTGCACTATCTACTGCAGATGGAACGGCTGCTGCGGGTTATTATGGCGCGAACGCAGCTGATGTTCAATTCTCGTTATTGATGTTTTACGCAGCAGTTGCGAGTTTTGCCGTTGTAGAACGCCGTTTCTTTGCCAGGGTGGTTACCAAAGATTACCTTTTGATATGCATCATTTTAGAAATCCTTATCGCGTATTGGTGTTACAACACCCGCGAAATCTGGTTGGTGTTTACACTGAGGTTTTTGCAAGGTATTATAAATTGTGGTTTAACCAGTATATCGCTAAATCTACTTTTTAGCAGGTTGAAATCAGAACATGCGAAAGAAACTGGATATACCATTTTTTATGGAATGATCCTTTGTGTGTCGCCGCTAACAGCATTATTTTCGGTTCCCATTGTAGAAAATTTCGAATATAACGTGGTTTACAAGGCCATTATATTCTGTTTTCTACCAAGTGCCATCCTGCTCTTTAGTGTAATGAACAGGGTACACATATTACGTAAAACACCTTTATATAAGATAGATTGGATGAGTTTTGTGCTTTTTTCTACCATGTTAGTGCTCATTGCTTATGTTTTGGTTTATGGGCAGCAGTACGATTGGCTGGACGATGCGAGTATTTTGTATTCCATTTTGGCTATCCTGCTTTTGTTTGTCGTATCAATAGTTAGGCAACTTACCTTAAAAAGACCATCGGTTGATCTCAGTATTTTCAGGTCACGGAATTTCGCCATCGGGATAGTCTTTTTAGTAATCCTCTATATTATCCGCGGTGCTTTTGGCTTAACTTCCTCGTACTTTATTAACGTTTTAGGAATGGATTCGTTGCACGCCAACGAGATTATGGTTTTTAATATTGCCGGGGTAGTGGTAGGTTCAATCATTGCCATCCGCTTTCTGATCCGCCAACAACATTTAAGGATATTATGGGTAACCGGTTTCGTATTGCTTTTTGTGTTTTTTTTATGGATGTGCCAGCTGTTTGCCAGTGAAGCAGGAAAAGAAAACTTTTACCTGCCGCTTTTTGTGCAAGGGGTAGGAGCCGGGATGGTGATGTCGCCGATTGTGATGTTTATCATGTCATCCGTTCCCGATAATATGAGCCAGTCGGCATCATCAGTTGGTGTATTTGTACGTTTTTCAACCTTTAGTTTGAGTTTGGCTTTTATTAATTTCTGTCAGCTTTATTTTAAGGGAAAACATAGCGACGAGCTGCGTGGCGGTATTACCTTATTGGATTTTAACCTGCCAGAAAGATTAAAAATGTATCAATCCGTTTTGAGCAGCAGGGGGATGCCTCGTGATGAGGCAGGTAAAGTGGCTGTAGGATTGTTGAACAAAGCTGTTCAAAAACAAACTTTTTTGCAGTTTTGTGTCAGCTATTATGAGTGGATTGCAATACTTTGTTTTTTAAGTATTATTCTGATCTCATTACAGCCTGTAATCAGCAGGACGGTGATTAATTTGAGAAATAAACAACCGGCTGCCGCTGGGTTTTAGGTTAGTTATCAGTTCTCAATTTGCAGCTACCATAAATCAACCTTAATCTCCTTTAAGATTCCCAACTGAGCGGGGAATGACGATCCCCTCCAAAAAGATGCTGAAATAAATTCAGCATGACGATGGAGGTAATGAACTGTATGCAATAAAAAACAGCAGATTTAAAGAAATATCTCTAAATCTGCGGTTCGTTTATTTGCAATTGAAAAGCAAACCGTTAAGCGTTAACCGAAAACTGTCAACTGACTATGCTTCTATAGTAAATGCGCTCAAGCTTACAAATTCCTGAATTCTGGCAGCAATTTCTTCGTCTGTTAAATTCAATAACTTTTCAGTTCCAAATTTTTCTACACAGAAAGATGCCAATGCTGAACCATAAATGATTGCATTTTTCATGTTATTAAAGCTAATAGTATCCACTTTAGCTAAATAACCGATAAAGCCACCTGCGAAAGTATCACCGGCACCAGTAGGGTCGAATACTTCTGCCAAAGGCAATGCAGGAGCAGAGAAAATTTGATCTTCATGGAACAATAAAGCACCGTGTTCACCTTTTTTGATGATCAGATATTTGGGACCCATGGTAAGGATTTTCTTTGCCGCTTTAACCAAAGAGTATTCGCCAGATAATTGACGTGCTTCTGCGTCGTTAATGGTTAATACGTCTACCAGTTTAATTGTTTCCAATAAATCATCCATCATAATGTCCATCCAGAAGTTCATGGTGTCCATTACAATTAACTTAGGCCGGTTTTTAAGGCGTTTAATCACCGTTTGCTGTACCTGTGGGGTTAAGTTGCCCAACATCAAATATTCGCAATCCTGATAGCTTTCAGGGATAATTGGGTCGAAATTTTCCAATACATTTAATTCTGTAATTAAGGTATCGCGGCTGTTCATGTCGTTATGGTATTTGCCCGACCAAAAGAAAGATTTTTCGCCTGCTTTTATTTGTAATCCTTCAGTGTCAATACCGTGATTTGTAAAGGTATCGATATCTGATTGATGGAAATCATCACCAACAACTGCTACAATTTTTGCTTTATTATAAAAGTAAGATGCGGCTAAACTTGCGTAAGTTGCTGCTCCACCTACAATTTTATCCGTTTTTCCGAAAGGAGTTTCAATAGCATCAAAAGCTACAGTACCTATGATTATCAGGCTCATATCTATGTGTTAATTTTTTTTTAAAATTTTTCACTGCAAATATTGCATAAATAATTTAAAAGCCCTAATATTGCATTCCCAAAACGAACAAGG
>Ga0308165_1000860_pt1 | contig 47311 bp, 52 predicted proteins | sample PhyWR2_FD_201032 | JGI IMG/M metagenome (GOLD analysis project Ga0308165, IMG submission 201032) | Phyllosphere microbial communities from UC Gill Tract Community Farm, Albany, California, United States - DLSLW.R2 | ecosystem: Host-associated > Plants > Phyllosphere > Unclassified | place: USA... | reverse complement strand
AAGGGTCAGGCTGAGCTTGTCGAAGCCCCCCCGCCGCAACTCACCCCAGTTCGCGCATCGCCATCAGCGAGGACGAATAGGGCACCGCCATGCCGCGTACCCGGTCCCACCCGCCGTTCAGCCATAGCGCCCATGCTCCCGGATCGGGCGGCAGGATCACCGGCATGGTCTCGCGCCCCTGCGCTTTCAGCGCTGCATTCGCCTCGCAGGCCAGCAGCGCGAACGACGGGATTTCGCTGTCCTTCCACACCGCCGCCATCGCGAAGACCGGCTGGTCGGTGCAGGAAAACCAGGACTGGCGGCGCTTGCCATCGGTGGGAGAGGGGCGGCCCCATTCCATGAACATCGTAGCGGGCACCAGGCAGCGAAATTCGCTGTTGCGCAAGTTGCCGATCCAGAACGGACTGTCGAGATTGCGCACGCTCAGGATACCGTGGCGCGGGGCGTCATGCACCGTGGGCGGCGGCGGCACGCCCCACAGGCGCGGGATCATGCGGCGCGGCGCCTTGCCCTGAGGGCGCGGCCCGGCGATCGCCTCGCGCCCGGCGGTGATGACCGGGGCGAACTGGCCCGGCGCTACATGCCCGCCTGCCCAGGGATCGTCCCGCGCCTCGGCGCCGAAGTGGCGGGCGACGGCCAGTGCGGCGGCGTCCAGGCGATAGAGCATCGGCATCGCCGCCGCCTCTAGACCTGCCGGGCGCCTGCGTCTATCATCGCCCTACCCCGGGGAGCCTAGCAGGGTCCAAGCGGACTCTGGGCTGAGAGGTGTGGGTATGCTCCACACGACCCGTCGAACCTGAACCCGTTAATACGGGCGGAGGGAGTGGACGCGGTTTCGTGTAAGCATCTTTTGCGATGTATCGGGCCTGCAATCCGTCTCTTTTTCCGTCCCATGGAAGAAAAGAGGCATCCATGGCTGACATCAACTCCAAGCTGGAAATAGGCGTTACGACCGGTCCCATCCGCGGATCGAAGAAGATCCACGTCCCCGCGCAGAGCAACCCCGAGATCCGGGTCGCCATGCGTGAGATATACCTCGAACCGTCGAGCGGCGAGCCGCCGGTGCGGGTCTACGACACCTCGGGCCCGTACACCGACACTGATGCGGCAATCGACATTTCCGCAGGCCTGGCCCCGCTGCGCCGCGACTGGCAGTTGGCGCGCGGCGATGTCGAGGAATACGCCCCGCGTGAAGTGAAGCCGGAAGACAACGGCCAGATCGGCCCGGATCGTTCCGGCGGCGTGCCCCCGTTCCCCGCCGCCTTGCGCCGTCCCCTGCGCGCCAAGCCCGGCATGAACCTCTCACAGATGCACTACGCGCGCCGGGGCATCATCACGCCCGAGATGGAATACGTCGCGGAGCGGGAGAACCTGGGCCGCGCGCGGCTGGCGCGGTACGAGCGTTCGGGCGAGAGTTTCGGCGCCTCGATCCCCGATTACGTGACGCCTGAATTCGTGCGCAATGAAGTGGCGCGCGGCCGGGCGATCATTCCCAGCAACGTTAACCACCCGGAAGCCGAACCGATGGCGATCGGCCGCAACTTCCTGGTGAAGATCAACGCCAACATCGGCAATTCCGCCGTCGCCTCCGACGTGGCATCCGAGGTCGACAAAATGGTCTGGTCGATCCGCTGGGGCGCGGACACCGTGATGGACCTTTCCACCGGTCGCAACATCCACGACACCCGTGAATGGATCATCCGCAATTCCCCGGTGCCGATCGGCACCGTGCCGATCTATCAGGCGCTGGAGAAGGTCGGCGGCATCGCCGAGGATCTCACCTGGGAAATCTTCGCCGACACCCTGATCGAACAGGCCGAACAGGGCGTGGACTACTTCACAATTCACGCCGGTGTGCGCCTGCCCTACGTGCCGCTGGCCGCCAAGCGCATGACCGGCATCGTCAGCCGCGGCGGCTCGATCATGGCCAAGTGGTGCCTGGCGCACCACAAGGAGAGCTTCCTCTACGAGCGTTTCGACGAGATCACCGAGATCATGAAGGCCTACGACGTGGCCTATTCGTTGGGCGACGGCCTGCGCCCCGGCTCGATCTACGATGCCAACGACGAGGCCCAGTTCGCCGAACTTTATACGCTTGGCGAACTGACCAAGCGGGCCTGGGCGCAGGACGTCCAGGTTATGATCGAAGGCCCCGGCCACGTGCCGATGCACAAGATCAAGGAGAACATGGAAAAGCAGCTCGAGGCTTGCGGCGAGGCGCCGTTCTACACGCTTGGCCCGCTCACCACCGATATCGCGCCCGGTTACGATCACATCACCAGCGGCATCGGCGCCGCCCAGATCGGCTGGTACGGCACCGCGATGCTCTGCTACGTGACGCCCAAGGAGCACCTCGGCCTGCCTGACCGCGATGACGTGAAGGTGGGCGTGGTCACTTACAAGCTGGCCGCCCACGCCGCCGACCTTGCCAAGGGCCACCCCGCCGCGCAGGTCCGCGACGATGCGCTTTCGAAGGCCCGCTTTGAGTTTCGCTGGCGCGACCAGTTCAACCTCAGCCTCGATCCCGATACGGCGGAGAAGTACCACGACCAGACGCTGCCGGCGGAAGGTGCCAAGTCCGCCCACTTCTGCTCGATGTGCGGGCCGAAGTTCTGCTCGATGAAGATCAGCCAGGAGGTGCGCGATTTCGCCGCGAAGCAGAACCAGCCCAGCACCAGCTTCCTCGCCGCTCATCCTGAGCCTGCCGAAGGAGCCGCCGATGAAGCCGAAGCGGGCATGATGGAGATGAGCAAGGTGTTCAAGGACACCGGCAGCGAACTTTACATGGGCGCCGGAGACCGCGAACACGATTGAGCGGCGTTGATGCTTTAATTCTTCGTCATTCCCGTACAGGCGGGAACCCATCTTCCGGCTTCGCGTGTTATGGCTTGGTCGGAAGGTGGATCCCTGCCTTCGCGTGAATGACGAGGGGTTTGGGCATGGCGCGCAGTTCCACGACCGACTGGTTCAAGCTGGCGAACGACAGTTACTGGCTATGGGCGGAATCCATGATGGTCATGGGAATGCGCACCACCGACATGATGACAGGCAAGGGAAGCGACCGCGAAAACCGGCTGATGGTGAACGAAAAGCTGAGGGCCGGCGCCGAAGTGGCGGCGATGCTGGCGACGTCGAGCCTGACTTCGCCGGAAAAGAGCGCGCAGAAGGCCGTCAGCCATTATCGCCGCAAGGTTACCGCCAACCGCAAGCGCCTGTCGCGCAAGAAATCATGAGCAGCGCTCACATCGGCATCGGCGGCTGGACGTATGAACCGTGGCGCGGCCTGTTCTACCCCAAGGGCCTGGCCCAGGCACGAGAGCTTGCCTACGTGGGCGAACACCTGACCGCGACCGAAATCAACGCCACTTTCTATGGCCGCCAGAAACCTGCCAGCTTTGCGAAGTGGCGCGATGCGGTGCCGGACGGTTTCGTCTTTGCCCTCAAAGGCTCGCGCTACTGCACGAACCGCAAAAACCTCGGCGAAGCGGGGGAGAGCGTCGCAAATTTTCTGGGGCAGGGTCTCGTTGAATTGGGCGACCGGCTGGGGCCGATCAACTGGCAGCTTGCCGCTACCAAGAAGTTCGACGCGGACGAGATCGCCGCCTTCCTCGCCCTTCTGCCTGCCGCCCATGAGGGCATCGCGCTTCGCCACGCCATCGAGGCCCGGCATGAAAGTTTCGATGACCCCGCCTTTTACGCTCTGCTGCGCAAGGCAGGCGTTGCTGTGGTCCTCGCCGATTCCCCCAAGTACGCTATGCTGGATGCCACCGACACGGCGCCTTTCGTGTACCTCCGCCTTCAGGACGCCCGCGCCGAACTTGAGCAGGGCTATGACAATGCCGCCCTCGACCATTGGGCCAGCCGCATCGGCGGATGGTCGGCGCAAGGCCGCGATGTCTTCGCGTTCTTCATAAACGGGGCCAAGGAACGCGCTCCGGCTGCGGCGCAGGCCCTGATCGGGCGACTGGCCGACGTCTGACTTTGCGAACTTCGCAGGCCAGTTCCGGCAATAAGTGACCATATCGCAAAGCAACGCGAAGACGACTTGCGAACAGGCCGTTAACCTTGTTCGCTTCATCATCTTAAATCTGCCACGCCCCATCGTACCGGTCACTTGCGGGGCCGTCGATTCGACTAAGCGGCGTCCAGGTCCGTAGATCACGTAGTGTGATTTGCGGTCCTATTTTATGTCAGATACGCCGACTGCTTAGGAAAGACCAGTATAACACACAAGATGTTATTGTTGTTTTTCCGATGTTTGGGTCGCAGCCGGAGTTATTGAACAATGATTGATCTACCACCGCTCTCCCGACGACAGATACTCGGGGCGATGGCCGTTGCGCCGTTTATTTCCAACCCCCTCATGGCGGCTACATCCAGAATCGACCGAATCATGGTCCAGGGCAGGCCTCAGGATACCGGGTCGGTGTACAAGCTGGGCAATATCATGACCGCGCTCGACAAGCTCGGCGGCGTTCGCAAGATGCGCTGCCGCGAGCCTTTTACGGGAACCGCCGGCTGGGCCACCTACGTCGGACTGGCAAGGGCAGGTGTGAAGTTCTCCTTCACCCTGTCCGGGCGCGACATTGCCAGAACCATTGCTGATATGAAGGCGTTCCTGGCCGTCGTTCCGGGATCGATCTGGGCCATCGAAGGCCCCAACGAACCCGATCTCAACCCGATGACGTACCACGGTGTCACCGATCCCCGACTGGGCTTCCGTACCGGTAATGCGCCTGCCCTGATGGCCTTCCTGAAGGACTTCACGGCGGCGCAGGGTGTCGATCCGGTGCTGCGATCGATCCCCTTCATCGCCAGCAACGACTTCATGCAGCCGCAGCAGGCGCCTTTCTCGGACTATGGTAATACCCATATCTACCCGACGCCTGAATCCAAGATCCAGGACCGCCTGGCCAGCTTCAAGACCAGGATCGCCCAAGGCAAGAACAGCCAGGGGGTGATTACCGAATGGGGCCGCACGACGGGGGGCAGCTCCAAGAACGTGACATCGCCGCCGGTGACCCTCGCGAAGCAGGCCGAACTTCTTTCGACCGACATCGCCGCTGCCCTGAGCAAGCCCTTCGTCCACACGATCAGCATCTACGAGCTGTTTTCGTGGTCGGGGACGAGCGAGATGAACAACTTCGGCCTGTTCAACGCCGATCTATCGCCCCGTCCTGCGGTGGCTGCCATCAAGGCGGTCATCACCTGACGCATAAAGGTTCCCCCGGTGCGGCGCGCCGGGGGAACCCTCTCGCGGCTGGTTTCGTTTCACGTCGCATGAGAAACATTACCGCGTTCAGCGCCTCCGCTCTAATGGCCCTCTCGCTCGCCGCCTGCTCCGGCGCTGAACCGACTGCCGGTGCCTCGGCGACAGGGGCGGCCCAGGAAGAAAGCACAGTGCCCGCTACGGACGCTATGCAGCCTGCGCCGACCGAGGCAGCCCCGGCGATGACCGCTTCGGCGAAAGTGATCGGACTGGAAGGCCTCGGTGATCTGAAGATCGGCCAGCCCGTGCCCAAGGGCAGTACTTGGGCCGAGCGGGGAGCGCAGGCGGGCGATGCCTGCCGCACGGTCACATCGCCCGGCTATCCCGGTGTCTACGCCATCGTAGAACAGGACAAGGTCCGCCGCATCACCGTGGGCAAGCGCTCCGACGTGAAGCTGGTCGAGGGTATCGGCGTGGGCGCCACCGAAAAGGACGTGGCGAAGTGGTTCGCGGGCTTCCGCGAAGAGCCGCACAAGTACGAGGATGCACCTGCCAAATACCTCACCGCTCCCAATGCAGCGAGCGGCGACCCGGCGCTGCGATTCGAGATCGGCAAGGACGGAAAGGTCAGCCTGATCCACGTCGGCACGATGCCGGTGCTGGGCTATGTCGAGGGCTGCCTTTGACCTGACCCCTTTCCAGCGCGGCCGATTCCCGGCAAGGACAGGGTATGAACCACTACCTGCTTACTTACACTCTGGCGGCCGATTATCTTGAACACCGTCCGCAGTTTCGCGCCGATCACCTTGCGCTTGCGTGGGAGGCGGCCGATCGCGGCGAACTGGTAATGGGCGGCGCGGTGGAAGATCCGGTAGATACCGCGCAGCTCCTGTTTGCCGGGGAAAGCACCGATGCCGCCGAGGCTTTCGCCCGCGCCGACCCTTACGTGGTGAATGGCCTTGTCCTGCGGTGGAGCGTGCGGCGATGGAATACCGTGGTCGGCGCCGGTGCTGCCAGCCCGGTACGTCCATGAGCGCGGCCGAACTGGCCATTCGCAGCCGGCGCGCTGCCTTCAACCGAGCCATTGCCGAGGGAGATGCGGCGGCGATCGGGCCGATTCTCGCGCGGGACTGCGTGATGATCACCGGTAGCGATAGCGCGGTGATGGCGGGCCGCATGGCGCAGGTGAAAGTCTGGCGGCGTGAATTCGCCCATGCCGGGCGGATGATTTATCTGCGGACCAGCGAAAGCGTAACCGTCTCGCCGGTGGAGCCGATAGCGATGGAGCATGGCCGCTGGCAGGGCACCGCCGACGACGGCGAGGCGGCGCTTGCCTCGGGCACTTACGCGGCGAAGTGGCGCGAAGTGGCCGGGGATTGGGTGATCGAGGCGGAAGTCTTCGTGACGCTTGGTTAGCTGTACATTGTAAGGGCTTGGGGCTGGCCGCTCGATAGGGTATGGGCCGGTCTGCAACCCGGCGCGGGGTCGCGCCGCCGGGTTGCCGTTGAGGATTCCCGAAAATGGCCGCTGCCCGCAAGTCGCATGCGCAATTCCTGCGCGTCGGCGGGCTGCAGGAGCCTGTATCGATGAGTTCAGAATCTGCCGCCCCCGAGGCTCTCATGCGCGACGCCGGCAAACTGATGGTCGAGGCAGGCTCGGTCATTGCCTTGCGCACCGTCCGTATCGGCCAGGGCGATCCCGGCGCGGGCGATGAAATGATGCGCATGGTCACCGAGAAGGTCTGGGCCGGCTGGGAATGGAGCATGGCGCTGGCAAGCGGCCAGCTCGGCCACGATCCCGGCACCGTGTGCAGCCGCACGCTTACCTATTACCGCCGCGCCGTGCGGGCGAACCTGAACCGGCTCTCCAGCAACGACGAGTAACGAGGGCCGCCGCTCTCTCAGCGGACGTTGAGGCCGAGTTCGCCCAGTAGCTGACCGGCCTGTTCGCTGGAGATCGTCGCCCCGCGAAAAAGCCGCGCGTCGGCCAGCTTCAGGCCGCCCAGATCCGCGCCGCGTAAATCCGCGCCATCGAAACGCGCGCCCTGGACGTGAGCGTCGCGCAGACTGCAACCGATGAAAGTCGCGTGGCGGAAGTCGCATTTGCCCAGGTCCGCCTGCGAGAAGTCTATCCGCTCCAGCCGCGCCTTGCGGAACGAGTGGCCGCCCAGCCGTGCATTGACCAGCAATGTCTCATCGAAAATCAGGTTGATCGCGCGCGCCTCGGTAAGGTCGGCGCCGGTCAGCTTGCAGTGTTCGATCCGCGCAGAATCGAGTGTGGCACGGCGCAGCGAGGCATTGTTGAAGTCGCACGATATGAACTTCGCGTCGGCAAGGTCGCACTCGGTGAAGTCGGCGAAGGCGCCCCGGCACGAGGTCCAGAGGCTTGTTTCCAGTTTGGCGCGGGCAAAGTCGGTGCGGCGCAGCGAGCAACGCTCGAACCTCCATCCGGTAAGCTCGAGGCCGGAGAGGTTCGCGTCCTCCAGATCGCAGTCGATCAGGTGGCGCGGGTGTGCCAGCAGGCCCTCGATATCGGCCCGCGTCAGCGTCCTGTCGGAAATCGGTTCGTCCATGCGCGGCTGTTAGCGGCTGCCCGTCGGGGGTGACAGCATCTAATTCGCGCTTTCGGCAGCCATTACGTCCTGCGCAGCGTCGGCAGCGCGCCGGGCCGCATCCGATGCGGTGTCGCTCTGGCGCCGGGGCGGGGCTGCCTGTTCCCATGCGGGTGCCGGACTATCGCCGCCCGGACTCGCAGGCACACGGTCGCCGCCGTAGCGTTCATCGGCATAGTCGTCGTAATTGCGCATATCCCGGCGGCCGGGAAGGTCGCCCCGGACCCAGCCTTCATCGTCGTAGCCGCCGTGCGTGGGATAGCCGTCGGCTGCGTAGCCTTGCGGCGCAGAGTAGGGCGGAGCGGCATCTTCGCCTGACGATCCCGGCCCGAATGGCCAGGCCGGGGAATCGATCAGGGACAGGCCCTCGTCGAGCCAGGACTGGCGCACCGGCGGCGCGGCGTACCCGTACCCGGCGTCATTGGCCGGCGCCAGATCACGGTGCGCCGTCTCGGCTCCCGCGCCATGATTGGCTGCATCACGATAGGGGCGCATTGCGCCCGTGGTCATACCGGCGAACACTGCGCCGGCAAGGCCGCCAACAATCAGCAGCAGGACGAGTTTGCCCGCAGCCATCAAACCTCCAGAAGATCTCACTATTTTCCCGAGAGGGAGGCATAGACGGGCGCGGCTGTCGGCGTGCTGAACACAAAGAAAAAGGGCGCCGTCCCGCTCGAGGGGGACGGCGCCCTTGTTCGGGGCTGCTTCAACCGGGCATGGGAGAGAGGAAATTGCCCGGATGCGCAGCCGCGCGGATTAGTTGCCGATGTTCAGCTTGGCAGCTTCAGCGGTCGTGAACGACACGTAGCGGCTGTTGTAGGTGCCCGAAACGCGGTCGCCCTTGACGTAGAGGCGGAACGGCACGCCGGCAGAGGTGTTGCCGTCGATCACGGTGACCTTGCCCTTCTGCTGGGTGGTGTAGGCGTAGTTCACGCCCTCATGCGAAAATGCGCGGGCATCGTTGGCCTGGGCGACAGCCGGAACAGCCATGAGAGAGACAGCGGCGGTGGCGAGAATGGTCTTGAACATGGCAAAATCCCTAATTTGGAGAGGCAGGAACTTGCCTCGGCATCGTTGTTTCGGTTTGTCTTGTTGCGATGCAGCAAAAGCCGATGCCGCGCCGCCGCGCAATTTCAATACGGGAACTACCAGATGCAAGTTTTGCAACATGCGGAATTTTTGCCTGATTTTTAAGCACATGCCGAGAACGCCGTGTCCGTAAAAAATCGACGAGCTGCGGCTATCAAGGCTGCGCGCACTGGGATCGACCGGAACGAGCCCAATGCATGACCGGTGATTCGGGCGCAGGCGCACTTGTTCGATTATCGGCAAGTGGGTTAGGTTCGACGGATGAACCGTTCCTTTGCCTCCATGCTGACGCCGATCATGGCATTGTTCGCTCTTGCAGCATGTCATTCTGCGGGGGAGCAGGTGCCCGGTGATGCAAACGACCGCAATCCGTGGAACGGCATCGCTGCCGGGGAGGTCGTACACTTTCTGGGCACCGAGCCATTCTGGGGCGGCCAGGTAGGGCCCGATGGCCTTACCTACACCACGCCGGAGAACGAAAAGGGCGAGACCGTCTCGGCCAACCGTTTTGCGGGGCGCGGCGGGGTTTCGTTCAGTGGGACGCTGGCGGGCGGCGCGGCAACGCTGATGGTGACGCCGGCGCCTTGCAGCGACGGCATGTCAGATGCGCGCTACCCCTTCATCGTCACCCTGCAGATCGGCGAGCAGACGCGTAGCGGCTGCGGCTGGACCGAAAAGCAGCCGCGCACCACTGGACAGTAGGTTTACGCGGGCAGCGTATCAGCGCTTGCGCACGAATTCCGCGCGCAGGACGAGGCCTTTGATACCGGGAAACTTGCAGTCGATTTCCTGTGCGTCGCCAGTAAGGCGGATCGACTTGATGACGGTGCCCTGCTTCAGCGTCTGGCCCGCGCCCTTTACGTCGAGGTCCTTGATGAGCGTTACCTGGTCGCCATCGGCCAGGAGGTTGCCCACGGCGTCTCGCACTTCGATCCGGTCGGCAGCGGCGCGGCGAGCAGAAAGATCGGCGGGGGACATCCACTCACCGCTTTCCTCGTCATAGACGTAGTCTTCATCGTCACCGGGCATCGCCGCATCCTGTTCGGGCGCGGCGGATATCGCCGCGCCCGGATGCCTTGGCCGATAAGGGGCGTGAAATCCAGTCAGCCCGCCAGCGACTTCTCCAACGTCACCTCGCAGTTCAGCAGCTTGGAGATTGGGCAGCCGGCCTTTGCTTCATCGGCGATGCGGGCGAAATCTTCGGGCGTGATGCCGGGGATCGAAGCGGTGAGGGTCAGCGCCGATTTTGTCACCGTGAACCCGTCGCCGTCCTTGTCGAGCGTCACGGTGCACTGCGTGTCCAGGGTGCCATCCGCGTGGCCGGCGCCGGCCAAGGCAAAGCTGGTCGCCATAGTGAAGCAGGCGGCGTGGGCGGCGGCGATCAGTTCTTCGGGGTTGGTGCCGGGCTTGCCTTCGAACCGGGTGCCGAAGCCGTAGGGCTGCTCGCTAAGCACGCCGGACTTGGTGGTGATCGAGCCCTTGCCGTCCTTGCCAAGGCCTTCGTAGCGGGCGGAAGCGGTGTTCGTGGTCATGATCGGGGCCTTTCTGGAGGTGTATTCAAGTGCCGGTCCCTGCAACGCGGTGCGCGGAGCAGGGTTCCTGAACTGTGGGCGAGGGCGGTTCGGCACAGTTTCGCCTGATCGTCCGCATTTGCACCCGCAGCATGGGCGCACCGTACCATCGGAGCCGTGAAGGCGAAATGACAGCGCTTCGGGTCCGAAATTTCCACTCAAGTTAACGGCAAATTCGGCCTGGTGCCTGGGTTCTTGCGAGAACAGCGTTCTTCACGTCCGGCTGTCCATGGCTGGACCTGCGTATGGAATGATGAAACCACCCGGTACACCTATCGTTTTGCAGCGCAAAAAGCGCAGGAATCCTAAGGTTCCTGAGGATTGTTCGCTTGGTGGGACGCCTCGCCGAGTGATACCAACTGTTCACCAGATGACGGACCGCCAACCGGTACCGACACGGGAAGAGGATGGTTGTCATGAAGAGATTCCTGACAGCATTGCACACAGGCTTGGTCCTGTTTGCGATGGCGGTCACCGGTACGGGTTACGCGGCAGATACGCATGTGAAGCGGGCATCATGACCAGTGCGTACTGCATGAGTGACACCCTTATCCCCGTACGGCCAATCTGACGCTGAACCAGCTCAGGCTGGCCTGACGGGAATACGCTGAGCAAATACGACGGAATAAAAACAGAGCAACGCAGGGAGAGCAATCGCGAAGGTCGGCTGGGCTTTCGCGAAGAGCCGAGGGAAGGGGAGAAGCGCGAGGCGCGGCGGGGACACCATCGCCGCGCCTCGTTGCGCTGGATGCTCAAGTCTACGTCATCCCCGACGAAGACTTTCCGGTCGTGCGTCCATAGCGGGTCTATAACCCCGTGCTATGGGACGCATAAGTGGGGTTACCGTTAACCCGGTTCTTCCGCCGAGAAGAACCGCTGGATCACATCTCTTGCCAGGCGCGCTGGCCGCAGGGTTGACGCATCGAGGCAGCACCAACTGGACTTCACTTCAGCCAGAACCTCTTCTCCGCGCCTAATCACGGTTTCGTAGAAGGCCCGGGCGCCCTGCACCTTTTCAAGAAGTACGGTAGCGATGACATCATCCTCCAGAAACGCCGGTTTCCGGTATGTAATCTCGTGCTTTATCGCCACCCAGAGATGCTGATTGATCGCTTCCGCCGGAGCTAACGCGCGCCAATGATCGACCACCGCAGCCTGAACCCACTTCAGGTAGCTGGCGTTGTTGACATGACCCATGAAGTCGATGTCCTCGGGATCGATACCGATCGAAAACTGATGAGGGATGGCTTGGCTCACGTATACGTCAATAGCACTCCCAACGCGTCAAAGGAAGTGGATTGGCCCAATTCATCTTGCCGTCACGGCCGTAGATCCGGCATCCGCCAGCGGCCGGAAAAGCTCAGCCGCGTGCTTTTTGCCGGATGAGGCGCAGATAGGTGTCGGCAACCGCCTGGTTGATACGGTCCCAGCTGAATTCGCTGGCCCGCAGTGCGCCGGCTTGGCCATGACTGCAGCGCAAGTCACTGTTCTCGATATAGCCTTTGAGTGCCTCGGCGAACTGGTGGACGGCGCCCGGCGGGATCAGTCGTCCCGAGACGCGGTCGTCGACGAGGCTCTGGCTGCCGGTGGCAGCAGCGGCAACTACCGGCAGGCCGCAGGCCATGGCCTCCAGCGTGACGTTACCGAAGGTCTCGGTGACGGAGGGATTGAAGAGCACGTCCATCGAGGCAACCGCGCGGCCCAGGTCCGATCCCCCCTGGAAACCGACGAAGGCAGCGCCAGGCAGGCGCTCCTCGAACCATTCGCGTGCCGGACCCTCGCCGATCACGAGCACCTTGTGAGCTACGCCGCGGCGGCGCAGCTCGTCCAGCGTGTCGGAGAAGACGTCGAGGCCCTTTTCCATGACCAGTCGGCCCAGGAAACCGATCGCCACTTCATGATCGGCGATGCCGTGGCTGCGGCGCCATTCCAGGTCGCGGCGGCCGGGGTTGAACACTTCGTGGTCGACCCCGCGCGACCAGATCGAGACGTCGTAGTTCATCCGCTGCTCACGCAAGAGCTGCGCCATGCTTTCGGACGGGGCGACAAGGGCGTCGCAGCGGCGGTAGAAGCGGCGCAGCATCGCCTCGATCAGCGGTTCGCCCCAGGCCATGTTGTAATAACGCAGGTACGTCTCGAAGCGGGTGTGGACCGAGGACAGCACCGGCAATTTGCGCCGGCGCGCCCAGGTCACGGCCTGATGCCCGACCGGATCGGGCGAGGAGACGTGGACGACGTTCGGCTGAAAGTTGGCGAGGTCGCGGCCGGCCTTGCCCCAGAAGGTCAGGGGGATGCGGTACTCGGGCCGGTTGGGGAAGGCGACGGAATGGACGCTCACGAGGTCGCCAGTAGGCTCGAACGCGGGATTGGGGACGGTGGGAGCATAGACGCGCACTTGCGCACCCTGGCTCAGCAGGTAGCCGACAAGACGGTTGAGCGCCTGGTTGGCGCCGTCGCGGACGTAGTTGTAGTTGCCCGAAAAAAGGGCGATGCGCAGGTCGGCAGTATCCATGATGGGCTGGCCCATAGCCGCCCCCGCCGCGCTTGGCGAGGGCGGTTCATGGCAAGCCGGGAACTGCGCCGGCAAGTGCGGCTCGCGGGCAACGCTGTTCGCATCCGTGGTAATCGAATCCGGCCAGCCGCCGACCCGCGAGTCCATCTATTCGCCTGCGTCAGGACTTAACGGCGGCGCCAGTCGCGATCACGGCGGTCGTCGCGGCGATCCCAGCGGCGGTCGTCCCGGCGGTCATGACGATCCCAGCGGCGGTCGTTGCCCCAATTGCGGCCACGGTCCCAATTGCGGCCCCTGTCCCAACCATTGCCCCAGCGGTCGCCGCGGCTGTAGCGGTCGCGGTAATAGGGCGCATAATAGCGGTCGTAATACCGGTCGCGGTAATAGCGATTGGGGTTGCCGTCATAGTAATAGTAGCGATCGGGGCGCCCGCGCACGGTGACGTAGCGGCGCGAATCGTAGCGGCCGCGGTCGTAGTAATCGCGGTCGCCGCGATCGGCGATGGCCGCGCCAACGGCAAGGCCGATCACGCCCGCGCCGATTGCTATGGCAGCATCGTTACCGCCGCCCCGACCATAATAGCGGTCACGGGCCTGTGCCGGGGATGTCGCCAGCAACACGGACGCGGCGAGCGCGGCCCCCATCGCTAACTTTTTCCCAAATGTTTTAAAAGAGGTATTCATGTCATTGGACTCCCTTTCCGGGCCAACCGGGTAACGGCGGTTGCGGTGGGCGCGTTGGTTGTAAAATGGTCCCCGAGGACTGAACCGCGAGTGAATTTGTCCTGAGGCGTATCGGTGCTGCGACGAGCCGATCGGTTTCGGCGGCGATTTGAAATCGCGGTGCAATAATGGGTGTTTGGGCAGTCATGCATGCAAAGACGCCCGGCCAGGAGGTGGGGCCGGGCGTCTCGCGGGCCGGGTGAGGGGGATTACCCGGCCGCTTTCGCATTTGGATCAGTAGCCGCGGCGATAGTCGTCCCGGCTGCGGTCGTAGCCCCGGCGATAATCGCCCTGCATGGAGCCACCCTGGCCGCGGTAATAGCGCTGGTACTCGTCCCGGTCATGGCGGCCGCCGCCACGATCCCAGTAATATCCGTCGCGGTAGGACCAGTCGTTCACATACGCGGGGCCGCTGTAGCGATCGTCGTAGCGCGCATCGTAACGGTCGTTGTGGTTGTTCGACGAGGCGGCGATGGCGCCGACGGCGAGGCCCAGGATGCCGACGCCGATGGCGATTGCGGCGGTGTTGTCGCTTCCGCGATGATAGTCGCGCGCCATGGCCGGCGTGGTGCTGGCAAGGGCGGTTGCGGCGAGGCCGGCGGCAATGGCAGTCTTCTTGAACAGGTTCATGGCGAGAAACTCCTTTCGAGGGACGCCGGTCCAAGAAACCGTTGTCCCCGTGTTGAGATTGTTCTAGGCCTTGGCGCCTGAACCGGATCGAAGCGGATCTGGCAGAATTCGTTCATGGTTGTACGCAATTGTATGAACGTTTGCCTGTTGCGAATGGGCAATATTTCGTAACGCCTGCGCCCGAAAAGCGACATGTGCGGTCCCCAATCTGGCATCATCAATTTGTCAGACTGGATACAACCCATGATTTCCGCCGCTCTTTTCGTCCTGATTTCGCTTTCCAGCCCGTCCGCTGCTCCGGCTCAGGCCGCTTACGCCGGTGAGACCATCGCCGCCATGAAGGGCCACCCGACGCCTGCCCGCAGTTCAACAACTCGCTCGGCTGCTCCGGCTGTGTGCCATCCCGACCCTTCGAAGGGCCGCGCCTGCCGCCACGTAATCGTTCAGGCCGAGCAGGCAGAGCGCGCTACCCTTGCAGAGGCCGCCGCCGGCGCTGCCCGCGAACACGCGCGCTGATATCCGCCGGGCGGTGCCTTTCTGCTTTGCGGCAGCGCGGGCATCGCTGGACGGTGAAAGTACGTTCGGCCGCCTTTCCTCCCCGGAACACCTAATGGCGGTGCGACATTTTCCAACCGGCGCGGCTATCTTCGCTGCGCCGGTTCCCTATATGGTAAAAGAGACAAGCACAGCACGATGACGGTCGCACCCCGCTACAGGCTCGCCCAGGAAACCATGACCACCCCTCCCACCATTCTGCTCGTCGAGGACGACGGCGCGCTTCGCACCCTGACGGCGCGGGCCCTGCGCCAGAGCGGGTTCAACGTCCTCACCGCAGCCACCGGCGCGGAAATGTGGGTCACGCTGCGCGAGGCCACGGTTAGCCTCGTCGTGCTCGACATCATGCTGCCGGGCACCAGCGGGTTCGATCTGTTCCGCCGCCTCCGCCGTGAAAGCGACGTGCCGATCATCTTCGTCAGCGCACGCGGCAGCGAGGAAGACCGCGTACTCGGCCTCGAACTCGGCGCCGACGATTACCTCGCCAAGCCCTTCAGCACCCGGGAACTGGCTGCCCGTGTCAGCGCCGTGCTGCGCCGGGGCGGCGGCCTCGATTCGGCCAGCGAGCCTGTGGCAGAGGCGCGCGGCCAGGATATGATCCATTTCGATAACTGGCAGGTTTCGATGGCCCGGCGCGAATTGCGTTCGCCCAGCGGTGCCATCGTCGACCTGACCGGCGCCGAATTCGACCTGCTCTCCACCTTTCTCGGCTATCCCCAGCGCGTCCTTGGCCGCGAACGACTGATGGAGCTGTCCCGTTCGCGCATCGGCGACAGTTCGGACCGCAGCATCGACGTCCTCGTCAGTCGCCTGCGCCGCAAGCTGCAGGCAGAAGATAGTGAGTCCCCGATCGTCACCGTTCGCGGCGTAGGCTATATGTTCAAGGCGGAAGTGACGCGCGCCTGATGCCTTGCGGGCCCATCTGATGCTGCATAAAGTCATTACCTTGTTCAGGCGGATGGGCCTGCCCGAACGGCTGTTCGCGGCTTTCGTGCTGGTCGTCGTCATCGAATTCGCGGCCAACTGCTTTCTGTTCGACCGGGTTAACTCGTTCGAACTGCGCCGCGACGACGCCGACCGGATCGCCGAAAACCTAGTGCTGGCCCAGCGCACGCTCGAACATGCCGACAAGGAAGAGCGCGGCGCCGTTGCCCAAGTGCTCAGCACCAAGCGTTTCACGCTGATACTGACAGCCCCGGACGACCGCCGTCGCGGCTCGCTGGGGCTTTCGAACTTGCGCTCGCAAGTAGTCGAAATCGAACCGGAACTGGCGGTGGCCGACCTCGAACTGCACCTTGAGGAGATGCCAGGCAAGGGCAACATCGGTGGTTCCTTTCGGCTGAAAGACCGCAGCGTGGTGCGTTTTCACACCCATGCCAGCGCTGCCTGGAAGCTGACTGCCGGGCGTGTTGCCAGCTTGATCCTGCCGACTCTGCTGCTGATCGCGCTAGCCTGGCTGCTGGTGCGAACGACCCTGCGTCCGCTTCGCAACCTGATTGGTGCGACACGGCATCTGGGTTCCGGCCCGCCGCAACCGGTTCCCGAACGCGGCCCTGACGAACTGCGCGAGTTGATCCGTGCTTTGAACGAAATGCAGGCGCGCATTCACCAGTCGTTGGTAGACCGCACCCAGACGATGCTGGCGATCGGCCACGACCTCAAGACGCCGCTCTCGCGGATGCGGCTGCGCCTCGACGACGAAACCGTCGACCCCGAAGTGCGCGAGGGGCTCACGCACGACATCGACGAGATGCGTTTGTTGCTCGATTCGATCCAGGCCTATGTCGACAGCGATGGCAAATCGATCCCGCGCGAGCTTATCGACCTTGCCGTCATGGCCGAAACGCTGGTCGACACCGCTGCCGATCACGGCGCCGATGCGACGTATGTGGGGATTTCCAGCCTCACCCTGAAAGTCAGGCCAGTGCCGGTCCGCCGGGCCCTGTCGAACCTGATCGAGAACGCCATTCACTACGGGGGCAACGCCCGCGTCATCGTCCGGCGTTACGAGGGCGGGGCCGAGATTGTCGTCGAGGACGATGGCCCGGGCATCCCCGAAGACCGTATCGCCGATGCGCTCCAGCCCTTCGTCCGCCTCGATACTTCGCGCGCGCGCGATACTGCGGGCATGGGGCTTGGCCTTGCCATCGTGCGCAAGGCGGTGCGTATGGAAAACGGCACGTTGGACTTGCGGAACCGGCCAGAAGGCGGTTTCAGCGCCATCATTCGTCTGCCGCTGACCACCGACTAATCCTATTATTGCTAGGTCAATGCCCAGCTGCTGCAGCGCAGCAAACTTTCGTAACGCATGCGCACGACAGCCGAAAATATCGACACCTAGCCTTTCTTGCTAATCCTGCGGCCTCGTGCTGGCGCGCATGGGATTTGAGAGAGGTGTCAAGATGAACGAACTCATCGGCCGTGTCTTCAACTTCGAGAAGACAACATTCCCCGCCAGCAGCGAACTTTTCGGCGAGCTGACCGCAAAAGGTCAGTTCCCCAAGGCGCTGATAATTTCATGCGCCGATTCGCGCGTCGTGCCCGAACATATCGTCCAGGCTGACCCCGGCGACCTTTTCGTGTGCCGCAATGCCGGCAACATCGTGCCCCCCTATTCAACCCAGAACGGCGGCGTAACCTCCACGGTCGAATATGCCGTCGCGGCGCTCGGCGTGCGTGACATCATCGTGTGCGGCCATTCGGACTGCGGCGCGATGAAGGCGCTGAGCGACCCGACCGGCCTCGAAGCGATGCCCAACGTCGCAGCCTGGCTCAAGCATGGCGCTGCGGCAGAACACATCGTCTCCACCTGCCACGCCGACCTCGAAGGCAAGGACCGCGTGCGCGCGATCAGCCTCGAGAACATCATCGCCCAGCTCAGCCACCTGCGTACCCACCCGGCGGTCGCTGCCGGCATCGCGCGCGGCGAGATCACCCTGCACGGCTGGTTCGTCGACATCCACGCCGGCCAGGTCTTGGGCCTGAACGGCGACACCGGCGAATTCATCACCCTGCGCGAAGACCGTGACCTGCCGGTCGCCCTGGCCGCGCGCACCCGCTTTGCCACCGAATACGCAGAAGCAGCAGAATGAGCGCCGCCGTCGCCGCCGCCGCCAGTGAGGGGCGCCAAGGCCTCTTCTCACACTTCGGTCGGGATTTCACGGCGTCCATCGTCGTGTTCCTGGTCGCCATGCCGCTGTGCATGGGTATCGCCATCGCCTCAGGTGTTCCGCCGGAGAAGGGGCTGGTTACCGGTATTATCGGCGGCATCGTCGTCGGCATGATGGCAGGCTCGCCGCTACAGGTCAGCGGTCCGGCCGCCGGCCTCGCGGTCATCGTGTTCGAGTTCGTTCGTGAGAACGGGCTCGAGGCGCTTGGCCCGGTTTTGTTGCTGGCCGGCGTTCTGCAGCTGGTCGCCGGCGCGCTCAAGATGGGCGGTCTTTTCCGCGCCATCAGCCCTGCCGTGGTCCATGGCATGCTGGCGGGGATCGGTGCGCTGATCGTCATCGGCCAGTTCCACATCCTGTTTGACGAAAAACCCCTAGCAAGTGGCCTGCAGAACCTTTCAGCCATGCCGGCGCGCGTGTTCGGTCTCGATTTCTCCAACGCCGCCTCGACCGAGATGGCGCTGGGCATCGGATTACTGACCATCGCCATGATGCTGGGCTGGGAGAAGCTGCGGCCTAAGTCGTTGACGCTGGTTCCGGGCGCGCTTCTCGGCGTCGTTGCCGCGACCGGGGCTGCATGGAGCTTGGGCCTGGACGTCGCACGCATCGAAGTTCCCGCTTCGATTGCCGCCGCCTTCACCTTTCCCACCAGTGCTTCGTGGTTCGCGCCGCTTGCCAACCCTTCGCTGGTGGTTGCTGCGCTTGCCATCGCCTTCATCGCCAGCGCTGAAACGCTGCTTTCGGCCGCTGCGGTGGACCGGATGCATGACGGCGTCCGCACGCAATACGACAAGGAACTGCGCGCTCAGGGCGTAGGCAACTTCCTGTGCGGCCTGTTCGGCGCGCTGCCGATGACCGGCGTCATCGTGCGCTCATCGGCCAATGTGCAGGCAGGCGGCAAGACCCGCCTCTCCACCATCATGCACGGTGCCTGGATCCTCGGTTTCGTCGCGCTGCTGCCCTGGCTGCTGCGTGAAGTGCCGATGGCCGCGCTGGGCGGCGTCCTGGTCGTCACCGGCTGGCGTCTTGTCAGCGTGAAGCACGTCACCCACCTGTTCAAGGCACACGGCCCGTTGCCCGCCGCGATCTGGGCGGCGACTTTCGTGCTGGTGGTAACCACTGACCTGCTGACCGGCGTACTCGTTGGCCTCGCATTGTCGGTGGTCGAGCTGCTGCCGCACTACAAGCATCTGCGTCTGAAGGTGAACGAGCATGACGAGGGTGGAGCTACCCGGGTCGAGCTGAACGGTGCGGCGACTTTTGTCGGCCTTACCCGCCTTAATGCGGTGTTGGAAAAGCAGCCTGCCGATCGCCCGATCCATCTCGACATGGACCGTGTCAACGCGATTGACCACACCACTGCGGAGAGGCTGTCCGAATGGATCAGCCGCCGCCGACAGGGGGGGCAGAATGACCGGGTTACCGGGCCGGATGCAATCCTGAGGCCGCTGCCGCTGCCATCGGCAAGCTGACCTTAACACCTGATACCTGGCGGGCCGGGAACCCTCATACCCGGCCCCACTACCTTCCGGGCGGAACGCGTAACGCGTTTCCGCCCGGCTTTCTGTCCGGCTGCCGGGAATGCCATCTGTTGTCTCAGGCGCACCGAGCCTTCTGTTGCAATGCAACCACACTTGCTGCGCTGCAGTATATAGCAACATTTCGTCACTAAATCGCAAAGATTTGGACAATCCTGCTGCGTACCTCTGTTACATGCCGGTGTGAAACGGGCCCGCCAAGAAGCGAGGTCCGGCATGCTGGCCGCAGGACGGAACGTAATACAATCAGCAACATGAGGGTGTTCCGAACAATGAACTTTCGTCTTTTCGCCGGCGTCGCCGGTCTTGCCGCTGCTTTCGCTGCAACTGCGACCCCCGCGATCGCGCAGGAAGAAGCGCCCGGCGAATTTACCGTCGCCGGCACCGTTGCACTCGTCACCGACTACCGCTTCCGCGGCGTCTCGCAGAGCGACAAGGAACTGGCCGTGCAGGGCGGCGTTTCGGTCACCCACGCCAGCGGGTTCTACGTCGGCACCTGGGCTTCGAACCTTTCGGGCTGGGGCACTTTCGGCGGTTCGAACACTGAACTCGATATCTATGGCGGTTTCGCCACCGAAGTGACCAGCGGCGTGACGCTGGATGCCGGTCTGACCTGGTACATGTATCCGGGCGGTTCGGACATCACCGACTTCGCAGAACCCTATGTGAAGCTTTCGGGCGAAGTCGGCCCCGGCAAACTGCTCGTCGGCGTCGCCTATGCGCCCAAGCAGGAAGCGCTGGGCCGCTGGTACCTCAGCGCCGATTCCTACGCCACCGGCATCCCCGATGCACCGGGCGCCAAGTCGGACAACCTCTATATCTGGGGCGACGCCAGCGCCAGCATCCCTACCACTCCGGTCACGCTCAAGGCGCACGTGGGCTATTCCAACGGTAACTCCGGCCTTGGCCCGAACGGTACCAGCGTCGCGCCGACCGGCAGCTATGTGGACTGGATGCTGGGCGCGGACGTCGCTGTCGGTCCGGTAACCCTGGGCGTTGCCTATATCGACACCGACATCACCAAATCTGAGTCCGCCTATCTCAAGCCGAACTTCGCCTCGTCGAAGAACGGTTCGCAGATTTCCGGCTCGACCGTGGTGTTCTCGCTTTCGGCCGGTTTCTGATCGGTTGAGAATGGTTCCCGCCCGTGCGCTTTTTTTAAGCGCCGGGCGGGTATCCCGCGCCAACTCGTGCAATCTGTGACTGTAATGTAACATATTGCGAACTTGGTACATTTGCGAAGGTGATTTGGAAACTTACGCCGCGCTCGATGTTTGAGCCTTCCGCAGGGTGATGAACCGCCCTTGTTTCAGGAAGGATCTTAATGTCTCACTTTAATCGCGCTCTGACGGTCGTCGCGCTCGCCGCCGCCGCCACTGCAACTCCTGCCTTCGCGCAGGATGCCGCGCCTGCATCGGCCGGTCGCGACAGCCACTTCGATGGCGTCTATGTCCAGGGCTTCGGCGGCTACTCCCTCCAGAACCAGGACGATAACGATCGTCTGAAGTTCGACACCGATGGCGATGGCAAGTACAACAACAACGTCAACACCGTCGCCGGCGCCAACGCTTTCTCGCCGGGCTTCTGCAGCGGCAAGGCACGCGGCGCTACCCCCGCAGCCGGTTGCCGCCAGGACCGTGACGGCGCCGAATACGGCGTGCGCATCGGCTACGACCGCCGCATGGGCAACATGGTCGTCGGCGGCCTGATCGAAGGCTCCAAGTCCGAAGCCAAGGATGCCGTTTCGGGCTACAGCACCACGCCCGCAAGCTACGCGATCCAGCGCGAGATCGACTACAGCGTGACGGCCCGCCTGCGCGCAGGTTACACCCCTGGCGGCGGCGCGCTGTTCTATGTCACCGGCGGCGGCGGCATGGCCAAGATCGACCACACGTTCACCACCACCAACACCGCCAACTCGTTCGACCCCGAGCGTAACAACAAGATGGTCTGGGGCTGGCAGGCTGGTGGCGGCACCGAGATCATGCTCACCGACCACATGAGCCTGGGTCTCGAGTACCTCTACAACCGCTACAGCGACAACAAGTACAACGTCGTTGTTGGCCAGGGCACCGCGCCTGCGACCAACCCGTTCCTGATCGATTCGGGTTCGACCCGTATCAAGGGCGGCGACAAGAACTTCGACTACCACTCGCTGCGCGCGACGGTAGGCTTCCAGTTCTGATCCAGCGCTAGTCCTCTCACGAGGATCTGAGCAAAGGCAACGGGCTGCGTCTGTTACAGACGCGGCCCGTTGTTTTGTCCGGGGTGCAGTTCGGAACTGCGTTGTCAGACTATCAGGCGATGAAAACGCAGGACAAGGAAAAGGGCGCGACGGGATGACCGTCGCGCCCTTTTTGTCACGCTAGCGCTGCGTCAGCAGCGGCTTATGCGTTTTCCTTCTTGCGCCCGGCCTTCTTGCGGTCGTTCGGGTCAAGCAGGGCCTTGCGCAGACGTACCGACTTGGGGGTCACTTCGACCATCTCGTCGTCGTCGATGTAGGCGATCGCCTGCTCCAGCGTCATCACGCGGGGCGGGGTCAGGCGGATGGCGTCGTCCTTGCCGGTCGAACGGAAGTTCGTCAGCTGCTTCGACTTCATCGGGTTCACTTCGAGATCGTCGGGCTTGGCGTTCTCGCCGATGATCATGCCTTCATACAGCGGCTCGCCCGAACCGACGAACAGGATGCCGCGCTCTTCGAGCGGGCCCAGTGCGTAGGCAACGGCTTCGCCGGCGCCGTTCGAGATCAGCACGCCGTTCTTGCGGCCTTCGATCTTGCCCTTGTGGGGGCCGTACTTGTCGAACAGGCGGTTCATGATGCCGGTGCCGCGCGTGTCCGACAGGAACTCGCCGTGGTAGCCGATGAGGCCGCGCGACGGCGCCGTGAAGGTGATGCGGATCTTGCCGCCGCCCGAGGGGCGCATGTCGGTCATCTCGCCCTTGCGGATCGCCATCTTCTCGACGACGGTGCCCGAGAATTCCTCGTCCACGTCGATCACGACAGTTTCGTAAGGCTCGGTCTTCTTGCCGTTCTCGTCTTCGAGGAACAGCACGCGCGGGCGGCTGATGCCCAGCTCGAAGCCTTCGCGGCGCATTGTCTCGATGACGACGCCCAGCTGAAGTTCGCCGCGGCCGGCCACTTCGAAGCTGTCCTTGTCGGCCGATTCGGTGACGCGGATGGCGACGTTGGTTTCGGCTTCGCGTGCCAGGCGGTCGCGGATCATGCGGCTGGTGACCTTGGAGCCTTCACGGCCGGCCATCGGCGAATCGTTGACGGCAAAGCGCATCGACAGCGTCGGCGGATCGATCGGCTGGGCCTGGAGCGGCTCGGAAACCGAGGGATCGGCAATCGTGTTCGCCACGGTGGCCGAGGTTAGGCCGGCGATCGAGATGATGTCGCCTGCCTTGGCCGATTCGACGGGAACGCGGTCGAGGCCGTGGAAGGCCAGCAGCTTGGAGGCGCGGCCGGTTTCAACGACGTTGCCTTCGCTGTCGAGTGCGCGAATCTGGTCGTTCAGCTTGACGGTGCCCGACTGGACCTTGCCGGTGAGGATGCGGCCAAGGAAGTTGTCGCGGTCGAGCAGGGTGACGAGGAACTTGAAGGGACCGTCGACGTCGGCTTCGGGAGCCGGCACGTGCTCGATGATCTTCTCGAACAGCGGGGTCAGCGTGCCTTCGCGCGCATCGGGATCTTCGCTGGCGTAGCCGTTACGGCCCGAAGCGTAGAGCGTGGGGAAGTCGAGCTGCTCGTCGTTGGCGTCGAGGCTGACGAAAAGGTCAAAGACTTCGTCGAGCACTTCGGCGTGACGGCCATCGGGACGGTCGATCTTGTTGACGACGACGATGGGCTTGAGGCCCAGGCCCAGAGCCTTGCCGGTGACGAACTTGGTCTGCGGCATCGCGCCTTCCGAGCTGTCGACCAGCAGGATCACGCCGTCGACCATCGAGAGGATGCGCTCAACTTCGGCGCCGAAGTCGGCGTGTCCGGGCGTGTCGACGATGTTGATGCGGTAGCCGTTCCACTCGATCGAGGTCGGCTTCGCCAGAATGGTGATGCCGCGCTCTTTTTCGAGATCGTTGGAATCCATCGCGCGCTCTTCAACACGCTGGTTGTCGCGGAAGGTGCCGGACTGGCGGAAGAGCTGATCCACAAGTGTGGTTTTGCCGTGGTCGACGTGCGCGATGATCGCGATGTTGCGCAAGGGAAGCGGGGCGGACATTCAGGTCTTCTTTCGAAAGGAGGGCCAGCGGGCAGATGCGTGTTGCACTGCAAAATTTGGGCGCCCTTACCCGATGCGAGCGTTTCCGGCAAGCGTGCTGCGACACGCTGGTATGTGGCACAGGTGTCACAATGATGCGAATTGTCCGCATATATTCATCAAGTTCTGTTGTCGACATCCCGGTTCTTTCCTAAAAGAAAGCTCGAATACGCGACTACACAAGTGACGAGCCTTTCGCGCGCAAGACGCGGGCAGTTACATACAAGGACAGGGGATCGCCGATGAAGGGCAGTTCAGCAGGCATCGCCGCGCGAGTATCGCGCATGGCCATCGAAACCGCTCTGGGCAGGGCGGGGTTGGCGGCTGGGATCGCGGCGGCGGGGCTGGTTTCACCGGCGGCGCTGGCGCAGGACGGGGGGGCGCAGAACACGGCGCCGCAGGCAGGCGAGCAATACGCCGATACCATCATCGTCACCGCCACCAAGCGCGAACAGACGCTGCAGGACGTGCCCGTGGCGGTTACCGTCACCACCGGGGCCACGCTGGAACGCGCGCAGATCCGTGATCTCAAAGACCTGCAATCGGTGGTTCCGTCGCTGCGCGTCAACCAGTTGCAGTCCAGCGCGAACACCAACTTCTATATCCGCGGCTTCGGCAACGGCGCTAACAACGCCGGCATCGAGCCTTCGGTCGGCTTGTTCGTGGACGGGGTCTACCGTTCGCGTTCGGCCTCGATGATCGCCGATTTCCCGGACGTGGAGCGGATCGAGGTGCTGCGCGGGCCGCAGTCCACGCTGTTCGGCAAGAACGCCTCGGCAGGGGTGATCTCGATTGTAACCCGAAAGCCGCAGTTCGAATTCGGCGGAAACGTCGAGGCGAGCTACGGCAATTACGATGCAGTGGTGGTGAAGGGCGTGGTCACCGGGCCGATCACCGAGAACATCGCCTTCAGCCTGGCCGGCGGGATCAACAAGCGCGACGGCATCGTCAAGGATTTGGCAGACACCGGCGCGCGCACCAACGAGCGGGACCGCTGGTTCACGCGCGGCCAGCTGCTGTTCGACAATCACGACGGCTTCGAAGTTCGTCTGATCGGCGATTACAGCAAGATCGACGAGAACTGCTGCGCTGTCGTCAACCTGCGGCAGGCGGCGCCCACGGCGGCGATCTTCGCGCTGGGCGGGGCGGTGAACCAGCCGGGCGAGAAGTATGACAATATCGGCTACAACAACTTCCAATCCTCGAACAATATCAAGAACTGGGGCGTCTCGGGCGAGCTGAGCTACGACCTTGGCGATGTGAAGCTGACCTCGATCACATCCTACCGCCGCACCGATGCGGTGACCAACCAGGATTCGGACTTCTCCAGCGCCGACCTGCTGGGCCGCAACTGGCAGGACCTGCAGATCAAGACCTTCACCCAGGAACTGCGCGCCAGCTTCGAAGTGGGCAATCGGATCAGCGGCCTCATCGGCGGGTATTATTTCAACGAGAAGATCGACCAGAACAACCAGGTCCTTTGGGGCGACGACGCGCGCACTTACGCGGACTTGCTGGTGCGCAGCCTGTCTGGCGGCGCGCTCAATGTGCCGACGCTGGAGACGGTGTTCGGTGCGTCCGAGGGTAACCCGGCGAAATACACAAACCAGTTCTTCGCCTCTGGGACTGGCCTGACCGAAGCGTATAAGCTCAAGAACGAGGCTTATTCCGGGTTCGGCCAGCTTGATTTCGAAGTGGCGCCGGGTCTGATCGTGACGGGCGGGATCAACTACACTCACGATACCAAGCGCTTCGCCACGGGTACGACCTCGAACGATGTCTTCGCAGGTATCGACTTCAACGACCGGCGTTATGCAGGCTTCCGCCAGACCTTGCTTTATCAGGGCGCTCTGTCGCAGACGGTCGGCAACCTGCTGGGGCTGGGCCGGTCGGCTACTGCGGCCGAGATCGGCGCTTTTGCGAGCGCCAACGGCGCAGCCTTCGCGCAAGTGAATGCCGGCGCTACCGCCTTCGCGGCGGGCAATGCCAACAACCCCTCGGCCAATCCGCTGAACGGTTTGCGCGCGCTTCAGTATTTCCCGCCGTTCATGAACCTGCCCAACGCGGTGGAGCCGGGCCGGGTCAGCGACGGCGATTTCAGCTACACCGCGCGCGTGGCCTGGGACGTGAACCCGGCGATCAACCTCTACGCCGCCTGGGCGACCGGCTACAAGGCAGCCTCGATCAACCTCTCGCGCGATAGCCGGCCCACCCCGGCCGACCTTGTGGCCTTGCGCGCACAGGGGCTGGCGGTGACAAATCTTACCTCCGGCAGCCGTTTCGCCAATGCCGAGAATGCGACGGTCTACGAGCTGGGCTTCAAGGGTAACTGGGGCATCGTCTCGGCCAACGTCGCGGTGTTCAAGCAGATCATCAAGAATTTCCAGTCGAACATCTTCACCGGGTCCGGCTTCTTCCTCGCCAATGCGGGCAAGCAGTCGGCTTTCGGGATCGAGTTCGAAGGCTCTGCCAAGCCGATCGATCCGCTGACCCTGACGCTTTCGTGGACTTACCTCGACCCCAAGTACGACACCTTCCAGCTCTCCGCTTTCGGGGATCTTTCGGGCACGACCCCGGCGGGGGTATCTCCGCTGTCGGTCACGTTCGGGGCGGAGTTCGTGCAGCCGGTGGGTTCAGGCGGCGACCGGGTGATCCTGCGCGGCGACTATCACTACGAAGCGCAGTTCAGGCTGGTCGAGGGCTTGCCCGGCCTGGTGACGCGCGATGCTGCCGGCAACGTCACCAGCGTTGCTGCCGCGCTGGCCGCCGCGCGCGAGTTCAAGCAGGACATCAACGACGTAAACGCGTCGCTGACCTACGCGATGGCCAGCGGCGTTGAAGTCTCCGTCTGGGGCCGCAACCTGCTTAACGACCGCACCATCCTGCAAATCTTCGACAGCCCGGCGCAGCCCGGCTCGATCTCGGGTTATCCAAACCAGCCGCGCACCTACGGCGTGGCGGCGCGCTACCGGTTCTAAGCCGGAGCGCGAAACGCGCTGCCGCTTGTCCGTGGTTCTGGGAGGAGACGCGGGCAGGCATGGCGGCGCAAACTGGAACAGGGGCGCGAGGGCACTGCCTATCGCGCCCCTTTTTCTGTGCCTGTCCTGACAAGGAGAACTGCGGCGTTGCCCCTCAAGTCTTTGTCCTTATAGTCGATTTCCGCAAGGCAAGGCTCGATGCGCGTATGCGTTTACTCAAAATAGGGGAAAGACATGCTTGATTATATGCTGATGCCGTTTCGGCGATATGCTGATTTCAAGGGGCGTTCGCGGCGGATGGAATTCTGGTCGTTCACATTGCTGAACGTAATTGTCTATGCCGTGATCCTGATCCTGGCGATGGCCATGGGCCTTTCTTTCAGCGCCTTCGAAAACCTTGAAAACGGGCAGGCTCCTTCGGCGGCGTTCGGCGGCGGTTTCATGGTGCTGGTGGGCCTTGGCGGCCTCTATGCGCTGGCTACGCTGGTGCCGAATATCGCGGTGGCCGTGCGCCGCCTGCATGACCGCGACATGAGCGGGTGGTGGTATCTCGGCTTCAGCGTTCTGGGCATGATCCCGCTCGTCGGCTGGATCGCCAGCATCGCTTTCCTGGTGATCCTGTTCCTGCCCGGTACGCCCGGCCACAACCGCTTCGGCCCCGACCCCAAAGACCCGAGCGGCGCGGAGGTGTTCGCCTAAAGCTCCCTGAGCGCACGTGCCGGTTTCGCCCGCAGCAGCGGTAGCGAGCCGGCCAGCGCGAAGCCCAGGATCAGCACCAGACCGGCCCCCAGTACCGCAAGAATACGGGGCCAGTCCGGCAGCCAGGTAAATTCGAACAGCTTCACGATCACCGCCCAGGCCATCGCGCTGCCTGCGGCGAGCGCCACGACCGCAAGAACGGCGGCGATGAGTCCGTATTCCGCCATCTGCAGCACCAGCAACTGGCGCCGGCTGGCACCCAGCACGCGCAGGATCACGGTGTCGTAGGTCCGGCTGGCGCGCGCGGCGGCAATGGCGCCCAGCAGCACCGCCAGGCCCGACAGCACCGCCACCGACGCCGCCGCAAGGATCGCCGCCGACATCTGATCGAGCAGCGCGCGCGCATCGCGCAGCAGGCTGCCGGTCTCGATCACCGAACTCGACGGGAAGGCACGAACCAGTTTCGGCAACAAGCCGGTGGTCGCGGTGCCGGGCGGTACTTCGATGGTGGCGGCAAGGTTGTGCGGGGCGTCGGCCAGCGCATTGGGCGAGAAGACCAGCACGTAGTTGAAGCCCAGCGTATCCCAGTCGATCCGGCGCAGTGCGGCGATGCGGGCGGTCTTCTCGACGCCGAGCACGTTCACCGTGATATAGTCGCCCACCCTGAGGCTGATCGCCTCGGCCAGCTTTTCGTCGAGCGAAACCTGCGGCTCGCCGCGGTAGATCGCGGACCACCATCGGCCGGAAGTGACGGTGCTGCCCTGGGGTACGCCGACCGAGTAAGTGAGACCGCGTTCGCCCTTCAGTGCCCAGGCGCCGTCGGGCAGATCCTTGCCCAGGCTTGACACCTTGGTCATGTGGCCTTTGGGGCCATAGGCCAGGATGCGGCCGCGCAAGTTGGGCACCAGGTTGAGCCTGGTTCCGGGAACAGTCTGCGTAACCGCAGTGCGAAATTCTCCGGCCTTGTCCTTCGGCACGTCGAGCACGAAGAAGTCGGGCGCGCGGTCGGGAACGGTGCGGCGGATGTTGGCGTCGAGGCTGGTCTGTACGCCTGCGATCAGCACGAAGGCGGAGAGGCCGAAGCCCAGCGCCGTGACCAGTGCGCCGGTCTGGGCGCCGGGGCGGTGCAGGTTGGCAAGGCCGGCTCGCAGCATGGGCGCACGCGGCCGGGGCAGGCGGGCGGCAAGGCGGCGGATGCCGGTGCCGATCAGCGCCAGCAGGCCGAGCATGGCCGCCGATCCGCCAAGGAAGCCCAGCGTCACCAACGGCTGCGCGGCATTGGCCAGCGCGAGGACCACGATCGCGGCAAGGCCAAGTCCGACCGGCAGGGCCAGCGCCTTGCGGTCCGAGCGCAGCGGCATCACGCCCGCGCGCATCAGCGCCATGGCCGGATAGCCGCGCGCCCGCACCAGCGGCGGCGCAGCGAAGATCAGCGCGACGAGCAATCCGTAGGCCGCCGCCGTCGCCAGCGCAGCGGGGGAAACGGTGAAGCCGGTGTCGACAGGCAGCAGGCTTTGCAGCGCAGAGGCCAGCATCGGCGTCACCAGCACCCCGGCGGCCAGCCCTGCCACGCTTCCCGCCAGCGCGGCCGCGCCGACCTGAAGCAGGTAGATGCGCGCGATGTCGCCGCTCGTCGCACCCAGAACCTTGAGCGTCGCGATCGAGCTGCGCCGGGCTTCCAGATAGGAGGATACACCGCCGCCGATGCCGATCCCGGCGATCACCAGCGCGGCGAGCCCGACCAGCACGAGGAATTCGCCCATGCGGCTGACGAAGCGTTCGGTCGAAGGTGAAGCGGCCTTGCGGGTGCGCGCGTCGAAGGCACTTTCGCCGAAGCGGGCCTTGAGGGCATCGACGACTGGCTCGGGATCGCGCAGGCTGTCGGCAAAGCGTACACGAACGGCGCTGCGATACATCGCGCCCGGCGCGGTGAGTCCGGCTTTGGCGGGAAGGTCAAGCGGGGCGATGGCGACGTCGCCCAGCGCAAAGCCTTCGCTCATCTGCTCAGGGTCGGCCGTAATGATGCCGCCGACGGTGACCGGCACGCCGCCAAGGTCGATGCGCGTGCCTTTGGCGGCGCCGAGACGGGCGGCGGTGCCCTTGGCGATCCATACCGTTCCGGGCGGCGGCGCGCCGACCTTGCGGCCGTCCACCAGTTCCAGCTTGCCATAAAGCGGCCATCCGCCGTCGACTGCTTTCAGGGCAACGGGCGCGGTGGCATCGCCCCGGCTGGCGATGGCCTGCATCCGGTAGCCGCGAGAGACTTTGCCCAGCCTGGCGAGCGCTGCGAGTTCGTCTGCGGAAAGGTCGCGCTGCCAGATCCTGAGTTCGACGTCGCCGCCCAGGATCTCACGCCCGCGCGATCCCAGTTCGCTTTCGATCGAGCCGGTCAGCGTTCCGATCGCGGCGATCGCGCCCACACCCAGAAACAGGCAGACAAGGAGGAGCCGGAGGCCCTTGAAACGGGCGGACAGGTCGCGCCGCGCGATGGTCCAGGCCATGCGCCAGGGCAGGGCGGTGTCAGGCAAGCGTGTCGCTCGCGATGTTCGTTGCGAGCGTATCGCTCGCGATGTCTGTTGCAAGCCTGTCGCTTGCGATCATGCCGTCCGCCAGCGTCACCACGCGCTCGCACTGGCGGGCGAGGTTTTCGTCGTGCGTGATGATGAGCAGCGTCGCGCCGGCCTCGGCGCGGCGGGCGAACAGCAGTTCGACGATCGCGGCGCCGGTGGCGGCATCGAGGTTGCCGGTCGGCTCGTCGGCGAAGACGAGCGCCGGGCGCGGGGCCAGCGCGCGGGCAATGGCCACGCGCTGCTGCTCTCCGCCCGAAAGCTGTGCGGGATAGTGCGAAAGGCGGTGGCCAAGGCCCACTGCGATCAGTTCCGCCTCGGCCCGTTCCCGCGCACCGGGCATTCCGGCCAGTTCCATGGGCGTGGCCACGTTTTCCAGCGCGGTCATCGTCGGCAGCAGGTGGAACGCCTGAAGCACTACGCCGATGCGCCCGCGCCGTGCCCGCGCCAGATCGTCCTCGCTCATTCCGGCGAAGTCCTCGCCCGCGACGTGCAATGTGCCTGAACTGGCGCGCTCCAGCCCGCACAGCACCGCCATGAGCGAGGACTTGCCCGAGCCCGAGGGCCCCAGCAGCGCCAGCGTCTGTCCTTGCGGTACGGCGAGGTCGATGCCCTTGAGAATCTCCACCGCGCTCTCGCCCGAGCCCAGCGTCAGGCGCAGGTCAGTGGCAAGTATCGTCGGATTTGATTGCGTTTCGGGGCGGGCGAGGGAGTGGGCAGGGCTTGTCACGATCCCCATATGGGATAGCACCATGCGGTCCGACAAGTCGGGCCCCAAAAGGAGTTTGCCTTGCGCTTCGTTTCCCTTGCTCTCCTTGCCGCCTCAACCCTGGCCGTGACTGCCTGCGACAAGGCCCCGGCACCTGCCCCTACCGCCAGCGAAAGCGTTCTGGATACACCGCCGCAGATCCCGGTCATGGGGCCGGAGCGCGCGGTCCTGGCTTTCGGCGATTCGCTGCTGGCGGGCTACGGTCTGGAGGACGGCGAAAGCTATCCCGACCGGATGGAACAGGCCTTGCGCGCGCGCGGGGTGAACGCGAAGATCGCCAATGCCGGGGTTTCCGGTGACACTACCGCGGCGGGCCTGCAGCGGCTTGACTTCACCTTGAAAAGCCAGCCGGTGAAGCCCGAGCTGGTGATCATCAGCCTGGGCGGCAATGACATGCTGCGCTCGCTCCCTCCGGCGCAGACGCGCACGAACATGGAGGCGATCCTCAAGCGGCTGAAGGAGGAGAAAATCCCGGTCGTGCTGCTGGGGATGCTGGCGGCGCCGAACCTTGGGCGTGATTATGCGCAGGGCTTCAACCCGATCTATCCGCAGCTTGCAGAGAAATACGGCGCGGTGCTGGTGCCGTTCTTCCTCCAGCCGGTGATCGACAAGCCGGACCTTCTTCAGGGCGACCACGTACATCCCACGGCGATCGGTATCGACGCGATCGTCGCCGCGACAGTGGATGATGTGAAGGATGCGCTGCCGAAGAAGCCGGGGGCTTGAGGGAAGTTTAGCTTACCCGCCGCACCGCACCGCCGCTGACTTCCCAGACGGCGGCTTCCCCGGCAATGGCCTCGAATGGCGCTATCTCGGTTCCGGTCAGCCATACCTGCGCGCTGCCCGTACGCAGGCGCTCGAACAGGGCCTCGCGGCGCAGGGGATCGAGATGGGCGGCCACTTCGTCCAGCAACAGCAGGCGGGGGCGAGCCTCGCCATAGCCTTCCAGCAGCTGCGAATGCGCCAGGACGATAGCGATCAGCATCGCTTTCTGTTCTCCGGTGGAACAATCGGCCGCCGGCTGGCCCTTGCCTGCCATGGTCACGGCCAGTTCGTCGCGGTGGGGGCCGGTCAGGGTGCGCTGCGCCGCGCGTTCGCGCGGGCGCCCTTCGCGCAGCGCCGCCGTCAGCCCCTCGGCATCGAGCGGGCCGCCGGGTTGATAGGCCAGTGCCGGGCGCGCAAAAGGTGCCTCGGGCAGGGCGACCAGGGCCTCGTCAAGACGGGCGACGAGGTCCGCGCGCGCGGCGGCGACCAGCGCCCCGGCCTCGGCGATCTGCAATTCGATGGCATCGAGCCAGCGCGGATCGGGCGCGCGATCTTCGGAAAGCAGGCGATTGCGTTCGCGAAGCGCCGTTTCCAGGCGCACGGTATTTCCGGCATGACCGGGGGCCAGGGCGAGCACCAGCCGGTCGAGGAACCGCCGCCGCGCGCCTGCGCCTTCCACGAAAAGCCGGTCCATCGCCGGGGTCAACCAACCGATCGACAGCCACTCGGCCAGGCTGAGCGCCGAGCTTTGCGCGCCGTTGACCTGCACCAGCCGCCGTCCGGGCCGCTCTGCCGCGATGCCGGTGCCCAGCCGCACGGGGTCGCCGCCCGGCGCGACCAGTTCCGCGCTCACCGCGAAGCCGCCGTCTCCGGCCTGACCCGGCATGTCGGCTAACTGGGCGCGGCGCAGGCCCCGGCCGGGCGCCAGCAGGCTGATCGCCTCCAGCACGTTGGTCTTGCCCGCGCCGTTTTCACCCACCAGCAGATTGAACTGCGCCGTGCCTTCCACCGCAGTCTCGCGGTGGTTGCGGAAACGGGACAGGAGAATGCGGTCAAGGCTCATCGCGTGGCTGACTAGCCGTACTTCACCGTCAATGCGAGCAGCGAAGGATCAAACGGCCCGTGTCTTGGCGAAAGGCGAGAAATCGACGTTCTCGTCGAACACCTCCACGCCTTCGCGCGCCTTGAGCCAGCCGACGGCGGCGTAAGTCACGGGCGTCAGCACCGCTTCCCAGGCGACCTTCATCGCCCAGTTGGTGACCATCACGGTCAGGACCTGCGCGGTGGTCCAGGTGCCAAGGAAGGCGATAGGGTAGAACAGCGCGCTGTCGATCGCCTGGCCGAACACGGTCGAACCGATGGTGCGGGTCCACAAGTGCTTGCCGCCGGTCATCAGCTTCATCTTGGCAAGGACGAAGGAGTTGACGAATTCACCCGCCCAGAACGCGGTGACCGAGGCAAGCACGATGCGCCAGGTAGACCCGAACACGGCTTCGTAGGCGGACTGTCCGTCCCAGCCATCGGCGGGCGGCATGGCGACGACGGTGAAGCTCATGAAGGCCATGAACACCAGCGCAAAGAAGCCCGCCCACACGCAGCGTCGCGCATTGGCATAGCCATAGACCTCGGTCAGTACGTCGCCGATGACGTAGCTGACGGGGAAGAACAGGATGCCCGCGCCGAAGGTGACCCCGCCCAGCGAAGCCAGCTTGGATGCGCCGATCAGGTTGGACAGCAGCAGGATCGCCACGAAGGCGACCATGACATAATCGAAATAGCGAAAGTGCCGCCGGGCGCCTGCGCTGCCGTCGATTCGGGAAAGGTTGGCCGAAGGGGCGGGGCGTTCGTCCGGGCTGGCGTTCATGGCCTGTGCGTAGCCTGCCTTTTCGGCCGCGCAAAGCACAAGTTTGGGTCAGTGTCCCGGTTTGCCAAGCGGCGCTTCCGCGCTATGGGGAACTCGCGCGCGCCCGTAGCTCAGCTGGATAGAGCACGAGCCTTCTAAGCTTGGGGTCACAGGTTCGAACCCTGTCGGGCGCGCCAATTTTCTGCAGCCTCAACCGTTGGCACGGGCGTTCCCTAGCGTGGCGATCTTCGCGCAAGCCGGGGACATGCGGTTTGGCCTTGCGAACCCTAGGGGCTCGAAATCGAGCTTAACGCTGGCGATGTTTTTTGGGGGAGTGGTTCGAATTTGCTTCGAACGGCGGGCTGTGTCGGCCCGCAACTCGGCGCAGCGGCGCCGAAAGTCGCAGGACCCGGTCCGGCCTTGGGCACGGACCGGGTCCCGACGAAGATTACATTGCTTCCGAAGCAGCCTCGGTCGGCGCGTCGGTGGCATCGCCAACCACTACGTCGTCCGAAGCGCCGGTGGCGGTTTCGGTTGCCGCAGGAGCAGGCTCGCCGCCGCAAGCCGAGAGAGCCAGAACAGCAGCCGAGGCGAACGCGGCGAGAGCAATCTTCTTCATAGGTATTCCTTTGCGATGTCTGGTGCACAAGCCGCCGCTATCGAACAGGCCTGCGCTGGTGCCCATTTGCTGGACTTGGCGCCTCAGCGCAATGCACTTTGCTGCATTGCATTAAAACTCCTTGGTTTCTGCACAGATGTCGCAAGGCTTCCCGGAACGGTCGCCTTGCCGTCCGGATGCGAACTTTCGGGGGCTGCAATCGCTTGCCCTGCGCAGCAAAAGTGCGCAAAGACCCGCGTCTTGCCATGCCGGCTGTCCAGGTTCGGCCTTTCGGGAGAGACGGCAATGGCCGCGATGATGGATACCGGTAGCAAATCTGGCTCGGAATTCGGCGACGAAGTTCCCGGAGGCCATGTCGACGCACCAGAGCTTCGGTACTTCGTGATGGCGCTGTTCTTCATCTTCGGGGGCATCACCAGCCTCAACGACGTTATCATCCCCAAACTGAAAGAGCTGTTCACGCTGACCTATACCGAGGCGATGCTGGTGCAGTTCTGCTTCTTCACCGCCTATGCCGTGATCGGCATTCCCGGCGCGATGCTGGTGCGCAAGGTCGGCTACATGCGGGGTGCGGCCGCGGGCCTCGGGATCATGATCCTGGGCTGCCTGGCCTTCATCCCGGCCTCGCAGACGGCGACCTACTGGCTGTTTCTGGCCGCCTACTTCGTGCTGGCGGCGGGCGTGGTGATCGTACAGGTCGTCTCCAATCCGCTCATCAGCCTGCTGGGCAAGCCCGAGACGACCAGCTCGCGCCTTACCTTTGCGCAGGCCTTCAACTCGCTGGGCACCACCATCTTCCCGATCGCCGGTTCGGTGCTGATCCTGGGCAGTCTCGCCTCGGTTTCGGCCAAGGAACTGACCGGCCCCGCGCTGGACGCCTATCGCAGCGCCGAAAGCCAGGCCATCGTTCACGGCTACCTCGGCATAGCGGTCGCCCTTGCCCTCGTCGCGGCGGCGGTGTGGATGTTCCGCAATCGCCTCCCGCGCGAACAGCATGACGACAGCGCCGGTGGCGGCGCCGGATTTGCCGGGCTGGACCTGCTGAAGCGCGCGCGTTTCGGTTACGGCGCACTGTGCATCTTCCTCTACGTCGGCGCGGAAGTATCGATCGGTTCGCTGGTCGTCAGCTATCTCATGCAGGACCACGTCATGGCGCTGCCCGAGCAGTCTGCCGGCAAGCTGATCGGCGTGTACTGGGGCGGCGCGATGATCGGCCGCTTCATCGGCTCTGCCTTGCTGCGGGTGTTGAACCCCGGGCTGGTGCTGGCGTTCAATACCTGCGCGGCGATCGCGCTGATCGCGGTTTCGGTGACCACCACCGGCCAGGTATCGGGCTATGCGCTGCTGGCGGTGGGGCTGATGAACTCGATCATGTTCCCGACGATCTTCAGCCTCGCCTGCGAGAAGCTGGGCACGCGGGCGGCGGATGGCTCGGGCATCATCAATGTCGCGATCTGCGGCGGTGCGATCGTGCCGCTGGCAACGGGAGCGCTGGCCGATGCGACCGGCGGCAACCTGGGCATCGCACTCGTGCTTCCGGCGCTGTGCTATGCGGTGATCGCCGGGTTCGGTATCTTCGCGCGCAAGCCTGCGGCGGCCTGATCTGCGGAATATGCGGCGCGGTTAAGCGATGTTAAACAGAATCGGCCTAGACATCACTTCATGACCCGCCGCATCCTTCCTCGACGTTCGCAGCGACGCTTCGTGGCGCTGGCCGTCCAGTGCCGCACGCAAAGCGGCTTGCGCGATGACGGCGAGATTTCCGACATCTCCACCGAAGGCTGCTGCCTGCGCATGCGCGGTCTTTATTTCCGGGTCGGCTCCCGGCTTATCATCCGCCCGAAAGGGTTGGAGGGAATGCCTGGCGTGGTGCGCTGGGTCAGCGGGGATCTTGCCGGGGTCGAATTCGACCGGCCGATCTACGGCCCGGTGCTGGACCATCTCGCCCGGGCGCATGCGGTTCCGCAGCAGGCCTGACCGCTTCAGCTTCACCTCAACCCGCTCTAATCCTTGACGGGCAACGCCGCAGGTGATGGAACGGCGTCCGTGAACGATAGCCCCACCGAATCCGACACCAACGCACAGGCCCGGGCCGAAGCGAAGGCCGATGTCCGTGCTGCCGAGGCTGCGGCGATCCGGCGGCGCTGGGTCACGCTGGGCGAAGTGCTGGCGGTGATTGCCGTCGTCATTTCCGGCCTCACCTTATGGAACAACTGGAGCCAGCGCAGCGACAGCGAGGCGGTGAAGACTGCCGAAGCGCAGCAGGCCTCCGCCCGCGCGGCGACGCTGGTGCTGATGGCGACGGGTTCCGGTGACCGGGAGTTGATCCTGAGGCCTGCCGCGGCCGAACAGTCCGTGCAAAGCCAGGAAGTATCCTTCCCCAGCGCATTGGGCGTGCCGCCCGCGCAAACCACGGGAGAGCCGCGGATCGAGGCGGCATGGTTTGAACGGGCGCTCAAGAAGGCCCGCGATACGGCCCGCTTGCCCGACGACAGCCGCGGCGACGAACGGCTGCCGGTGCTTGTCACCACGCGCTTTCTTGTCGCAGGTGAATCGCATGAAGATGTTGCGCTCTACGACGTCGGATACAGCATTTCAGGCCGTTGGCTCGGCGGGCACAGCGTCACCCTGCGCGGTGTCTCGCTGGTGTCGCGGGTGAAGCGCGCCAGCGGTCAGGCAAAGCTGGATGCCCGCTGGAACGCGCTGCTTCCTGCGAAAAGTGCTGGCCACAAGTGAAGGCCTAGCCGCGCCGCGCCGTCGCCTTGAGCTGACCCCGCACCGGATAGCCGTGGCCTTCTGCAATGACGAGCCATTCGCCGTCTTCACGCTCCTCGATGCTGGGGTGAATCCGGGCGACCGGATGTGCCGCGATATCGGCCAGCGCCTCGGCGTGGCTGGCGTATTGCGCCAGGCGCTCCAGATTGCGCCGGGTCGGAAAGATCACCGAGATGTCGCCGCTGTCGGCCATATCCAGCGCCTCGGCAGCGCTGGTCCAGAACAGGCGGCTGTTTTCAGTGGCATCGACCGTTATGTCGACCGCGCCCGTGCCAAGGTCCGTGACGAAGAAGCGGGTATCGAAGGCCTTGTCCCACAAAGGGCACCAGTGGGCGAAGAAGGTAAGGGCGGCCGGTTCCAGTTCCCAGCCGAACCGTGCCAGCACGGTGTCGAGGCGTCCGTCCTCTAGCAGCAGGGCGCGGGCCTGTGCCGCTTCCTGCGCGCCAACGGGCTGGCGGGTGGCGATCATCAGGCCGGTCTCTTCCAGCGTCTCGCGGATCGCGGCGATGCGGGCGGCGGCGATTTCCTCAGCCTCGTCCGGCAGCAGTCGGCGGGCGAGTTCACGGTCGGCGGGATCTACGCGGCCGCCGGGGAACACCGCTGCTCCCCCGGCGAAGCGCATCTCTTTCGCGCGCTGGACCATCAGCACGTCCGGAGCGCCGCCAGTGGCGGAGTGGCGGAAGATCACCACGGTTGCGGCGGGGACGACGGCGGGGCCCCCTGGGGGGATCGGCTGGTCGGAAGGCGTGCTGGACATATACCGGGTGTTGCCCGCGAGAAGGCGGGCGGCAAGGGGAAATTGCTTCGCCCCGGCGGGAACATGTGTCGGCCTGCTTTACACTTCACCGTAAGGCTCCGCAGCGCGTCGGCGCGGAAATGGCCAATTTGCGCCGATTATTGAAAATGGCACGCCTTGTGCTTATAGTTGAGTACCCCGAGAAGCAGTTTCGATAGAGGCGGGGCCGATCAGTCTCACGGCCCCGCCTCCCCGAGAAGCTCTCCTCCCCCACATCGCCGAAATGCCTCGCCGCCATGAAGATGGACTGCCGTTTGCCGCGCCGTCAGGCGAAGGACAGCGTAGCTCCGATGCACGAAAGCCCGGGCGTTTCCAACCGGGCTTTTCAGTATTCGGCCCGATATCCGGCCATACCGGGGAGATCAGCCCTGCGCGGCGATCCCGGATTCGGTGATGAGCTGGTGCAGTTCGCCGGCCTCGTACATTTCCATCATGATGTCGCTGCCGCCGACGAATTCGCCCTTGATGTAGAGCTGCGGGATCGTCGGCCACTCGGAGTAGCCCTTGATGCCCTGGCGGATTTCCATGTCCTGCAGCACGTCCACGGTCTCGTAAGGGACCGCGAGATGTTCCAGGATCGCGATCGCGCGGCTGGAGAAGCCGCACTGCGGGAACAGCGGCGTTCCCTTCATGAACAGGACGATGTCGTTGCTGTTTACGATTTCGCCGATGCGGGCGTTGACGTCGGACATTTCAATGGAACCCTTAGTGTGTATGCGACGTCAGTTGGGGACGGCGGTGGTCAGTTGCAAGGCGTGGAGCACGCCGCCCATGCGTCCGCCCAGCGCTTCGTAGACCAGCTTGTGCTGGGCCACGCGGGGCTTGCCGGCAAAGGCGGAGGACACGACATGCGCGGAGTAGTGGTCGCCGTCGCCGGCGAGATCGGTGATCGTCACCTCTGCATCCGGCAGCGCGCCGCGGATGAGGGTTTCGATTTCTTCGGAAGACATTGCCATCGTAAAATTCCTTAGCCCAGAAACGCGCGGCGGGCTTCGACCTGCTTGGCCTCCAGCGCAGCACGGATTTCGCCTTCGCTGGTGTCGACACCGGCGGCGGTGATATCGCCCAGCAGCTTGCGGATCACGTCCTCGTCACCGGCTTCCTCGAAGTCGGCCTGGACGACGGCCTTGGCATAGGCGTCGGTTTCGGCAGGCGAAAGCTTCATACGCTCGGCCGCCCATTCGCCGAGGAGGCGGTTGCGGCGGGCCTGGATGCGGAACGCGGTATCGGCGTCGTGCGCGAACTTGGCTTCTTCGGCGCGCTCGCGATCCTGGAAACTGGTCATCGGACAACCTCGAATGATAGCGCCTTGCATATGCAGGGCGCGCTGCTTTGACCTTAGCCGATAGGGCGGGGAGGGTTCGGGTTCAATCCCGATTCGTCAGCGAGCGGTTCGGGGATGGAACAGCGGCGGAAGCGGCACGCGGCGCAATGGTATCCGACCGGTGGATAGGGGCAGGATGACAGATGGCGCTTTGCAGTGATTGGGAATGGATTGGGCCCAACAAAATAGGGGGAACTGCATGCCTAGCCTGCCACGCCTGCCGGATATGATCCGGCCCGATCGCCGCGATGCCCTGAAGTTGGGACTGGGACTGGCGGCATCGGTCGCCATAGCGCCGGGAGTATCGGCAAAGGCGGCGCGCCGCACGCTGGACCCGGCCAATCCCGCCGACGCCGTGCAGATATATCGCAAGCTGCGCTACCGCACCGACGATGGCCTGATCTATTCGTGGATCAAGGGTCCGTACATGGCCGCGATCGGCGGAGACCTGATCCCGCTTTACGCGATCAACCTGGGCGCGATCCAGCGCGTCACCCTCAATCCCGACGGCGGTTTCGACCTGATCGATCTGGAGATCAGTTTCCGCGTCGACGTGGACACGGGCAAGCGCCTGACCCACATGCGCAATCCGCTGACCGGCGAGACGGTGCGCGTGGGCGGCCGGGGACCGGTGCCCACGCACGTCAAGGTGGGGCCGGACAATGAGGTCCACATTCCCGACGTCCCCGGCGCGCCGCGCTACGAACATGTTCACTTCGGCGCTACGCCGCTGATGCTGGGGCGTGACGAGATCGCGATCCGCGACCGCTCGCACGCGAAGGTGACGGCGCCGGACGGCGGGGTGTCCTATCTGAACGAGGTCAGCACGATCACCGCATTGCGCGCGCAGGTGCTGGATTCGGCGACCACGAACGTGCTGTCGCGGGTACAGTCCAACGATGTGCGAAGCTGGCAGGCATGGTTGAACATGGGGGACCGTGCGGGCACCCAGAACCTGTTCGGCAATGGCGGCAAAGTGGCGCGTTTCGCCGATCTTCCGGCAGACTGGCTGGCGATGCTGGAGGAATTCTATCCCGCAGTCGCCGCCGATCCGATCGCGGTTCTGGACGGCAAGGTCGTGGTCAAGCCCTGACCCGTAGACGCCGGGAGACGGGCGCGGTGCCCGGCTCCCGGTCATCGATCAGGCTGATCGATCAGGCCGCGGTGCTCAGGGTATTCGCCAGGAACGGCAGGCCTTTGCGCGCCTTGTTCTCGTAGGCCGAGATCGCGTCGCCCTGGGCCATCGTCAGGCCCACTTCGTCCAGACCGTTCAGCAGGCAGTGCTTGCGGAACGCGTCGACGTCGAAGGTGAAGCGGTCCTGGAACCGGGTGGTAACGGTCTGCGTATCAAGGTCGATGTCGATGGGTTGGTCCTGCGCCACTTCCATCAGGCGGTCGATCGCCGCCTGCGGCAGGGCCACGGTCAGGATGCCGTTCTTGAACGCATTGCCCGAGAAGATGTCCGAGAAGCTGGGCGCGATCACGCAGGTGATGCCCATGTCGAGGAGTGCCCATGCGGCGTGTTCGCGGCTGGAACCGCAGCCGAAGTTGTCGCCCGCGATCAGGATCGGCGCGCCGGCCCAGCGCTCGTCGGTGAAGACGTTGCCTTCTTCCTTCTTTACCGCTTCGAATGCGCCCTGGCCCAGGCCGTCGCGGGTGACGGTCTTGAGCCAGTGGGCGGGGATGATGACGTCGGTGTCGACGTTCTTGCGGCCGAAGGGGATCGCCTTGCCGGCGACGTGATTGATCGCCTGCATCAGTCGGTCTCGTTGGGGAAGTGCGGCGCGGTGTTGGTTGCGCCGGGCTTGCCGTCCACCTTCTTGCGGTCGTTGCGGCGCTTCACGAAGAGCAGCGCGGCAGCGATGGCGGCCGAACCGATGGCGGCACCGGCAGCAAGGGCGGCGCGGCCGGCCAGCGAATTGTCGTTGTTGTCGGACATGGAGGCTATCCTATCAGTTTGCCGGTGCGAGATCGCGCACGTCGGTCAGCTTGCCGGTGACGGCAGCGGCAGCGGCCATCGCCGGGCTCATCAGGTGGGTGCGCGCACCCGGACCCTGACGGCCGGTGAAGTTGCGGTTGCTAGTGGATGCGCAGCGCTCACCCGCCGGAACCTTGTCCGGGTTCATGGCGAGGCAGGCCGAGCAGCCCGGCTCGCGCCATTCCAGCCCTGCATCGGTGATGATCTTGTCCAGACCTTCCGCCTCGGCCTGTTCCTTGACCAAGCCCGAGCCGGGGACTACGATCGCCCACTTGACGTTATCGGCCTTGTGGCGGCCCTTCAGCACTTCGGCGGCGGCGCGGATATCTTCGATGCGGCTGTTGGTGCAGCTGCCGATGAAGACGTTCTGCACTTCCACGTCGGTCAGTTTCATGCCGGGGGTGAGGCCCATGTATTCAAGGCTGTGCTTCACCGCATCGCGCTTGGAGGCATCGGCGAAGTCTTCCGGCGCAGGAACCACGCCGCCGATGGCGGATGTGTCTTCCGGGCTGGTGCCCCAGGTGATGGTGGGCTGAATGTCCTCGGCGCGGATGAACACGGACTTGTCGTAAGTCGCGCCTTCGTCGGTCGCCAGGCTCTTCCACCAGGCCACGGCCTTGTCCCATTCCTCGCCCTTGGGGGCATAGGGGCGGCCTTTGACGTAGTCGAAGGTGACATCGTCGGGCGCGACGAGGCCAGCGCGGGCGCCGCCCTCGATCGACATGTTGGACACCGTCAGGCGCCCTTCCACAGACATTTCGCGGAAGACGTTGCCAGTATATTCGATGACGTAACCGGTGCCGCCGGCAGTGCCGATCAGGCCGATGATATGCAGGATCACGTCCTTGGGCGTAACGCCGGCTGCCAACGTCCCCTCGACCCGGACCTCGAAGGTCTTCGACTGCTTGAGCAGCAGGGTCTGCGTGGCGAGCACATGCTCCACCTCGCTGGTGCCGATGCCGAAGGCCAGCGCGCCCAGACCGCCATTGCAGGCGGTGTGGCTGTCACCGCACACGATCGTGGCGCCGGGCAGCGAGAAGCCCTGTTCCGGGCCGACGACATGGACGATGCCCTGTTCGCGGTCGGCATCGCCGATATAGCGGATGCCGAAGGCGGGGGCGTTCTTTTCCAGCAGATCGAGCTGCTGCGCGCTCTGCAAGTCGGCGATGGCGATGCGGTTGCCGTTCGCATCGCGGCGCGCGGTGGTCGGCAGGTTGTGGTCCGGCACCGCCAGCGTAAGGTCGGGACGGCGCACCGGGCGGCCGGCGGCGCGTAGGCTTTCGAAAGCCTGCGGGCTCGTCACTTCGTGGACGATATGCCGGTCGATGTAGATGAGGCAGGTGCCGTCGTCGCGTGTGTCGACGACATGGGCGTCCCAGATCTTCTGGTACAGGGTGCGCGGAGTGTTTGTCATGATAAGGCGCGATTAAGCCCGGAACCCGCGAAATTCAAGGGGCAGACCGGTCCGATTGCGGAGTTTGGCGAAACTTTCGTTCAAACAACAGCGATCGTATGATGCATCGTTGCTTGAAAGATGCATTCTATCCGCCACGCGAAACGCGCCCGGACGTATTGCCGGGCGCGCTGGTGGTGGGCGCTTCGCGAATCGTCAGAGTCGGGGGTTGCCCGCCCGATCAGCGGTGATGGCGATCGTAAGCCGCGGCGCGGCGGTGGACCACATGATGCGAGTCGGCGCGGCGATGGTGCTTCACATGACGCGGCGGGGTGTGGCGGGCGTGATGCACCGGCCTGTGATAGCGCGCGCGGCGATCGTGATGACCGCGCTGGTCGTAGTAACCGCGCTGATCGTGATGGCGCGGCGCGGCCTCGGCGATGGACGGGGCCAGCGTGGCGGCGCCCAGCAGGACGGCGAGTGCCGGCGCAATGATCTTGGTGAACTTGCCCATGAGGGGATCTCCTGTGAGAATTACAATTGTTGCTGGTTTACAACTGTGACCGGCGGAAAAGGCTGCCCCTGTTTCGGCTTGAATGGATCATGCCGTCCGGGGCGCCTCGCAGTCGGGCTCGATCAGCCGCGGCGGCCGTCATAGTCGCGGCGCTCCATGTGGAGGGCGGTGTAGACCTTGTTGACGCGGTTCTGGAGAGTGCGGGTCTCCTGAGCGCTCAGTCCGCCGCGAGCATAGCTGCTGTAGAGGCGCTGGACGTCGGCGGCATCGCGGCGCAGGCCGGTCGCTTCACGCTGCGAGATCGTGCGGCGCGCTGCGGCGCGGTCGATCTGGGCGCGCAGGCCGGAAATGTCGGCGCGGATGTTGGCATTGCGGTTCGGGGTGTAGCGGGCCGCTTCGTGGCGCGGTGCGGCCTCGGCGATGGTCGGCGCGATGGCCGAAAGACCGAGAACGGCGACGAGGGCGGGGGCAACGAGCTTGGTGAACTTGCGCATGGGTGGCACTCCTTCTTGAAACCTTGAGGCGGAGGAGGCGGTTGACCTCGCTTCCGATGCATTCAGGTTTAGGTCTTTGAAGCTGAACGTCAGAGATATGACCCGTCGCAAAAAAGTCTGCGATTGTAAGAGAGTGTCGCAAGGTGCGGGTTTGGTGGCGGGGGGCTTCGACAAGCTCAGCCTGAGCGGAATTTAAAGCGGTTCCTTCAGTCCGCTCAGCCTGAGAGGAATTTAAAGCGGATCCTTCAATCCTCTCAGGCTGAGCAGAATTTAAAGTAGGCCCCTAAATCCGCTCAGGCTGAGCTTGTCGAAGCCCCCAGTCAGTCACGAGGGTTTTGCCAGCCAGCGCTTCCCGCTATAAGGCGCGGCATGTCCCTTGCCGCCGTGATCCTGACCGTCCTTGCTTCCGTCGCCGCGATGGAGTTCGTCGCGTGGTCCAGCCACAAGTACATCATGCACGGATTTGGCTGGGCCTGGCACCGCGACCATCACGAACCCCACGGCAACCTGCTGGAGAAGAACGACCTGTTCGCCCTGTTCGGCGCCGCGATCAGCATCGGCATGTTCGCGCTGGGCTCGCCGCTGGTGATGGGTGTCCATGCCTGGGAGCCGGGGACGTGGATCGGGCTGGGCGTGCTGGTCTACGGCGTCATCTATACGCTGGTCCACGACGGGCTGGTCCACCAGCGCTACTTCAGGTGGGTGCCCAAGCGCGGCTACGCCAAGCGGCTGGTCCAGGCGCACAAGCTGCACCATGCGACGATCGGCAAGGAAGGCGGCGTCAGCTTCGGTTTCGTGGTTGCCCGCGATCCCGCGAGCCTGAAGCGCGAACTCCGTGAGCAGCGGGAACGCGGCATCGCCGTGCTGCGCGAGGCGGTGGACGAACGCTAGGCGATCATCGCGGTTGGAGCCGCGCTATTCCGCCCGGGTCCAGATCCACGTTCCGATCGTCGCCAGCACTGCCACCGGAATCAGCGTCCACCAGCCCCCGGCGGTGAACCACACCGCGACCACGCTCAGGCTCATGGTCAGGATCGCGGCGATCTTGCCCTTGCGGCTGATGGCCTTGCGGTCGCGCCATTCGCGCAGATGGTGGCCGTATTTCGGGTGCTGGTAGAGCCGCTCCGCCCATTCCGGATGGCTTTTTGAAAAGCACGCGGCGGCAAGGATGTAGAAGATCGTCGTGGGCAGCAGGGGCACGAAGATGCCCAGCGTGCCGATGCCCACCAGGATCACCCCGCCGATAATCCAGGGCGCGCGCCTAGCGCGGTGCATGAGGGGCCTTATGCATAGCGCGCGGCGGTTTCCCGGATCAGCGCGATCATGTTGGGTATGCCCTGCGTGCGGTTCGAGGAAAGCTGGTTCTTCAGGTCGAAGGGGCCAAGCGCCTCGGTGATGTCGGTGGCGGCCACGGCGGCGGCGGGCTTGTCCTGCACGGCGGCGATCACCAGCGCGACGATGCCCTTGGTGATGCCGGCGTTGCTGTCCGCCAGGAAGTGCAGGGTGCCGTCATCGCGCGCGGTGGGATAGACCCACACGCTGGCCGAGCAGCCGCGCACCTTGGTGGCGTCGGTCTTGAGGGCGTCGGGCATGTCGTCCAGCTCGCGCCCCAGTTCGATGAGGAGGCGATAGCGTTCGTCGCCATCGAGGAATTCGTACTCTTCGCGGATATCGTCGAGGCTTCGCATGGGTTTCGCATTTAAGCCGGACGGCCGGCAGGGCAAGGGGAACGTTGCAAGGGAAGGGGCTTCCTGTCAGGGAAATGCGCATGAACGCAGATCGCAGCCACCCCTTCTTTGCGATGCACGAGCACGGCTTCGTGCGCGTCGCCACTTCCACCCCGCGCGTGCGCACGGCCGATGTCGCGTTCAACCGCGATGCGGTGCTGGCAGAGGCGCGGCGGGCGCACGATGCCCATGTCGACCTGCTGGTCTTCCCGGAGCTGTGCCTGTCCTCCTACGCGATCGACGACCTGCATTTGCAGTCCGCGATGATCGAAGCGGTGGAAGCGGCCATCGCCGATGTGGTCAAGGCCAGCGCCGAGCTTTCGCCGGTGCTGCTGGTCGGCGCCGCGCTGATGAGCAAGGGGCGGCTGTATAACTGCGCGCTGGCCATCGCCGGAGGGCGGCTGCTGGGCGCGGTGCCCAAATCGTACCTGCCCAATTACCGCGAGTTCTATGAAAAGCGCTGGTTCGCCAGCGGCAAGGCGATTCGCGGCAGCACCATCACCGTGAACGGGCAGGAAGTGCCGTTCGGCGTCGACCTTGTCTTCGCCAGTCAGGTGCTCCCGAACTTCCGCTTCTTCGCCGAGATCTGCGAGGATTTCTGGGCGCCCACGCCGCCCTCGTCGCTTGGCGCGATGGCCGGGGCGACGATCCTGTGCAACCTCTCGGCCTCCAACATCGTGATCGGCAAGTCGGATGAGCGCCACATGCTCTGCCGTGCGCAGTCGGCCCGCGCGGTGTCCGCTTATGTCTACTGCGCGGCCGGGCACGGCGAGAGCACCACCGACCTCGCGTGGGACGGGCAGGGCGTCATCTACGAACTGGGCGACCTGCTGGCCGAATCGGAGCGCTTCTCGCTCGACCCGCAGCTGTGCGTGGCCGATGTCGACTGCGACCGCATCGTCATGGACCGGGTGCGGGTGCCCACCTTCAACGACGCCGCCGAACTGGCCGGGCTGCCGGAGGAAACCTTCCGCACGGTGCCGTTCCGCCATGCCCCGGCGGGCGGCGATATCGGCCTGACCCGCCCCGTCGGCCGCTTCCCCTTCGTACCCGCCCGCGCCGACAAGCTGGATGCGGACTGCTACGAGGCGTTCAACATCCAGGTCGATGGCCTGATGCGGCGGATCGAATCGACCGGCGCCAAGTCGCTGGTGATCGGCATCTCGGGCGGGCTCGATTCCACTCACGCCCTGATCGTCGCAGCGCACGCCTGCGACCGGCTGGGTCTGCCGCGAACGACGATCCGAGGCTATACCATGCCCGGCTTCGGCACCAGTGACGGCACCAAGGCCAACGCCTGGAAGCTGATGGAGGCAGTGGGCATCACGGCGGAGGAGATCGATATCCGCCCCGCCGCGACGACGATGCTGCACGACATCGGCCACGATTTCGCTGCCAAAAATGGTGGGGGCGGCAAGCCGGTCTACGACGTGACCTTCGAGAACGTCCAGGCGGGCCTGCGCACCGATTACCTGTTCCGGCTTGCCAGCCAGCATTCGGGCTTCGTGGTCGGCACCGGCGACCTTTCGGAACTGGCGCTGGGCTGGTGCACTTACGGCGTCGGCGATCATATGAGCCACTATGCCGTCAACGCCGGGGTGCCCAAGACGCTGATCCAGTACCTGATCGGCTGGTGCGCGCGCGGCGACCGGTTCAGCGCCTCGACCGAGGAGATCCTGCTGGCGATCCTGGCCACGGAAATCTCGCCCGAACTGGTGCCGGCGGGCGCGGACGGCGCGATCCAGAGCACCGAGGCGAAGATCGGCCCTTACGAGTTGAACGACTTCTTCCTGCATCATGTGATGCGCTTCGGGCAGAAGCCGTCGAAGGTGGCTTTCCTCGCCTGGCATGCCTGGCGCGAGGCCGGGGTGGGCGTGTGGCCCGCCGGTTTCCCGGAAGCCAAGAAGAACGAATACGATCTGGCGACGATCCGCTCGTGGCTGGAGAAGTTCCTGCGGCGCTTCTTTGCCTTCAGCCAGTTCAAGCGTTCCGCGATCCCCAACGGGCCGAAGGTATCCTCGGGCGGCGCGCTGTCCCCGCGCGGAGACTGGCGCGCCCCGTCCGATGCCAGCGCGGCGGTGTGGCTGGCGGAACTGGACGCAAGGGTGCCGTAACAGGCACGGTCTTCCACCCGCCGGCGAGCGCGGGGTAACGCCAGGGAAATTCAGCGGACGGGCTGCGGCCGGCGCTGGGTTTGGTCGCCAGCA
>Ga0308165_1000859_pt1 | contig 47405 bp, 35 predicted proteins | sample PhyWR2_FD_201032 | JGI IMG/M metagenome (GOLD analysis project Ga0308165, IMG submission 201032) | Phyllosphere microbial communities from UC Gill Tract Community Farm, Albany, California, United States - DLSLW.R2 | ecosystem: Host-associated > Plants > Phyllosphere > Unclassified | place: USA... | reverse complement strand
GAAATATCTTCGTATTAGAGTTTCTTGATTATTTTGTTGATCCGCCACGTTACGATATACACGAGTGTATTGAGCGTGGATTAACCTACAATGTTCCATTAAAAGCAAAGCTGAAGCTTTCTTGTAACGATGTTGAACATGAAGATTTTGAAACCATTATTCAGGATGTGTATTTAGGTACCATCCCGTATATGACACCAAAAGGTACATTTGTTATCAACGGTGCAGAACGTGTTATCGTTTCGCAATTACACCGTTCTCCGGGTGTGTTCTTCGGCCAGAGCCGTCACACTAACGGAACCAAATTGTATTCTGCACGTGTTATTCCTTTCAAAGGTTCATGGATCGAGTTTGCTACAGACGTTAATAACGTAATGTATGCTTACATCGATCGTAAGAAAAAATTCCCGGTTACCACTTTATTACGTGCTATCGGTTACGATTCTGATAAAGATATCTTAGAACTTTTTGACCTTGCTGACGAAGTAAAAGTTAGTAAATCAGGTTTAAAGAAATACATCGGTCGTAAACTGGCTGCAAGGGTATTGAAGAAATGGGTTGAAGATTTTGTAGATGAAGATACAGGTGAGGTAGTTTCTATCGACCGTAATGAAGTGATTCTTGAAAGAGAAACCGTTTTAGAAGACGAACACATTGATATGGTTATCGAAGCTGGTGTTAAAACCATTATCCTTTCTAAGGAAGATGGTGCTAGCCAGGCCGATTATACCATTATTTATAATACATTACAAAAAGATACATCAAACTCAGAGAAAGAGGCTGTTGAAAACATCTATCGTGCTTTGCGTAACGCAGAACCACCTGATGAGGAAACTGCCCGTGGTATCATCGATCGTTTATTCTTCTCTGATAAACGTTACGATTTAGGTGATGTTGGTCGTTACCGCATCAACCGTAAGTTGAAAATGAATACCCCTGATGATGTAAAAGTATTAACAAAAGCAGATATTATTGCGATTGTAAAATACCTGATCAAATTGATCAACTCTAAAGAAGAGGTGGATGATATCGATCACTTGTCAAACCGTCGTGTACGTACGGTAGGTGAGCAGTTATACGCACAATTCGGTGTAGGTTTAGCCCGTATGGCCAGAACGATCCGTGAGCGTATGAACATCCGCGATAATGAGGTGTTTACACCAACTGATTTGATTAACGCCCGTACGTTATCATCAGTAATCAACTCTTTCTTTGGTACAAACCAGTTATCTCAGTTCATGGATCAAACCAATCCATTGGCAGAGATTACACACAAACGTCGTTTATCAGCTTTAGGTCCGGGTGGTTTATCCCGCGAGCGTGCTGGTTTCGAGGTACGTGACGTTCACTATACCCACTACGGTCGTTTATGTACAATTGAAACTCCAGAGGGACCAAACATTGGTTTGATTTCATCACTTTGTGTGCATGCAAAAATCAACAATTTAGGTTTCATTGAAACACCATACAAACGTGTTGAAGATGGTAAAGTAGTTGTAGATTCAGACGTTATCTATTTATCGGCAGAAGATGAGGATGGTAAAACCATTGCTCAGGCTAACGCTGAGTACGATGATAAAGGTGTGTTTTCTACTCCACGTGTTAAAGCACGTTACGAGGGTGACTTCCCGATTATCGAGCCTGAAAAATTAGACTTGATGGACGTTGCACCTAACCAGATTACTTCAATAGCTGCTTCGTTAATTCCGTTCTTGGAACATGATGATGCGAACAGGGCGTTGATGGGATCGAACATGCAACGTCAGGCCGTACCATTGTTACGTCCTGAAGCACCAATCGTTGGTACAGGTTTGGAAGGTCGCGTTGCCCGCGATTCAAGAACTTTGATCAATGCTGAAGGTGATGGTGTTGTTGAATATGTAGATGCAAACGAAATTACCATTAAATACGAGCGTAACGAAGATGATCGTTTAGTTTCATTTGAAGGTGATAGCAAAACTTACCGTTTAATCAAATTCAAAAAAACCAACCAGAATACCTGTATCAACTTAAAACCAATCGTTAAGAAAGGTCAGAAAGTTAGTAAAGGTCAGGTACTATGCGAAGGTTATGCAACTGAAGATGGTGAGTTGGCATTGGGTAGAAACCTGAAAGTGGCATTCATGCCTTGGCAAGGTTTCAACTTTGAGGATGCGATTGTAATCAACGAGCGTATTGTTCGTGATGATGTTTTCACTTCATTGCATATTGAAGAGTTTGAATTAGAAGTACGTGATACTAAACGTGGAGAAGAGGAATTAACACCAGATATCCCGAACGTTTCTGAAGAGGCTACAAAAGACCTTGATGAAAACGGTATTATCCGTATCGGTGCTGAAGTAAAAGAAGGTGATATTTTAATTGGTAAGATTACCCCTAAAGGTGAGTCTGATCCTTCACCGGAAGAGAAATTACTACGTGCAATCTTTGGTGATAAAGCAGGTGATGTTAAAGATGCGTCTTTAAAAACTCCTCCTTCAATCCAGGGTGTGGTAATTGATACTAAATTATTCAGCCGTGCTAAGAAAACTACCAAAGCTGAAGAAAAATCGGCAATTGAGAAGTTAGATAAAGGCTATAACACAATAACTGAGAAATTAAAGAACGAATTAGTAGACAAATTATTCGCTATTGTAAACGGAAAAACATCGCAAGGTGTATTTAACATTTACAAAGAATTATTGGTTGCTAAAGGCGCTAAATTTACTCAGAAAATTTTAGCAGAGCTTGATTATAACCACATTAGCCCTAACAAATGGACTACTGATGATGATAAAAATGAGCTGATTAAAATGTTGCTTCACAACTACGGTATCCGTGTTAACGAAGAACTTGGAGCTTACAAACGCGATAAATTTGCGATCAGTGTAGGTGATGAGCTTCCATCGGGTATTGTACAAATGGCAAAAGTTTACGTTGCTAAAAAACGTAAGTTAAAAGTAGGTGATAAAATGGCTGGTCGCCACGGTAACAAAGGTATTGTTGCACGTATTGTACGTGATGAAGATATGCCTTTCTTAGCTGATGGTAGCCCGGTTGATATCGTGTTGAACCCACTGGGTGTACCTTCACGTATGAACCTTGGTCAGATCTACGAAACCGTATTGGCATGGGCCGGTAAAGAATTGGGTGTTAAATTTGCTACTCCGATTTTTGATGGTGCTACGCACGATGAGGTAGAAGAGTGGATTGCTAAAGCGGGTGTTCCTGCTTCAGGAAAAACCTACTTATACAATGGTTTAACAGGTGAGCGTTTCGATCAGACTACAACCGTAGGTATTATCTACATGTTGAAACTAGGTCACATGGTTGATGATAAGATGCACGCCCGTTCAATCGGACCATACTCATTAATTACACAACAGCCATTGGGTGGTAAAGCTCAGTTCGGTGGTCAGCGTTTTGGTGAGATGGAGGTTTGGGCATTAGAGGCATTCGGTGCAGCTAATATTCTTCAGGAGATCTTAACCGTTAAGTCGGATGATGTAATCGGAAGGGCCAAAACTTACGAAGCCATTGTTAAAGGTGAAAACCTACCAACTCCGGGTGTACCAGAATCGTTTAACGTATTGGTACATGAGTTACGCGGTTTAGGTTTAGATATTACGTTAGACTAAGTATTAAGTATAAAGTATCGAGTATCAAGACGGGTAATCCGATCTTGATACTTTATACTAAGTACTTGCTACTAAAAACAAAAAGATATGTCTTACAAAAAGGATAATAAATTAAAAAGCAATTTCACATCAATCACGATTAGCTTATCGTCTCCGGAGATTATTCTGGAACGTTCAAGCGGTGAGGTGTTGAAACCAGAAACCATTAATTACCGTACTTACAAACCTGAGCGTGATGGTTTGTTTTGCGAGCGTATTTTTGGTCCGGTAAAAGATTACGAATGTCATTGCGGTAAATACAAACGTATCCGTTATAAGGGTATTGTTTGTGATCGTTGTGGTGTTGAAGTAACTGAAAAGAAAGTACGTCGTGAGCGTATGGGGCACATCGCTTTGGTGGTTCCTGTTGCGCACATCTGGTATTTCCGTTCTTTACCAAACAAAATCGGTTATTTATTAGGCTTACCTACTAAAAAATTAGATTTAATTATCTATTACGAGCGTTACGTAGTTATCCAGTCGGGCTTAATGGCCGAGGAAGGTATCAACTATATGGACTTCTTAACGGAAGAAGAATATTTAGATATCTTAGATAAATTACCTAAAGAAAACCAATACCTGGACGATAAAGATCCTAATAAATTCATCGCCAAAATGGGTGCTGAAGCATTAGAAGATTTATTAAAACGTATTGATTTAGATACTTTATCTTACGACTTACGTCACCAGGCTGCTAACGAAACTTCTCAACAACGTAAAAATGAGGCTTTAAAACGTCTTCAGGTTGTTGAAGCTTTCCGTGGTGCCAATACACGTATCGAGAATCGCCCTGAGTGGATGATTGTTAAAATCGTTCCGGTTATTCCACCAGAATTACGTCCGTTGGTGCCATTAGAAGGTGGTCGTTTCGCTACTTCAGATTTAAATGATTTATACCGTCGTGTAATTATCCGTAACAACCGTTTAAAACGTTTGATCGAGATTAAAGCACCAGAGGTAATTTTACGTAACGAAAAACGTATGTTACAGGAAGCTGTAGATTCGTTATTCGATAACTCACGTAAAGTTAACGCGGTAAAAACTGAAGGTAACCGTGCCTTAAAATCACTTTCAGATATTTTGAAAGGTAAACAAGGTCGTTTCCGTCAGAACTTATTGGGTAAACGTGTGGATTACTCGGCACGTTCGGTAATTGTTGTAGGCCCAAGCCTTAAATTACACGAATGCGGTATTCCAAAAGATATGGCTGCTGAGCTTTACAAACCATTTATCATCCGTAAGATGATTGAGCGTGGTGTTGTAAAAACAGTAAAATCAGCTAAGAAAATCGTTGATAGAAAAGATCCTTTAGTTTGGGATATCCTGGAGAACGTATTAAAAGGTCACCCGGTATTATTAAACCGTGCACCTACGTTACACAGATTAGGTATTCAGGCTTTCCAGCCAAAACTAATTGAAGGGAAAGCGATCCAGTTACACCCATTAGTTTGTACCGCATTCAACGCCGATTTTGACGGTGACCAGATGGCTGTCCACTTACCACTAGGTAACGCAGCAATTTTGGAAGCCCAGGTATTAATGTTGGCTGCACACAACATCTTAAACCCTGCAAACGGTACGCCAATTACAGTACCTTCTCAGGATATGGTTTTGGGTCTTTATTATATTACTAAAGGCCGCAGAACTGATGAAACAAGAGTTGTAAAAGGACAGGATTCTGCTTTCTATTCGCCAGAAGAGGTTATTATTGCTTATAACGAGAAAGAATTAGACTTGCACGCATTTATCAAAGTAAGGGTAAATGTTAAACAAGCTGATGGTTCTATCGTTAACAAATTAACCGAAACTACTGTAGGTAGGGTATTATTCAACCAAATGGTTCCTGAAGAAGTTGGTTATATCAATGAGTTATTAACTAAAAAATCGTTAAGAGATATTATCGGTGAAGTAGTTAAAATGACTGGTATGGCACGTGCTTCTCAGTTCCTTGATGATATCAAAGAATTAGGTTTCAAAATGGCTTTCCAGGGAGGTTTATCGTTCAACTTACAAGACGTAAACATTCCGGTAGAAAAACATACATTATTAGAGCAGGCTGCTAACGAAGTTGAAGAGGTAAGAAACAACTATAACATGGGTTTCATTACCAACAACGAGCGTTACAACCAGATTATCGATATCTGGACCCGTATCAACAACAGGTTAACTACTTTCGTTATGACTCAGTTATCGTCAGATAACCAGGGTTTTAACTCAGTTTACATGATGCTTGACTCGGGAGCACGTGGATCTAAAGAGCAGATTCGTCAGCTTTGCGGTATGCGTGGTTTGATGGCGAAACCTCAAAAATCAGGTTCAGGTGGTGATATCATTGAAAACCCGATCTTATCAAACTTTAAAGAAGGTTTATCGGTATTAGAGTACTTTATCTCTACTCACGGTGCCCGTAAAGGTTTGGCGGATACGGCGTTAAAAACTGCCGATGCGGGTTACTTAACCCGTCGTTTGCATGATGTTGCTCAGGATATGATTGTTAACGATAACGATTGTGGTACCTTAAGAGGTATGTATACCACTGCGTTAAAAGATAACGAGGATATTGTTGAACCATTATACGACAGAATTTTAGGCCGTACTTCATTACACGATGTATATAATCCTTTGGATAATACATTAATGGTAGGTGCCGGCGAAGATATTAACGAAGAGGTTGCTAAACTGATCGATGAATCGCCTTTAGAAGGAATCGAAATTCGTTCAGTATTAACCTGCGAGTCTAAACGTGGTGTTTGTGCATTATGTTATGGCCGTAACTTAGCATCTGGTAAACGTGTTCAAAGAGGTGAGGCAGTTGGTGTAATTGCAGCACAGTCAATCGGTGAGCCGGGTACACAGTTAACACTTCGTACTTTCCACGTGGGTGGTACTGCATCAAACATTGCTGCAGAATCAAACATCGTAGCTAAGTTTGACGGTGTTATCGAATTCGAAAATATCCGTACTGTAGATACACAAACCGAAGATGGTACCGTACAGGTTGTATTGGGCCGTTCGGGTGAGTTTAGAATTGTTGAGCCAGGAAGCGGTAGAGTTATCGTAACCAACAACATTCCTTATGGTGCTTTCTTATTTGTTAAAGAAGGAGATAAAGTAGCCAAAGGCGATAAAATCTGTTCGTGGGATCCGTACAACGCGGTAATTCTTTCAGAATTTGCCGGTAAAGCACAATTTGATGCCATTATTGAAGGTGTAACCTTCCGTGAGGAATCTGATGAGCAAACTGGTCACCGTGAAAAAGTGATTATCGATACCCGTGATAAAACTAAAAACCCATCTGTTCAGATCGTTGATAAAAAAGGCGAAATGATCAAAGGTTATAACATTCCGGTAGGAGCCCACGTTTCAGTTGATGAAGGTGAAGCCATCCAAACTGGTCAGATTATCGCTAAAATCCCACGTGCTACTGGTAAAACCCGAGATATTACGGGTGGTTTACCTCGTGTAACTGAATTATTTGAAGCACGTAACCCATCTAACCCAGCTGTAGTAACTGAAATTGATGGTGTGGTAACTTTAGGTGGTGTTAAACGTGGTAACCGTGAGATCACAATCGAATCGAAAGATGGTGAAGTTAAAAAATACCTTGTTCCATTGTCGAAACACATCCTTGTACAGGATAACGACTTTGTGAAAGCAGGTATGCCATTATCTGATGGTTCAATTTCTCCAGCCGATATCTTATCAATTAAAGGCCCTGCGGCAGTTCAGGAATACTTAGTAAATGGTATTCAAGAGGTTTACCGTTTGCAAGGTGTGAAAATTAACGATAAACACTTCGAGGTGATTGTTCACCAGATGATGCAGAAAGTTCACATCGAGGATCCGGGAGATACTATTTTCTTAGAAAACAATGCTGTAGATCGTTGGGACTTCTCAGAAGAGAACGATGCCATGTACGACAAGAAAGTTGTTGAAGATGCAGGCGATTCTAACGATTTGAAACCAGGTCAGATTGTTTCGTTACGTAGATTAAGAGATGAAAATTCTCAATTGAAACGTAAAGATTTAAAACAGATCACGGTGAGAGATGCAAGACCGGCAACAGCCAGTTCAATTTTACAAGGTATTACCCGTGCATCATTAGGTACTAAATCGTTCATTTCTGCGGCTTCGTTCCAGGAAACTACGAAAGTATTAAATGAGGCAGCGATTGCAGGTAAACGCGATAACATGTTAGGCTTGAAAGAAAACGTGATCGTTGGTCACTTAATCCCTTCAGGTACTGGTGTACGTGGTTACGAGCGTATCATTGTAGGTTCTCAAGAAGAATACGATAAATTATTGGCTTCGAAACAAGAAGAAGTAGAAGCTTAATATTTAAGCGCATGATAATTGAAACCCCGGCATTTTGCCGGGGTTTTTTTGTTTATAGATCAAATTATATTCAATAGCTTATGGCCATTGCAAAAAGAAATTATATTTGTATAGTTTCATTTTTCAGGTTGAGCCAAATTATCCCATCCCCATGAAGAAAATTTTAATCCTGCTATTCTTTTGCTTCCATGTGGTAGCTTTTGCGCAACATAAGCAGCCTAATATTATCTTTATCCTGTCTGATGATCATGCCTATCAGGCCATTGGTGCTTATGGTAACAAACTAATCAGCACGCCTAATATAGATCGTTTGGCAAAATCTGGCGCCTTGTTTAATAACGCAATTGTATCTAACGCCATCTGCGGGCCAAGCCGTGCGGCTTTTATAACCGGCCAATACAGTCATAAAAATGGTTACCGCGTTAATGATGGGGTTTTAGATACCAATCAACGTTTTTTACCCGAAATATTAAGTGAAAACGGCTATCAAACCGCTTGGATTGGCAAATGGCATTTAGGAAGCCTGCCAAAAGGCTTCGATTACTGGAATGTGATGCCAGTTCAGGGACATTACTTTAACCCCGATTTTATTAACCAAAAGAACGATACCGTGTTGTATCATGGTTACGTAACAGAAGTAATCACCGAACTCACTAAAAAGTATTTAAAAGATAGAAATCCCGATAAACCTTTTTTTCTGGTAGTAGGTGAGAAGGCAACACACAGGGAATGGCTACCCGATTTACAAGACCTGGGTGCTTACGATTCGGTCAAGTTTCCGCTACCCGCAACTTTTTACGACGATTACAAAGGCAGGACAGCTGCCGCTAAACAATTAATGAGTGTTGGAGACGTGCTGACCCTTAAAACCGACTTAAAAATTAATCAACCTTTTGGCGAAAAACCGAAGGTAAATAACCAACCTGCAAAACCTCCTGTTAAAGGGAAAGAGATCGAAGAATCGATGATGCGCTATTATCAGCAAGGTGAGTATGCACGGATGGATAGTGTGCAGAGCAAGGCCTACAGGAACTATTATGGTGAGCTTGCTAAAGAGTTTGAACAATTGAATTTAACCGACAACGCGTTAAAAGAATGGAAATTTCAGCGGTACATGAAAGATTATTATGCTACTGCAAAATCTTTAGACAGGAACATTGGCGAGATATTGGATTATTTGGATAAAAATGGATTGAGCAAAAACACTATTGTTATTTATGCATCCGATCAGGGCTTTTATCTCGGCGAACATGGTTGGTTTGATAAGCGTTTTATTTACGAAGAATCGCTTCGTACCCCATTCATCATCCGAATGCCGCAACTCCCGGCACTTAAGGATAAAAAAATAAACCAAATCATCTCCAATGTAGATTGGGCCCCAACCATTCTTGATTTTTTGGGCATCAAAAAGCCAGGTTTTATGCAGGGCAAATCTTTTCTGCCTGTGTTGAAAAATCCACAAATTAAAAACTGGTCAAAAGATGGAGCTTACTATCATTATTACGAATACCCTGGCCCGCACTACGTATCTCCACATTTTGGTATCCGCACAGATAATTATATGCTGGTTCGCTTTTATAAAGGCACTGAAGCCTGGGAAATGTACGATTTGAAGAAAGATCCCAGCGAGTTGAATAACATTATCGAAGATAAAAAATATACAGCAGTTAAAAACGAGCTTAAAAAGAAGCTGAATAACCTAATTGTTGCTTACGATGATCAGGAAGCCTTAAAAATCTTTAATCAGGGTTTATAGCTCAAATAAATTTTTATTTTTTTCTTTTGTAGTGACAGAAGGCTTCTCAAAGGGGCTTTTTTGGTTACTGCAATGGCTATCTGTTTTGTTACAATCTATCAACCGTTTGCGTAGTCGCTGGTTATCAATTCTTTATTTTTATTGTATTTGGTTTAATTAACTTAGTCAACACAAGTTTATTCAGCGTCGTATTGCCTATACTATGTACCCTGTTGGGTAATTTTTATCTGGTTATTTATAACGCTAAATCGCTTACTCATTAACTATTAACCAAATTTTAGATACGATACCAAATCTATGAGATCACTTATTCTTTTAGGCGTATTGGCTGTTTTCATGATGAATAATCAGACCACTTATGCCCAGGCCGATGCCGGTTTGAAATGGTTTAACCCCAGGTTACATACCGGTACTACCCTGAAAGGTAAAGCATGGCAAAATACCGATAGTGCTAACTACTATAACCGCTTACCAATAGCCGCAGAAAAAGAAGTGCGGAAAGAAGTTTGGAATTTAGCTAAAAACACTGCAGGCGAATACATCGATTTTACGACCAATGCGCAAAAAATTGTAGTTAAATATCAGCTTTCCGGTTCAAAAAGTTTAGATAACATGCCAACTTTAGGCGTTAGCGGATTGGATTTATACGCACAGGATACTCAAAATAAATGGCATTGGATTAAAGCTGGCTACAGCTATAAAGATACAGTTACTTATAGCTATGAAAATTTTAATACTTCCGTATCAATCAAAAAATTTCGTTTGTACCTGCCACTATACAATACCCCGAAATGGCTAAAAATAGGTGTTGCTGTTAATGATGATTTTACGGTAGAAAAACTAGAAGAACAACCTGTTTTAGTGTTCTACGGTACTTCTATTATGCAGGGAGCCAGCGCCAGCCGACCGGGAATGGCCTGGCTCAATATTTTAGGCCGTAAGTTAAATCAGCCTGTTGTTAACCTTGGTTTTTCGGGTAATGGGAGATTAGAAACGCCATTAATTGATTTAATGAATCAAACCAATGCTAAGCTTTTTGTACTCGATTGCCAGCCTAATTTACATGATAAAACAGTTTATCCGGCCGAAGAAATTGAAAAGAGGATTACCAGTTCCGTACAAAGCTTAAAGGCGAAACATCCCAATACCCCAATTTTATTGGTTGAGCATAGCTCGGGTTTACCATTGGTTAATCTCGATTCGGCACTTACAGGCAAATACATCTGGACTTCTCAAATATTGAACAATACCTGTCAAAAGATCAGGAAATCGGGTGTAAAAGGCATTTACATTTTAACCGCAAAAGATATCGGCTTTACCGACGATAGCACTATAGATGGTACCCATCCGAATGATTTTGGGATGATGCAATATGCAGATGCCTATGAAAAAATAATCAGGAAAATTTTAGGTAATAAAAAATAATTTGCGATGAAAAAAGTAAGCTTGCTGGCTTTGGTGATGGTTTTATTGTATTCCTGTTCGGTTAATAAGGCCTATCGCGGCCACGCTTCGTGGACAGAGGAATTTAATCAGAAAGGTTCTTTTGATGCAAAGTATTGGTCTAAAATACCCCGTGGCGGCGCAGACTGGAACAGGCACATGAGCAATAACGATAGCTGTTATGCCTTGCGTAATGGCAAAATGATTCTCCGGGGCATAAAAAACAATGATTTATCGAAAGATACCTCCCGTTATTTAACTGGTGGTATTTATACAAAAGATAAACTGGCCTTTGGCTTTGGCCGTTTAGAGATTAAAGCCAAACTAAATGGTGCCCAGGGCGCCTGGCCAGCCTTTTGGATGCTGGCCGAAAACAGCAAATGGCCCGATGGTGGCGAGATCGATATTATGGAGCGTTTAAATTACGACTCTATTGCCTATCAAACCATTCATACTTATTACACTTTAACGCTTAAAATAAAAGATAAACCCAAATCGGGTGGCACAGCTAAAATCAAGCCTGCTGAATTTAATACTTATGCCGTAGAGAAATATCCCGATAGTCTCGTGTTCTTTGTTAATAATAAAAAAGCTTTTACCTATCCTAAAATAGCCACTACCGCGCAAGGCCAGTTTCCTTTTAATGTAAAACATTATCTGCTGCTCGATATGCAATTAGGCGGGAGCTGGGTAGGCAAAGTAAAAGATGCCGATTTACCCGTAGAAATGGAAATAGACTGGGTAAAGTTTTATCCTTTTAAAAACGAGATTAAATAATGAAAAACCTACTGCTTTGTGTCATAATAGTTGGCCTGTCTCTTAATTTAAATGCACAAACCAAAAATGGTGAATGGACTGGAAATCATTCACTTCAAACATTAAATTCGGCGCCTGTAGCCCTCATTCCATTTCCTCAAAAGGTAGATTGGCAGCCAGGTAAACTTTTAGTTAAGCACGTTGTGGTTAATGCTAAAGCTACTCCGTTAGCCTTAACAGCTTTGAAACGTCTATTTGCAGACAATGGAATTGTCATGGCTGGCCAAGCGACTAAAAACAGGGTTCAGGTAAATTTACGAATGGCCAACGGCCCGGATCTTAAAAAAGAAGGTTATCAGCTTTCAGTTACTAAAAATGGCATCAATATCAGTGCCGCTGATGTTAATGGGTTATACTATGGCATTCAAACTTTACGACAATTAATACAAAACGAAAAAGGAATTGTAGCATTGCCATTCTGCGAGATTACAGATTGGCCTGCCTTTGAAATTAGAGGTTTTATGCACGATAACGGCCGGAATTTTCAAAGCATAACGATGCTGAAAAAACAACTGGAAATCCTTTCGCACTATAAATACAATACCTTTCAATGGCATTTAACCGATAACCCTGCCTGGCGTATTCAAAGTAAAGTTTTTCCGCAGCTTAATGAGGCTAAATTCAGGCAAGCTAACCGCGATCCGGACAGCAGTTATAGCTTTGATGATATTAAAGAATTAATCCGCTTTGCCAGGGAAAGGTGTATTACCATTATTCCTGAATTGGATATGCCCGGACACAGTGCCTACTTTGAACGGGTTTTCGGTTTTAAGATGGAAAGCGAACAGGGCATGCAGACTTTAGAAAAATTGATTGACGAATTTTGCAAAGAAATTCCTGCCAGCTATTGCCCCATTGTGCACATTGGCTCTGATGAAGTGCATATTCCAAATCCTAAATCATTTATTGATAGAATGAGCAGTAGGGTGGCGGCAAACGGGCGTAAAGTAATGGTGTGGAATCCAGGTTTGCCGCCAGCGGCAGGTAGTATTCAGCAACTTTGGCGCGAAGAGGCTACTGCCCAGGTAGCTAGCCGTAATACCAATCCATTTATCGATTCGTATGGTGGCTACTTAAATTTTTTCGATGCAGTTACGTTAATCCAACGTTACTTTTTTCAACAGGTTTGCAACCAGCCACAAGGTGATCAATATGCTTTAGGCGGTATTTTATGTTGCTGGCCAGATACGAGGGTAGCCGATAAAGAGAAAATCTTTCTGCACAACCCGGTTTGGCCGGGCGCGTTGGCTTATAGCGAAGCCGTTTGGTGTGGCCGGGCAAAAACCAACCCCGATTATCTGAATGTTTTACCTTTAAAGAATACGCAAGCCAATCAGCATTTTGCCGAATTTGAAAAGCGCTTAACAGAGCACCAAAGCCGCTTTTTTAGTCATCTGCCATTTCCTTACTTTAACAGCTCACAAACAGAATGGCAGCTAGGCAAATTGTATAAAAAGGATAAATCAACTGTAGTGCCAATTGCTCAAAACGCTGCTGGAACCGTAGTCCGGATTAATCAATCATTAATCGAGGGGCAAGCTATTGATAGTTTAATTCAGGTAGATTTTAAATCAAATGTTTTTTGTAATACAGATAGTACAATACATGCCTTAATTGGCTTTGAAACTCCGGCACGTTCTAACCGGCAAAGTGCAGGCATACCGCAAAACGGAAAGTGGGATGCAAATGGTGGCGAAATATATATCAACGATATAGAATTAAAAGGTCCCGTTTGGGAAAACCCTGGCGGAAATCAAAACCTTAAACCCACCTGGTTTACTGCTGCGAATGAAATTCATTACACTGATGAAGAATTTTTCTGGTCGCGAAAACCTGGCGAAATAAAGCTTAAGAAAGGCTGGAATACCATAGTGATAAGAGTACCGAAGCCCATTACCGGGCAGAATTGGATGTTTGCTTTTATTCCGGTAAAGCAGGAAAAGGGAAAATGGGTTAGCGATACAACCATCAAGCTTCAAAGTCAGCAGAAATGATAATATACATTCATAATCGGCTAACAAAGTTTATGAATTAACCTAAACCAAATGATAATTTTAAACACACAACTTAAACACACAAATAACTAATGAAAAAATTATTGATCACATCGGCCATCATTGCCTCATTTACGGCGAATGCGGTTGCACAAAGCAATAATATTAGGCTGCAAAATACTATTGCAGTTGAGTCAACCGATAGTAAAGCTACCATTATTGCGAAGGCGAGCCATGTGGTGCCAACACCAAATCAGTTAAGCGCGCTAAAAAATGAGTTTATCGCCTTTATCCACTTCGGTCCTAACACCTTTACCAGAATGGAGTGGGGCAACGGCAAAGAAGATCCTAAAATTTTTGATCTGAAAGAACTGCATACCGACCAATGGTGCCAATCAATGAAGGCTGCCGGGATGAAAATGGTATTGTTAACTGTTAAACACCATGATGGTTTTGTATTGTGGCAGAGCCGCTACACCAAACACGGAATCATGTCAACAGATTTCGAGGGTGGTAAAGCTGATATTTTAAAAAACCTTTCTGCCTCTTGTAAGAAATACGGATTAAAACTGGGCGTTTATTTATCGCCGGCTGATTTATTTCAAATGGAAGATGCCGAAGGTTTATATGGTAACTTAAGCAAAACCACCAGGCGTACCATTCCGCGCGAGGTTGCCGGAAGACCATTTGCCAATCAAACAAAATTCCAGTTCGAGGCTGATGATTATAATGAATATTTTTTGAACCAGTTATTTGAACTTTTAACCGAGTATGGCCCAATTGATGAAGTTTGGTTTGATGGTGCACACCCCAAAACAAAGGGCGGGCAGCAGTACAATTACCTCGCATGGAAAAAGCTGATCCATACTTTAGCTCCAAAGGCGGTAATTTTCGGTCGGGAAGATATACGCTGGTGTGGTAACGAAGCCGGAGGAACACGCAATACAGAGTGGAATGTCTTACCCTATCCTGAAAACCCGGATATGGCAACACATTTTCCTGATCTTACCGATAAAGATCTGGGAAGTGCCGAGCAACTTTACAAAGCCAAATACTTACACTATCAGCAAGCTGAAACCAATACCTCTATCAGGGAAGGCTGGTTTTATCGCGATGATGATAAGCAAAAAGTACGCAGTGCCGACGATGTTTTCGATATTTACGAACGTTCTGTAGGTGGAAATTCGACCTTTTTGCTCAACATACCACCAAACCGGAGCGGGAAATTTTCGGATGAAGATGTAAAAGTACTGAACGAAGTAGGTAAACGCATTAGCGAAACTTATGGTAAAAATTTACTTGCCGGAGCTAAAGGAGCGAAGCAAGTATTGGATAACGATTTGAATACCTACATTTTACTGAATAACCAACAAAAAAGTATCGAAATTACTACCGCTAAACCCATAACCGTAAACAGGATTGTATTACAAGAAGATATTGCCGGCCACAGCGAACGTGTAACACAACACCAGTTAGAAGCCTGGATTGGTAATAAGTGGCAAAAAATTGCCGAAGCTACCAATATTGGTTATAAACGTATTCTGCGCTTTCCTGAAATTACCACATCGAAATTTAGGTTAACGATATTATCATCAAGAGAAAATCCGGCTATCGCTACCATTTCGGCGCATTATTACCGTACGCATCCGCCACAATTGCAGTTTAGCAGAGATGCAAATGGTTTAACGACCATTTCGCCAAAAATGCACGAATTTGGTTGGAAACCACACGGCGAAAACGCAACAGCCAACCTGAACAAGGGAGTAGCAATTTATTATACTACCAATGGCAGTGTGCCTAATGCAAGCTCACATAAATATACTGGCCCTGTTCAGATTGCAAAAGGAGAGGTAAAAGCAATAGCCATTATTAACAATGAAAAGGGGGCTTTAGCTACCGAAACTTTCGGTATAGTGAAAAAAGATTGGAAATTGTTAAGTGCTGATAGTGAAGTAAATAAACGTTCCGCAAGTATGGCTTTCGATGCCAATAAACAAAGTTACTGGTTATCGGCTTCAAGCGATGCTGAACATAAAATAGCGCTGGATTTAGGTAACAACCAAAACTTAACCGGATTTATCTATACACCACCTGCACAATTTTTAGAGGGCATGATGGAAAAAGGTGTGATCCAAACCAGCAATGATGGTAAAACATGGACGGATGCAGAAGCTTTCGAATTCGGGAACTTAATTAACGACCCTACACCACGTACACATTATTTTAAAAAAACAATTTCGGCCAAATACATACAGGTAAAAGCTACCCTAATTGCCGGCGGTAAAAAAGCTCTGGCCATTGCAGAGTTAGATTTTTTAGAGAAATAGTTTTTAATCGGGGCTAGGCTCTAATTTATTTCGAACATTATATTTTAAATTCCGCCATTAAGCAGCGGAATTTTTTATTTTTGAGCTATTATGGAAGAACAACAAAACGAAAACCAGTTAAATATAGAGTTATCAGAAGAAATTGCTGAAGGGATTTTTTCAAACCTGGCTATTATTACCCATTCCAATACCGAATTTGTGTTGGATTTTATCCGTGTAATGCCTGGTATTCCAAAAGCAAAAGTAAAATCGCGCATTATTTTAACCCCCGAACACGCAAAACGCTTATTGTCAGCATTAGAAGATAATATTCAGAAATTCGAAGCAGTGAATGGCCGCATTAAAACCCAGGAAGAGCCGCCATTCCCGATGGGCTTCGGAGGACCTACCGCTCAGGCCTAGTATATTAAGATTCTTACAAACAAATGTTTGTTTGCTATGTTAGCATAATATATATTTGTGCTACAACCATCTATAATGAAAAAAATCTTATTGAGCGTATTACTTTCTGCCCCACTATGGGTTCTAGGGCAGGGCTTTCAGGTTAATTTGCAAGGACAGAAACAAATTGGTATGGCAGGTGCAGGTTCTGCATTGGCTCTAGATGAAGCTTCTGTGTTTTATAACCCTGGTGCCGTAACTTTCTTAGAGAAAAACTCAGTTTCAGCAGGCGTAAACCCATTATTGTTTAAATCGGCCTTTAAACAGGCGGGTTCGGATATTACCGAAAATGTAAAGAACAAAATTGCTCCACCTTTCGAATTTTATGCTGTTTGGGGACCAAAATCCAACAAGTGGAAACTGGGCTTAGGGGTTTATACTCCCTTTGGCGGTTTGGTAGATTGGGGCGACAACTGGTCGGGCAAGTACGCTTTAACCTCTCTGAATTTAAAAGCCATTTATTTTCAACCTACGTTAAGTATTAAAATAACCGATCGCATCGGTATTGGTGCAGGCTTTGTGTATAACCATGGCGATGTAAATCTGCAACGCGCACTTCCTGTTAATTTCCCTGATGGCCGCTCCGGTCATGCTACTTTAGAGGGCACCGGAAAAGGTTACGGCTGGAATGCAGGTTTGTACATCAAAACACTCAGCAACATCTCGTTCGCATTGGTACATAAATCGAAGGTAATTACCAAACTCGATGGCGGTTCGGCCGAATTTGATGTGCCAAAATCGTTAACTGGTTCTTTCCCGGCAGGCAATACTTTTAATGCAGAGTTGCCTTTACCGGCAACGACAAGCTTAGGTGTAGGCATTCCTTTATCGCAAAGCACAGTTTTAGCTTTTGACGCGAGCTGGGTACAATGGCATATTTATCGGGATTTATCATTTGATTATGCTACCAATACGCCAGCATTGGCTGATACGAAATCGGCCCGCAATTACCACGATGGTTCTTCGTTTAAACTGGGGATCAATCACCAGGCATCAGAAAAACTGGCGCTAAGGGCAGGTGTGGGCTATGCTTTCTCTCCCGTTCAGGACGGTTATGTAACACCAGAAGCACCTGATGCCGACCGTTATATTTTAAGTGCAGGTTTAGGTTACACGCCTACCAGCCATTTCGAAGTAAATGCTTCATTCTTCTTCGAAGATGTGAAATCGCGTAAGCAGAAAAACATTGAAACTGGCTTAGACGGTACATTTAAAACTTTGGTTTATGCACCAGGTATTTCGTTAACTTATAAATGGTAGGAGAGATTATAAATGAAAAGATATATATTAAATAGTTTCATTGCTGCAGCCATTCTTTTTACAGCAGCTTGTAAACCCGAAATAGAAACACCTGCAGGTTCAACCGCAGGGCAAGCTAATTTTAGCAAATACATTGCCATTGGTAACTCTTTAACTTCGGGCTATGCCGATGGAGGTTTATACCTGGAAGGGCAAAAAGTAGCTTATCCGAACTTAATCGCAGCTAAAATGGCTACAGTAGGCGGAGGAGCATTTACCTCTCCGTTTTTTACAGAGGAACATTCAAATGGTTCAGGCTATATTGCTTTAACCGCATTGGTTAATGGTACACCAACGCTAACTCCTGTAATAGAGAAACTGGCCTACAGAGATGCTGCAAAGCATTTGGATAAATATGCTGGTGAAATCCAAAACCTGGGCATACCGGGTATGCGTCTCGATTTATCTTTCGATCCCAGTTTAACTTTTAGTGCTGCAAATCCTTTTTTCGAGCGCTTGTTGGCTGATGCACAGGTAGGTAAAACCAATTATTTTCAGTTTATCCAGAGCAGAAACCATACCTTTTTCTCACTTTGGCTGGGTAATAACGATGTGTTGGGCTATGCATTAAATGGTGCAGTGGCAGTTACAGGCGATCCAACTACTACATTAACAGATAAGGTTACTTTTGCATCATTGTACGCTAATTTGTTGAATGCATTAACCGCAACCGGTCAAAAAGGTATTGTGGCAACTATTCCTGATGTAACGGCTATTCCATACTTTAATACCGTAACAGTACCAGCTTTACTTGCTGCGGCAAAAGCCATTAATCCGGCTGCAACAGCGGTATATATTCAAACCGGGGCGGGTACAGTTAGGGCAGCCACTGCCGAAGATTTAATTCGCTTACCATTCCAGTCTGCAGGTTTGTTTGGTCAGGGTGCTATTCCTTATGGTTTACATCCATTAAATCCAATTGCCAATAACTGGGTGCTGGATAAAGACGAAGTAGTTAAGGTTAAAGACTATGTAAACAGCTACAATAGCAGCATTAAATCGTTAGCTACCAGCAAAGGTTTAGCCATTGCAGATACTTACGATTATTTTAATCAGGTTAAAACAGGTTTGACTATTCAGGGAGTAGGTATTAATGCCGCATTTATTACCGGCGGTGCCTTTTCTTTAGATGGGATCCATTTAACACCACGTGGGAATGCAGTGATTGCCAATGTATTTATCGAGGCAATTAATGCCAAATATGGTTCTACCATTCCAACGGTTGATATTACACAGTATAGGGGAGTGAAGTTTCCGAATTAAATAAGTAATCGTCATTTCGACTGGAGCCAGCCGGATTTTCTCCGGGGGCGAAATGCCCGCCTGCATCGGGCAGGGAGAAATCTATTTAGACAGATTTCTCGACTACGTTGCACTCCGCTCGAAATGACGACCCCGAAAGGGCTGTCGCTCGTGTTGATTTATACAATAAATTAGTCCTCAGGATGACAAACTAAAATGAGATAGCTTTTTTATTTCAGCTTTTCGTTTATCAGCTGAATTATATTCTCTTTTTCATCCGGTTCAAACCAATTAATTTCCTCGTCTCTTCTAAACCAGGTTAGCTGGCGTTTGGCAAAACGGCGCGTATTCTGTTTAATGGCCGCTACGGCTGCTTCCAAAGAAATGGCACCGTCTAAATAATCGAAAATTTCGCTGTAACCAACGGTGTTTAGTGCATTGTATTTCCTGAATTCCATTAATCCCTTCACTTCGTCTAAAAGACCTGAATTGATCATTTGGTCAACCCTGTGGTTAATCCTATCGTACAGAATAGCCCTGTCGGTATTTAAGCCAATTTTAATGATGTTAAATGGTCGTTCTTTTTTAGTGGCCGAGAGCATAGAAGAAAGTTTTTGGCCGGTTGATAAAAATACCTCCAGCCCTCTGATCATCCGCTGCGGATTTTGCTGATCTACCTTTGCATAATATTCAGGATCAAGAGTTGCCAGTTGTTCCTGGATGGCTAAAATACCTTCCGTTTCAAATTGCTTATTCAGTTTTTCACGGATTGCCAGATCAATTTCTGGCATTTCGTCTAAACCGTTAATCAGGGCATTGATATAAAGACCCGAGCCGCCAACCATAATGGCGATGTCGTGATTTTCGAAAATTTGATCCAGTACTTGTAAACCCTCAACCTCGAAATCGCCAGTGCTGAACAGTTGAGTAACCGAATGCGAGTTAATGAAGTGGTGCTTAGCGGCCGCCAGTTCTGCTGTATCGGGTTTGGCTGTTCCAATTTCCATCTCTTTGAAAAACTGGCGCGAATCGGCAGAAATAATTTCGGTACCAAAATGTTGTGCCAGCTGAATTGCCAAAGCAGTTTTACCAATTGCAGTAGGGCCTACAACAGAGATTAATGTTTTTGTTTTTAGATTGGTGCTACTTGCTGGCATGATGTTTTTAAAATGAAAAAGTCAGATGTTATACACCTGACTTGATCTGTTTTAGATTTTATTGAGCAGATTAATAGTCGTCTTTGTGACTATCATCATCATAATTGTCGTTATCAGAAAATTCATCACCAAACTCGTCTTCTTCGTTTTCCTCCTCTTCGTCGCGTTCTTCTTCGTTAATCCCCATATCGCCCATAGCTTCCAATTCGTCGGTATCTTCGGGCACAAAATTCATCTCATTTAAGAAATCAAATTCACCTGCTGCAGCACCAGCGGCGGCTAAGCCCGGATCGGCAACGGGAGCATTGCTGCTTTCGAAAATTTTAGGTGCTTCGCCGGTACTTTTGGCTAGAAACGGATATTCGATATTCGGATCGGCATCTAAAATGATTTTAACCAGTTCCACGTGGAAATCGTATGGACGGTCGAAATTATAGATGTAATAAAATTTTTGGTGTGGATCTTCGATAAAACCGCTTAATTTCGATTTTTCCATTAAAACTACACGGTCTTTTTTGCGTTCACTTGGTAAATAGGCAATTTCATCGCCTTTTAACCAATTGTCTGTACTTACGTAAAAAGACGAAGATTTTTCGGCATTATAACCTGTAGATCTGTGTATAGCCTTGTGCAGGTCTTCAAATGTCTGATTTGATTTAATGTCGATCTCTCTCACAACATCATCAAAATCTTCGAAAGTAATTCTAAATTTATAAATAGCCATTATTGTAATTTGGAACCGTAAAAATAAAGTTAATTTGCATTACCACAAAACATCAAACGTCACAAAACATGGTTGGAAGGGATGATTTAGGCAATTAAATGATTATTTAACAGGATTTAAACCCATTTGTTTTGCCTGATTAAGCATAAAATTAAACGCCTCGCTGTAATCATTCGTGATTTCGCCTTCCAATATGGCTTCGCGGATTGCATTTTTAATTAATCCCACCTCTTTTCCTGCACCTAATCCAAAAGTTTCCATAATATCGTTCCCGGTAATGGGTGGCTGCCAGTTTCTGATTTTATCACGTTCTTCTACATCTTTGAGTTTCTGTTTAACCAATTCAAAGTTGTTTCGGTATTTGGTCTTTTTGTATTCGTTTTTGGTAGTAACATCGGCATTGCACAATGTCATCAGGCTTTCTATTTCCTCTCCTGCATCAAAAAGCAATCTTCTTACCGCAGAGTCGGTAACGGTCTCCTGAGCCAACACAATTGGACGTAAATGCAGCTGAACCAGTTTCTGCACATACTTCATCTTTTCGTTTAAAGGAAGCTTTAACTGCGCAAAGATTTTAGGCACCATGCGCGCGCCCCTGTCTTCGTGGCCATGGAAAGTCCAGCCGTGGCCTTCTTCAAAACGTTTGGTGGCTGGTTTGGCAATATCGTGTAAAATAGCCGCCCAACGTAGCCAAAGGTCATCGGTATCTGCGCAGATATTGTCCAGTACCTCTAAGGTGTGGTAAAAATTATCTTTATGTCCTTTGCCTTTTATAATTTCTACCCCATATAGCTGCGCCATTTGAGGGAAAATGATGTGGAGTAAACCAGTATCAAAAAGGTGTTTAAAACCAATTGAAGGTTTATGCGACAAAATGATTTTATTCATTTCGTCGGTTATCCTTTCTTTAGATACAATGCTAATGCGCTGTTTCTGCGTTTTAATAGCATTTAAAGCAGCTTCATCGATACTAAAGTTCAGTTGGGTAGCAAAGCGGATCGCCCGCATCATGCGCAGGGGATCATCAGAAAAAGTAATTTCCGGATCGAGTGGCGTCCGAATCAGCTTATTCTCCAAATCTTCCATGCCCTTAAATGGATCGAGCAATTCGCCAAAATTACCGGCATTCAGGTTAATGGCCAGTGCATTGATGGTAAAATCGCGACGTAACTGATCGTCAGATAAAGTGCCATCTTCCACAATGGGTTTACGCGAATCAGAACGGTACGATTCTTTTCTTGCCCCAACAAATTCTACTTCTAAATCCTGGTATTTGATGTTGGCGGTACCAAAGTTTTTAAATACAGCCACTTTGGTGTTTAATTTTCTGCCTACAGCTTCGGCATATTCAATGCCACTACCTACCACCACTACATCAATATCTTTTGATGGCCGTTTTAAAAATATATCGCGAACAAAACCGCCGATAACATAAGCTTCGGTATTGTGCTTATCGGCTATTGATGATAAGGTTTTAAAAATCGGGTTTTGTAGGTGTTGCTGCATGCAGTTGATAATTATTATTTAACCATATAAGGCATTTAAGCTTCGCAGCCTTATATTTCTTATATGGTTATTTGAGTTAAAGCATCATATCTTGCAAAAAAAAAGTTATGGATAAATTAACCTTTAGGATAACAATAAGAATTGCAAAATTAAGAAAATATTTGGTGCTCAAAGCTTTTTAGGCTTTTAAAGCCCTTTTACTCCAGAGTGTATTACTTTCTAATAAACTCAAACTGTCCGGATGGACCAAGTTTAACAATGGTTGATGGCTTTTTATTGGTCCGGTTTTCCTGTTCAAAGTCTACCACATAATCAACTTCTTCTAATATCTCGGGAGCAATGTCATCAAAGAATTTGGGTGAGGGCTGACCGCTTAAATTAGCTGAGGTAGAAACAATCGGCTTTCTGAAACGCTGGATGAGTGGGGTACAGAAATCATGTTTTACAATTCTGATGCCTACACTACCATCTGCATTGATTACGTTTGGTGCAAGGTTTTTTGCCCCCGAAAAAATTACGGTCAAAGGGTTTTCTGCATATTCGATCAGATCGTAGGCAACATCTGGTATTTCAGCCACATAACTTTGCAATTTGCTGTCTACATCCAATAAAACAATCAGGCTCTTTTCAGCCGGACGGTTTTTGATTTTCAATACTTTATCAACCGCTTCGGGATTGCTGGCATCGCAGCCTAATCCCCAGATCGTATCAGTTGGATACAGGATAACCCCGCCTGATTTCAAAACTTCTAAAGCCTTATTAATTTCGTCTCTAAGCATGCTGCAAAGGTATTTATAAATAGGAAGTTAAATTATGTTAATGTTTATTTTTTTTAAGCCTGCAATATTTAGTTTTACAGTCATTTTCCAGTTAATATGTTAATCAGGTTCTACAGAAATCAAATGGATTTGTAAAATTTATATCAGGGCTAACCTTTTCATTTTAAAATTGTTATATTTATTACAGGTTATTTACATAAAAAATGCACGATGAAAACAATTCAAAAATTATTAATGCTTTTTACAGTGGTATTGGCATTAGCCGGATGTAGCACACTTCGCACCGCATCCGATTATGATAAGAACGTAGATTTAAATAGTTACAAAACTTATAACTTTTACGATAAAGGTATTGCGAGGGTTAAATTAAATAACCTCGACAAACGCCGCTTAATGGCCGCTGTTGAAGCTGAAATGAATGCCAAAGGATTTACTAAAGCCGATAAACCTGATTTATTGGTCAACCTGGTTGTGGTTGCAAGAGAAAAAACTGACGTTTACGGTCCTGCCTATTACGGTGGTTGGGGTTGGGGCGGCGGCTGGGGCTGGCGCGGAGGTTGGGGTGGCTGGGGCGGCCCGAACTACGTAAACCAATACATAGAAGGTACCATTATTATCGATTTCTTGGATCCTGCTAAAAAGATTTTATTCTGGCACGGACAGGGAAGCGGCTTTAACTTAGATAATTTTAGCAAACGCGAACAACGCCTGTACACCGGTGTTAAAGAAATATTGGCACAATATCCACCAAACGTGGTAGCTGCAAGGTAAGCAGTGATTTATTGACTAAGCATATTTAAATAGCAATCCATTAATTGCTGCGTAACTACAGGGCTGTTGAATTTTTGAACAAATTCCAGCCCTTTTTCTTTCATTTCTTTTTGGAGTTGTGGCGATTCGATAATGCTGTTGATGGCTTTAGCCAAAGCACCGGCATCGTTAGGCGAAACATATAAACTGTGAGGTCCGCCTGCTTCTTCTAAACAGGACCCTGTTGCTGCTACAACCGGCACGGCCGAGTATAAAGCTTCAATAATAGGGATGCCAAAACCTTCGTAAAACGAGGGGTAAGCAAAAACATCAGCCATTTGGTATATGCCCGGTAAATCGGCAAAAGGAATGTTTTGTAAAAATACAATCCTGTTTTTTAAACCTAATTGTTCAATCTCTTGCTCAACAGTTTTAAAATAGGAGGTACGCTTGCCAATTACGACCAGTTTGTAGGCTTCGTCAACCTCTTTTAAAGCCTGTACAACCAGTTTAAGGTTTTTGCGCGCTTCGATGGTGCCTACACTGAGGATAAACTTATCAGGTAGTTTATAAGTGGCTTTAATGCGGCTTAGGTTTTCTTTTGCAAAAGGGTTTTTAAAACTTTCGTCGCAGCTTTGGTAAATCACCGTAATTTTAGCCGGGTCAATACCGTACAAATCAACAATATCGACTTTTGTTTTTTCGCTGATGGCGATAATTTGGTCGGCACGCTCGCAGGCCGATCTGCTTTTCCATTCGTAAAGCTTGCGGTCGATAAATTTGTAATACTGCGGGAAACGCAAAAAGATTAAATCGTGTATGGTAACAACCGATTTAATGTGGGTATGCTGTATGGCTAAAGGGATTTCGTGACTTAAACCATGAAAAATCTGAACAGCATCCTGATTAAGATCTTTCAGGATATTTAGACTCCGCCATAAAAACGGCCCTGTTTTAGGAAGTTTTAGTTCGATGTTGGGTTGCTCAAAAAAAGCATCGATCTGTTTGGCAGCTTTAACTTTCGGTGTATAAACCAAATATTGGTTGGCCGGAAACTGTTGCGCCAGCTGTTCGATTAAAGAGCGGCTGTAATTGCCAAGTCCGGTTAAGTTATTGGCTGCACGCTTGCCGTCGAATCCAATTTTCATTGTTGTAAAGTTGTAAGTTGGAATGTTGCAACGTTTTGAACATTCCAACTTTTCAACAATTTTTTAAACGGCTACATTATTTTCTCTCAACGCATCGTTAAGCGAAGTTTTCTTATCTGTACTTTCTTTACGTTTACCGATAATTAAAGCACATGGAACCTGAAATTCGCCTGCAGGGAATTTTTTGGTGTAGCTTCCTGGAATTACTACCGAACGTGCCGGTACAATACCTTTATATTCAACCGGGGTTGGGCCGGTAACATCAATAATTTTAGTCGATGCAGTTAATACTACGTTAGCACCTAATACAGCTTCTCTTTCTACTTTAACACCTTCTACAACAATAGCTCTCGAACCTAAGAAAGCGTCATCTTCGATAATTACCGGAGCAGCCTGAACCGGCTCTAATACACCGCCAATCCCCACGCCACCGCTTAAGTGAACACGTTTACCAATTTGTGCGCAAGAACCTACGGTAGCCCAGGTATCAACCATGGTACCTTCATCTACATAAGCACCGATGTTAACGTAAGATGGCATCATGATTACACCTTTTGCTAAAAACGAACCGTAACGTGCGCTGGCCATAGGCACAACACGTACACCAGTTGTTTTATAATCGGTTTTTAATTCCATTTTATCATGGTAAACAAACGGACCGTTTTTAATTTCTTTCATCTCGCGAATCGGGAAATATAAAATTACAGCCTTTTTTACCCATTCATTAATGCCCCATGAGTTTAAAACAGGTTCAGCAACACGGATTTCGCCTTTATCCAAACCCTGAATTACGGTTTCGATAGCTTCACAATAATTGCTATATTTTAAAAGAGTTCTGTCTTCCCAGGCGGCTTCAATTAATTTCTTTAAATCTGAATACATGATGTTTTTAAATTTTACGCAAAATAAGTCAATTTTTGTTTATTAAAGGGCTAATTGTTTAAATTCTTTGCACTACTTCCTTAGAAAAACAGGGTTAAATTGCTTCATTGTTAATATTGCTTGTTTTGTGTCGGTTGAAAAAATGCCTTGCAATTTGTTATTGGCATTGATTTTAACAATAAAGCAATAAAACAATTTGACAATTGTTTATTTTTGAAACTTTATGACAGAAACAGAAAAACTCAGGATCGATAAATATTTGTGGGCCATCAGGTTGTTTAAAACCCGGAGTTTGGCTACTGATGCCTGTAAAGCGGGCAGGGTAAAGCTTAAAGGTCAGAACATTAAACCATCGGCAATTGTAAAAATCGGCGATGTTTATCAGGTATCGAAAGGAATTGAAAAGAAGGTGATTGAAGTGGTAGAATTTTCTTACAACCGAACTGATTCGCCAACGGCTTTAACCAAATATAAAGACCTTACCCCGGTTGAAGAAACCCATGCTTTTAAATCAGCCTTTCATGCGCCAACGCTAAAACGCGATCGGGGAGCTGGCCGTCCAACCAAAAAAGACCGACGTGAAACCGACGACCTGATTGGAGGAATGTTTGAAGAAGAGTAGTTAGTTTTCAGTTGCCAGTTTTCAGTTCACAATTAACAGTTTTGAATTTCTTGCGTACAGTTAACTGTTTACTGTCAATTGAAAACTGAATCGCAATTCTGCTCAGTTACCAGTATTCAATTCTCGGTTTTCTTCTTGCGTACTGATAACCGCATACTGCAAATTGAAATGCCTCATACGGTAACTCATCATCGCTGTTTTGCCCAATTTTTCTATCAGTTTATAATTAGCAACGGCACCTACTGCTGCGCCGACAAAGGGGAGCATTTGGGCAAGTTTGGCCAGGTCAATATAATCGCGGTATTGTTGTTGGAAGGTTAGCCAGTCAAACTCATCAATGTTGGTTGGCAACTGATGCGCTTTATTGTCCCAATCCTGCATTTTAATATAAACCTGCTGACTTTCGCCTTTGCTCGAAAAAGCAAGCTGAAAAATGTGCAGGATATACAAGCGCTCGCGATAATCTTTTACGTCGTAGCCATAAATTGCGGCGATATCAAAAAGCATTTTCATTTTTATACCCAATAGCAACGGAAAATCGGCCAGGCTCATTAAAAAACCGCCAGCACCGGTAATACCACCTTCCGCAGCACCTGTATTTTTATAGTTCTCTATCTTTTGTTTAATCAGTGCCTCGCGGTGCATTAGCGTTAAATCGGTAACTGGTTTCGAAGTGGTAAAAGTAGAACCAAAAAGAACCGCCTTAACCATTTGTTTAATGGCCGTAGTAATGGCTTGATGTACCTTTTCAGGAATGATGCTGTTAATTTTCTTTTGAACCTTATCGGTTACTTTGCTTAAAAGCGATGGCTTTTGCAAGGTTTTAAACTTCCAAAACTCCAGTTCGCTCGCTATTTTTTGCTCGTAGGTCATGTAAAATATACTGCAATAATTATTCCTTAAAAATTAACATAATTTAATAAAATAAAACGATATATTTAGTTATCTAAAACAATATCTAAACCTTTCATTATGAAAACATTGAAAATCTTCTCGTTATTGGTGCTTGCTGCGGGAGCAGTACAGGCACAGGGCGTAAAATTTGCCACTAACCAGCCTGCTGCGGGGACTAAAGTAAAGTTTACTTACACGCCAAAAGGTACCAATCTGGAAAATCTGGCTGATGTTAAATGTACCAGCTATACTTTCTTTTCGGGCACAAATCCGAAGAATGCAAAGGTAGACTTGGTTAAAGACGGCGAAATTTACAAGGGAGAAATTGCTACGCCCGATAGTGCAACGGTTGTAGGACTGGCCTTTTCGGTTGGCGACCAAAAAGACGAAGCACCAGCCGGCTATGTTTTAGAGCTGACTAAAGGAGGCAAAGTGGCTGCTGAAACTTATGCTAACGAAGCGTTTTTATATGGGCTGGCAGGTAATTATTATTTAGGACTTACGCTCGATCCGGAAAAAGCTGAAGGATTTTATAAACAGGCTTTTGCTTTAAAACCTGCGCTTAAGAAGAAAAATTTATACCAATATCTGTCGCTTGCGTATAAAACCGATAAAGATAAAGGCACCAAACTAATTAACGAAAACATTCAGCAGCTAGCGAAAATAAAAGATGTTAAAGAGGAAGATCTATCCACTACCTTAAATCTGTATAATTTATTAAAGCAAAAACCACAGGTTGATTCGGTTAAAGCTATTTTACTTAAAAAATACCCTACAGGTAATTATGCTTACGGGCAGGATATGAATGCCATTTATGGTACCAAAGATTTTGCAGGGCAGGAGAAAAAGGCTCTGGATATGATTGCGAAATACCAGTTTGATCCAGCTAAAAAGGCTGATGAAAGCAAATTAAACTCCATTTACAGTGTTTTAGCTGGCTCCAGCATCAAGGCGAATGCTTTTGATAAGTTTGAACTGTATAGCAGCAAGGTAACCAATAAACAAAGTAAAGCTAGTTTGTACAATAATTTTGCCTGGCCGGCAGCCGAGAAAAAGGAGAACCTGGAACTTGCAACTAAACTGTCTAAACAATCGCTGGATTTGCTGGAAGAGGCCAAAAATGATCCGGTTCCAACTTATTTCTCTTCAAAAGAGGAGTATGTAAAATCGCTCGATAGATCTTATGCCATGTATGCCGATACCTATGCGCTGTTGTTGCACCATCAGGGTAATAATAAGGAAGCTTTGGCTTATCAGGAAAAAGCTAAAGCCTTTAACGATGCCAGTGGAAATGAACGGTACATTATGTATTTAAATTTGACAGGCAATAAAGATAAAGCCTATGCTGAAGCCGAAAAAATCATAAAAGAAGGAAAAGCTACCGACTCTTTGAAAGCAACCTTCAAAATGCTTCACACCACTTTAAAGAAAGAAGGTTCTTATGAAACCTATATTGCCAATTTAGAAAAGGCTGCTATTGCTAAAGAAAAGGCAGAGTGGACTAAAAAAATGATCAACATTCCTGCTCCAGGCTTCTCTTTAACCAATTTAAAAGGCGAAACGGTTAGTCTGGCCAGTTTAAAAGGCAAAACCGTAATATTAGATTATTGGGCAACCTGGTGTGGTCCATGTGTGGCTTCTTTCCCGGGGATGCAAAAGGCAATGGCTAAATATGCAAGCAACCCAAATGTGGTGTTCTTGTTTGTAAATACCTGGCAAACTGAAGATAACCGCGAAAAAGTGGTGACTGATTTTATTGCAGAAAAGAAATACAACTTTAACGTGCTTTACGATACCAAGAATGCAAAAGATCCTTCGAAATTTGATGTGGTAAGTGCTTACAAGGTAGATGGAATTCCAACCAAGTTTATCATTGATGGCAGCGGAAATATCAGGTTTAAAGCAGTTGGTTTTTCGGGTTCAGATGATGGCGTAGTTAAAGAAATTGATGCGATGGTAGGCTTGCTGACAGAAAAGGAATCGAGTAAATAGTTATAAATAAGACGATCGTCATCTCGACTGGAGCGCAGCGTAATGGAGAGATTCATATCAGTTGGCTAAGCTCCGTTCGAAATGACGATTTAATAAGTAACCCGTAAAGGCGAGGTTTCCCAAAGCTTAAAGGCTTCCTGTGCCTCATCGCGCATTAGTTGCACCACGGGCAAAGTTCTTTTATGCATGGGTTTTTCAAGCTCATCGTAAATAAATTTATCGCTGAAACCAATGTTTTCGGCATCGGCTTTGGTATTTGCGTAATAAATGGTTTCGATGCGCGCCCAATAAATGGCACCCAGGCACATGGGGCAGGGCTCGCAGCTGGTATACACCACACAACCGCTCAAATCGAAGGTACCTAAGGCTTCGCAGGCAAAGCGAATGGCCGATACTTCTGCATGGGCAGTAGGATCATTGGTTGAAGTTACTTTATTGGCCGAACCGGCAATAAACTTGCCATCTTTTACAATTACTGCACCAAAAGGGCCTCCTATATGTTCGCTTACATTTTTTACCGATAGCGCTATGGCCATCTGCATAAATTCTTCGTGTTGACTGATATTTTCCATGGATAAATTAAGGTACAAAAAAAAATGCCCCGATTTTATTCGGGGCATTTATATTCTGTGTTTAATTACTTATTTTTTGCTGTATTCGGCATTTAAGCCTTTAATTACTTCCGATGTTACATCTAAGCTTTCATCAGCAAATAAAATAGCGCTGTTACCTTTTGAGTAAGTTAATACCATTTTAAAGCCTTTTTCTTTGGCGTAAACTTTTAAATAGGCAGCCACTTTATCATAAAGTTTCTCGTTTTCAACGGCTTGCTCGTTTTGTAAAGCACCACCTGCATTTTGCTGGTAAGTTTGCAGCTCTTGTTGTTTACGGGCCAAACGCTCTTCGGTCGATTTACGTTGATCGGCTGATAAAGTTTGTGCTGATTGCTGATACTGAGCTACTTCGCGTTGAAAAGCCTGTCCTTTAGCTTGCATATCCGATTGTGCATTTTTGGTTTTACCCTCAAATTTCACCTTAAGATCTTTGAAATATTCATATTTTGTTAACAAAGAATCGGAGTTAACGTATACAATTTTCTCACTTGCAGCAACTGCTGTAGTAGGGCTATCTGTTTTTTTTGTTTCAGTAGTTTTAGCTTCTTTGTTCTGGCAGGCTGTGAAAGTTGTAATCAAAGCAGCTGTCGCAAATAAACCAAAGGTTTTGAAGGTTCTTCTTTCCATTATTGTTTAATAAATTTTAGCAAACTTATATAAATTAGTTTTTAAATGCAATTTAAAGCCAATCTGATAAATAAACGATTATTAAACCGTTAAATTTTAACTGGCAAAGCAATTTGCAGCATTTCATTTTAAGGTTAGCCCCGCTGTCCATTTTATTGCATGCCCACTACCATCGGGTTTAGGTGGCACATTGCTACAATTATTTAAGGTTGCATAGCGCAAATGATCTGCGTACCGTTCCGTAGGAACGATTGCCGGGTAGCCAATTGTATAATTGGCGTTTTACGTTCCGTAGGAACGTGTGGTGGGTGTTTCCATAAATTTTAGCAGGTTGCTGGCAAGCTAAACCCGATTAAAATGGAAAGCGCCCGGTTCTTCACCGGGACTTGTAATGTAAAGCGGGAGTAACGCTGAATTGAAACACGGGTTTTGCTTTTCAAGACCCTATTTAAACAATGCCTAACAGCTTTTTGCTTTGGTCTTTAAGCGGTCACATCTCTCTCAAAACTTATCCACATATTAGCTTAATTGCCAAAATTTCCGTATTTTTGATAATTATAGTTTTTAATTAATATATGAGCGAAGAACAGGATTTAAAGTCAAATTATTCGGCAGATAATATACAGGTTTTAGAAGGTTTAGAAGCGGTGCGTAAGCGCCCTTCAATGTATATAGGTGATACGGGTGTTAAAGGATTACACCATTTGGTTTACGAGGTTGTAGATAACTCAATTGATGAGGCTTTGGCCGGTCATGCAGATACAATCGACGTTAGAATTTTACAAGGAAACTCGATCAGAGTTGAAGATAACGGCCGTGGTATCCCGACCGGAATTAACACTAAAGAAAATAAATCGGCACTCGAAATCGTAATGACGGTTTTACACGCGGGTGGTAAATTTGATAAAGATACCTACAAGGTTTCTGGTGGTTTACACGGTGTGGGGGTAAGTTGCGTTAACGCCTTATCAACCGATTTAAAAGCCGAAGTGCACCGTGAAGGTAAAATCTGGATGCAGGAATACAAAATCGGGGTTCCGCAGTATGATGTAAAAGAGGTTGGCACCACTGATAAACGTGGTACAATTGTAACTTTTACTCCCGATGCAACCATTTTTACGCAAACTACCGAGTATAAATATGATACTTTAGCAGGTCGTTTACGCGAACTGGCTTTCTTAAATAAAGGCATTAAGCTTACCTTAACCGATGAGCGTGAAACTTTAGAAGATGGCAGTTTCTTTTCCGAAACTTTCCACTCTGAAGGTGGATTAAAAGAGTTTGTTGCCTTTTTAGATGGAACCCGTACTTCAATTTTGGCTGAACCAATTTACATTGAGGGGATTAAAAACGGTGTTCCGGTAGAACTTGCTTTCCAGTATAACGACAGTTACTCTGAAAATGTACACTCTTACGTTAACAACATTAATACCCACGAGGGTGGTACACACATTGCCGGTTTCCGTAGGGGTTTAACCCGTACTTTGAAAAACTACGCCGATAAGGAAGGTTTGTTAAAGAACGTAAAGATGGAAATTACCGGTGATGACTTCAGGGAAGGTTTAACCGCTGTTGTTTCGGTAAAAGTGCAGGAGCCACAATTTGAAGGTCAAACCAAAACCAAACTGGGTAACAGCGAGGTAATGGGGTCAGTTGATATCGCGGTAGGAGAGGCATTAGGTAACTATCTGGAAGAAAACCCGAAAGAAGCCAAAATGATTATCAATAAGGTAATCTTAGCTGCTACGGCACGTGCTGCGGCCCGTAAGGCCCGCGAAATGGTACAACGCAAGAGTGTAATGGGCGGTTCGGGTTTACCGGGTAAACTGGCCGATTGCTCTGACAGTGATCCGGAAAGATGTGAAATTTACCTGGTAGAGGGTGACTCGGCGGGTGGTACCGCTAAGCAAGGTCGTGATAGAAACATTCAGGCTATTTTGCCTTTAAAAGGTAAAATTTTGAACGTGGAGAAAGCGATGGAGCATAAGATTTACGAAAACGACGAGATTAAAAATATGTTTACTGCAATTGGGGTAAGCATTGGTACGCCGGAAGATAATAAGGCTTTGAACTTAACTAAACTGCGTTACCACAAAATCGTAATTATGACGGATGCTGATATCGACGGTTCGCACATTACGACCCTTATTTTAACATTCTTCTATCGTTATATGCGTGCATTAATCGAAGCTGGTTATGTTTATATTGCATCGCCACCACTTTATCAGGTTAAAAAAGGTAAAGAATTCGAATATTGCTGGAATGATGTGCAACGCGATGCGGCTGTACAACGTTTAAAAGGTGCAGGTAAGGAAGAAAGTGTACACATTCAACGTTATAAAGGTTTGGGTGAGATGAACGCCGAGCAATTGTGGGATACCACTTTAAATCCGGCTACGCGTACATTATTGCAGGCTACTATTGAAAGTGCTGCAGAGTGCGATCATACTTTCTCGATGTTAATGGGCGACGAGGTTGCACCACGTAGAGAGTTTATTGAGCGTAATGCAAAATATGCAAAGATTGATGCTTAAGTAAGCTAAAAGCTTAAAGACTAAAGCTGAAAGCAAAATATATAGCCCTCTTCAAGTTAAGCTTGGAGAGGGTTTTTGTTATTTTAGAGGCTGTAATTTGTTTTGTGGGATCCTTCGAAAGGCTACCGTTGACAAACCTACTGGAAGAATCGTCATTGCGAGGAGGAACGACGAAGCAAGCTTTCCTGCTAGTGATCCTTACTATTAAGATGGCTTCGTCGGCTGAAAAAGCCTTCTCGCAATGAAGGTTTCCTACGAAAAGCCTATTGCAATTCCATAATAAAACAAAAAAGCCATTCAAAAAATTTCGAATGGCTTTTATTATTTGTACACTTTACTACAGCTGCTCCCCATCCGGGCTAACAAACTATAGCTCATAACTAACCGCTATCAAACGATTTTCTTTATAAACCGGCACTATAAGATATAGTACGACCCTACGGGTGCCAGTTCTGTTTGAGGTTTATCCTCGTATATTTTATTATCATCCAGCATTTGGCATAAATCGCGTTCAATGTTTCGGCAAATGGTGGTTGTTGGCGTATCCGTCGGTTTATTTTCAAAAGGATCCTGAAGGTGTACCGCCATTTTTTCTACTAAAAGGAAAAACGCTGCAATAGCCACTACCAAAGGAACCTCCATGTAACCAAAGTATTCGATTAAACCAAAAGGAAGCAATACAATAAACAAATGGATAGACATATTGATATACTTGCTATAGGTAACCGGAAAAACTGTGTTCTTGATTCTTTCCGATCCGCCCATGTGGTTACACAAAGCAGTAATGGTTTTATCGATCTCTATTTGCTGGTATTTGTTAATCCAGCCTTCCTGTAAAGCTTTTTTAAGGTCCATGGCATGTAACTCCAATATAGAAGTGGTTACATTTTTACGCTTTTTAATAAAGGCCATTTCTTCTGCACAAAGGTATTCTTCCAGGCCTTTACGGGCGTTAAAGCCCCTTAACGACTGACTTAAGGCATAACACCAGGCAATTTGCCTTTTAATAAATCGTTCTTTAAAGGCTTCAACTTCTTCTAAACCGTAAGGGTTATCTACAAACGATAATATCTGACGGGAGATGGACCTTGAATCGTTAACGATGGCTCCCCATAGGATTCTGGCTTCCCACCATCTATCGTAAGCCTGGTTAGAACGAAATGCCAATAACAGGGAGATGATGGTTCCCAATAATGCCGGTACTGCAACTGGAATAGAGATACGTGTAACGTGGAAGTTTTCGTACAGCACTACAATACCTATTGAGTAGCCTATTACAAACAGCAATTCTTTCTTGATCTTCCCGAATATATAAGTGAGCGGAATATTATTTCGTAACAGCATAATAATTTTTTTAAGTGATTTTGATTAGGCACTTGCTTCCTGCAACTGCGTTTCATGAATCCTGGTGTCGATTAAATTTTCTGTAGCGAGAACGGATGTTAATTCGATTACCGGGCAGCCTGCACGTCCGGTTAAAACTTTCGGATCAATGCTGTATTTATTGATCGGTGTAAAATTGTAACCATCTAAATAGGCAATACAGTCTACATCAAAAGCCTCGATAAAGTTTTTAAAGGCCGCAACGGTGCTTCCGTAAAAATACTCGAGACCAATGGCACCAATTTGATTGGCATATTTGGCTTTAACCTGATTTAATTGCTGGTAAAATTCATCGCTGATGTTTTCGTAGTCGCGGCTGCGGCGGCTCAACATCAGCATATCGGTTATTGAATCTGATAATTTAAAAGCATGTACAAAAATGATATTCAGGGTTTCGTTACGCTGGTTCTGAACAAGCGCATCGATAATGTTAATGCTTCCTAATTTAAAATCGGTAGGTACTAAAACTGTTTTCATGGCTTTATCTTGTTTAAATGATTAAATATTTATACAAGTTTAGGTCAATGTTATTACAGCGAAATAAGAACGGTATTAGAATGAGATTAGAATTTAAATTTAGAATAACCAATAATCAAAAAAAAAATGATCAGATCAGTTCTCAGTTGGCAGGTTTCAATTTTCAGTTGGATTAGGCTATAAGCTATTGACTAATGAACTAATCAGTTCTCAGTTGGTAGTTTTCAATTTTCAGTTGGATTAGGCTATAGCTATTGACTAATGAACTAATCAGTTCTCAGTTGGCAGTTTTCAATTTTTAGTTGGATTAGGCTATAAACTATGGACCAATGAACCAATGACTAATGAACGATTGAACCAATGAACCAATGAAGATTACGCCATGGTTGGCAACAAAACCTTAATCTCTGTACCTACACCTTCTTGTGATTTGATGGCAATACTGCCGCGGTGCAGGCGGATAATGTTTAAAGAAAGTGGGAGCCCTACGCCGTAGCCTTTAAAATCGTTGGTGTTAGATGCACGGTAAAAAGGCTCGAATATATGCTGGATATCGGTTTGGGGGATTCCGATACCTCTATCGGTAATAGCAATAGAAAGGGTATTGGCATTACTTTCTATGCTCACACTTACCAGTTTTTCGTTCGAATATTTGCAGGCATTGCTTACAATATTGTTTAGAGCCAGTTTCATCAGGTTTTTGTTGGCCCTTAGGGTAAGCAGGCTTTCATCATCAGGAAGTTTGCTGAAATCGATTTCGATTTTACTGTTTGGATGCACCTGGTTAACTGAATCTTTAATTTCCCAAAGCAGTTCGTCCATCCTAACTTCTTCCCAGGGTTGGTTTTTACCATTAAAGCCCGATTGTGCCAGGCCTAGCAAACTGGTTAAAATATGTTCCAGTCGTTCGGCTTCGTCTTTAATTTTAGCTAAGGCTTTTCCTTGTTTCTGTTCATCAGCGATATTTTTCACGGCGAGTTCTACTTCTCCGCTGATGATGGTTAGCGGTGTTCTTAATTCGTGCGAAGCATTGCTGATAAAATTGTTTTGTGTTTCAAAAGCAGTTTCCAGTCGGTTAAGCATGTTGTTAAAGGTTTGGGCCAATTGCGACATTTCGTCGTTTCCTGCTTTAACATCCAATCTTAAGTGTAAATTTTCGGCCTTAATCCTTTTTACGCTTTTTATAATATTACGCAAAGGCACCAGCATATAGTTGGAGAATTTCCAACCCACAATGAAGGATAAGATAACCGAAAGAAAAAAGCCGATAATCAGGATTCTTTGCAGGTCTTTCAGCTCACGAAAGCCAAAGGGATCGTTGGCCGAAACAATAACAATGTAGCCGTTATTGTTGTTTTTAAAGAATTTGCCGGCATAAAAATGATTTTCGATGCGGTAACGCGCCATGGCACCTGTTTTTATCCGGTCGTAAAAGCTGGCCGGTAACGTTCGGTCGAGGGCTTTAACTTCTCCAGCCCGCATAATGTATTCTTTTTCTGAAGGTAAGCGCTCCAGGTATTGGTTACGCATTTTGGCGTATGCTGTATTGTTAACGTCTTCGGTGAGTTTAATCTGGGCAGCAATTTTAACCCTGGCCTCTAAACGTTTGTAAAAATCTTCGAAAGCAAATTCGTTGGAGAAATACCACACAAAACCACTTAACAGCGAAATAATAATTGCCGATAAAATGGCAAAGAGTAAAGTGATTTTCTGGGTAATCTTCATTTATTTTTCTTTTAACACATAGCCAAGGCCTACAGCGGTGTGAATGAGTTTCTGACTGGCATTTTTATCGATCTTTTTGCGGAGGTAGTTTACGTAAACATCAACTACATTGGTGCCCAGGTTAAAGTCGATATCCCAAACGTTTTCTAAAATATCAATCCGCGATAAAATTTTGGTTTTATTTTTCGCAAGGTACTCCAACAAGCGGTATTCGGTAGCGGTGAGTACAATTTCTTGCTGGTTGCGTTTTACAGTTTTGGCGCTCAGGTTAATTTGCAGGTCGGCAACGGTAATAATCTGGTCTTGCGTAGTAATGCCGCTATATCTTCTAAGCAACATCCTTATCCTTGCAAAAAGTTCGGCAAACTTAAAGGGTTTAATCAGATAATCATCTGCACCGTTATCGAGCCCGTTTACTACATTTTCGGTAGTGCCTAATGCGGTAAGCATAATGATTGGTGTTTGGGGCTTTAGCGTTTTGATGATTTTACAGAGCTCCAGACCATTTATTCCAGGTAGCATAATGTCGAGAATGATGAGGTCGAAATCGTGTTCCGTAGCCATCTGTTTGCCAATTAAGCCATCCGGGGCAATACTAACCGTGAAGCCCTCTTCCGTAAGTCCTCTCGATACCACAGAAACCACACTTGGTTCATCTTCTACAAGTAATAAATTCATTTAAGCAGCAAATAATCTAAAAAATAGCGAATTACAAAATATTTAGCACCAGAAGTTGTTTTTTAATGCTTTTTTAACGTCAAACCGACACAAATGTTTGCGTTTCTGGCTTAAATAAAAAGAAAGCTCCTCAAATTGCTATTGAGGAGCTCCTGTTATTGATATGTGCTAAAATTAGCTTCCTTTTTCTGATTTTTCTTTTAACGATTTTAAGCCATCTTCAAAATCTTTACCTATCATTTTATCCATGCTTACAAAAACGCACATCCATTTAGAAATCATGTTGTTTTCGCCGCTCATGGTCCAGGTTACTTTTTGTCCGGCACCATCAGGCTGAATATCAAATTTGGTATCGGCCAAACTTTCGAAAGGTTTAATGAATTTTAGTTCGATATCTACATTGCTACTTGGTTTTGCTGTTAATATTGTCATCGATCCCTGTCCGGTTTCTTTACCTTCCCAGGAATAAACGTGGCCGGGCTGAGCAGGAGTACCTGCATAAGTGGTTTTGGCACTTGGTTCCATTTTAGCCCATGGATTCCATTTGTAGAACTCTTTAAAATCGGCAATGTTTTTATAAATAACACTATCAGGAGCGTTAATTACAGTGCTGCGACTAACAGAATAGGTTTTTGGTAATACCAGTCCGCCTATAACAAATATAATTGCCAGTACGACAATGATACCTACTAAAATTTTCAGAAATTTCATATTTGATTGTTTTGGTTAACTTAAATTTATAAAGAAACCAGTATAAATCAAAACAAAATTTGTTTAAACGATTTTGATCTTTGATGGTGGTGCATTCAATTTAAAATGCATTAAATCGGCAATAGATTGTGCTTTTTGTTTAATGGTTTCAGCATTCGGCCCTGTAAATAAATCATCAACAGTTTGATAGAAAAGGTTTTTCCAGGTGTCGAATTCTGCTGTTTGTAATGGCACCTTATCATTTATGGCGAAATGGGTAAGCATAGGGTTGCCTTTATAAGTGGCTTTGCCAAAGAGAATGCTTTCCCAAAAATCGTACATTTTAGGTAGATGATGCGTCCAGTCTACTTTTGCGATTTCGGTAAATATTGGCCCTATTTTATCGTTCAGCTGAACCCTCTTGTAAAAACTGTCGACCAAAAGTATAATATCAGCCCTGGTGTTAATATCGTTTTTCATGACGCAATGTGTTTAGATTTAAACCTCCGAGTACGATTAATAATAAAAGTTTGATGCTTTCGATGATGATGTACAAAATATGATGATGGCTAGCCGGTGGGGGCGAACCCGCCAATACCAGTTTTGCCCTTTCATCTAACAAAGGTAGCAGCCAAAAAGTATCGGCCAGTAAGATAATTGTAAGGATAACAAGCAGCCTGGTTTTAATGTTTTTGAAAGGTGCCGGAAAGGAACAAATTAAAATAACAGCTAACAAGGCAATTTCTATTTTGTTGAGTGCCTGAAAAACCAACTGCCCAATACCTAAACCCAATGGGATGGTAATGCCGGGCGCATGAAACTTAAGTGGTGCTTCTAAAAAACTGATTCCGGCAATTAAACCGGCCCAGAAAATGAGGCAAAAACAGACAATTAACTTCTTCATTTGATACAAATATCACCTAAAAGGAGCTGTAAAAAATGATTACAGTCATAAAAAGAAATAATGTTTATTTATAAAGCCGTAAAATCATTTTGTTATAATCGATAACGGCTTTATACTGCATTAAAATATCGCCGCCAATAATGCCCGAAATAGGAGGGTGGCCAAATTGCTGGTAGGTATCGCTTACCGATTGCAAATCAAAAGCAACGGTTTCGTAGTTTTTAATTTTTAATGAGCCTATTTTCAGCTCAGGTATGGTAGCCTGAATGGTAGTAGTGGTGGTAAAAAGCGTGGCTGCATTAATTTCTTCAGCTACCTGGAGTGTTTCAGCCAGGTGTTGCTCAATTAAAGCCTTATCGAACACGCTGCGTGAAGCGCCGGTATCGAGCACTACCAGATGGATTTGCTTAAATACAATAACTTCTACTAAAAGGTGGTAGCCGTCATCTTGCAGGTTAATGAGTTTAAGCGGTATTGAAATTGGTCTCATTGTTTATTATTTGTTATTGACCTTTAAATACGTTCAAGGTAACAATCCAGTTAATCTTAAAGAAAAATGCCACGGAGGCACGAATTACACAGATGATAAATCTATTCCGTGTTTCGGTGTTTCCGTGGCAAAAAGAAGTTACATTAATAAGTACTAAACCAGTTTCATTTCTGCCAGTACGCTGTTCATATTTCTAACGGCATTGGCACTTTTATTAAATGCCGCCTGCTCGTCGTCGGTTAATTTAAAATCGATAATTTTTTCCCAGCCGCTGCGGCCAACAATTACGGGTACACCTAAACAAATATCGTCCTGACCGTATTCGCCTTCTAAAGAAACGCAGCAGGTAAACAGTTTTTTCTCGTCGCGTAAAATGGCTTCAACTAAAGCGGCACCAGCAGCACCCGGAGCATACCAGGCAGAAGTTCCAATCAGACCTGTTAAAGTTGCGCCGCCCACCATGGTATCGGCTGCTACTTTATCCAGAGTCGCTTTATCTAATAAATTGCTTACCGGTAAACTTTGGTAAGTAGCCAGGCGCGTTAACGGGATCATGGTGGTATCGCCATGGCCACCAATTACAAAGCCTTGCAAATCGTTAGGGTTGCAGTTTAAAGCCTGCGATAAATAGAACTTAAAGCGCGAGCTATCTAAAGTGCCGCCCATACCAATAATTCGGTTTTTAGGCAGACCTAACGATTTCAGGGCTAAATAAGTCATGGTATCCATCGGGTTGCTAATCACAATAATGATCGCTTCCGGAGAGAATTTCAATATATTTTCGGCTACGCCTTTTACAATGCCGGCGTTAATGCCGATCAGTTCTTCACGCGTCATACCCGGTTTGCGTGGCAAGCCTGAAGTAATTACCACCACATCCGAACCTTCGGTTTTGCTGTAATCGCCTGTTACGCCGGTAATTTTGGTGTCGTAACCCAAAAGGGTTGCGGTTTGCATCATGTCAATGGCTTTACCTTCGGCAAAACCCTCTTTAATATCTAATAATACAAGCTCATTCGCCAGTTCTTTTCGTGCAATATTATCTGCACAAGTTGCGCCAACTGCGCCTGCTCCTACAACCGTTACTTTCATATATCTAAAATTTTATGGTTTGCTGTATAAATATCAATCGAAGGTATAAATAAATATAAGGTTTAAAAATGCTTTTCAAAACTTTATAACCTGCAAACTTAGTTTTTTAGTTAAAACCTTATTCCGGTATAGATGGTTATTGATTAAAGCCTGTTAACATGGAAAATACACCAATTTCAGATATTGATTATAATGCCTTTGAAGGGAAATGGTATTCGCTTTACTCGATCCCAACTTTGCTGGATAAGCACTGGAAGCAGACAACCGAAACGTATACCTTAACCGATGACGACCATTTTGATGTGTATACCACTTATCATAAGGACGGTAAACCCGAAGAGAAATCGATTACTTCGAAATTATTTTTTGATCAGGATAAAGCAGATGGAGAGATGAAAGCCCAGTTTTTATGGCCTTTTAAAATTGGTTACTGGATTATTGAACTGGCCGATGATTACAGTTATGTGGTAGTAGGTCACCCGGATGAAAAATATCTTTTTATTATGGCGCGCGAACCCAAAATGGAAGCCGATTTACTGGTGCATATTATAGAAAGATGCAGACAGAAGGGGTATGAGGTAAGTAAATTGGTGAGTCAGGAGCATTTTTGATGATTTATCTTAAGGTTGTTCCAGAGCTTTTATCCAAACCGACAATTCTTTATCCGTTATATCTGATTGTTCTGATTTATCATAGATAGATAATAAGAAAATTTTATGCTCTATAATTTGAAGATGGGTAATAATTCTTGCTCCATCTGATTTTCCTTTACCTTTTGATGCAATTGAAATGCGGATTTTATAGCAATTATTACCTAGTGATTTTCCCTGCTCAGGATTTTCCTTTAGCGATTGAACAAGATTTAGAAATTCATTTTTTAATGAAGGGAACTTTTTTGCAAGTCGTTTCAGTTGCTTTTCGAAAAAGTGGGTTACCTCAACATTATAGCTCATTAAATAGGTCCTCTGCAGATTTTAATTTAATCTTTCCCTGCTTTGCGTTTTCAACTTCTATTACCGAAGACTTTAATTCTTTTATGAACTGTGCTTTTTTAAGACTGATTGCTTCTGCTTTTACAAAAGATAAGTTATTTAATAACTCAAGTACAAAATCGGCTTTATTGTCCTTTATATCTAATAGAATTTTCATTGCTTATTTTTTTAATAAAGATAAGAACTTCTTTTTAAAAGCTCACAAGCTTTTAAAACCTGCGAGGTTTGTCAAAGCTACTGCTGCTGTAAATAACCCCGATAGTAGCGAACACGAAGTGCAACGGAGTAAAGCGGATAGTGGGGCTGAAATGCTCCGATGAAAAACAGGACCATCCGTTTCCAAAAAAATATTAACCACTTAAGCCACCTTAACAACTATTATATTATTTTATTAGAAAAGCAAGGACAGTAGCACTTGGGTTAATGCAGCCCCGCCCACGCTTCTGCCGCTTGAAACCTGTGAAACAAGCAAGCATGCCAAAAATAAATAAAGACAGATGCTTAAAACCGGCATCCCGCTCCAGTCGGGTTTAGGTGGCAGCCATTGTGCAATTATCCGCGGTAAATAAACCCCTGCCTGTTCATTCAGGCGGGCGATAGCAGTGTAAACCTATAAGGTTTTAAAAACCTTATAGGTTTGTAATCTCGATTAAGAAGGTTTATTCGTCATTTTTTGTTGATAATTTACTGACAACTTCCGCTTTCAAATTCCTTATTTTTGAAGAACCGTTACTATTCCTAAACGGCTTATTCTTTACCGCACAATATGTACTTAATTTTTGATACCGAAACCACTGGTTTGCCACGTAATTACAATGCACCCATTACCGATACTGATAACTGGCCGCGTTGTATTCAGATTGCCTGGCAGCTGCACGATGAGATGGGGAGATTGGTCGAACATCAGGATTATCTGGTAAAACCGGAGGGATTTAATATTCCGTACGATGCCGAAAGAATCCACGGTATTTCTACCGAGTTGGCGGCAGAGCAAGGCATTGGCTTTGATGAAATGCTGGCCAAATTTAATGAGGTATTAAACAAGGCTAAATTTATTGTAGGCCAAAATGTTGGCTTCGATGTAAACATTATGGGTTGCGAGTTTCACCGTTTTGGTGTAGCTAACCGCCTGGCCGAAATGCCCGTGTTAGATACCTGTACCGAAGTTACCGCACAGCTTTTACAATTGCCGGGCGGTAGAGGGGGCAGGTTTAAGTTGCCAACCCTAACCGAGCTGCACTCTTATTTGTTTGGTGTTCCGTTTAGCGAAGCACACAATGCAACCGCCGATGTTGAAGCAACCACGCGTTGTTTTTTGGAGCTGGTAAAAAGAGAGGTTTTTAAAAAGGAAGAGTTACAGGTTGATGTTGAGTACTTCCCGCGTTTCAGGGAAGTAAACCCGGGCTTAATTGAAGGGGTTGGTTTAACACACGTCAATTTAAAAGCAGCATCTGATGAAATCCGCAAACGCATTCAAAAAGCTGAAGGTGGTGGTATTTCGAAACAGGAGCTTGCAGGTAATAAGCAAGAACTTGCCGCCGCAACCTTTGTGCATTTACACAACCATACGCAATTTTCGGTGTTGCAAAGTACCATCAGCGTTTCCGATTTGGTAAAAGCTGCCGCTGCGCAAAAAATGCCTGCGGTAGCCATGACCGATCATGCGAATATGATGGGGGCTTTCCACTTTGTTAATCACGTATTAAATCATAATAAAGCTGCCGAAGCCAAAAATGCTGCGGCAATAGAAGCTGGCGAGCGCCCAACAGAGGTGGTAATGACGCCGATTGTTGGGGTAGAGTTTTTTGTTTGTAACAACCATTTAGATCGTACGGCAAAAGATAACGGCTACCAGATGGTATTGCTGGCCAAGAATAAAAAAGGCTATCATAATCTGGCCAAAATGTCGTCGATTGCCTATACCAAGGGTTTTTACTATGTACCCCGTATTGACAGGCAGGTTATTGAACAATATAAAGAAGATATTATTGTATTATCGGGTAACCTGGGTGGTGAGATTTCGAACAAAATCTTAAACATGGGCGAGAGCCAGGCAGAAGAAGCACTGATTTGGTGGAAAGGCATGTTTGGCGATGATTTTTACCTGGAGGTAATGCGCCATAACCAGGAAGATGAAGACCGGGTAAACGAAACGCTGGTGGCTTTGGCCCGTAAGCATGCCGTTAAGCTGGTGGCTACCAACAATACGTATTACGTTAATAAAAAAGATGCCAATGCGCACGATATTTTACTCTGTGTAAAAGATGGCGAAAAGCAGGCAACGCCGATAGGCCGTGGTCGCGGGTACCGTTACGGTTTACCCAACCAGGAATATTACTTCAAATCGGCCGATGAAATGAAGGCGCTTTTTACCGATTTACCTGAGGCGATTGTAAATATTAAAGAGATTATCGACAAGATCGAAATCTACAAGCTTGCCCGCGAAGTACTTTTACCTAAATTCGATATATCTGAAGAGTTTTTAGTAGCTGAAGATGAAATCGATGGTGGAAAAAGAGGCGAGAACAAATATTTAAGGCATTTAACCTACGAAGGAGCGAAACGCCGTTACGGAACATTAACCGATGATATAACCGATCGATTGGATTTTGAGCTGGCAACCATCGAAAAAACGGGTTATCCGGGTTACTTTTTGATTGTACAGGATTTTATTGCCGAAGCGCGAAACCTCGATGTATCGGTTGGTCCGGGCAGGGGATCGGCAGCGGGGTCGGCAGTGGCTTATTGTTTGGGCATTACCAATATCGACCCGATTAAATACGATCTCCTTTTTGAGCGTTTCTTAAATCCCGATCGTGTATCCATGCCCGATATCGATATCGATTTTGATGATGAGGGCCGTGGCCGTGTAATGGATTATGTAATTAATAAATACGGTGCCAACCAGGTAGCGCAGATTATTACTTATGGTACCATGGCTGCCAAATCGTCTATCCGCGATACAGCCCGTGTGTTGGATTTACCTTTGTTTGAGGCTGATAAAATTGCGAAGCTGATTCCAAACATGAAGCTGGCCAAAATCTTTACGCTCGACGAAAAGAGCTTAAAAGATGCTTTACGACCTGATGAGTATGAGAAAGTTGTAGAACTCAAAAATTTAGGGAGCCTAAAAGATTTAAGTGCAGAAACCATTCAGCAGGCACAGGTTTTGGAAGGATCGTTGCGCAACACGGGTATTCACGCCTGCGGGGTAATTATTACGCCCAGCGATATTACCAATTTCGTTCCCGTATCAGTAGCTAAAGATTCTGATTTATACGTTACCCAGTTTGATAACTCGGTTGTAGAAAGTGCCGGTTTATTAAAAATGGACTTCCTGGGGTTAAAAACATTAACCCTGATTAAAGATACCGTGAAACTGGTTAAGAAAAGGCACCAGATTGACCTCAACCCGGATAATTTCCCGATTGATGATGTAATGACCTACGAGCTTTTCCAGCGTGGCGAAACCATTGGTATTTTCCAGTACGAGAGTCCGGGTATGCAGAAGTACATGAAGGAACTTAAACCAACAGTGTTCGACGATTTAATTGCCATGAACGCTTTGTACCGCCCGGGACCGATGGAGTACATTCCGAGTTTCGTTCGCCGTAAAAATGGCGAGGAAGAAATTAAATACGATTTAGATGCCTGTGAGGAATATTTAAAAGAAACTTACGGGATTACCGTTTACCAGGAACAGGTAATGCTTTTATCGCAAAAGCTGGCTGGTTTTACCAAAGGTGAGGCCGACGTTTTGCGTAAGGCAATGGGTAAGAAACAGAAAGAGGTATTGGATAAAATGAAGCCTAAGTTTGTGAAACAAGCTTCGGAAAAAGGGCATGATGCGACCGTTTTAGAGAAAATCTGGAAAGATTGGGAAGCATTTGCATCTTACGCCTTCAACAAATCGCACTCTACCTGTTACGCCTGGATTGCTTACCAAACTGCTTATTTAAAGGCACATTATCCGGCCGAGTACATGGCTGCGGTACTATCCAACAATATGAGCGATATTAAGCAGGTAGCTTTCTTTATGGAAGAATGTCGCCAGATGAGTGTTACCGTATTAGGTCCTGATGTAAACGAATCTGAACTTAAGTTTTCTGTAAACGCAAAAGGCGAGGTTCGTTTTGGAATGAATGCAGTAAAAGGAGTAGGTGAAAAAGCGGTAGAAAGTATTATCGAAGAAAGAACCAATAATGGTACCTATGCCAGTGTGTACGATTTCGCTAAACGTTCCAATACCCGTATTGTAAATAAAAAAGCTTACGAGAGTTTTGTGTACAGCGGCGCTTTCGATGCCTTTGGCGGGCACAGGGCACAGTATTTTTATATCGGTCCGCACGATAAGATGAATGGGATCGAGAAGATCATTAAGTTTGCCAACGATTTTCAGAATAACGAGAGTACTTCGCAAGCCTCTTTGTTTGGTGGCTCAAAAGCAGATTTGATTTTAGAACCTTCGTTGCCTGTTTCACCCGAGTGGGCACTAATGGACAGGCTGAAATATGAAAAAGATGCTATTGGGATTTTCCTTTCGGGGCACCCATTGGATAATTATAAATTAGAACTCGATAAATTTTGTACCCATGGTGTTCGGCAATTAAGCATTATTAATAAGGTTCGTATGGGCGATAGCAACGAAGAGGTACTTGCCGAATTTGAGAAACTAAAAAACCGCGAGCTTTGTGTGGGCGGCTTGGTGGTAACGGCGTCGCAACGGATTACCAAAACAGGGAAGCCCTTTGGTACCTTCGTTTTTGAAGATTACGACGATGCATCGGAAATGGCCCTTTTTGGCGAAGATTTTTTAAAATTTAAATCGTTCTTAACTGAGGGTTATTTCCTACAGATCAGGGGCCGGGTAGGTGAGCGTTTTGGTAAGGCTGGCGATTGGGAATTTAAGATTACAGCAATCAATCTATTGTCGGAGCTGAGGGATAAACTGGCCAAAAGTTTAACCATACAGGTGCCGATTGAGCGGGTAAACGATCAGCTGATGCGCGAAATTGAAGCCATATTAGCAGACAATAAGGCAAACTCTGAGCAGCAAAACTGCCAACTTAACTTTGCCGTTTTTGATAGCGAAAAACAGATTATGTTAGATCTGAGCTCTAAAAACCTTAAAATAAACCCGAATAATAAGTTCCTTGAACAATTACTGGGCTTAAATGTTGTTAATTACAAGTTAAACTAGCGTTTAGCGTTAGGCGCCCGGCGTTTAGGCTTATCAAACGCCAAACGCTTATCGCTCCCCGCAACCACGCTTTGCTCAAAGAAATGTCAAATTGGCATTACAGAATTGGTGGCATTACAATTGAATACATATATTTGAACATAAAAAAAATAATTATGGCATTAGAAATCACAGATGCAAACTTCGAGGAGCTTGTATTAAAATCAGATAAACCCGTATTAGTAGATTTTTGGGCA